>Ga0187782_10004830_pt1 | contig 10067 bp, 7 predicted proteins | sample 0715_SJ02_MP15_2_FD_132454 | JGI IMG/M metagenome (GOLD analysis project Ga0187782, IMG submission 132454) | Tropical peat soil microbial communities from peatlands in Department of Meta, Colombia - 0715_SJ02_MP15_20_MG | ecosystem: Environmental > Terrestrial > Soil > Wetlands > Peat | place...
GGAATTCCGCGCTCAAACTTGCCGGCGCCAATGAAATCGTCAGCGAGCTGCTCGATCTGACCAACCTCGATTCTGTGCTGGAGCTGCATCCCAGCGTTGCGGCGGCGCTGGAATCGGTCGACCAAGAGCAGGTTTGTACCGACTGCTGAGCTCGAGTCTTCGTTCGTGGAAGGAGCAAAGATCTTCTTTGCTCCTTTTTGATTTTAGGCCTACGTCTAGTACTCGCGCTGAAAGCGGTAGCGGCCTTTGCGCTGCAAGGCCACGGCCTCGGCCACCTTCAAGAACGCGCGCGCGGCGTGCGACAGGTTGGCCTGTTTGCGGTAGATGAGGCGCAGCTTGCGTTTCAGTTGCAGCTCGCGCACCGGGATGCGGATCAGTTCTCCGCGCGCGATCTCCGTTTCCACGCTGATCTCCGGAAGCAGCGCTACGCCGTTCCCCATGGCAACAAATTGTTTGATGGCTTGGAGCGTGGGCAATTCCAGATCCATGTGCAACGGGGTCTTGTGGCGCCGGAACAGCTGGATGACTTTCTCGCGATAGGGCGACGAAACGATGTGCGCGACAAACGATTCCGCTCCCAGTTGCCGGATGCTGACTTGCGCCGCGGAGGCCAGGGGATGCGTCGGAGGCACAACGAAGACAAGCTCGTCCTGAAAGACGACCACCGAGTTGAGATTGGCTTCCTGCGGCTCGTAGGAGAGCACGCCGAATTCCGCGCTGTACTGCAGAACTTCGTCCGGGATGCGGCTGCCCAAGGCGCGCTCGACCGTGATCTTGATCATGGGATGCAGGCGGCGAAATTCAGCCAATACCGGCAGCAAATAGAGAACGGTGAATTCGTTGGCCGCGATGGCCAGCTTGCCTTTCTGCAACTCGCGTAGCTCGCCGAGCGATTCGGCGGCCTCGCCGCGCAGGTTGATCAGCTTCTCGGCATATTCGTAGAGCACCTTTCCTGCGTCGGTGAGAATGCCTTCGCGCGAGGAGCGGTCGAAAAGCGCCTCGCCCAGTTCGTCCTCCAGTTTGCGGATGGTCTGGCTGACGGCCGATTGCGTGCGAAACAGTTTGGCGGCAGCGCGGGAAAAGCGGCGCTCGCGGGCCACGGCGAGAAAGACTTCCAGCTGGGAAAGCTCCATGGACATTCCTTAATATAAATGACGTTAGTATTAGTATCGCTTATTATATGCGAAACGCTAATGATGTGTGAAGAATTATTAGATTCTCTTCTGGGGCGCCAGGCTCTACCATGAAAGCTCAGTCTTCATTTTGTGAGAGAGTCTATGACCGCACAGCGCGCAGGCATCACCATATTCGACACCACGCTTCGTGACGGGGAACAGTCGCCCGGCTGCAGCATGAACCAGCAGGAAAAGCTGCGGCTGGCGCATCAGCTTGACCGGCTGGGCGTGGATGTGATCGAAGCTGGATTTCCCATCGCTTCCGAGGGCGATTTCGAGTCGGTCAAGGCCATTGCCCAAGCGGTGCGCCGTCCAATCATTGCGGGACTCGCCCGCGCCTGCCGTCCTGACATTGAACGTGCGTGGGAAGCTTTGCGCGAGGCGGCGCATCCGCGGATTCATGTGTTTCTGGCGACCTCCGACATTCATCTGCAATACAAGCTGCGCATCACCCGCGATCAGTGCGTGGCCCAGGCGCGGGAGGCGGTGCGTCTGGCCAAGTCTCTCTGCGATGACGTGGAGTTCTCCCCGGAGGACGCAACCCGCACCGATCCGGAATTCTTGTGCCGAGTGCTCGAAGCCGTGGTGGGGGCGGGCGCAACCACGCTCAACATTCCGGACACGGTGGGCTACACCGTGCCTTCGGAATTCGGTGAGCTGATCGCGACCATTCAGCGGCGCGTGGAGGGAATCGAGAAAGTGACGATTTCCGCGCACTGCCACAACGATCTGGGCATGGCGGTGGCGAACGCGCTGGCGGCCGTGGCGGCGGGAGCGCGGCAGGTCGAGTGCACCATCAACGGCATTGGCGAGCGCGCGGGCAACGCATCGTTGGAAGAAATTGTCATGGCGATGCGGGTGCGGCCCGACCGATATCCCTACGAGACGGGCATTGTGAGCGAGCAGATTTTTCCAGCGAGCCAGATGTTGAGCGAGATTACCGGCGTGCCCGTGCAGCCGAACAAAGCCATCACGGGACGCAATGCGTTCGCTCACGAGGCAGGCATTCATCAGGACGGGGTGCTGAAGAATCCTCTCACCTATGAAATCATGACGCCGAAATCGGTGGGCGTTCCCGACTCGAAGCTGGTATTGGGCAAGCATTCCGGACGACACGCTCTGGGCATGCGCTGCGAGCAACTGGGCTATCAGTTCGACCGCCGTCAACTCGACGACATCTATCGCCGCTTTGTGCGCCTGGCCGACAAAATCAAACATGTTGAAGATCATCACTTGCTGGAGCTCATCCGCGACACGCGGAAGACGCCGGCCTCGGCAACGCCGCTGATTGAGCCTCTGGTGCCGGCGCAGGCTGCGGTGGTGAACGCACCCGCGATTGAGCCTGCCAAAGCTTTGGCAGCCGCGGCGCAGACCAACGCGTTTGGCCTGCCGCTGCCGGTTCCTCTCGATCCCCACCACGAGCACGCCCAGCAGGAAGATTATTTGTGGGGCGTGTAGAGATTGGGAAATTGGGGGATTGAATAATTGGGAAATTGGGTACGGGTTCGGCGCTGGAACCGAGCCTTAATTACAATTACAAAATTACTCAAGTCCGCAATTTCTCAATGCTCCTGAATCTCACCATTCTCCCCGGCGACGGCATCGGCCCGGAAGTCACCGAACAGGCGGTTCGCGTATTGCGGGCTGCGGCTACAGGCTTCGGTCACCAGCTTCAGCTCCAGACAAAGCTGATCGGCGGTGCGGCGCTCGCTGCTGGGAACGATCCGCTGCCGGTCGATACGATTCAGGCCTGCCTGTCTTCGTCTGCTGTATTGCTCGGTGCGGTCGGCAGCCCTGCGTTTGATCACAATCCTGGTCATCTTCGGCCCGAAGCCGGACTTTTGCGGCTGCGGCGTGAGCTAGGCGCATATGCGAATCTGCGTCCGGCGGTGTTCTTTCCTGCACTCGAGGATTGTTCTCCGCTGCGAGCGGAGATGGTGCGCGGCACCGACATCATGATCGTGCGCGAGTTGCTCGGGGGCGCTTACTTCGGCCAGCCAAGGTCGATTGAGGGAGAAACCGGCGCGCGTGTTGCCGTCAACACCATGCGCTACAGCGAACAGGAAATCGAGCGCATCGCGCGCGTCGCGTTCGACCTGGCGATGAAGCGCAAGCGCAGAGTTCTTTCGGTGGACAAGGCGAACGTACTCGAGTGTTCGCGGCTGTGGCGCGAGGTGGTGGCGCGCATCGGCAAAGAATATCCCGAGGTAAAGCTGGGACATCAATATGTGGACTCAGCCGCGATGCTGCTGGTGCAGCGGCCGACGGAGTTCGACGTTGTGCTGACGGAAAACATGTTCGGTGACATTCTCTCCGATCAAGCGGGCGGCGTCGTGGGATCGTTGGGGCTGCTGGCTTCGGCGAGCATCGGCGGCCCGGTCGGATTGTATGAGCCGGTGCACGGCTCGGCTCCGGATATTGCGGGGAAGGGAATTGCGAATCCGCTGGGCGCGATTCTCTCCGTGGCCATGCTGCTGCGGCATTCGTTTCATCTGGAGCGGGAAGCGGCCTGTATCGAAGCAGGGGTTTGAGTCGTACTGACGGAAGGAGCGCGCACCGCCGACCTTGCCGGCAAGACGGGCGAAGCCGTCTCAACTGAAGCCATGGGTGCACGCGTGGCCGAAGCGGTGCGGAGAACCGCGGCCGCGACGGTGGAAAAATCTGCCTAGGGGAACCTCCGATTAAGTTCAGGAAAAGCAAAGCAGGTCCCAATTCGTCGCACTCCCTGCGGTCGGTTGCTCAGGGCAGGCTCTCGGCTTCGCTCGGAATGACAAAATTGAACTTAATCAGAGTTTCCCTGAGCGTGGCGCTTAGCGGCGCCGCGCGCGGCCGCTGGCACGGTTTCTGCGGCACGCGGCGCAAGCCCTGCGTTGCCGTATTTCCCCGTCAGGCTGTTCCAGCGGATGTGCAACATCTCCCTGAAGGTGCGTGCGCCGTCGGTTAGCGGATGGATGCGTGTTCCCCCGCGGTCTCCCCAGGCCACGGGAACCTCCTCAACACGAAAGCCAAGCCTGCGGGCAAGGAACAGGATCTCCGGGTCGAAGCCCCAGCGGTCGATTCTCTGCAATGGGAACACAGCCTGTGCCGCCGAACGTTTGAAGGCTTTGAAGCCGCATTGCGTGTCTTTAAAGCGAAGACCCAGAGTCAGGCGCAGTAGCACGTTGAAGGCGCGCCCCATCACCTGGCGGTGGAACGGTTGCCGTTTGGTCTGGGTTTCGGCGCGCAACCAGCGCGAACCGATGGCGATGTCAGCTCCGTCATCAATAGCGTGGAACAGCTTGGCGGCTTCCTCGATGGGCGAGGAAAGGTCGGCGTCGGTGAACAAAACAATCTGCCCCCGGGCGCTCAGAATGCCGCTGCGCACGCTGTATCCTTTGCCGCGGTTGCCCGTATTTTCAAGCAGGCGCAAGCGGGAATCTTTTTCGGCAAAGCGGCGAATGATTTCCGCGGTGTTGTCGCGGGAAGCGTCGTTCACCACGATGATCTCCGCATTCCACTCCTGCGCGCTCACGTAGGCAAGCACCCTCTCCAGAGTCGCGGGCAGGCGCTGGGCCTCGTTGTAGGCCGGGATCACGATGCTGTAGGCGGGATCCAAGGGCAGTTCTCAATCTTCAGTTCTCAGGCTCTCAGTTCTCAGCAACAGGCGGATGCACAAGGTTACGCATCGGGCTGCCAGGGTGTGGCATGGTCATTGTACTTGCTTTCTGCGGGGTGCGACTTGTAGGCGCCGACATGCGTTTACGCCACTCGACGTTTTTGCTCCAGCAGGGAGAAGTATTCTTCCACCAGTTCCGCATCCCACAGGCCCTGGGCTGCTTCCTCCCGCATGGTGCGGACCGCCTGTTCGTGGGTCAGAGCGGGCTTGTACGAGCGGGTGGTGCGGAGCGCGTCGTAGACATCCACCACCTGCAGAACCCGCGGTAACAGCGGAATCTGCGAAGCGGTGAGGCCGTCGGGATAGCCCGTTCCGTTCGAATGTTCATGATGATGACGGATGATGGGCAGCACCAGCCGCAGCGAACGCAGCGGCTTGCAGATGTTTTCCCCCGTGATGGGATGAAGCTTCATGATCTGCCATTCGGCGGGTGACAAGTTGGCGCCTTTTTTCAAAATTTCGTCCGGCACGGCAATCTTGCCCAGGTCGTGCAGGTAGCCGCCACGTTTCAGGGCGAGAATGGAATCTTCATCGAGGGCGAGATGACGGCCCAGGTCAGAGGCGTGAATCGAAAGCCGCTCGCAATGGCCCTCGGTGTATGGGTCACGCCCTTCGACGATGAGCCCGAGCGTGCAGAGCACGGAATCCGCGGTCTCCAGTTCGTCGGTAAATTCTTTGAGGCGGAGAAGCGATTTCACACGGGCAATCAGTTCTTCGGCGAGAACCGGCTTGTTCAGGAAATCGTCTGCGCCCGCTTCAATGCCGCGCACTTTATCGCTGCTGTCGGAAAGGCCGGTAATCAGAACGAACGGAATCAGTCGCGTGGCCGGATCTTCCTTCAGGCCGCGGCAGAATTCGTATCCTGACTTGCCCGGCATCATGACGTCGGAAAGAATCAAATCCGGCGGCTGGCGCCGCACCTCGGCTTCCGCCTGCTCCACGTTGGAGGCCGTGACTACGTCGTATCCGCGCAGGGTGAGCAGTTGCCGCATCAGCCCGGCAATGCCCGGCTGGTCGTCGACCACCAAAATTCGCGGGGCACGGCGCGTTATTAGCAAATCACCCATATCGTGATAGGAAGCGGTTGCCTCACGGGAAGTTGTCCCCGGGACTTGGTTTTGGAAGTCTGAATCAACGACCGTCTTCCAACGCCATTCTCGCATTTTCTCCGGCGCGGTGCGCGCTTAGTTGCAACATAGCACTGGAGAAAGGGACGGAGAATTCCCACTTCGGTACAGGCTGCCGAAATTGTGCCCGTCTCAGCTTGCTTCAAGGTTGCTCCGCGCCTAGCCTGATCGCATGTGCTTCTCCGGACTTGGCACGGTGATGTTAGGTTGCGCACTGCTCGTGACCGAGGCCACGGCGGCCACGAAAGTCCATGTCATTACGTTCGGGAAGTGGATGTCGGTGCAGTGGGTTCCCGGAACCGGCGCGCAAGAGAAACCGCTCGCGATCAAGGTGCGCGCGCTGCTGGTGGATGAACGAGTCAAAGAATACACGCTCGGCGCGCCGCACGACGTAACCGATCGTCTGTTTGTGGTGCGCCGCGCGTTTCGCGTGAATGACAGTCTGCCGGAAGATTCCGGGGCGAAGTGGCAGTGGCAGCGCGGAGGCTGGCTGCTGGTCGACCGCGTTACAGGCCGCGTTTCTGCTGTGACGCTGCCGGAATTCGATCCGCTTTATTCCGCCGCGAGTTGGTACCGCGATTATGTGGCTTACTGCGGCGTCTCCGACGATGGCAAGAAAGTCTATGCCATGGTGGCGCAGATCAGCCGGCGCAAGCCAGTGCTGAAGAAGCCGCTGGCTGGAGAGGGGCTCTCCGATGACGCCGGACCCGACTCCGCCTGCCCTGCTCCTTCCTGGCAGCGCAGCCCGGTGCGTGTCAGCTTTGAACCGGCAGGCGGCGCGAAACAAACCTATGCGATTCGCGGGCACGTGGTGGACGTAGTGAACGATGCGGAAGAAGAGGAAGACGGGTCGAAGTGAATCGGACTGCCGACCTCAGACCACAGACCACAGACCTGACCTTCTCACTTTGAGACTGCAGTTGCGGGATCGATTAAGGCAGACGTCTGAGGGCCGAGGTCCGAGGTCTGAATTTCAGTCTCCCGCCGCTTCCACCGCCGGCAACTCCTCCGAGACCGACTTCGCCTTTACTGTGGCGCTCGTCACCAGAATCACCGACAGCACCACCACTGCACTTCCAGCCAGAATGAAGCGGTCCACGCGCTCATGGAGGACCAGCCAGCCCAGAAACACTGCGACCACGGGATTCACATAGGCGTAAGTAGAAACCTTGGACGTCGGAACATGCTTGAGCAGCCAGATGTAGGCGGTGTAGCCGATCCAGGAGCCACAGACAACAAGATAAGCAACGGCGCCCAAGCTCCGGGGCGTCCAAGCCACATGCGAAAAATCGCCCGCAAAGAGGGCAAACACAAAGTTTCCCGCGCCCGCGGCGGTGACCTGCCAGCCGGTCGCGCTGAAGATGTCCATCCCAGATTGCCAGCGCTTGGAGAGCACCGACCCCAGCGCCCAGCTGAACGATCCGCCGAGCAGGCTAAGTGACGCGTAGAGTTCGCGTCGACCCAGGCTGCCCGCCTGCAGTTGCGGCCAGACCAGAATGAACAGTCCCAGAATGCCGAGCGCGAGTCCGGCTTTGCCTCGACTAGAGATGTGATGGTCGCCGAGCAAAAGCGAATCCAGCACCAGAAACCATAATGGTGTGATGGCGATGATGAGCGCTGCCAGTCCCGACGAGACGGCGAGCTCGGCGTAAGACAGCGTGAGGTTGCCGCCCATGAGCAACAGCAGGCCGATGACTGCGGCGCGAGCCAGCAACTTCGGGGCGTAGAGGATCCTTTTCCCCATCGCTGCACAGACCGCCAGCATCACCACGCCAGCGACGGAAAACCGCAGGCCGCACATCAGCGCGGGAGGAATCGTCTGCACGGCGATATCGATGCCGAGGTAGGTCGAGCCCCAGAACAGGTACACGAGTCCGAAGGCAAGCATCACCATCCACCGGTTTGGGCGCTGTGCCGAATCCATTTTCCGTCGGAGAAGAACAGGCGAAACTACAGAGTATCAGACGAGCGGAATGCAGATTTGGATTCTAAAGTTGAGTGGCAGACCGCAGGGGCGAAAGCCCGCGTGGATTCGGCCTTAACGCGGCGCTAAAGCGCCGCTCTTCCACGGCCGACGGCTCTTGCGCCTGTGCCGTGGAGTGGCAGGGCGGACGATGCCTCCGCCCCTACACAAAACATGCCGGCGATCATTTCAGCTTGTCGTATTCCACCTTGGCCGTCTTCAAGATCGGCACATCAGGGTCGGCATCCTTCCACGCGGCAAAGAAATCCTGGTATGCAGCCTTGGCTTTGGCGACATCACCCTGCAGGGCGTAGGCCCGGCCAATTTCGAGGTGGGAAAGCGGGTAAGAAAGATCGAAGCTCGCGGCTCCGCGATGGTCGAGGATGCGTTGAAACTCGGCAGCCGCTTTTGCTCCATCGCGCATTTTCAGATAAATCAATCCCCGCAGAAAAGCCGTATCCACTCCGGCGCTGTCCGGGCCGCTTCCCATCTCAAACGGGCGAGCGTTTTCGAGCGTGTTGACTGCGTCGGGAAGCTGGTTCTGCTCGAGCTGTTGCCAGGCTCGTGCAATGGGAATGCTGACAACTTGGGCAAAGTGATCGTCCTGAAACTCGCGCTCGACGCCTGCGAGAACGGCCAACGATTTCTGCAAATCCCCGGCGGCGGCAAAGTCAGCGGCGGCAGCGACGCGAGTGTTGGGATCCTTGCTCTGGTCAAGCGCTTGTTGCGCCTTGCGCCGCGCGTCGTTCGGGGAGCCGAATACGGCGTCGTAGAAAGCCTCAATACTCAGCAGAGAAGCCGCAAGGTCTTTGGAGCCCTGATTGGTTGCGACCTGTCGTGCCTTCTGCCACAGCTGGCGCGAAGAGTTGATCTTTCCCGCCGAGGCTTCCCAACTGGCGTCGAAAAAAAGGATGAACGGTTCGTTGGATGTGCCCTTTGCCCATTCCAGTTCGTGCTCGATCGAGGCGCGGTCGCCTCGCATATTGGCCAGGTTGTTCAGCATGAAGTGCGTGGCGGTTCCTTCGGCTTGCGCGGCGATGGCCTGTGCTGCGATGCTTTTGGCTTCGTCGAATTTATTCAATCCGGTGTAGGCCATCGCCAGGTTGTCGTAGGCATAGCGGTTGTGCAAATCGATGCGCAGGGCTTCGATGGCGAAGTCGAGCGCTGCCTGGTAATGTCCGAAGGCGGAATTCGCCAGCGCCGAATTGACCAAGGGGGTGGTATCGTGCGGATAGGCCTTTCGCCACTCGGCATACACACCCAGGGCTTTTTCCGGATCGCGATTCACGGTGTTGAAGTAGTGAGCCTCAATGTAGAACCGTTCCCGATCGCTGGCGCGATCGCGCAGTTCGTAGGCCTTCTTGATAGCCGCGATGCCTTCCGCGCTTTTTCCAGTATTGGCGTAGGAAGTTCCCAGGGTGGCATACGCCACGGCAAAATTGGGGTCCAACTGCACCGCCTTAAGCAGATGGGGAATGGCATCGTCTTCGCGCATCTGCTGATGGGCTTCGTGGCCAAGGCTGTACGCCTGCAACGCTTCCAGCGAGGAGGTGGTCGCCTGCTCCAGCGGTTTGGCAAATTGCTGCACCGAGGCCAGCGACTCGCCCATCTTGCGCCGCAGGCTGGAAGCGGCCTTGTCGAGCCCCTTCAGCACCTGCTCTTTGCTGTCAACTTCCACTTGCTCGCGGGCCAGAGTATCTCCCGTCAGGCCATTCATCGCCGTGAGAGTAAGGACGTAATGACTGCCCAGGGCGGCGATCGATCCAGTCAAGAGCGCTTTGATTCCCTGGCGCTGGCAGATTTCGCGGGCTACGTCGTTGGTGAGGCGATCGTCGGGCAACTTGCCCATAAGGCGCAACCCCTCGCGAATCTTCGACTCGGAAACAAGATTCAGATAAGGAGACTGCTCCAGCTGCACGGCGAGGGCTTGCTTCAACGTACCATCGAAGACCGCGTCGCCGGTGGTGTTGACGAAATCGGCCAGCAGAACGCTGTCTTTCTCGGTCAGCTTGGCGGAGGGTTTCGGGCGCAAGTACACGGCCAGGCCGATCAGCACAACGAGCACGCCAGCAGCTATGGGAAGGATAGTCTGCCAACGCTTGCGGGCTTGCACCGGAGCTCGTACCGCCGATGCTGACCCGGCCGCA
>Ga0187782_10004831_pt1 | contig 10066 bp, 9 predicted proteins | sample 0715_SJ02_MP15_2_FD_132454 | JGI IMG/M metagenome (GOLD analysis project Ga0187782, IMG submission 132454) | Tropical peat soil microbial communities from peatlands in Department of Meta, Colombia - 0715_SJ02_MP15_20_MG | ecosystem: Environmental > Terrestrial > Soil > Wetlands > Peat | place...
ATCCGCTGCACCGCCTGCGCCCGGTACTGCGCGATCACGGAGGGATCGCACGGCTTTTGCTTCGTCCGCAAGAACCTCGGCGGGGAGCTCGTCCTCCTGAGCTACGGGAGGGCCTCGGCCGTCCAGGTCGACCCGGTCGAGAAGAAGCCCCTCTCCCACTTCCATCCGGGCACGCGCGTCTACTCGATCGGGACGGTCGGGTGCAACTGGCGCTGCCTCTATTGCCAGAACGCCGAGATCTCGCAGGAGCACGAGATCGTGGGTCGAGACCTTTCGCCGCGCGCCGCGGTCGCGGGCGCGCTTCGGTACGGCTGCTCGGGCGTGACGTTCACGTACAACGAGCCGACCATCTTCGCCGAGTACGCCCTCGACGTCATGCGGGAAGCGCACGCCGCGGGCCTCTTCGCCAACTTCGTCACCAACGGCTACATGACCCCCGAGGCCGTCGAGTTCATCGGCCCCCACCTCGACGCGGTGAGCGTCGACTTCAAAGGGAGCGGGGAGCCGGGGTTCCTTCGGAAGTACATCAGCGCGAAAGGTCCCGAGCCGATCTTCTCCTCCGCGGTCGACCTCGCGCGCCGGGGCGTGCACGTCGAGATCACCGACCTCATCGTGCCCGAAGTGGGGGAGTCGGTTGACGCGACGCGCAAGCTCGCGCGGTTCGTCGCGGAGGAGCTCGGCCCGAAGACCCCCTTCCACCTCCTACGGTTCCATCCCGACTACAAGATGATGGACCTCCCCGAGACCCCCGTCCGGACGCTCGAGAAGCTCCACGCGGTCGTGAAGGGCGAGGGGCTCGATTTCGTTTACCTCGGGAACGTCTGGGGCCATCCCCTAGAGCACACCTACTGCCCGAAGTGCGGCGCGATCGCCGTCCGCCGATTCGGCTTCACGATCCAGGCCTGGAACCTCGACGCGAAGAACCGGTGCCGCGCCTGCGGCGAACCGATCCCGATCGTCGGCCGGCTCCCCGACGACTACGCGCCGGCGTTCGCGACGCCGGTCCGGTAGCCGAGGTCGTCCCGGCGCTCCGCCCCGGTTCCGATCCCTCGACCCGCACCGCTCCGATCACGAGGTGGAGGGGAACCTCCTGGATCATGGGGCCCTCGGGACTCTTCTCGAGCAGTTCCGGTAGGGGCGCCGGCTCCTCGAGGCGGACGATCGCGAACCCCGCCTCTCGGAGGTACCGCGAGTACGTCGAAAGGGTCCGATGGAACGACTTCGTGTACCGAGTTTCTGTTTCGGAGATCTTCCAGGGCACCGACACCTCGCGCTCCTCCCGGTAGGAGCGGACCTTCCTCCAGATCGTCCGATCGTAGTGGGCTTGCTCCACCGACCACACCGAGCCCGAATCGATGTCGAAGCAAGGATGGCTAATCGAGAAAACGAAGCGGCCGGAAGAACGCAGGACGCGGGCGACCTCACGGATCGATCCGCCCGCGTCCCGGATGTCCATGAGCGCCATGTTCGCCACCACGAGATCGAACGCACCCCCTGCGATCCCGTGGAGGTGGTTCGCGTCCCGGACCTCGAACCGGATCCCGAGGGGGGCTGCGGCCTCGCGGGCGCGGGCGAAGGCGAGCGTCGGCGCCGAGGCGTCGATCCCCACGACCTCCGCGCCCTCCCGAGCGAACCGGCGCGAAAGGTACCCGTTTCCGCAGGCGAGGTCGAGCACTCGTAGACCCCGTACCGGCCCGACGAGCTCGAGGACGGTAGGATCGATCAGCGCCCGGTGCCAGAGATCGCCCGACTCGCCGAGTCGCATGTCCCGCCACGCGGAGATCTCGTCCCACCCTCCGTCGCTCATCGTCCTCGTCGGCTCCGAGGAGGTCGTTCGGTTTCGGCCGGACCGGCGCCGAGACGTCCTCCGCTCGGCGGACGGCCCCCCGTTCTTAAACCTCTGCTGAGGTTAGCGCCTCGGGCAAGAGCCGAAATGTTGGGCCAGATCCCCTCCGAGCTCTACCGTTCGATCCACCGGCAGCCCGAGATCGTCCGGTCCGTGCTCGCGCAAAGCGTCGGTTCGATCGATGCGGCCGTCGAACTCCTCGCTCCCTGCGAGAGAATCTACACCGTGGGGACCGGGACGAGCGGCCACGCCGCGACCGTCGCGGCGTTCCTCCTCGAGGCCGTGGGAGTCCCCGCCCAGCCGCTGAGCTCCTTCGACTTCGCGAACTACCCGCCCCGACTCGGTCCGCAGGACGGGGTGCTCGCCATCAGCCACAGCGGAACCAACCGCTACGGCCTCCGGGCGATCGAGACCGCCGTCGCGGCCCGCGTCCCCCTCGTGGGCGTCACGGGCCGCGAGTCTCCGATGGCCGGACCCGGCGTCGTCGTGCGCACGACGCCCCCTGAGACCTCCTCGACCCACACCCAGAGTTACACCGGCAACCTCGCGGCGATCGCGCTTCTGGCCTGCGGGCTGGGCAGTCGCCGGGGCCAGGACCTCGGTTCGCTGCCTACCGACCTCGCTGCGGTTCCGGCGCACATGGAATCGATCCTGCGCCGCGAGGATGAGATCGTTCCGACCGCCGACCGTCTCGCGGCGATCGGCCGCCTCGTGCTCGCTGGGGCCGGCCCGAACGCCGCCACCGCTCGAGAAGGCGCGCTCAAGGTCAAGGAGTCCTCCTACCTCGTGGCCGAGGGCTTCGAGCTCGAGATGATCTTGCATGGGGGCCTCCAGCCGCTCCGGTCCGGTGACGTGAGCGTCGCGGTGGTCGTCCGAGGTCCGGCGGTCCCCCGGGCCGAGGATATCCTGAGAACTTGGAAGATCGTCGGTACCCAGACCCTTCTCGTCGCGGATGCCGAGGTGGTACGGAGGCTCCGAGCGCATCCCGATCTCGGGCCGTTCGACACCCTCGAGGTCCCGACGGTCGCCGAGCCCCTCTCCCCGATCCTTACGGTTCTGCCCCTCCAGCTTCTCGCCGCGGCCACCGCCCAGCGTCGCGGCACGAACGCGGACACGTTCCGACGGGACGATCCCGTATTCGCCCGCGCGATCGCCAGCTACGAGTTCTAGCAGCTATCCGAGGTGCCTCGGACGGAGACCGAGCCTCGAACCCCCGGCCCGATGCATAAGATGGACGAGGGTCTCTAGTCCTCAGGCCGGACCCGGGGGGCGGCGTTCGGGTCCCTCGCGGCCGCGCTCGGGCCTATGGGGAGGGCAGCCGGGGAGACAAGCGGCGGCAGGGCAGATGGAGCGCGGAGGGTCAAACCGGCCCGAGCCGTTGTGCCCGCGCCGTCCGGGACGCCCGGATGGGAGGGGCCCTCCCGTGCGCCGAGCCCCCCCGGGATGATGAGGGCGTGGCGATGGACCACCAGAAGGAAGATCGAGTGGACCGGGACCTCGAGGGTGTCGCCGACGGTGACTTCGACCTTCTGGGGGAGGGTCGAGCCGTTCTCCCACCGGTACTCGTACGCCGACGCGCCGAAGGGGATTCCGGAATGGGTCATGTTCACGAGGGTGGCCGTGGTGTTGTTCACGTTCACCATCATGAGGGCGAGTCCGGACGAGTTGTACGTGGCGGCCGCGTAGAAGGTCGAGGGCCCCGTCACCGTCGCCGGTAGGGTCTCGTTCTTGAGGTGCTTCGAGAGGTCCTTGAAGAGATAGTACTGGAGCTGCCACTGAAGGTGCGACTGGCTCAACGCCCCCGGGAAGTGGCAGTCATAGCAGAACCAGTCGAGGTTGGAGACGCGCAGCGTCAGGGCCTGGGTGGTCTCCGCGGCGAGATAGAGCGGCCCTGCGAAGCTCGTGAGGAGCGCGTCGTAGGTGCTCAGCTCGGCGGCGTTGTCCTCGGTCACGAAGATGTGGAGGTTCGCGCACAGGATCGGGCACACGTCCTGGATGTAGTCGCGGTCCGCCGTGACCTGGTCCGGCAGCGAGTACACCCCGTTCAGGTTCGCGAACAACTCGGGCCACGTGGGGTTCGGTGGACCGCCGCCCATGATGTAGGAGTGAACCGAAATCCCCGTCAGGAGGGTCCCGTCAATCTTGGCGAGGTCTTCGACCCAGGAGCGGTCGTAGTAGAGCGGTCCCATGCCGGACCCGAGCGCGAGGAACTTCCCGGCCGGATCGACCAGCTTGATCGCGGCGATGTAGGTTCCCACGAGGGACGCGAACGGCAGCGGGGTGATGTTCCCGCCCCCCTGAGACCCCCACTTCGACCACGGCACGCCAAAGTGGACCCAACCGCTCGGCGAATTCCCGATCTCCCAGTAGGCCGGCTGGAAGTTGAGCGTGTGCACGATGTAATCGGCGTAGTAGGCCGCCGTCGTCGGCTCGTCAATCTCGGCCGGCATCTGGAGGATCGCCTGGCAGTGCATGAGCTCGCACGTAGCGATGAACTGCTGAATCGAAGTACGCGGGGTGTACTGGGTCCCGTTGTCGGACGTGATGATGTTCGACGTGTAGTTCAGCTCCTCACCGAGAAGGCCCCCCGGAAAGCGAAGGAACTTGAGCGGAGTGGCCAACAGCGCGGCCGAATCCGCGTTCGTGAACGGCGACATGTCGTTGACATTGACGCCCCAGAAGGCGTACGGTAGCGACCTTGCGTCCACGACGGGAGAGACGTTGAGAAGTGCGGAGGCCGCCGGACCGGCGCTCGGAGCAGCGCTGGAGCCCGCGGGCATCGTCGAGGGAAGATCGAGTACCACGGCGCCCGACGCTGCGGGCGTGCCGGGTCCACTCGCAGGGGCGGCCCAAGAGAGAGCGGACAATCCACCCGACGCGAGCAGAAGGGTTCCGACTGCGACCGCGGCAAGCACGGTCGCCCGACGCATGCTTAGGGTTCCCCCAACACCGGACACGAGTGTGGTGTGCATCCTGAGGCCATCAGGAGAACTTTACCGGCGATGGTATAAGACCCCTCTGTCAGCATCTCTGAACTCACTCGTAAATTACGATTCTCTCGACTGAAAGTACGACAAAAATGGGGATGCGCACGGTTCCAGCCCATTCCCTGACGGAGCCTGCTGCGGGGATTGAAGCGGCGCCGGCAGGGCTCGAGATTTTGGCATCCACGACGTCGCGCGTATCTGTCTCAATCCCGGTGAAAAACGGACCAAGTTTCGGGCGCCAGGGTTCCGGTTCCGGCGCCGCTTGGGCTTCGTTCGTCGCGGCAGTATCTTCGACCGCCCTCACTCATGATTTTTCCCGCGCTCGCGACCGGCGCGTCTTTCGACCTAGCCGGTAAACGAACATCCGGTCCCCCGGGGTCTCCGTTCGGGCCCCCGTTTCCCGATAGAGTCCTACGGCCGCCGTGTTGGACGGATCCGTGAGCACAAAGATCTCCTCGAAGTCTCGCGCACGGCAGTACTCGATCAGCGCGCGAACCAACGCTCGTCCGATGCCTCGGCGTCGGTATCTCGCGCCGACGCCGATCTCGTAGAGGAACATCTGCGGCCGACGCGAGGCGAGCTGTCCAAGCGCGGTACCGCGCAGGAATCCCACGGGCTCATCGGCCTCCATGGCCAGTAGGAATACGTTCCGATCATCCTCGAGGTAGGCGAGCGCGGCCCCGGGGGAAAACGGACGATCGAAGAGGGCGCGCGCCCGAATGACTACGGGAAGATCGGCTCGTTTCAACCTGGTTACTTGCATTGGGCTCCGTTCCTTCGAGCTACACGAGACGGACCCATAGCGAGACCGGTCGAGGACAGGCGACCGGAGCTTGACGGTCGTCGCCGCCCGATCCAAGGAGCGGTTGGGGAACCTCTCGGGACACGCTCAAAGAGCTGGGACCCTGACCACCGGACCGAGGCTCGCGGGCTCGACCGGTGACTCTCGAATGTCGCGAGCGGCCCGCGGCTCGGCAGCGATCCTCGATCGCGATCGCGTCGATCGTAGCTATCGGACGGCCTCGTAATGCAGCATGATCTCCCCGTCCTCGCCGTGCTTGACTTCGAGGAGCTTGAGCGTGTTCTGCTCCGTCATCGGCCCCCAGTACCGCGGGCCCTTTCCGTAGACCACCGGCATGACGAAGAACCAGTAGTCATCGGCGAGCCGGCGACGGAGCACCTCCTGGACCACCCGGGGACCGCCCTCGATCATGATGTTCCCACCGGATTCCCGACGCAGCTGGGCGACGATTTTGGAAAGGTCGCCCTTCATGATGCGGGAATTCTCCCACCCCGGCGACTGGAGCCGATGTGAGAGGCACACCGTGTCGACGCGGTCCAGGTAACGCGAGTAGTCGTGCAGGAACTTGGGATCGCTCGGCTTTCGGGCCTTCGAGGACCAGACCCGCCGGTGACCCAGGAACGATCGCCGCCCCATGACCACGGTGGTGACGTCTCCATACCGTGCGATCCACATGTGCCGGAACAGGGCGTTCGCGGTCCGGGTCTCTCGGTCCGAACCCGGATACTTCGGGAATTCGCCGCGGCCGTCCAAGGTCATGTACACATTCGCCGTGATTCTTCGCATCGTCCTCGCTCCCCGACTTTCCATCGCTCGGGATTCCGTTCCGGCGTCTCGAGCCTTTCGACACATGCATAAATGGACATATATCCCTTTAGGCATGTCTTGTCCATGAGCGACGTCTTCCAGCTCCTCGCGGAACCCTCGCGAAGGCAGCTCCTCGACGCCCTTCGTCACGGCGAGCGCTCGGTCAACGAGTTGGTCGACCGGACCCATATGTCGCAGCCGTCGGTCTCGAAACAGCTGCGACTGCTCCTCGACTCCGGTCTGGTCCGCCTGCGGAAGGCGGGGCGGCAGCACCTCTACGCGATCGAAGGCCGGCCCCTTCGAGAAGCCTCCGAGTGGCTATCGTTCTACCAACGCTTCTGGGAGGGAGGCCTGGAACGGATGGATGAGGTCCTTAAGGGAGAGACCCGTAATCGAGGGCGGGAAAAGCGATGATTCGGGCGGACGGACCGACGATGGTCGTTCGAGTGGAGCGGACTCTACAGGCTTCCCCCGATCGAGTCTTCCGCGCCTTTCTCGAGCCGGACCTGATCCGACAGTGGATCGCGCCCGACGATCTCACGGTCGACCGGGTGGCGGTGGATGCCCGAGTCGGCGGCCGTCTCGAGGTCTGGCACTCGAGGAACGGAGTGAGCACGGGAAAATTCGAAGGCTACTTCCTCAAGATCGAGCCTCCCCGGGAGCTCGTGTACCGTTGGGCGTTCGTCGGGACCGAGCCGGAAAAGGGGGAGTACTTCGACACGCTTGTCACCGTCCGTCTTCGACCGGAGTCCTCCGACCGGACGCACGTCTCCGTGGTCCACGAGAAGCTCGAGGAACTCCAGCGGGGGGCCCCGCACATCTACGTTCGACTGGTCCCCGGATGGAACAACTGCCTCGACCAGCTCGATCGGGCGATCGGCCGAGCTGTCTCGAATCCGAGGTAACTCCACGGAATTCGAAGCGAGGACCGCATTCGAGCGCCTGCGAGGGGGGCCGGGTTGGGCGAGTCCCGTCGAGGAGCTCCTCGGGTTCGAATCGGCCCGGGGCCCAGACCCGGTCCTAACGCTCGAATTCGGGTCGATGCCAGGCTCGAGCGGGCCGCTTCCTTTAGTGAACGCGGCCCCGGGGGGTCCCGATCGGTGACCGCGATCGGGTCGGGCCGGTTCGCGCGACGCGCGAGGAACTCGCTCGGGGACCTCTCCCGAGACGAACCGCGCCGACTCGCGCCTCAGCAGTCGTGGGAGCGAGTAGGTTCAGGAACTCTATCGAGATCGGAGTCGATTTGCCTTGCCGATGACTCCGAAGGTCCCGGACTCCAGGTACACGAACGAGCGCATGATCCGGAACGGGTCCCTCGAGCGCGCCACTTCCGGATCCGCGGAGGCGGAAACGACGCGCCCGAGGAGCCAAACTTCGTTCCCGAACTTTTTGTGCCCGGCCAAAGTGCACTCGAGATGGGCCCTACACTCCGAGATCCGGGGCGGCTTCACCCGCTGCGCCGGCAATGCGGTGAAGCCGGCGGCTTCCACCGGACGCGGGTGGGGGAGTTGGATGACGCGCCAGACCTTTTCCGCAAGTTCGACCCCGGGAATGTTGACGACGAACTCCCGGCTGCGCAGGATGTTCTGCGCGGTCCAGTGCTCTCGGTTGCAGTTGAACGCGATGTGGGGGGGATCGGACGCGACCATCGACGCCCAACACTTCGGCGCGATGTTGGTCGTTCCGTCCTTGTTGCGAGTGGTCACTAGCACGACCTGGCCGACCAAGGGAGGAGGTTGCCACCCGGTGGCTGCCCCCGGAAAGCCCGGGAGGTTCACTTTCTTCCGTCTAGGGGCAGATACAGCGGCTGCCTTCGTGGCCGTGCCAAGGCGCTCTAGGTCATATCTCTAGGATCGTGGGCCATCCCACCAGCTCACGCGACTTTCACTCTCGCTTTGACCTCCCGCGCTTCGGGCCCCGAGTGAGGCGCGAAGCCGAGCGCCACGAGGGGTTGCCTTGTCTATTAATGGGGGCCGTCCGTGGGTCAGTGCCGCGATCCGCCTGACGCGAATACCATGCCCATCCTGCGCGAGTGTCGGCCAAGCGACAGCGCGGGGATCGCGGAGCTGTTGAAACGAAATCCCACCGAGGAGTTTCCGCTCCTCGGCTTGGACCCCCAACAGGTCGAAGGTATCCTCCGAAGACTCCAGAGATGGGAGATTCGACTTATCTTGGGGTTGTCGGCCGCGATTCGCCGTCCGCTGATCAAGATCTTGGTGTTGGCCGAAAGCGGAAAGATCCTCGGAATCGCGATGATCGGCTTCACTCCCGAGGTCGCCCAGATCGGAGGCCTGACGGTGGATGGGTCGATCCAGAGGCGAGGACACGGGCAGGAGTTGATGAAAGCGTGCGAGAGGATCGGGCGGCGGTACGGACGTTCCTACCTCACCTTGGACGTGCTCGCGGGAAATCTGCCCGCAGTAGGGCTCTATCAGAAGCTCGGATACCGAACGATCCGCGATGTCCGATGGATGTCTCGAGATCTCCGCCCGCCGTTCGTGGACGAGACCGGGTACCGGAGCCTCCGGAGCCTCCGGATCCGGGCGTTTCGACCGGCGGACACCAAAGAACTCGTCGCTCTCGCGAACGCAGCGATGCCGGCAGAAGTGCGATCCGTGGTTCGCCTCCGGCTCCAGGATTTCCGGGCCGCGGGATTGAGCCGGCGGGCGGGCCAAGTCGAGGCGGCCTCCTGGGTGCTGGAGCGCGAAAACCAGATCGCGGGATACGTGAAGGCCTTCGTGAGTCCCGCAGTGGAGGCGGCCCAGATCGGGCCGCTCGTCTTAGCTCAGCCGTTCGATAACGACGCGTGTTCGACGCTGGTACAGACGGCTCTGGCTTGGTGCGTTGAGCGGCGGGCGCCTAGAGCGATCCTCGCCTTGCCGGAGCACCTAGACGAACTCCGGCCGACGATCGAACGCGGCGGGTTCACCGAGCGCTTCCGCCTCCACACGATGGCCCTCCCCATCGGCGCGGCCTAGCCCCCCGATTCGATCCACTTCCCCGGCACGGTAAGGACTCTAGGGACACGGAACCCAGAAGGTCGCCACCGGTCGACTTCGGAGCACCTTAACGGGCCGACGCGACCGGCCTCCCACGAGGAGGGGCGCCCATCTGGCCGAGGTCCCGCGACACCGCCCGACTAACCTGAGATGAATGCCGGTGGGAAGAACCGTACCTATCTGTAAGGGTTCTAGGCCGGGCGAGTGAAACCAACGATTGGGAACCCGCTAGTCCATTCCGTACGACACGCGGATCCGGTCTACCCCGTGATGGGAAAGTATCCATCCGGCTACGGATTTCCCGGTCAGGCGGGTCCAATCCTTCCTGCCAGAAGCGATAGAGTTCCGAATTCGCGTCGAGGAGATTCGTCCTGTCCGTCGGAAGCGGACGACACGGACCTTGCGTGCAGTGAGAACGGCTAGACGATTCCTCTCGGTAGACAGATAGACCCAGTCTGGCTTGCACCGTCGAAGGAGGTTTTCGACCGCCCACGCCATGGACGGCCCGTCGGTGAGCGTGACCACGCGTACCTCCGAGATGCCGGATTCGCGTAGGTAGGCCCGCAGCATTGCCTTCCGCTCGGCGCCGCTGAAGGGGTTGGACTTCTCGTTTCGGTGCTCGGAG
>Ga0187782_10004832_pt1 | contig 10063 bp, 9 predicted proteins | sample 0715_SJ02_MP15_2_FD_132454 | JGI IMG/M metagenome (GOLD analysis project Ga0187782, IMG submission 132454) | Tropical peat soil microbial communities from peatlands in Department of Meta, Colombia - 0715_SJ02_MP15_20_MG | ecosystem: Environmental > Terrestrial > Soil > Wetlands > Peat | place...
CTTACGCGCCACACCGGGCAGCGTCAGTAACTGCTCCATCGACTGCGGCACCTGCCCGTGAAATTCCTCGACGATCTTCTTGCTCGCGCCCATCACCGATTTCGTTTTATTGCGGAAGAAGCCCGTCGGGCGAATCTCCTGTTCGAGTTCGGCGGGATTCGCATACGCAAAGGCTTTCGGATTCGGATACTTCTTGAAGAGCGTCGCGGTCACCTGATTTACGCGCTGATCGGTGCACTGCGCGGAGAGGATCGTCGAGATTAACAACTGAAAGGGATTCTCGTGCTTCAGCTCGCAGGTGGCCTCGGGATAAGCCTCGTCGAGACCCTTCAGGATCGCGTGCACCCGCGCGGGATCGGTTCCCTTCCCCGCTGCGCCTTTTCGCGCCGTTTCTTTCGCCGGGCGCCCGCGCCTCGGCGCCGATTTCTTCGCTTTTGCCGGAGACATGAGCGGGAAACTATAGCACAGGCAATCTACGGCTCGACGCGAACACCTTTCCAGAAAGCGACGTGGTTCTTGATCTCGGCGGCGGCAGGTTTCGGATCGGGGTAGAACCACGCGGCATCGGTATTGCGTTCGCCGTTCACCTCCACGTGGTGATAGCTCGCAGTGCCTTTCCACGGACAAATGGTATGAGTGTCGCTCGAGCGCAGGTACTCCGCATGGACCGAATTCCGCGGAAAGTAGTGGTTCCCTTCGACGACAAGGGTCCGATCACTCTCCGCGAGTACCGCGCCTCTCCAGATTGCTCTTGCCATTTTCTTCTGCCTAAAAGTTAAACTGCGAAAAACAGACTCTGCGCAAGGGGCCATTCCGCATCAAACCACTGCCCCGCGCAACGGTAGCCCGAACGTTCGCCCATCTCGACCACTTGCCACGGCTCATACTTGTGTGAGCTTTCGGTCCAGATCGTTTCCCCCTCGCGCAGGTAGAAGCGGAAGCCGGCCTTGCGGATGGCCACTCGCTGCCAGATCGTGGAACGAAGATGCATCTCGATGCGCTGCTCGGTCTCGTCGTAGCGCACGACGTGCTCGAAACGCCGTAAGTCGAAGTCGCCGCCCAGTTCGCGATTGATGCGCGCGAGGAGGTTCTTGTTGAACGCAGCCGTCACGCCCGCCGGGTCGTCGTAGGCGAGAATCAGGGTGGGAATCGGCTTCCCAAGATCCGTCGCGAGCAGCAGTGCGTCATCGGCCCGCAGGATCGAGCGCACGTCGCGCAGAAACTGCTCGCCCGCTGGGCGATCAAAGTTTCCAATCGTGCTGCCGAGAAAGAGCACAAGCAGCCGCTCGCCGTCCCTGCGCCGCGTGGCCACTTCCTGAAGGCCGTCGAGATAAGCCCGCTCGAAGCCGACGATGCTAACCATGTCGATCTGACCGAGCTCGCGCTGGCATCGAAAAAGCGCGCTGCCGGAAATATCGATCGGGTAGTAGTTTACGCGTTGGCGCCGTGCGAGCGCCTCGAGCAGCCAGCGGGTCTGCTGCCCGCTACCGCTGCCCAGTTCGGCCACGATCATCGGGCCGGGAACGCGGTCCACGATTTCGCCCGAGTAGCGCTCGAGCATGCGTCGTCCAGCGCGGCTCAAGCCGTACTCGGGCAGAGTACAGATGGCTTCGAAAAGGGCCGAGCCGACCTCGTCGTACAAATACTTAGACGGGAGCTCTTTCTGTCCCGGGAGGCTCAGCCCTACCACAACGTCGGAGGAGAATTCGGCAAGAGCGCGGGCCGCCGAAATCGTCGTTGCCATTCGCGGAGCGGTTGCCATGGGCTACTCCTCCACGCAGCGGAATTTTGTGTATACATACGGGTAGTGCGACTGAAACCAGTTGCGGAACGACCGCCGCAACATGCACGCATCGGTCTGCGGTGACCCGCCCTTCATCACAAAGTGCTTGCCGTCGAAAAAATTCGCTGAGTAACCCGGATAGAACGAAAAGGCCTTGAATCCAGGCAGTGGGCCAAAAACTGTCGACGTCCACTCCCATCCGTTGCCCAGCAGATCGAAAACGCCGAACGCGCTCGCGCCCGCCGGATGCGCGTCGACCAAAGTCGCATCCCAGGACGCGAAGTGGAAATTCCCGCGCGTTGCGTTGGGCGGCGCGTCGCCCCAGGGATAGCGGCTTTCCGTTCCGTCGTGCGCGCCGTACGCCGCGCGGTGCCATTGCGCTTCTGTTGGCAGCTTCTTCCCGGCCCAGCGCGCGTATGCGGAAGCTTCCGCGTGGCTCACATACGCCGGCCACGAAAGCGGCAGCGGAACCCGTCCAAACATGGCGCGGTATTCCCACTCCTCGTTCGCTTGGCCGTCTCGATGATCGGATCGGCGAACCCAGAAGTGCGGATGCTCCAGTTTCACATCCGATCTCCATCGCCAATCCTCCGCGCTCCAGTAACGCGGATCCTCATACCCGCCGGCTTGAACGAACTTCAAGTATTCAGCGTTGGTGACCGGAAACGCATCGATTGAAAAGCTTGGCACTTCAACTCTCTGCTCTTCGAATTCGTTGTCCCAACCGAAAGAATCGCCCCGAGGCTGCCCGAGCGTTGCAAAACCGGCTGGAATCGGCACCCGGCGCGGCTTCGGCGCTGGCCGCGAATCTGCAGTCGGAGCGGGCTGCGGCCTCTTGCGGTCGACCGGCAGGCTGTGTAGCAAATAGGCCAGCGTTTCCGCGTGCATCAGCCGGTGCTCGATTGCGACGTGAAGGAGTGTCCCGTCCGCAAGATCCGCGCTCGAGGAATGCAAGGCACGCGAACCCTGCAGTGCTTCATCTACGGTGCCGCGCACGCGCCGATTGTAGTTTTCCACCTGGGCGATCGTCGGCCAGTCTGCCGGCACGTCCGTCGGGAGGCTGCCGTCAACCGGATCGATTCCGAACGCGAAAAGCTTGTCGAATCCAGAATCGAACGGCTCCAAGTCCAGCGCTGGACTGAGCAGATTCCAGTCAAACGCCTCCAAGTGGCCGAGATAAAAAATCATCCGGTGGCGCTCCGGAATCGGCCGGTCGTAAAAGGAATTGGGCGGAAGCAGATCGAACAGCGCATCGGTGCGCGCGCGAGCCTCTTCCATGCGGGACATCAGGGCTGGGTGAAGCTGCGGTGCGGCGCGGTAGGTCGCCATAGGTCACCTCCGCCGGGGGTGTCTTTTGTACTCCTGCCCCGAGCGTCAGAGCAAGTAGTTTGTTTCTCGGGATTGGATGCAGCCACCGCAGTGAAGGAGTCTAGCAATTCAGAAGTGCAAGGTACTCCACGACCTTGCGAAATGCCCCTCCACGATGGCTGTGGCGATTCTTCTGATCCGACGGCACTTCAGCATACGTCAGCTCGCCATCCGAAAAACGGAAGATTGGATCGTAGCCGAAGCCATTTTCGCCGCGCGGTTCCTTTGCGAGGACTCCTTCCGCGCAATCGGACGCAATCACTAGCGCACGGCCCATGCGCGCAATTGCAATCACGCAGACGAAGCGCGCGCGCCTTTCGTCACCCTCTTTGCCTTGCATCTCGCGCAGCAATTTTTGGACGTTGTCCGCATCCGTCGCGCCCGGTCCGGCGTAACGCCCGGAACGCACGCCCGGCGCGCCTCCGAGCGCAGGCACCACGAGACCTGAATCATCGGCGAGGACAAGCTCGGTCGTATGGCGAGTGTAGTACAGCGCCTTTCCCGCCGCATTTTCTGCAAATGTTGGCGCGGACTCATCGAACGACGGAATCTCCCGAATGCCGGGCAGTAGCTCGATTTCGAGAGCTGTTCCCGTCGTCATCCAGCGGTACTCGCGCAGCTTTCCGGTGTTCGAGGATGCGAGGAGGATCTTCACGGATTGAGGGCGTGCCTCGCTAGGTTATCGGGCGTGGACACGGAAGTTCGAAGGCAGCAATTCGCGCTGAACTTTTGTGAGATGGTGAATGCCGCTCGCGGCCAGATCGAGCAATTGCTCCAACTCGCGGCTTGTGTACGGCCGTGCTTCCGCGCTGGCCTGCACTTCGACGAACTCGCCGGCGCCCGTCATCACCACATTCATGTCCACCTGCGCGCGCGAATCCTCGTCGTACGCGAGATCGAGCAAGAGTTCGTCATCGACGATGCCTACGCTCGTCGCCGCCACCGAATCGATCAGCGGCAGTGCGCGAAGAATCCCCGCCGCCACCATGCGCTCGAGTGCGAGCGCCAGCGCAACAAACGCGCCCGTCACAGACGCTGTGCGCGTACCGCCGTCAGCCTCGATTACGTCGCAGTCGATCCAGACGGTGCGCTCGCCGAGCGCCTTCAGATCGGTTGCGGCGCGCAGCGTCCGCCCAATCATGCGTTGAATCTCGAGCGTGCGCCCGGATTGCCGCCCGCGCACGGATTCGCGCGGCGTGCGCTCTTCGGTCGACCGCGGCAGCATTCCGTATTCGCCAGTCACCCAGCCCTTGCCAGTGCCTTTCAAGAAGGTCGGAACGCCGTCTTCGATCGTCGCCGTTGCAATCACGCGCGTGCGGCCCTGCTCGATCAACACGCTGCCCTCGGCACTCCGGATGAAATCCGGCGTAATCTTCACCGGCCGCAAGGCGTTCGGCGCGCGTCCGTCTGATCTCAATGAGTCCCCCTGTTCTTTTCTGCCCGGATCTCACGCGTCAGTTTGACGACTGTGGGAAGAAGTGTCAACTGAGCCTCGCTGGCCTTTCCGCGCTAACGAGCGGGCCTTGACGCGGCCGAAGCGACCGCGCTATTCAAATCGAAAAAGCCCGTGAGATCGACGTTGCCTGCAAGCGTTTCGGCTTCCTGGCCGCGAATGAGTATCTTCAGCCGGCGCAGGCCCGGCACATTGCTTTCGAGCGTTCGTGCAATCGAATTCACAGCCATCTCTTCGCTCAGGATTCCGGAGGGCATTTCCGAGGAAATCGCATCGGAGAAATCAGCAATGGCGGTCCCGTCGGGAAGAATGTAAAAACTGGAAAGCGTCGTGTCCTCCGGCAGCGTCCTCTGCCCGGCGGTTGGCGGATTCGCGACTAGGGCTTGCAGGAGTTGCCGCGAACGCTCGACCGGATCGGCGGAAAGCGGCATCTCGACTTCCACAGGTGCGACTCTGTCGGATCCCGCGGCCCAGAAGATTTTCGCTTTGACCGTCACATCTGTCGGCGTCGATATCGGAGGCGCAAGGACGGCGTGCCGCGCCTGTTCCTCTGCAGCGCGCGATGCCACCATGCGCTGCATCCGCCGATGTAGGCTGCGCAGGCTGATCAGCCCAACGATTACGGCAAGCGCAAGGAGGCCGAGAATGATTTTCAAATTGCGCGGCATCACTTCGCCCCCCCAAAGCTTCCTTGCCGGAGCTCCGTCACGCCATGCGCGATGGCGCTAGCGAGCGGCCCCGACGCAGCGGCGAGCTGATCCGGCGTTGAACCGGAAACGCTCGAAACCTCAATCGCCACAGCTGGCGCGGCGACGGAGCGCAGCGCGCGCACCGGCGCGGCGGTCGAAGCCGGCGGAGACCCTGCGAAGCTTTGCAAAAGATCGCTTTGAATCAGATCGGCCAAGTGATGACTGACGTCCGCATAGGGGCGCTGCGCCTCGTCCCATGCGGCGAGGCCGCTTGGCGCTGGAGGCGCTAGCTTCGCTCCGGCGGTCGCTGGGGCGGTGGCCAACGGAAACGGAGAAGCGAGTTGATCGTAGTAGGCGCTCGCGGTACCCGGCGTGCCGGTCGACGACACGTGAAGGCTGATAAAGATCGCGTCGCGATAGCCGTTCGGAATCGCGGCGCGGTCGTCGTAAGAAGGATCCGAGTCGTCATTGCGAGTCATCAGCACGCGATAGCCCTCTCGCGCAAGCTGCTCGCGCACCGCCCGCGCCATGTTCAGGACGACATCCTTCTCGACGACGCCGTTTTCGCCGCGCGCTCCGGTATCGGTGCCGCCATGCGCCGGATCGAGGACGATTACGGGACCGCTTGGAGCGGCTGGCGCCGGAGCGACGGCCGACGGTGCCTGCTGTGGCGTCGCTTGCGAATCGCCGCCTTGCGTGAATGGAAGAGCCGGCCGCGCCCAGAATAGGAATCCAACCACAACTGCCACAAGAAGAGCGAGTGGGAAGAACGCCGAATTTCGCACGACGCAAAGAATATCAGAAATGTCTTCGGGCGCGCGGCGCAGAAGCGCGCAACTCTCTCTAGGAGGCGACGAAAGACCAACGATTCGGCGCACAGAATTTTCAGACTGGGCTGACATCGAAGAGGTGGGCGTCGAATCCCTCGCGGCGCACAAATAAGCCAGGATTGCGAAGCTCGTCAGCGGCGCGAACGTAGCGGACATCGTGCAGCTCGTCGTAGAAGACGTATTCCTTTGCCGGCATCGGCCGATCGCCGAAATGGACGCGCCCCTGCGACGCGGAGCCTGTCAGGTTGATCGACATCATCTTCCACGACTTCCCCGAGCGCCATTCGTAAACCACTAGATTGCCGGACGTGTTGTCGCCCTCAGGTGTCACCTGCAGCAAACTCCACGCGCCCTTGTGAAAGACACTGTCGTTGGTAATCCGAAGAATTTTCTCGAAGAATGCGGCACTCACCGGATCGATCGGCTGATCGGCGCCCATTCGCAGCGTGATCGGAAGATGGATCTGGTAACCCTCGAGCTGGCCTTGATGGTAAAAGCGCAGACCCGGAAGAGTCGTCATCACTGTTCCAACAGAGGCGAGGCGCTCCGGGCGGAAGACGGACGCACAGCGCCCTTCGTCGTGATTCTCAAGGAACCGCGCGAGATGGCTCTGGTAGGCAACGCTCTCGCCAAGCCTGGCGTGGACGCCCGTCACGTCGATGTCGCGTACCAAATCGTACAGGCCCTTGTCGTAAACGAACGAAAAACCGAGGTTCAGCAACTGTTGCTCCGTTCCCCAATAAGCCTCGGCAAGCAGGGTCAGGTCGGGTACGGTTGCGTGAGCGACCGTCCAGAATTCGTTTGTCCGCGGGCGGAAGCCTCCGATCAGATGGTTCCAGACTCTTTCGAAGATCTCGCTCAAATGCAACATCGCCATGTCGCAGCGCACGCCATCGCAGTGGCTCGCGATCGTGCGAAGATCGGCGAGCTGCGCCTCGCGCATCTCCGGTGAAAAATGGTTGAGCTGGGCAACATCTCTCCATGGCGGAAAGTAGGGATCTCGCCCAAAAGCGAGGAAGCGAGTGCCTTTCGGAGTGGCGACCTCATAGAAACCGAGCGGATCCCTTTGAAAATCCTCCAGTGTGCCCTGCACGTAGTATTCCGGGTGCTCGCGGGTCCAAGGATGATCGAGAGCCGTATGATTTCCGACGAAATCGAGAAATAGCGCCATGCCGCGGGCGTGGAGCTTTTCGCGTAGCGCGTCGAGCGAAGCGAAGGTGCCAATCCGCGGATCGGGAACGTAGGCCGCAACCGAGTACGGAGAGCCAACCACGTCACTGGGCTTCCATCCCGGCAGCGCAACGTCATATTGGGCGACGTTTTCCGGAGCCGCGAGCGCGATGCGCTGCGCCTCGGGACTGCGCTGCCACACCCCCATCAGCCAGATGATGTCGAAGCCGAGGCGCGCCAGCGCGTCCCACTCCGAATCCGGGATGTCTTCCAGTCGGATCAGCCGGCCCGCGCGCGCCGAGAGCTTTTCGAGCCACGCCCAAGTGTTGATTTCATAGAGGTGTGGGTGCGGCCGCAGGGGAAACGGGCCGCTAGATTGCTTCGCAGGCGACATTACGGCGAGCCTAGCACGGCAGCTGGCTGGCCGAAAGGATGCAGGCCTCTGGGCTTTCGAATCTGCCCCGGTCTTGAAGAAATCAGACGCAGGCCGCACGGAAAAGGAAGCGAGAATAGCTCAGGTCAGGCCATTCCTCACTGAGCCTGGGGACCGCAGCCTGGCTTGGGAAACACGACTGTGACTTCCTTGGTATCGGAATCGGATCCTTGGACGCTGACCAGCCGAGCATCAAGCCGCGCCAAGGGCGCGCACAATGTGCTGCCGCGACGCGCTAGGGTTCTCTGCGGCGCCAGATCCTCCCACGCCGAAATCGTGTAGTTCGTGGATTCCAGCACCGTAAGTTGGTAAAGCGCGTCCGCCACCTTTTCCGCGGCGGGATTATCGCCCGCATCGGCCTTGGCCATCACCGTGATTTTTCCCGGCGGCCTCGCTCCCTCCCATTTCAAGCGCACGCGCAGCGCGTGGTTTGGATACGCGTCTTTCACGCGAAGAGTGATGTTCGAAATTTGCTGTCCCTCTTTAATCCGGATCGACTTTGCGTCACCCACATCGGCGACGCCGGGAAAAAACGTGCGGCGAAAAGGCGAATTGGGATCCACACGGTCCGTGCGATTGAAAACGAGGACGTAGTCGCCGGGGCCAACGTGGTCGAAGTCGAAAGACCCGGTCGCGCCCTGAAAACCCCACAGACCGGGCCGCGAATCGGAGTAGCTGCCGGTACGGTACAGCTCAACCGACGCAACCGGAAGCGGCTTGCCCGTCGGCCCGACGACGCTGCCGCGGATGTGTCCGGTCGGCAGCGCGTCGACGTCATATTCGTAGCACGCGCCGTTGGGAATTCTAAACGGCGATAGGCCGCCAGCCCCCGGCTTTTGCGTCAGCTCGGTTCGCGGCGGAAGATTGGCCGTGAAGATATACTCGCCGGCATGCACATCGTAGAAAGTGAAGACGCCCTCCGCGTCCGTGTTGGTCTCAAAGCGGTCATAGCGGGAGCGCAGCTTGAGCGAAATGTTCGGCAGCGGATCGGCGGGATCGCCCTCCGGTGCGAGGAAGGGTGGATCGGCGCGACGCAAGACTCCGAAGACGGAAGCGACGTGCTCTCCATTGCGCATCGCGCGCAATTGAGGCAGCAGAGCGCGAGCCGCGCTCGCGGGGCGCGTGCCGCTGCAGATCGTGGCGAAGAGGCGTCCGTCCGTGCCTTGATGTGTGAACACGACGTATTGCTCGTTTGGCTTGAAGCGGTAGCCGCAATCTCCATCCTCGCCGCCGGAAAAAATGTCGACGGCCGAAGCGTCCGCGGGGATGTCCCCGGAAGCGAAGCGCTCGTCGATGCGGAAATGGTAGCGCGCGAGGCGTGCGGCAACGACATCCACTTGCGATCTGGGCGAATCAGCCGAGCGTGGCGCGGCGTAGGCGATGTCTTCGACGGCTGTGACCGTGCCAAGAAACACGACGTCGTCCTGCTGCAGCCCCGGGCATTTTCCAGGCGCCTGCTGCGAGCAGGTGCAAGCCCGACCGGCGGAAGAAGCAAGGAGAACGAGCGTTGCGATACTTGCGAGAGGGCGCAAAACCATCAATTCCTATCCTACATGCTTTTCCACACGATGCGAATCAGCACCTCAACTTGAAAAGAGCAACTCTCCGAGGCGCGGCGGAGGATTCCACGGCTTTCGTGCTACACTGCCGAAGGGCATTTGGTTTGTCACCCCTGCAATCCTCTAAGAGCGAGCTCCGAACATTTTGGCCGTGGTTGAACACATCCTTCTCTTTGTAGCCGCAATTCCCTTTATCTACTACGTGCTGGCCCTTTACAGCGTGGTGCGTTTCTTCCGAACGGCCAAGCAAGACAAGCGCGAAGATGGCGAATTCACGCCTCCGGTGAGTTGTCTGAAGCCCATCAAGGGACTCGATCCGGACGCATATGAAAACTATGCAAGCTTTTGCAGGCAAGACTATCCGGACTACGAGATCGTCTTTTGCATCGATGCGGACGACCCGGCGTTGCCGGTGATCAAGCAACTGAAGACCGATTTCCCCGAGCGCCAGATTCGAGTGCTTCTGGGTTCGGGGCGAAACGCGATCAACGATAAGGTCGCCCGGCTCGTGCGGCTCACCCGCGAAGCAAAGGACGACCTCTTCATCATTACCGACGGCGATGTCCGCGTGCGGCCCGACTACTTGCGCAACGTCGTTGCTCCGTTCCGCGATCCGAAGGTTGGCGCGGCCACTTGCCTCTATGTGGCGACTAAGGAAACCACTCTTGTCCAGGAGCTCCAGTCGATCGGAATGCTTTCAGATTTCTTCGCGAGCGTCATGGTGGCCTGGAAACTCGATGGCGTGAAGTTTACGTTCGGCCAGACCATCGTGACCCGC
>Ga0187782_10004833_pt1 | contig 10063 bp, 11 predicted proteins | sample 0715_SJ02_MP15_2_FD_132454 | JGI IMG/M metagenome (GOLD analysis project Ga0187782, IMG submission 132454) | Tropical peat soil microbial communities from peatlands in Department of Meta, Colombia - 0715_SJ02_MP15_20_MG | ecosystem: Environmental > Terrestrial > Soil > Wetlands > Peat | place...
CCGGTGACCCCATCTCACGATAGCTTTTTGGGGGTCGGACCTTCAGGTCAGACATTGCCCCGCAACCGTCTTTGGGCTTTCGCGGTTTTTGCGCCTGCCTGCGGGACAGGTAGGTCCCGACGGTTTGTGCCGGGAAACCCCTCAGGTAATGTTATTCTCGGCCCGGAATTGATTCTGAGATAGCCTCATGATCATCGTCGTGCTGCCGGCTCATTTGAAAACGCTCGCCAAAATCTCGGGCGACGTCCAGCTCGAAATCTCCGGCCCTGTCACTGTGCGCTCGATCCTCGACGCGATCGAGGCCCGCTACCCCATGCTCTGCGGCACCATCCGCGATCACGTCACCCTCGAGCGGCGGCCTTTCCTCCGCTTCTTCGCCTGTGAAGAAGACCTCACCCACGAATCACCCGACGCGCCCCTGCCCGAAGCCGTCGCCTCCGGCCGCGAACCCTTCTTCATCATCGGCGCCATCGCCGGCGGCTAGCGCATTTGCTTTTGAATTTGCAGTTCTCTGTGCCCTCCATGCCCTTCTCTGTGCTCTCTGTGTTAAGTCTTTTTGCCTTTCCCCGCATTTCTCTCTCTTGACTCCCGCGCCACCATAATCGAATATGAAATCACCCATGAGCACCGCGCAACAATCCCGGCCTGCGCCCAATTACGATGTCATCGACGCCGGCGGCGGCAAATTTATCAAAGCCTGGAAGCGCGGCGTCCTCTTCGACGACAAAACCATCGAGCAGTTGAAAGCCACCGCCCACCTCCCCTTCGTCTTCAAATGGGTCGCCGCCATGCCCGACGCTCACTGGGGCCTCGGGTCCACGGTCGGCTCCGTAATTCCGACCCAAGGCGCGATTTGCCCGGCTGCTGTCGGCGTTGACATCGGCTGCGGCATGTTCGCCGTTCAAACCACCGCCGCGAAATCAGATCTGGACTTCGCCCAGGCCCGCAAATCAATCGAACGCGTCGTGCCGCACGGCCGCACCCATCGCGGAGGCCGCGGCGACCGCGGCGCCTGGGGCAACGTTCCCGCACCCGTCCAGGACATTTGGGACGCCGAATTCGAGGCCGCCTATGAAGACATCTGCGCCCGCGACCCCCACGCTCGCGCCATGAACACGACGAATCATCTCGGCACTCTCGGCACTGGCAACCACTTCATCGAGCTCGCCGAAGACGAAGCCGGCAAAGTCTGGGTCGTGATTCACAGCGGCTCGCGCGGCCTCGGCAACAAGATCGGCGGCTATTTCACCGAGCGCGCCCACGAACTCTGCGCGCGCTGGTTTATCCATCTCCCGAACAAAGATTTGGCCTACCTGCCCAAGGACACCGACGAATTCAAGAGCTACTGGCGCGCCGTGGATTTCGCGCAAAAATTTGCCTGGCAAAATCGCCTGGTCATGATGGAAAGCATTCTCAAAGCGGTTGGTCTCGAACGCACCGGCGAGCAGGTCCACTCGCATCACAACTACGTCGCCTGGGAAAATCACTTCGGCCAGAACGTGATGGTCACGCGCAAAGGCGCCGTCCGCGCCCGCGCCGGAGACATGGGCATCATTCCCGGCAGCATGGGCGCGCGCACTTACATTGTCGAGGGGCTCGGCTCCGAGGATTCCTTCTGCTCCTGCTCGCACGGCGCCGGCCGCGCCATGAGCCGCGGCGAAGCCATCCGCCGTTTCACCCTCGCCGACCATGCCCGCGCCACCGAGGGCGTCGAGTGCCTCAAGGACGAAAGCGTCCTCGACGAGACCCCCGGCGCCTACAAGGACATCGAGACCGTCATGGCCGCCCAGACCGACCTCGTCCGTCCCGTCCACGTCCTCAAGCAGTTCGTCTGCGTCAAAGGCGGCAAAGAATAATCCTTGCGACCGGAGAGATCATGCCAAAAGTCATTGGTCTCGCTCTGTTCGTCTTATTAGCGCTTCCGCAATCAGCGCACCAAAATCAGGCGCCCCCGAAATCACCACAGGCCTGTCCCCACAAAGACGGCTGGACCATTCCGGATGAATACTATTTTCGCGTGATTGACGGCATCCGCGCGCCGGGGGAGACCCATACCCTCCTCCACATCAAGGTCGGAGGAGAAATAAAACTGGTGCTTTGGACCGATGGTGACAAATTCTCCCTTTCAACGAATGTCCTCGACATTCCCGCCAAGAACATCGGCGCCTTCCTCCTCGATTTGGACCACGCTTGCAAATTGCCGCCGGATCCCCGCGACGCCCTCGCGCTCATTAACTTTCGTTGGGAAGATAAGGAAATGTCGGCTGCGCAATTTGCGAAATTTCACGATGGTCTGTTCTCTGCGGCGGCGCAATATATCTCCAAAGCTCGCGACCGATACCCCATTTTGCTTTCGGAGCGCCTCATTAGCTTTCCCGTGGATGTCTGGCAATACAGGATCATCTACGAGAATAGCTACGAGCACATCGAACTCGACCCCTATGATATTTCCGAAGACGGTAAAGTGGACCCCATCGTCCTATGGGTCCACGATCTCAAAGACTTTGCCTCCGCCTCCTTCCACCGCGACTTCCCATACCCAAAGCGCCCTTAGGGCTACATCCGTATTTCTACGGATATCCTTCCACTCTCAATTGTGCTAGCGTGACCCGTTTTCTTATGCCGCCGTGCGACTCGCTATCGGCTCCCTCCATCGCCCTCAGACCCCCGCGCACCCCTCTCCTAAGCTCACGGGCCTGGGATCGCCGGGCGCGGGTCACGCACTTTCTAATCTACGGTACAGGGATTAGAAATCGCTCTATCTCATTGAAAACAAAGGAGGGGCACCCCTTCTAATCTACGGTAAACGCCCCTCTAGGGATTGGGTTACATGCTCTTTTTCACGACTCACAACCCGCGAATCACGACTCACGGATTTCGCTCCGCCCGCTTGACCTTTCCCCACGCTGCGCCCAAACTTATAAATTCTCCTCGGGGGATTGGAGCGCATGCCGGAAGGAAAAGGACTCCTCATCGTCTACACCGGGCCGGGCAAGGGCAAGACCACCTGCGCTCTCGGCACCGCCTTCCGGGCCGTGGGGCAGGGCCTGCGCGTGCTCATGATTCAGTTCATCAAGGGCTCCTGGCATTACGGGGAGCTCGACGCCGCCAAAATGCTCGGCGACGACAAATTCGAAATCCGGCCCATGGGCCGCGGCTTCGTGAAAATCGGCGGCGCGGAAACGGACTCGGAAGACGTGCGCCTCTGCGAAGAAGCCTGGGAATACGCCAGGGCGCAAATTTACAGCGAGAAGTACGACCTCGTCGTGCTCGACGAAATCAATTACGTGATCAGCTATAAAATGCTCGATGCGCAGCGCGTCGTGGATGCGCTCGCCGCGCGCCCGGAGCGCATTCACGTCATCTGCACCGGCCGCAACGCCCACCCGGCTCTCGTCGAAGCGGCCGACCTGGTCACCGAGATGCGCGAGATCAAGCACCCTTATACGAAGGGCATCCTGGCCCAGCGTGGGATAGACTATTAGCCATGTCCTGGTTCAAGCGCGAAAAAAAGCCGATTGAGAATCCCGTGCCGGTCGAGGAGCGCCGCGTCCGCACGGAAGGCATGTGGACGAAGTGCCACGCCTGCCGCGCCATTATCTGGAAAAAAGATCTGGAATCGAACTGGGCGGTTTGCCCCAAGTGCGACCACCATTTCCGCCTCGGCGCGCGCCGCCGTCTCGAGCTGCTCCTCGATGACGAGCAGTACACCGAGCTCGATGCCGGCCTCGCCTCGAGCGACCCGCTGAAATTCTCCGACACGAAACCCTACGCCCAGCGCCTCAAGGAAGCTCAACACCGCCTCGGCATGAAAGATGCCATCCTCACCGCCGAGGGCCGCTTGAACGGCCGCCCGGTGATCTGCTGCTCGATGGAATTCGGTTTCATCGGCGGCTCGATGGGCGCTGTGGTGGGCGAAAAAGTTGCGCGCGCGATTGAACGCTCCATCGAAAAGAAAATGCCCCTCATTATCGTTTCCTGTTCGGGCGGCGCGCGCATGATGGAAGGCGTCGTCAGCCTGATGCAGCTCGCGAAAGTCTCTGCGGCGCTCGCGCGGCTCGATGAAGAACGCATCCCTTACATTTCTGTCCTCACGGATCCGACCACCGGCGGCGTCACCGCGAGCTATGCGATGCTCGGCGATCTGAACATCGCCGAACCCGGCGCGCTCATCGGCTTTGCCGGCCCGCGCGTCATCGAGCAAACCATTCGCGAAAAACTCCCGGAAGGATTCCAGACCGCCGAATTTCTCCTCGAGCACGGCTTCCTCGATGCCGTGGTCCCCCGCAAAGATTTGAAGCCTTACATCGGGCAGGCTCTCGATTTTTTCCTGGGGTAACGCGAGTCACAAAGAGATCGAAAGGCAATCCGGATGCCTGAACAGCCTCGATTCAGAGAATGGGTAGTCAATGAAGCCGTCGAAGCCTTCCTGCGCCAGAAAGCGGGCGAAGCAGAGCGGCTGCAATGGTTTTTCGATCTCGAGGCGCAAGCGTCCGACGGACCGCACAAAGTGAGCACTCTTTGCGGATTCAATCCCGCCGAGCAGCAAGTGAAATGGGAGGCGGATACGCCGCTCAAATTCGACTACACCTCGCCCGACCTCTCCCAGCAGCGTTTCATCAGCACATACGGCGCCGTGCGCCCCGATTTTCAATTCTGGGTCCCGGGCGCCAAGAAGCAGTTGCTTGTTGAATGTAGAGGCGAGGAATACCAGTCGAAAAAACACCTCTACCACGTGCAGAGATACTTCAACTATCTCGGGGATCACGGCTTGACCGGCGCGGTCATTTATCTCGTCCCGCCCGAAAACGAAAACCAGTGGCGCAAGGTCTCCGAAGGATTGACCGCGAAAGGCGAATCCCGCTTCGGCGTGATTTCCTGGGATTCGGAATTTTTGCGCACGTTGCGCTTTGATCTCATCGGAGTGCTTTCGAAACTCGTGCAGGAAAGCACCAGCCTGCTCCAGGAAGCGCTGAAGGAAATCGGATAACCCGCGAAATATGAACTACACGGACTCTGTTCGCGCGTTGATGTCCCTCGGCAAGGAATTGGCCGCGCCGCGGCAGGCGCGCGTGCAAAAATTCGGCCTCGAGAACATCTCCATCCTCTCTGCCGACCTCGACAATCCGCAATCGGCCGCGCCGTGCGTCCACGTCGCGGGGACCAACGGCAAAGGCTCGACGGCCGCGATGATCGAATCCATTCTTCGCGCCGCGGGCATTCGCACCGGGCTTTACACCTCGCCGCACCTCGAGCGCATCAACGAGCGCCTCCGCATCAACGGCGAGAATGTCTCGGATCAGGATTTTGCGGCGGCGTGGACGCGCGTGCAGGCTTCCATCGAGTCCTTGATGGCCTCGGGAAAATTGAGCGCCCATCCAACATATTTCGAATGTCTCACCGCCATGGCTTTCCTTGCCTTCAAGGAAGCGCGCGTCGAATTCGCCGTCTACGAAGTCGGCATGGGCGGGCGGCTTGACGCCACAAATATCGTCAATCCGGAAGTTGCCGTCATCACGCCGGTGGATTTCGATCACGAGAATTATCTCGGCCACTCGATCGAGGAGATTGCAGCCGAAAAGGCCGGGATCATCAAGCAAGGCGCCTGGGTGGTCAGCGCGAGCGAGCGCCCCGAAGCTCGTGCCGGCATCGCCCGCCGCAGCGCGGAAATGGGTGCGCGGGTTGTTGAAGTGGATGACGCATGGCGCATCGAAGAGGGGCAACCTTCGGACGGCTGCTATCGTGCCGCCGTTTCAGCTCCAAATTCAGGAAAGAAGCTCTTCCTTCAGCCCGCGCTTCCGGGCCGCTTCCAGATTCACAATGCGCTCACAGCCGCAACCGCCGCGCGCCTCCTGGCCGAACGCGGTTTTCCAATCAACGATGGCGCCATCGAACGTGGCATCCTGGAAGTTCGCTGGCCCGGTCGCCTCGAACGGATCAGCGAGCAACCCACGGTCTATCTCGACGGGACGCACAATCCTGCCGGCGCGCGAGAGCTTGTCAAATTCTGGGAAGAGAATTTTCGCGGGCGAAAAATCTTGCTCATCTATGGCGCCATGCGCGATAAGGCCGTGGACGAAATCGCCGGCCTGCTTTTTCCCCGCGCTGAGAGCGTGATTCTCACCGAGCCGCGCCAGCCGCGCGCGATTTCCGCTCCGCTGCTCGCGGAAATCACCGGCCACCTCGCGGCGCAATCCAGGATCGTTCCGGATCCGGCCGAAGCGCTTGAGCACGCCATCGAATCAGCGCGCGCGGGCGACGTCATTTTTGCCACCGGCTCGCTCTACCTTGTCGGCGACCTGCGGAGCTATTGGTCGAAACGCGGCGCTCAGGAAATCCGCTCCGGGTCTGGAGCGGCCGTCCCATCCCGCCAGTTCCGCTAACCTTATTAGAATCTCGCAAACCTTGTTCTTCGCCCGTCGCAAAAAAATGCGCGATTTCGCAAGTTTGCTCCAGCCCTGTCCGCTTTTGAGAATCTCTCCAACTTTTCATCGTCCCATCCTCGAACAGCCTCGTCCCACGTCCAGCCAGCAACGGCGCGCGCGCTTAATTCACGCCGCCAAATCCGAAACAAACACCGGGGATTCTGCGTTTCTTGAGACAAGCGTAGGCAGCAAAATTGCTGAATCTGCGTCTAACTCTAGAAGGGCGGCGGGGGTGTTTATGATGCACGACGAAAGACGAAAGAAGCTGGAATCCTTCGGCAACGCGCCCGTCATTCTCTCCGCGGCCCTGCGACAATTCCCCAAGAAGATGTGGCTCTACAAACCCTCCGCCGGGCGCTGGAGCATCCACGAGATCATCCTGCACCTCGCCGATAGCGAGGCCGGCGCCTACATTCGCTGCCGCCGGTTCATCGCCGAGCCGGGAAGCTCCGTCGAGGAATTTGACGCCGCGCGGTGGGCCGGTTCGCTCGGCTATTTTTACCAGAGCACGCGCGAAGCGCTCGAGATCATCCGCCGTCTGCGCAAGATGACTTTTCAGCTCCTCATCCGCCTCCCGGATTCCGTCTGGCAGCTTCGCGCGGAGCAACCGGTGGGAGGCGACCTGTGTCTCGAGGACTGGCTCACGCGCCAGGAGCAGCACATCCCGCATCACATCGAGCAGATGCGCCAGAATCATCAGATGTGGTTTAGCACGCACCCGCCGAGAAAGCCCGCCACACCCTCAGGCCGCTCCGCTGCTTCCTCCGGCATGATTTCGGCCAGCGCCTGAATCTGAATCTCTCGCCCGAATTTAGCCGCAAGGTTGCTGGGGCCAAACGGCAATGATAGGATGTTGGCTTAATGACCACTGACGCCAACCCGAGGCCGCGTGTCGGCATCCCGTATCGCACTAGAAAAGAAGAACTTAACGGGAAACGAACGAAGTACGACCGCTATGTGGAAGCAGTCCGCCAGGCTGGCGGCGAGCCAGTCGAAATCTCGCTGGGGCTCCCCGTGGACGAACTGAAAAAACTGGCCTCCAAGCTCGACGCCGTTGTGCTCCCCGGCAGTCCAGCCGATGTGACACCTTCGCTTTATCATGCGGCGCGCCACCCCAAATGCGCCGAGTCCGATATTGACCGCGAGCGGACCGATTTCGCTCTGCTTGAAAACGCCTTCGCGGAACACAAGCCCGTCCTGGCAATCTGCTACGGCATCCAAAGCCTGAACACATTCCTGGGCGGCTCGCTGATCCAGGATATTCCGAGCGAAATACAAACGACGATTCAGCATCCCTGGACGGGCGCCGAGCAAGGCGCTCCTGAGCCGTGTCACTCCGTCCGGTTTGAGCCGCGCTCGCGCCTGGCACAATTGGCCGGCAGCGACGAGGGGCGCGTGAATAGCTCGCACCACCAAGCTATTTTGGAGCCGGGAGGCAACCTGCGGGTGGTGGCACATGCCGCGGATGGCGTCGTCGAAGGGGTCGAATGGACGGGCGACGCGAACTGGGTGACCGGCGTGCAATGGCATCCCGAGCGCATGGCCGGTACCGACCCCTTGGCGCAAGCGCTATTCCGCGAACTGGTGGCTGCCGCGGTGAAAGCGCCCGTCCGGCAGTAGCGCTGGCTTGATGCGATTGCGGTCCGGCAGTCAGCATACGATTTTTTTTTGCTTCCCAGTTCTAAGTCCGGCATCACATCATTTTCCCTGGGGGAATCATGATTTCGCTCGCGGGCAAGGCGGCACTCGTCACAGGTGGGTCAAGGGGAATCGGCGCCGCGACGGTCAAGATGTTCGCGCAGGCCGGCGCGGATGTGGTCTTCAATTATCACCGGAGCCGCGAAGCCGCCGCGCAGGTGGAGCAGGAAGCCCGCAAGCACGGGACGCGAATCGAATCCCTCAAGGCCGACCTCGGAAAAATGGCCGACGCCAGGAAGCTCGTCGCATTCACGCGGGAACGCCTGGGCCGCCTCGATATCCTCGTCGCCAACGCTGGAATCTGGAACGAAGCCGAAGCGCCCATCGAAAAACTCACCGAGCGCGAATGGGACGAAATGATGCGCGTGAATCTCAAGAGTGTGTATTCCGTGATCCACTTCGCCGCGCCGCACATGATCGCTCAGCGCGGCGGGCGTATCATCGCCATCAGCTCCACAGCGGGGCAGCGCGGCGAATCACTACACACGCACTACGGCGCCAGCAAGGGCGCCATCATCAGTTTCGTGAAGGGACTCGCGACGGAACTTGCGCGTCACAATATTCTCGTGAATTGCGTGGCACCCGGCTGGGTGGATACGGACATGTCTGCCTCCGTGCTGCGCACGAAGTCCGGTCGGAAATGGGCCAGCGCGGCGATTCCGTTGAATCGTCCCGCCACAGCCGAAGAGATCGCGGGGCCGATTCTCTTCGCCGCGTCCGACCTGGCAACCTTCATCACCGGCGAAGTGATCAATGTAAATGGAGGGGCAATCCTGTGCGGATGAAATGGCGGTTATTCTTAGCGGCACTTTTTCTGGCAGCGGCATTCTCGGCGGCCGCGCCGCAAGCCTCAGCGCAGAATCCGGATGATATGCTCCCGGATGAGAGCGCCGCGAAAGCCAAGGAAATTCTCCAGCAGGCCATTCAGGGTCTCGGTGGCGCGGCCTATTTGAATGTCCACGACTCGACCTGCAAGGGAAGACTCAGCCAGTTTGGCCACTCGGGTGAACTAAACGGCTTCGCGACCTTCATGGACTACACCATCCCGCCTTACAAGGACCGCACCGAAAATCTTCCCAAGCGAAATTTGATCAATATCATGGTACAGGACAAGGGCTGGGTACTCGACCGCGGCGGCGTCAGCCCCGCGCCCGAAACCGACGTGTCGCGCTACATGGACGACGTCCGCAAGGACCTCGACAATATCCTTCGGCACCGCCTCTCGGAGCCGGGCATGATTTTCCGCTACGGCGGCCCCGATGTCGTTGATTTGAAAGAAGCCGACTGGGTGGAACTGGTGGACAGCGAGAATCGCACCATCCGCATCGCCGTCGCTCGTTCCACGCACTTGCCCATCCGGAAAATCGTCGTCGCTCGAGACGCCAGCACTCGCACCCGAGCCGATGAGCTCGAATACTACTCGAATTACCACCCCATCAGCGGCGTCGAGACGCCCTATCAGATTACGCGTGAGCGCAACGGGATCAAGATATACCAGGTGTTCTTCGAGACCTGTGAATACAACACGAACCTCTCCGACTCCATGTTCACGAAAGAATCGCTCGAAGAGCGCTGGGCCAAAGTCGGGAAAAAGCCGAAGAACAAATAGCGCCCGAATCAGTGGCCGCCGCCGGTAGAATCCATCGAAAATCAGCCTCCATCCACAGCGCAAATCTCCGCTCGATGGCGCCTCCCCGTGCTACGTTGGTCGCTGGGGAGCGCGCGGAGTATAATCTCCTGATGGCAACGAAGCGATATGGCAGCCCGATGCACGGCACAACGGTTCTGTGTGTCCGGCGCGACAACAAAGTGGTGCTCGCAGCCGATGGTCAGGTCACCCTGGGCGAAGGTGTCATCAAACACAGTGCAAAGAAAACCCGCCGCCTTTTCAACGACAAGATCATCGCCGGATTCGCCGGCAGCACCGCCGATGCTCTCTC
>Ga0187782_10004834_pt1 | contig 10063 bp, 10 predicted proteins | sample 0715_SJ02_MP15_2_FD_132454 | JGI IMG/M metagenome (GOLD analysis project Ga0187782, IMG submission 132454) | Tropical peat soil microbial communities from peatlands in Department of Meta, Colombia - 0715_SJ02_MP15_20_MG | ecosystem: Environmental > Terrestrial > Soil > Wetlands > Peat | place...
CGGTTTCGCTCCGAAAGCGGACAAGCATGGCACCACAGCAGAAGTGACGGAGTTCGAATCTGGTTTTTCAGGGTGGGACTTTTCCGTCAAAAAACGCAGCAATGTCGAAAGCGGTTTTTGCCGGTGATGCCCAGGAGAGGGGACCAACAAACAAGCCTCGTCAATAGGTTGTCGTGTCCCACCTTCGCCGAACGTCCCATTGAGTCTCAATAGCTATTTTCGAGATTGTCCCACCTAATGCAACGCCGCGCGATAGTCAGCTTCTCGCCCACACGCTGACATCAATTTAGGTCGTTAGGATGTCGGCTTAGTGCCGATAGTGTTGCAAAAGTCTCTAAATTCTGGGCGATGGTTTTTTCAGCTAAAACCCCAAACAAGCGAGAACTACTAATAAAAGCAACTCGAGGCCGATTACCGAAGCCACACATGAGTTAATCGCGAGATCATGTGGCCCCCACATACACTCAATCCAATTTAATAAGGTCTCCCTCCCATTTCACCGTCTGCCCGTGGGCGGTGCCTTGCGCGGTGTAGATATCCCGCACTGCAGCAGCAGTTTGAGTTCGCGACCAATCGCGCTGTAGCTCCTTAAGGTACGTCCCAGCTGCGATGGGGATGCACCCAGCTTGGATCATGCGTTGCATGGCCGTGTTGTGGGATTCGTGACTTCCGCTCGAAGACGCTTCCGTTACTACGTAGACCTCATAACCTGCGGACAAGGCAGATAAAGCAGACATCAAGAGGCAGCTCTCGGTCCACAGACCTGCCATGACAAGCTTCTTACGTTCGGTTTTGCGAACCCAATCGACAATTCGCGGATCCTCAAACGAGTTGAGGTTTGTTCGATCAATCGGCACCTGTTCAGGGAATACCGCCTGCACCTCACGGATCAATCCTTGTCGCTTGATCAGGCCGGTCGTCAGGAGCGTCGGCACTTTGAACAGTTTTGCGCTCTTCGCCAGGAGCACTGCGGAGGCGATAACGCGTTCCAGGTCATGCGAGCGAGCAGTGATGAGTTGCAGATACTGATAGTCGATCAGAAGCAGCGCGTGATTGTCGGGCTGAAGCAGAGAAGGTGCGATGTAGGTCTTGGTCGCTGACATGATTTCCTCTCTCCATCAAAGTACGGCGGCCGTATGTCGCGTTTTTACCTATGAAGATACTGCGCAACCATGGCGGACCGTGTCAGGGGTTGGTTCGAGAACGGACACATGTCGGTCTCACCTAGTTTCAATCACGCCTACATCTCAACCGCGACCGTAAGGCACGCGATCGTGACGCTCCTCAACGGCCTTCGACGACGAAAAGGATATTTGCGAATTCGGGCACGGTCTCCTCGCGCAGCCAGTCGCGTTGCAATTCGCAGATCAATTGCACCCAACTGATCGCTTTTGCGCCGGCCTGAACGATGCGATCCAACGCCGCTCTGTGAGCATCCGGCGACGTACCGCCGACTGCGTCGACGACCGGATAGACCTCATAGCCTTCGCTAAGGGCATCCAACGCGGGAAATGTCAGGCAGGCCTCTGTCCATAGGGCTGTCATTACCAGCTTCTTGCGGCCAGTGGCTTTGACCGCTTTGACGAATTCAGTATCTTCCCAAGCATTGATTGTCGTGCGATCAAGCGCTTCTGCTTTTGGAAATATCTCCTGGAGCTGATGGATAGTCGGCTGATTGCGGCCGGTCTTTACGTTCACGGTCGAGAGCACGATCGGCAGGCCGTAGAGTTTGGCAGTGCGGGCGACCGAGACGATGTTGGTAACAAGGGTGCGACGGTCCATCGAGGCGATCGATGCGACCTGCACGGCTGATAGTCGATAATCAGCAGTGCGGAATTCTGCGGCGTCAGCAGATGATCCTTGACGGGATCGCGGATCGCTTGGCTGGTCATGACTACATCCTTCTGGGTTACGGAGAGACTTTCGCCGGATGGCGTCGAGACTGAAACTACCCGCGCCATAGGCGATGATCTGCAGAAGCCCGCCGGCTATGGCGAAGTTCTTCAGGAAGGCGAAGTTCTCCAGGAAATTCATCTGTTGGTCCAAGTCGCCAACATAACGGTGGAAGAACATCGCAGTTGCCACGCAGTAGGCCGCGAGCACTGCTGCCGCCAGTCGCGTCCGGTAACCGAGCAACAGGGCCGACGGGCGCCTTGGGATCGCCCGAGCGAGCGCCTGATGGATCGCCGCCGTGCGCCGGCAGCGCTTCCACCCAAAACGGCGGTACAACGTGCTGATGAACATCAATGCGATGAGCAGCACCCACGAGCCGACCCCGCACAGAACACCGACCAATTAAATTTCCGCCCGCATCACAAGACTTGAACGAAACTGCTGTTCGTTTGAACAAAAGTGATAATTTTCAAGTGATGCGCTCACATTGTGCGAATAAAGCGGTGCGTGCTGAGCCAAGCCCGCACGTTCGGCAAATAACATTTCTAGCCTATTCGGGCTCTGCGCCAAGCTCCGGGCGTGATGCCGGTTGCTCTAAAAAAGACCCTGGTCAAATGGCTTTGATCAGCGAATCCGCATGCCAAGGCAATCGCACTAATATCGTCGTCCGTATGAGCCAATAATTTCTTCGCTCGTTCGACACGCTGTTCAAGCAACCAGCGATGGGGCGGTTTGCCGGTCGCCTGCCTGAATGCGCGACTGAAATGTGCTTGTGAAAACCCGCAAGCTTCTGCCAAATCGCGTATGGACATCTCACCGGCTAGGTTCGCCAGCATCATATCCTTGGCAATCCGCTCGCGTGCCGGTGAAAGGCCGCCCATGCACAGGCCGTTGTCAGGTCGCACTCCGCCATAAGTCTCCGCGAGATGGGCCGTCACAGCCCAGGCTACATAATCCGCAAAAATCCGATTGACTTCCCGCGGATTCTTGAGCGCGGGCAACAAAGCAAGGGCAAGATGAAGCATCACTTCATCTCGACCCTGGCAAAATGATTTAAACCATAGCCGACCAGCCCGTTGATCACGGCGTTCGCTAACAAGCTCATCGAACGCGCCTTGCGCGATCGAGAAATTCACCGTGTAAAATGGTTGGTCCAGCTCCGCATGCCATGCGTCGCGCAAATCGAACAAAGAAAGTGCGCCGTGCCGGAGATTCTGACGCGGAATGCACTTGCGAGCGCGCCAAACACAATGCGCACCAAGCGGACGCAGATTGACCGCTACCAAATAGGATTCGGATGGGGCGTTCGGCGTACAGTCTGTAAAGCCGGGGCGGTCCCGGCGATACTGAACTAACGAAACTTCGGCGTCTTTGCGTGATCGTAAGACAATCTGTTCCGCCCCGTCGAGTGACTCTACCGTCGCCAAAGCAGCCCCCCGTGACCGATCGGTAAGACATTAAGCCGATCCGACGAAGAATAGAAACGCCTCGGCACAGGTGACTGTGTTGTGCGTCGCAGCAAACTTAACCGACCGATGCCCGCTTCGGGTCAGGAACGACCGATTTCCCGCATTAGCGGCAAGTCGGCTTAGCCTCCAATCGCAGACATGGCGGCTACCCCACACGAAATGCCACACCGGGGGTATACTCGGACCGATCGCTGGCACCCGGTTGGATTTATCGCAATGGCACGTCACGAAGAGGCCGAACGCATTCTCGCTGCCCCCGCGCCCAGGCCATGGTGGAATCAGCATTTTACCAGGACAGCCAAGGACGACGAAAAGCTGAAAATATTGGCCAGTGCCGTCGCCGATCTCAATCGTTCTGCGCTCGCGTTGGGGCGGTCCGCGGAAGCACTTGTATGGCACGCCCGAAAACTCGGCATTGCCGTTCCTTCCGAGTGGGCAAAACAAGTCCGAAATCCAAGTGCTTGAGAATGCTATCTTGCATCCCCATATCACCGATACTCCCCCTTTGAGCAAGAACGCAGTCTCATGCTTGATGCAAAATCACGTGCCGCTGCCGAAACTGTATTCAGCCGCAACCAAAGACGCGAAGCGGAAATCAATGACGCCTTGAAGCAGGAGGCGGCTCGCCACGTGGCCGTCGTCAATAACATGCATCGCTTGAGAGCGTTACGTTTGGCACGTAATACAAAAACAAGTGCGCATAAGGACTAGCTGATCGCGCTCAGCCGCAGCCAAATGGTAAGTATCTTCAAGATCCGATCCCATCCAAAATCTGGGCCAGTTTTAACAGGCCTTCTTCCATGCTAGGTCGCGCGCCTTCTTCGTGCCCGAGCGCGTGATGCTCTTGATCTTTGCCGCCGGTTTGCTGGATTTTTCCGCAATGTCGCGATCTTGTTCGATCAGGAAACCGTGCGCCCGCTTGTCGCCGTCGATACCGCCGGTCAGCGTGCGCGGAACCTTGCGGTTCGAGCGTCGCGTGCCGTCCTCATAGACAACGTCGAACATAACGAATTCGGAGTTCTGTCCCGGCTTCCTTGGCATTGGTCTTCTCTGTTTCGTGTTGAACACACCGAAAAGCGACATCCGCTCTTCGCGGGCACGCTTCTTCCGAATCATGCGCGAAAACGCCGGCGTCATTATGACGCCGGCGCGGCGCTGAAACCCTCAGTTACGCTGCCTGCAGATTGGCTGCAGCGGATTTGCCGCTGCGCCGATCGGATTCGATGTCGAAGGTGACCTTCTGACCCTCAACCAGACTGCGCATGCCGGCCCGCTCAACGGCAGAGATATGTACGAACACATCGGGACCACCACTATCCTGCACGATGAAGCCGTAGCCCTTTTGGGCGTTGAAAAACTTGACAGTACCTTGAGCCATCATGGCCCTCCTTTTGAAACGCATCATGCGTTTTGCGGCCGCGCGAACCATTCGCACGGCATTCAATCCGGATTTTGCGTGTTCTTGGGAATGGCCCTTTGAAAGCGCAGGGCGATACGGCAAGGCAGGCTAAATCGCGAATGGCGGCTATATAGCGACGCTTCGCCGATTTTGCAATCGCGCCGGCAATAATAGGCTCCAAGGATCACGTTGCACGGCAGCAATCTTGAGCCGGTGATGTCGCACTTGGGTCTTGGCTGTGTAAAAACTCGACGGCGCTCTACGACGAAAGGACAAACCTTCGTCTAATCGTCGCTAGTTGCGCGAACATTCTCTGGCGAGTCCGATTTAAGTTGTCCTGAGAAAGATCATTCTCGCGGCTTTTCAATTTTTTGCGTTTTCACACAGCCTAGGTCATTAGCGACCGAATGGAGGCATCAATTTGGAGTCCGCTTCGCCCCGAAAAACGGACGTCGGACGGTACAGTCACGCGTCAGTTTGCCGTTACACAGCAGATGGGTTCGAGTCCGATTTCTTGGGTGGGACTTTTCCGGGAAAAATCCAAGCAGAATCAAAAGCGTATTTTTGCCGGTGGTGCCCAGGAGAGAGGAGCAACAAACGAGCCTTGTCAACAGTTTGTCGTGTCCCACCGTCACCGATCGTCCCATTTGAGTCTCAATGGATATTTTTGAGATTGTCCCACCGATTTTCGGCCGCGTCGCATGTCTGTTTCTCGCTCATAAGCGGAAATCAACCGGCACAGTCGACGTGTCGGCCAAGTGCCATTAACCGACGTCGGGCGCACCACTCGATGCGGCTTAAGAACTATTAAGGCCCTAGCGGTAGGTCCGCGATCAGGCAATTAACGTCTACAGCTAGGGCCGCGAACACACGAAAAGCAGGTTTGAGTAGCGAAGCCAGCCTGAAGTCATGCGCGCGAGATTAGGTAGCGAAATACATTGTCCATGTGGTACCCGCCCGACGGGGTGCGGTATGGCGCGATGGCGCCGGCGACGGCATCCCGTGCCTTCTCCGAGCTGGACGAGCGGATCGCACGCTCAGCAGGTCCTGCCGACAACATGCCTTTGAGCGCGGTGTCCAGATCGGGATAAATCCAAGGACACGCCACGTCGATAACGTTCAACGGCGTCAGGCCAGCTTCCGCAGCAAATGCCTTTAGCTTTGCTTCGTCAGATAGTGCAAATGGGCCCGGCGCACCGGGCGGTGGCGGAGGCATTAGGGCGCCCAGCGCCTTGAGGTGTCCGGCTGCCTGGCATTGCTCGGGCAAGCCCCACACTGCAATCACGATGTGGCCGCCCGGTTTGCTGACGCGGCGCGCTTCGCGCAACGCGTTGACGGGTCTTGCCGCGTACTGGAACGCGTTGAAGCCGGTCACTAAGTCGAAAGCACCGTCAGCATGCGGCAAGGCCTCCATTTCGCACACGCGAAGATCGGCCTGCGGGAGCCGTCGCTGCGCAATCGCGATGAAGGAAGCGGCGGCGTCAACGCCTGCAATGCGGCCGATCTTTTTCGCCAGGGTTTGCGCGGCCAAACCGGGACCGCAACCAACGTCGAGCAGGGCTTTTGCACCGGCCAGTTCGGGCCGCGCCGCCACGCTGTCGTAGAGCGGAAGAAAAGTCGGTTCCTGGACCTCCGCGTAATCGGCTGCGCGGACGCTCCACAAGTCTCCTTGCATCGTCGCCGACCCGGCTAGCGCTGTCGCAGCTGGCTGAGTAGCGGCTTGGGCTGTCACTTGCGTCATGGCTTGCTCTCCTGAGGTGTGGATGCAGACCGGCCGTTCGGCGCGGTTTGCGATCACGGTCACCTTTGACGAGCGCACGCCATCTGTCCTGAGGCGCAGCACCCAGGGGCCGCCAAATAGTCGAAGGACTCCCGACGAATCTGGGTCCGGGGACCCAATTAAGTCCTGGCGTGCCCGCCTGAGGGCGTCCGACCAAGGCCAGCCTCGCGCGCCCTTACGATGGCCTGCGCGCGGTTTTGCGTGCCCAGCTTGCCGAAAATGCTGTTGATGTGATTGCGGACGGTTTTCTCGCTCAGGCTGAGCGACTTTGCAATCTGCGCATTGTCGAGGCCACGCGCGATTAGGTCGAGCACCTCGCGTTCACGTGAAGTCAATTCGAGAAAATCGGCGTCGACCGACTCGACGCTCCGGTTAGCGCGGACAAACCGCGCCGTTTCGTCCAGAAAGTCGCGCCACGCCGGTTGGTGACTGAGCAGAAGGTGGTTGCGGCTGTCCAGCGGAACAAACTCGGAGTTGACGATTGAATGCGCGATCAGTTCGCCTTCGCCGAAGGGTATCCGCCGATCATGGCGCGCGTGCATGACGAGCGTAGGACTGCGGATATTGGGCAGAAGGGCACTGATATCAATGCCGTCAAGTGCGCGCATGAGGCGTACCACATTCTGCGGCGAAATCGTCATGCGCTGCATATCGATGAACCAACTGTACTGCTCCGGCTTGCTGTCGGGGATGAGCATCGCCGTATAGACTTGGCGAAATGCTGGATTATCGCGCCCCCAGCCCAGCTCAATGAGTTTGAGCATGGTCTCGGCTTCGTCGATGTCCTGCTGCGATGGATTCCGCTTGAGCTTACCCCGCGCGTAGGCGCCATACAGAACAAGGTGGCTCACGCGCTCCGGATGACGCGCTGCGTAAGCGATCGCTACCGGGCCTCCCTGGCAGCAGCCGAGCAGAATGAACCGCGTGAGACCTGCCGCCTCGACGACGGCCTCCACGTCGGCAACAAGATCGTCAAACGTCAGGCTCTTGGGATTCTGATCGGACAGACCGCAACCGCGACCGTCATAGCGCGTGAGCGTGTAGTTTGTTGTCAGTTCCGAAAGTCGCGCTTTCCAGATCGGGCTCTTCCAGTCGTATTCCACATGATTAAGCCAAGTCGCGACCTCGATCATCGCCGGGCCACTGCCACCCTGCGAATAGGCGATACGCACGCCGTCCGAGGATTTGCAGAAGCGAATCTGGGCCATGAGGGCGCTTCCGAAGGACTGTCGTCATTGTAAGTGCAGTTCGCCGTCGGGAAAAGGGTCGGTGGGTCTTCCACCGCGGTCGAGCGTCCGCCGAGTTGCCGGACATTGCGTCGCGCGCGAGTTATGCCTGGTTTGCCATTAAAAAGCCGATGCCGCCGCACGTTCGCGACAAAGCGATGGGGCGCGACTCTGTTTTGCTGTAGTGGGACTTTGTCGGAAAAAGCTAAGCAGAATCAAAATCGAATTTTTGTGCTGGTGCCCAGGAGAGGACTCGAACCTCCACGCCTCGCGGCGCTAGTACCTGAAACTAGTGCGTCTACCAATTCCGCCACCTGGGCTGCGCGCGGATAGGTACGGAGCGGCCTTTGCCTTGTCAAATCGAACTCGACGCTGCCGCCTGCGGACTTTTGCCGTCACACATAACCCCCTTGCCTGATGCGCCCGCTTCGGGGACGCTTCCCCGCGACAGGCGGAACAAAACGCGGGGCACGTCATGGCGTACTGGCTGATGAAGACCGAGCCGGAGGAGTTTTCCTGGGACGATCAGGTGGCGCGCGGCGCCAAAGGCGAGCCGTGGAGCGGCGTGCGCAATTTCACCGCACGGCGCTACCTGAAGGAGATGAAGAAGGGCGAGAAATTCTTTTTCTACCATACCGGCGCCGAGAAGCAGGTGGTGGGCGTCGGCGAGGTCATCGAGGAAGCCTATCCGGATCCGACTGCCGCGAAGGGCGAGCCGTGGGTGGCGGTGACGACCGGCGCGATCGAGCCGCTGCCCAAGCCGGTCACGCTCGCGGCGGTCAAGTCGGAGCCGAAGCTCAAGGACATGGCGCTCGCGAAATACGCGCGCCTGTCGGTACAGCCGGTCACCGCGCAGGAGTGGAATTTGATCTGCAAGATGGGCGGCCTGTCGTCGTCCTGACGCGCTGGTGTGACGGCGGCGAAGAACTTCCTCCGCGAGCGGATCACCTTCCTCGCCGCCTCGCCGGCTCGCCGGTATCGCCGCGAGGGTCTCTGCAAATGCGTGGACCTTGTCGGGGTGCCAAGCCGCATCGCATAATGTCGCACGCAAGGCCGAAGGTGCGCGTTTGGGCGCGTTGGAGGAGGCTAGGAATGCCGGACAAGATTTTCGAGGTTCCCGCGCAGTGGACCAAATGCGCCTATATCGACGACGCGAAATATCGGGCGATGTACGAGCGTTCGATCAATGACCCCAACGGTTTCTGGGCGGAGGAAGCCAAGCGCATCCATTGGTTCAAGCCTTTCACCAAGGTCAAGAACACATCGTTCGACCGGCACCGCGTTTCCATCGAATGGTTCGAAGACGGCGTCACTAACGCCGCCTACAACTGCATCGACCGCCATCTCGCGACACGGGCCGATCAGACCGCGATCATCTGGGAAGGTGACGATCCCAGGCAGGCAAGGAAGATCAGTTATCGCGAGTTGCATGACGAGGTGTGCCGCTTCGCCAATGTGCTGCGCAACCGCAACGTCACCAAGGGCGACCGCGTCACCATCTATTTGCCGATGATCCCGGAAGCCGTCTACGCCATCCTCGCCTGCGCGCGGATCGGAGCGATCCACTCGGTCGTGTTCGGCGGCTTCTCGCCGGAATCGCTTGCCGGCCGCATCGAAGATTGCAAGTCGAATGTCGTTATCACCGCCGACGAAGGTCTGCGCGGCGGCCGCAAGGTGCCGCTCAAGGTCAACGCCGATGCGGCGATCGACAAGGTCGGTGGCGTCGACCATGTCATCGTGGTCAGGCGCACCGGCGCACCGGTCGACATGACGCCCGGCCGCGACGTCTGGTACCACGAAGCCCGCGAGATGGTGACCGCGGAATGCCCATGCGAGCACATGGGCGCCGAGGATCCGCTGTTCATCCTCTATACGTCGGGCTCGACCGGACGGCCGAAAGGCGTGCTGCACACGACCGCCGGCTATCTGGTGTACGCCTCCATCACCCACCAATACGTGTTCGACTATCACGATGGCGACATTTATTGGTGCACCGCCGACGTCGGCTGGGTCACGGGCCACACCTACATCCTGTATGGGCCGTTGGCCAACGGTGCCACCACGCTCATGTTCGAAGGTGTGCCGAACTATCCGAGCGCCTCGCGCTTCTGGGAGGTGATCGACAAGCACCAGGTCAACACCTTCTACACCGCGCCGACCGCGATCCGGGCGCTGATGCAGGCCGGCGAAGGTCCGGTGAAGAAAACCTCTCGCGCGTCGCTGCGGCTCCTCGGCTCGGTCGGCGAGCCGATCAATCCGGAAGCCTGGGAGTGGTATCACCGCGTGGTCGGCGACG
>Ga0187782_10004835_pt1 | contig 10060 bp, 9 predicted proteins | sample 0715_SJ02_MP15_2_FD_132454 | JGI IMG/M metagenome (GOLD analysis project Ga0187782, IMG submission 132454) | Tropical peat soil microbial communities from peatlands in Department of Meta, Colombia - 0715_SJ02_MP15_20_MG | ecosystem: Environmental > Terrestrial > Soil > Wetlands > Peat | place...
CACCGCGTCTGGGTGGATGCGTTCGAGCTTGGGGCCTGCCAGGTGACGAACGCGGAGTACGGGCAATTCATCGCCGCGACAGGGCACCGCACTCCTCTCCACTGGGGAGACCCGCTCTTTTCGCATCCCGGGCAGCCCGTCGTGGCGCCTTCGTGGTTCGATGCCGTGGAGTATTGCGAATGGCTCAGCGCGCGGACGGGGCTGCGCTATCGTCTGCCGAGCGAAGCCGGATGGGAGCGAGCGGCGCGCGGCGGGATCGAGGCGAAAATTTATCCCTGGGGAGATGAGCCGCTTGAGTCGCTCGCGAATTACGCCGCGCGATGGAAGGAAGCGCCGGAGCCGGTAGGACGGGCGGAGCGCAACGGCTTCGGACTTTGCGATATCGGCGCGAACGTGCACGAATGGTGCAGCGATTGGTTCGACGCGGATTATTACCGCTTCTCGCCGGAACGAAATCCGCAGGGTCCGCCGGAAGGCAAACGTCGCGCGTCGCGCGGCGGTTCGTGGCGGCACGCGACGAAAGTATCGCGCTGCGCGGCGCGCTCGAGCATCCCTCCTGAATTTCAGTACGCGGATTATGGATTCCGCGTGGCGCGCGACGTCCTCTAGAGTTCCAAAATCGCCAACAGGCCTTCGCACATCCGGGCATCGCCCTGTTGCGCTCATGCTATTCTTCGTGGCGGCAGGAGGGATAAAGGAATGATATCGCGAGGAATCCTTGTCCGCAGTTTTGCGGCATTTGTCGCGCTGTTAGTGCTCACATCGGCGGCTTGGGGGCAGAAAAAAAAGAAGAAGGACCAGCCGGAAGACACCAGTCCCATGCCGGAAATGCCCATGCCCCCGGCCGAAAAAATAGATATGGAGATTGGACAGATGCTGGGCGCGTTCCAGGCGGGCGACATCGAAGCGATGCACAAATTTTATGCGGACAACGCGGTGTTTGTGCGGGCCGGCACGTTTGAGGCGCCGCTCGTCGGGTGGCAGAACTACACCAACCAGGTCCAGCAGCAGCGCGCCGCTTTTCCCATGGGGATGCAAATTATCCGGCGAGAAACGAATATTTTCGTTCTAGGGGACGTGGGGTGGGCCTCCTACAACTGGCAGTTCATCTCAATGTACCAGGGGAAGCCATACACGGCCTTCGGTCAAACCACGCTGGTATTCAACAAGGTGGGGGACAACTGGCTGATCGTACACAACCACTCATCGCAGATGTGCGACGTTTCCATGTGTGGACTGCAACAGCAGCAGCCGGCGGCTCCGGCCCAAAACCCGGCGGCTAACGCTCCCGCGAAGCCCCAGAACTAGCCGAGGCGGGCGTCGTCCGCGGCGCTCAGAAGTTTTTGAATCCCTCGTAGAGCCACAGTCCGGCGACCACCAACAGCAAGCCACCCGAAAGAATGATAAGGCCCATGATGGGACGGCCGAGCTTGTCGATCCGAGCGACGAGCGCGCGCTGTTCGCTGGCCATTGATTCGCCTGCCGAGTCGAGGAAAATTTGATCTCCCTCGCGCGTTTCCAGAGTGCTCCGGTAAATCAGAACACAGACCAGCGCAGCGGTGACTACTCCCCAGGCTATCAGCAGCACGTAAAGCGTATTGTGAAGAGATTCCATGGCTGCCTCCCCTGCCCGCAGGCCGCAAGGACAAACCGACTGGGGAGCGGCCCGGGCGGGCCCCGAAAGCAAGTTTTCTTGGCCGGATTATAGCACTACGGGCATCGCAGGGTGTCAAGGGATGAGGCGTTTCGCCCGTAGGGCATATCGCGGCGAGCTGACAAACGGGGTGTTAGCGAACTAATTGGACTGATCTTCGCAGCGCGAGTTGGGGGATCGCATGGTGGCTTGAGTCGCTGTGCGGCGAAGGACTTATTTGAGAATTTGGGCCGCGGCGGCTTTTTCCTTCGCGTGCGCAACAAGGGGAGCGAAGCGCGGGTCGGCGTGAAGCGAGTTGAGGTCGGGATCCTTCTCAATCCCAAGGTCGGTGGACGAACGAAGTCCGTGGTCAATCGCGCCGCTGACCAGGGAGAATGCTTCGTCAGTGCGCCCCTGGAGCGCCGCCAGGCAACCGAGGTTATATCGGGTCGTAGCAGTGTTCGGGTGCTCGGGGCCAAGCACGCGAGTTTGAATGTCGAGCAAATCGCGGAACAATTTCTCTGCTTCAGGGTAGCGCCTTTCCCTGCTGAGCGCGCCGGCCAGGGTGTTCATTGTAATTAAGGTATTCGGGTGTTCCGGACCGAGCACACGACGTTCGACCTCCAGTGTCTGGCGTCCCAGCTCCTCGGCCTCGGCATACCGCCCCTCCCGCATAAGAGTCCACGCCAAGTTGTTGACTGTCCCCAGTGTGTCCCGGTGCTCTGGGCCCAGCACACGGCGTTGAATGTCCAGTTTCTCGCGCTCGAATTTTTCTGCCTCTGCGTAACGCCCTTCCTTCTGAAGAGTCCAAGCCAGATCGCCCATCGTCCTCAGTGCGTACCGGTGTTCTGTGGGGAGAACGCGACGTTCGGTCTCGAGCGCCTCGCGCTCGAATTTTTCTGCCTCGGCGTAGCGCCCTTCCTCTTGGAGAGTCCAGGCCAGGTCGTTGGTTGTCGCCAGTGTGTCCGGGTGCTCCGGACCGAGTACACGACGTTGAGCGTCCAGCGCCTCGCGCTGCAATTTCTCCGCCTCACCGTAGCGCCCTTCCTTCATGAGAGTCCAGCCCAAATGATTCATCGACCTCAAGGTTTCGGGATTCTTCGGCCCAAGTATGTGGCGCTGCGTGTCCAGCGCCCGTTCCAATAATGGTTGCGCGCGAGGGTATAACCCCAGACTTTCGTACACACTTCCCATAACGTCCATCAACTGTGCCTGGGTCTCGGGGTCTTTTGCGAGACCCGTATCGATGTCTTTCGAGGCTTTGTCCAGAATTTCGCGGGCGGTGACGGTGTTGCCGCGAGATTCGCCCGGGTCGGACACCTTGAACATTCCTTTCATGAAATCGGTGATGCGGTTAGCGCGGTCGCGTTCTCGTGTGATGCGCCGCAATTGCACGGCCTGCAAGACCGCGACTCCTCCGAGCAACAACACAAACGCGCCGGCGATAGCGACCGCGACACGATGCCGGCGGACGTATTTCTGCAGGCGGTACCCCATGCTGGCTGGGCGTGCGGACACCGGCTGGTGCTCGAGGTAACGCGTGATATCGGCGGCCAGCTCGGAGGGGGTCCCATAGCGTCGGCTCCGATCCTTCTCGAGCGCCTTCATGGTGATCCAGTCGAGATCGCCGTGGAGCAAGCTGGCCAATTGTTTGGGTGCTGTGCCGCGCATGGCCGCGGCTACGATGGAGGATTCGCGCTCGGTTTCTACTTTGTTGCTGGGGCGCGGCGGGTCCTGTTCCCGCAGTTGCCGCAGGACTTCGTACAAGAGTTTGTCTTTACATTTCTTCGGGTCAAAGGGGAGGGAGCCGGTCAGCAGCTCGTAAAGAATGACGCCGAGCGAGTAGACATCGGTTCGAGTATCCAGGTCACGGACGCCTGGATCGGCCTGTTCCGGACTCATGTAGGCAGGGGTGCCGACGAAGCCGCCGACTTGAGTGAACATCGTCTCAGCACCCGTCTGAGGCCCGATGGCTTTCGCGAGGCCGAAATCAATGATGCGCGGCGTAGGCTTCCCATCCACTTCGGCCACCAGAATATTCGCTGGCTTCAGATCGCGATGGATGATCGCCTTCTGGTGCGCGTGCAACACACCGTCGCAGACCTTGAGAAAGAGTTCGAGGCGATCGCGGATTTTGAGCCGATGTTGGTCGCAGTAGGTTGTAATAGGTTCACCCTGCACGTACTCCATCACAAAGTAGGGTTGGCCGTTGGGTGTGGCGCCGGCGTCGAAGACTTTGGCGATGGATGGGTGGTCCATGATGGCGAGCGACTGGCGTTCGGATTGGAATCGCTGAAGGACCTCTTTTTCGAACATTCCGGCGCGGATCAGTTTCAGCGCCACTTTCCGATGGACGGGTGATGTTTGTTCGGCCAGCCACACCTGTCCCATGCCGCCTTCGCCCAGTTTATTGACCAAACGGTAGGGACCGATCATGTCGGAGGGCGAGGCGGTTTCGAGAGAAATAGGGGGAAAGGCATCGTGGAGCACGCCACTGGCTTTTTCATAGGCAGCAACAAGAGATTCGACTTCAGCACGCAGCGTCGTGTTTGTTCCGCAGACTCCGTCGAGGAAGGCGATTCGACGGCTAGGCTCGCGATCGAGAGCATCGCCGACGATCCCCTTGACTTTCTCCCACTGCTCCCGCCTGCTCGGGTTATCCATGGCCGCCTCTTTGCATCTGGCGGGCCAGCCAGGCTTTGGCCACATTCCAATCGCGCTTGACGGTCGCTGGCGAGATCCCCATCACGCGTGCGGTCTCTTCGATCGACAGGCCCCCAAAGTATCGCAGTTGGACCACGCGGCATTGCTGGGCATCCAGTTTGGCCAGCGCCTCGAGTGCCGAATCAAGGGCCAGTAGCTCCAGGCTGCGGCCCTCGGCCAGAGCCATACCCTCAACCAATGTTTCCTTCTGGCCACCACCCCGTTTGGCCGCGCGGTGCCTTCGTGCGTATTCCACCAAAATCTGCCGCATCAGAAGCGCGCAAATGGCAAGAAGGTGTTCACGATTCTCAAGCTTGGCCCCGCCCTGCTTCTCCAGCCGCAGGTAGGCCTCGTGGACCAGCGCCGTACTCTGGAGGGTATGGTCAGGCCTTTCGTTTTGGAGGCGGTAATGCGCGACGCGGCGCAATTCGTTGTAAACGACGGGAAAAAGGGCGCGCAGACCTTCCTCATCACCAGCCCGCCATTTGGCCAGAAGAGCGGTAACGGCTTGCGCGGAAGACTCCGCCACAAATTCCCCCAGCAGCGCGCCCGAGGAGGGTTCTGGCAGGCGAACATAGTCCAAAAGCCCTGCGAAATCAATGAGTCCAGGTTATCGTGCCGCAGATATTCGCGGTCCGGGGATTGGTCCGAAATTATTTCTCCGCGGTGAGCCAGTTTGTCTCGGGATTTCACTTTATGGAGTGAAAGAGACGACGGTTGAGGGACGCCCCGATCCTAAGGAACCTCAATCAGGACTAATGCAAGGAGGCAAATACTATGGTCACCAGTCAGATCGTTGCAGTTCCCTGCAAGGCTGTAGCCCCCGAAAAGACGATCCACAAGCCCAGCCGGCTGAGGAAGTTGGGATCATCCGCCAAGAAGCTGGCTCCGATTAGGCTGTGGTGAAATTTTTCTCCGTGCAATCCACTGGCATGAGCCAATTCGTTCATGAACTTCACCTTATGGAGTGAAGGAGCAACGAGCACGGCTCAATGAGTATGAGGCCTGGAAAGAAAATCTTCATAAAGGGGGAAGGCACATGACGAATTCAGAGACATTGGCATTTCCCGCGAAAGCTCATTCCTCCCTCAAGAAAAACCGGAGGACAGGCGAGCCGATGGCTCTGGCCAAGCGCGCCAAGAAGCTGCTCGGAATCCCCGAAAGGTCCGAGCCAACAAACGACGACGAACCGTATTTCGGTTTGTAACGGCCTTATCAGACTGAAGGCAAATGATCACAAAAAAGGCTCTCGACTGACCCAACGTGACTCGAATTTAAACGTCAAGGGCTTAGCAGCCGGCCTGATTAGAATGTGATTCATTGCCCTGCAGCCGCCGAGGTGTGCTGGCGGCTAGAGGCGGCGTTCGTCGGGGAACTGAATGCCCCAGAAATTATGCGTGGGATAGAGTGTTTCGACGCCGAGCTCGTACTGGCCGTCTTCCTTGGCGTCGCTGACGCGAATCACGCGGAATTCCTGAGTTTCCTGGGAAAGCCCGTTGAGCACTTCAATGCGGGAACCGAGATCGGGCAAATAGGGCGAGCGAAGCAGCGCGCCATAGCGGCTGACGGCGATGGCTTCGGCGGGCGTGTCGAGCTTATGGCCGAGCGCGCCATTGCTGAACAGTTTCACGGGGATACGGATGAGGACGCGGCTCGAGCGCCGGCGCTCGATCATTGCTCTTGCGGATGCCATGACGTCAGTCCTCCCCCCTCCCCCTCGTACCCAAACAACAATTTAGGCCCTGCGACGGCGGGGGTCAAGGATTCGCGCATCTGGTGTGCTCGATTGACAATCCTGGCGGCGCGGGGCAAGATGGAAAAGCCTCGTTTTTCTGCACCTTGTGCCCAAGTGGCGGAATTGGCAGACGCGCTAGCTTCAGGAGCTAGTTCTCGCAAGGGAGTGGAGGTTCGAGTCCTCTCTTGGGCACCATGATTCCAAAAGACTTACGTCAGAGTCGAACCGTCTGACATCGCGACCAGAGCCCCCCTGTGCAATGGCTCACCTGCCCGTTTTACCGAGTCCCTTATTTGAATCCTATGGTATGAAGCAGGCGCTCGGCGTAGAACGCGCCATTCGGGGTGTCCTCGTGCTTGAAGTAGAGGAAGACGTCGCCGCGGCGAGCGAGGTCCGCGACTCGCTCCGCTAATTTTTTGCGTGCTCTCGGCGAGTAGCAGTCCTTGCGCAGGCGCAAATAGGAGAAATCAGCGGTCTGGACCGGCGGGGTCTCGAGCTTTTCGCTCTCCGCAAGGCAGAGCGCAACATTTGCTTTGCGCATTGCGGCGTACACTTCTTCGTCGAACCACGATGGATGGCGAAATTCGAATGTGGCGCGCAAATCTGATGGAATCTTCGGCAGAAATTTTTCAAGGCGCGGGAGATCGCATTTGAAGTTCGGCGGCAATTGAAACAGGACCGGGCCCAGTTTCCCCGCCTCACGAAGGGGCTTGAGCGAAGTGATGAATTTACGAGTCGTGGCGGCCGCGCCGCGAAGTCGCTTGATGTGCGTGATTTGCTGCGGGGCCTTGACTGCGAAAATGAAATTGGGTGGAGTCGCCTTTATCCATTCCTCCAACAACTCTTTCGTGAGGGAACTGCGAAAGCTGTAATTCACTTCGACTGAATTCAAGCGTCCAGCGTAGTAAGCGAGGAAGCCCGCCGCGCCGAGTCCGGCAGGATAAAAGCCTCGCCTCCAGCTCGGATACGCCCACCCCGCCGCGCCTGCGTAAATTATTGCCATACATCCAAAATTGTAGCGGGAAACGTACTCCCTTTGCGGCTTCTGCTTTCTGAGTGAATCCAATCATTGGTCTGGGAATAAATCTAGGACGAAAGTGATTACAGTACTGTCCTCTCTTTTGCCGCAAAGCGAAGCCATGTTTCAGGCATACTACCGCCACGTCAACTCCCGCAGTGCGAGGGGTCGAAGTCTGCCTATTTTTGAGCGGCCTTCCAGGGAAGCCGGCACATGAACCGAATCCTCCGCCGAATTCTCGTAGGGGTAATCGCCGGCGCGATCGCAGGGGTTGCGCTCATCTCGGGCCTCGGGAACGTAGCTCTGAGCCTAGTTCTCGGTGCGCTCGTGGGGGCCTGCTATTCGGTCAGTATTCGGCCCGCTCGTGGGGCTTACGTGGACAACATGATGACCGCGGCGGCGTATGGAGTGCCGCTATGGGGCCTTTGCAGCGTGATCGCGCTTCCGCTCCTGTCGCGGCAGATGCCAGAGTGGAGCGCACCGCAAATGCGAGAACATTTTCCGGCGCTGGTGGCGTGGGTAGCGTATGGTGCGGCCATGGGGTTGCTGGTCCAGGCGTTCAGCGACGCGGCCGACCGAGTGCTGGGCTCCGTTGCCGAGGTGCCGCGAACCGCCGGTGAAGAAAAAAAACGCATCGTGATCCTGGGAGGGGGCTTCGCAGGAATGCGCACGGCGGAATGCCTCGAAGTTCAACTGCGCGGCAACCGCTCTGCGGCGATCACGCTAGTCAGTGACACCAACGCGCTCCTTTTCACCCCGATGCTTGCGGAGGTGGCCGGGAGCAGCCTCGAACCGAGCCATATCAGCACTCCCTTGCGGAGCAGCCTGCACCGCACGGAATTCATTCGCGGCCGTGCCACGGAAATCGACACGGAAAAGCGCGTCGTGACTCTCGAAAGCGAGCCGGGTCCGGGCGAAGGGTCGGCGCGGCGCGAAATTCACTACGATCATCTGGTCTTTGCGCTTGGCGCAGTCTCGAATTTTCTGGGCATGGCCAATCTCGAAAAATATTCCTTCAATTTCAAGACGCTCCTGGACGCGATCCGCATCCGCAATCATGTGATCGAGATGTTCGAACGCGCCGACTGCCAGTCGGATCCTTCGCTCCGGCGGCCGCTGCTGACATTCGTGATCGCCGGCGGAGGATTCGCGGGCGTGGAGCTTGCCGGAGCGTTGAATGATTTCGCGCATGGAATCCTGGCGGACTATCCGAATCTGCGGCGCGAGGAGTTGGGCGTGATTCTGGTTCATTCACGCGACCGCATCCTGCCGGAATTGAGCGAGTCGCTCGCGCATTACGCGCAGAAGCGGATGGAGGCGCGCGGCGTCACGTTCTGCCTGGGGACGCGCTTGACGGATGCGCAGCCCGGAGTAGTGGTGCTTGGCGATAGGAAAATCAGCGCGGAGACGCTCGTGTGGACGGCGGGCACGGCCCCAAATCCGTTGCTCCGCACGCTCAGTTTCGAAAAGGACAAACGCGGTGCCCTGGTGGTGGACATGCAACTGCGCATCCCGGGCCGCCCGGGGCACTGGGCGCTCGGAGATTGCGCTGCTGTAAACGACGCGAGGACCGGGAAGCCCTGTCCGCCGACGGCGCAATTCGCGATTCGCGAAGCCAGCGTGCTTGCGAGCAATATTCGCGCGGAGCTTGAGGGCCGTCCGCTGCGCGAATTTCATTTCGATTCGCTCGGGGCGCTCTGCGTCGTGGGGCACCAGACAGCCTGCGCCGAATTGAGCGTTCCGTTCGCGCCCGCGAAATCGTTGCGTTTTTCCGGGCTTCTGGCCTGGCTGATGTGGCGCGGAATATATCTGGCGAAGTTGCCTGGGGTGGAGCGGAAAATCCGGGTGCTCATGGATTGGACGGTAGAGCTCTTTTTTCCGCGCGATATTGTGCAGACAATCGAACTGAAGTAGGAGCAATCGAATGGCGGAACCAACCACATCGGGCGAGATGGCCGCGAACAGCCGGATAGGCTGGCTCGAGCCGCTGCTTGGAACGAGCGTCGGAATCGTGGGCGGTTTGCTCGAATCAAGAGTGGTGGACATTTCCGCCGCGCACGGAATCGTGCTCGGCGGAATCTTCGGATTGCTCTTCGGGATGTTTTTTGCCAAGCGTGCCACGAGCCCTGGAGCGGGCTTGATCTGGGGCCTCGCTGCCGCATTTCTCGTATGGGTGATCGGTCCGGCTGGAATGAAAATGCTCATTTCGGGTTCAGGACATTCCGGGATGATGATTCAGGACGCTATGGATAAATTCCCGGAGCTGGTCGGCCATTTGATTTTCCTGGGAATGCCAGCCGGAATCGCTCTGGGAACTCTTGGATCGCTCCGCGCGGACAAGCAACAAGCGAAATTCCATTGGGGGCGCGCCATTGTCGCCGGAGGATTCGCTGGAACGCTCGGTGGGTTCCTCTTCGGCCGCTGGGTGGCTTCGGGAGATTATTTTCCGCTGCTTGCAGGCTATGGGGAGCTGAGCGCGCGAAGCACGACAGTGCTCTTGCATTTCGCCGTGGCGTTGCTCATTGGCGTCACGTTCGGGATGCTCTTTCAGTTGGACGTGCGCGGTTACGGCTCGTGCATGGGCTGGGGACTTGCTTACGGGATTTTTTGGTGGTTTCTGGGGCAGCTCACGCTGCTTCCACTCATCGCAGGGAGGCCGGTTGACTGGTCCGCGGATCAAGGCAGCGCCTTATTCGGTTCGCTTGTGGGACACATTCTCTATGGACTCATACTCGGTGTCGCCTATGCCACGCTCGATCGCGGATGGGTGAAGCTTTTCATCCAATCGGATCCGCTGAACCGCGAGCCCGAAGGGCCCGGCCTCCACGTGCTGCGGTCGCTTGGCTGGGGAGAGCTCGCGGGACTGGTCGGAGGCGTGATTGCGAGTCCGGTGATGCTGGCCACGGGCGCCCTGCCGAAAATTGCGGGACTGGACATCAGCTTTTCAAGCGGCCGGGGACTCATCCTGCAC
>Ga0187782_10004836_pt1 | contig 10059 bp, 9 predicted proteins | sample 0715_SJ02_MP15_2_FD_132454 | JGI IMG/M metagenome (GOLD analysis project Ga0187782, IMG submission 132454) | Tropical peat soil microbial communities from peatlands in Department of Meta, Colombia - 0715_SJ02_MP15_20_MG | ecosystem: Environmental > Terrestrial > Soil > Wetlands > Peat | place...
GTGATGGACCGCGGTCGACCTCAGCTCACGATCCACGTCGTTCCCGATTCCGGGACGGGAGAGTTGAAGGGACTCTTGGGATCGATGCAGATCCAGATGGAGTCCGGCCGGCATTCCTACGAATTCAAGTACGAAATCCGATCGAGCGAGTAGGGTCGCTGTCGTCCCGACCGGTGCCGGCGGGCCGATCATGATGGCAAGGCATCTGGGTAGGGAGGGTAGTTATACCGGACTTCCTACGAAGGGGTACGCACGCACCCAGAAAGGTGAGAACGCCCCGCCCGGACCTCGCCTGACCGATGGCCGGGCATCTCGGCGGGGAGTCCCGCCGAGGAATCCAGCGATGGGAGCCCTCCGCATCTGCATCAACACCCAAACTCCTCTTCTCCAGTTCTCGGCGCCCACGGATGGGACGCATCCCGCATGGAGGATCGAGAACGATCTCTCGAAGCTGGAGGCGGGGGTCGACTATCGGTTCTCTCCCGGAGGAGTCACCCGCATGGTCTACCCGCTGGCGCAGCGTCTGATCGCGAACGGAGTCTGGAAGGACGTCCACTGGGTGTCGCTGAACCCGAACGCGCCCGCGACCGTGCGGCTCCCCGGCATCACGCTTCATAACGTCGCGATCGGCCGCGAGCGGATGGGCGGGTACGGGAACGTCAAGGAGACGATCTGGACCACGGTCCACGGGATCGACGGTCCCCGGCTCGCGCAGGACCTGTTCTGGACCGAAGACTACGGAGAGTACACGTACTACAACCGCACGACCGCCGAGCTGATCGGCGAGCTGGATCGCCAGTTCGACTTCGATCTGTTCTACATCCACGACTTCCAGCAGTTGCCCATCGGCCACATGCTCGGAACGCTGAAACCGAAGGTATTCCGCTGGCACATTCCGTTCGACGCGAAGCGGATCCCCGAGCAGTGGCGATCGCTCTTCACGACGTATCTGAAGGCGTACGACGTCGTGATCGTGAGCACGGACGCCTACAAGTCGGCGCTCCAGAAGTTCGGCCACAAGGGCCGCATCGTGCGGCTGTACCCCTTCGTTGACCCGTCGGAGTTCCGCGAGCCCTCGGTCGAGGACGTCGAGCGCACGGCCGAGGCGAAGGCGATCGCCCCGGAGGACGTCGTGGCACTCGTCGTGGCGCGTATGGACCCCGCGAAGGGGCAGGACAAGGCGATCCAAGCCCTCGCGCGGCTCGCCCCCCGCTACCCGCATCTGAAGCTCGTCCTGGCGGGCAACGGTAGCTTCTCCGGTTCGAGCGGCGGGCTCGGCCTGTCAAAATCGGGCCGCTGGAGGGCCCTCCTGGAGGCCACGGCCGTCGAGCTCGGAGTGCGCGACCGGGTCGTACTGACCGGTCACGTGACCCAGGAGGAACTCGATGGCCTTTACGCGCGCTCGGCGTTCACCATCCTTCCGTCGACGTTCGAGGGGTTCGGTCTCGTCGTCGTCGAGAGCTGGCTGCACCGGCGTCCGGCGCTCGTCACCGATCGCGCCGGGATCGCCGAGCTGATCCGGGACGGGGAGAACGGACTCCTCTTCGACCCCGACGACCCCTCGTCACTCGCACGGCAGATGCGGCATGTGCTCTCGATGCGCGGAGACCTCGTGCGCCGCCTCACCACGGCCGGCTTCGCGACGGCGCGCGAATGCTCGCTCGACGCGGCGGCCCGGGCGGAAGCCCGCCTCATCGGCCGGGCGGTGGAGGCGTGAAGCGATGATCAATCTCGCTCCGTTCCTCGTGCTGATCTACGTCGCGGTGATCCTCGCCGCGACCTGGCTCGTCGCGTACGTTGTGAGTCTCATCATCGGTGGGCTGATGCGACGCAGCAACCCGCAGGTGACGACGGCCGCGCAGCGCGTCGCGGTCGTCATCATCTGGCTGATCGGGATCATCTTCGCGATCCAGGAGCTCGGGATCGGGATCAGCGCGCTCCTGCTCGTCCTCTTCCTCCTGGGCCTGGCGGCGATCGTGGCGCTGCGCCAACCGCTGGAGAACTTCGGCGCGAAATACTTCTCGGACCTCTACACCCCGTTCAAGATCGGCGACACGGTCCGGGTCGGGGATCAATCCGGCCGGGTCATCGAGATCAACGCGATGAGCACCGTCCTCCTCTCGGAGGACGACCACCTGGTCGCGCTCCCCAACTCGATCTTCCTGCGATCGTCCGTCGTGAACCTGACCCCGCAGGCGTGGAAGGAGCTGACGATCCCCATCACCCTCGCCGGTTCGGTCGATCTCGCCGCGTTCGAGAGCGAGATGATGAAGTCGCTCGCCCACCTGCGCCTGCGGCTCGATCGACGCTACCCGCCGGTCTTCACGGTGAAGTCTCGCTCGACGCAGTCGACGGACCTCGTCCTCACGATCATGGTCCGCCGTCCCGAGGACCGGGACCCGGTCCTCGCCGACGTGAACGTCAGGATCTCCGAGACGATCGAACGGAGACGGGGCCCCGCTCCGCGCCCCGCACCCGCCGGCGAGGCGGGGCAGTCGCGGTCCTGAGCTCGACCCGCGCCGCCCGCCGGTAGGGAGGCTATAGTTCAAACTATAGTCTAAAGGGATATTCTATATATGTTGCGCTCGCCCTCGAGCCGGCCGATGACGCAACGCGAAACCGATCCCAAGGGAGGCGAGCGGCCTCCCGCGACCCGTCGTCGGTCCGACGTGGGACCGCCCTCTCGAACGAGCCCACCCCCGGTCGGGGAGCTGACCCCCCGTCGGGGCTTTCTCGCCGTGGCTCCGCCCCGTCGCCTCCGCGCGGCGGGAACGCCCGAATCCCCCTCCGAGCGCTCGACCGCGGTCGTGGTCGCGAGCCGCGGCGAGCTTCCCGAGCATCTCTTCCGCCGCTTACTCGGCGCCTACCTCGGCGGGGCGCGCGAGTTCGTGATCCGCGAGCGCCCCAGCCTGCGACCGCCGACGCGGGAGGTCGTCCGGACGTTCTGCCGGCGCACCCGACAACCCGAGGTCGTCTCCGACGAGGGGAACCTCCTCCGTCTGCACGACGTCGCGTACCAGAACCCGATCCCCCTCGAACAACGCGTCGCGCGGATGGGACGGCTCGTGGTGGATTTTCACCGGGAAGCCGTGGACTCCTGGACGCGCCTGCCGTTCGGCGAGGATGAGGCGTGGGAGCGACGGGATGACGAGATCGATCGCGAGGCATGGTACCTCCAGCGCCTGGTCGCGGTGCGTATCGGCTCGGGGGAGCACCGGCCCGAGCTGCTCGGCTTCTGGACCGTGGGCCGCAGCCTCGAGCGGATCGCCGACCACGCGGTCGTCCTCGGCGAGGCCGGCCGCCGCCTCATCGACCTATCGTCCGGGTCCGCCCCGATGGTCTCGTTGCGCCAGTTCCACTCCCAGGCGATGGAGCACCTCGAAGGGGTCCTCGGCGCCCCGGACGGCGCGGTCGCGAACGACCTCCTCGACATGGGCGAAGCGCTGCTCACCTCGGGCCATACGCTCGCGGACCGGTTGCTCCCCGCCGTGAACGGCGCGTCGATGCCGCCCGCGACCGCCGCGGCCGTCGCGCGAATCCTCGAATCGATCGGCCGGACGATCGCCTACGCACAGGATATCGGCCAGGTCGCGCTCGATCGGTCCCTCCCGAGGGATGAACCCGATCCTCCCCGACCGGTCGCCCGCCGCCTCGCCGCCGCACCTGTCGGATAACCCGAGGACCGGCGCCGACGGCGCCCGACCAAGGGTTTTTTTACTCCGACGCCTCGACGCTAATCCCCTTCGACCATGCCGCGTCCTCTCCGTGGCCCCCGGAACGTTCGGGTCGTCGTGGTGCGTCACGGTCCGGCCGAGGACCGAAATCCGGTCCGCTGGCCCGATGACGATCGGCGACCGTTGACCCCGAAAGGCATCGCCCAGACCCGCCGGGCGGCGAAAGGGCTCGCCCGCCTCGTTCCCCCCGCGGACCGGATCGCGACCAGCGCGGCCACGCGAGCGGTTTCCACCGCCGAGCTCGTCCAGCGAGGCCTCGGCGACTCCCCGCGGATGGAGGAATGGGCCGAGCTCGGCGCGGGTCGCCTCGCCGGCCCGATCTTCGACCGCCTGCGACGCTCGGTCCGCACGGGCCAGGAGATCGTCCTCGTGGGCCACGATCCGACGCTCGCCGAGTTCGTCGGCATGGCGCTCTCGGGGGACGGCGTGCCCGTCGTCCGTCTCGCGAAGGGCGGGGCCGCGTGCCTCGAGTTCCCCGCGTCCGTCGGTCCGGGGTCGGGACGCCTCGTCTGGCTGCTCACCCGGAGGCAGCTTTCCGAGGTCCGCGACTGAGCCGCCGACGCAACTTCGGCGAGCGGGACGCGGCGGTCGAAGCCGCCGGACCGTAGAGGGGGGCGACGAGCTTCTGCACGTCGTGGTGCACCTGCTCCGGGAAACGGTTCGCGTCGACCCGGTGGAACCCGTACTCCTCGGCCATCCACTCGAACTCTCGCGAGAGCCGCTCCTGGTAGAGGAAGAAGCTCTCGAAGAGGTCGCGCGAGAGCGACAGGTCCATCCCCGACTCCCAGTAGTCGAGCGAGCCGTACTTGCCGATCGATCGGTGGAGGAGGATCTCGGTCCTTGCGTCGAGGAAGATGACGAGGTCGGGGCGGAGCGCGAAGCTGTACATCTCGCGCGCGTACTCGCGTGAGGCGCCGCGCGCGATCGCGCGGGCCATGAGCGTGTAGACATAGCGGTCCGCGAGGACGGTCGCCCCGGCCGAAAGCGCCGGGACCATCTTGTTCTCGAGCTGGTCGGCGAAGTCCGCGGCGTAGAGGAGCGCCATCGTCGACGCCGCGAGCGTGTGGCCCTGCTTCGCGCGGTCGATCTCGGCGCTGACGAGCGTCGAGCGGCGCAGGCCGGTATCGACGACCGCGTGCCCCTCGACCTCGAGCCACGACTTGAGGAGCGCGACCTCCGTCGTCCGTCCGGAACCGTCGGCCCCCTCGATGACGATCAGCTTGCCCGTCAGCGGCTCGTCCGGGAGCCCCGGGAGCCGCGTCCCGTACGTCCTAAGTGTCATGGAGAAGCCGCGCCCCCGTGGGGAAGTTCTCGAGCAGGGGTTTCAGGTTGGCCCGCAGCTCGGCCTGGATCGCCTCGACCGGGCGGGTCGAGTCGATCACCGTGAATTCGTCGGACTCGGCCAGGTTCTCGTACTCGGCGCGGATCCGGCTCTGGAACCGGACGTAGCTCTCCTGGACGTCGTCCGAAAGACCGAGGTCCATCCCCGCCTCGTAGTAGTTGATCTTGAGCCGGGACGCGAGCTTCCGCTTCAGCGTCACCTGGACCGGCACCCGGAAGTAGAAGACACGGTCCGGCCGCGGCGCGAAGGAGTAGATCGTCCGCACCCATTTGGGGTCGCACCCGCGCGCCGCGTCGCGGACGAACGCGGTAAAGACGTAGCGGTCGCACACGACGACGTAGCCCGCACGGAGCGGCGGGAGGATCGTCCGCTCGAAGCGGTCGGCAAAGTCGGTGGCATGGAGCAGGCTGAACGTCGTCGGCGTGAGGAGGCCCTTCTTCTTCCCGCGGCGGATGACGCCCGAGACGAGCTCGGAGGAGTTCCATTCGGTGTGGAACACCCGGTAGTCGCGCGAGCCCAACCACTTCCCGAGGAGCGCGGCCTGCGTCGACTTCCCGCTCCCGTCGAGCCCCTCGAAGACGAGGAGGCGACCGGGGAAGCCGTGGGCGGGGGAGGGAGTCTCAGCCATGGGGGAGGCGGACCTCGAGGCCGAAGATACGTTCCATGGGTTTGCGGATCTTCTCGGCCCAGCGCGGGGGCAGGGCCGTATCGACGGGGGCAGAAAACGTGAGCGCGAGCGTCCGCCCCTGGGCCACGAGGGAGAAGCGGGGCCGCGCCGGGGTGACGAGCTCGGCGACCTCGAGGATCGCGCCGAGGCGCATCGCGAGGTCGAGATCCGAGGGCCGGATGAGCGGGAGATACGCCTTCTTCCACTGCGAGGGCGCGTCGTCGCCCTCGTGGAGATACGTCGCCATCGACGCGAGCAGTACCTCCCGCTGGTCGAGCCCCCAGATCGGGTAGTTCTGGATGAGATAGGCGGAGTGGTGGGCGTGGTTCCAGAGATCGATCGCGATCCCCGAATCGTGCATCCACGCGGCGACGCGCAGCGCGAGCGCCTCCTTGCCGCCGGCGCCAAGACGCGGTCCGAGGGCGTCGAAGAGCGCGAGCGCCGTGTCGGCGACCGTCCGGCCGTGGTCGATCGGGAACGACAGTGACTCGGCCGCCGCCGCGACCGAGCGCTGCGCGAGCTCCTCGGCCGGCACCGGAAGCTTCGCTCCGATCGCCTCGAGGGCGATCCCTTCCCGGATCCCGGTGCCCGAGACGATGATACGGTCGGTGCCGGCCGCCCGCACGAGTTCCTGGAGCACGACGATCCCGGCGAGGACCACGTCGGCGCGGTCCCCGCCGATCCCGGGGATCGCGCGGCGCTTTGCCGCCGACATCTCGCCCATCAGCTCCGCGAGCGCCTCGAAGTCATGATCGTAGAGCGTGTAGCCATGGACACGACGCACCGGCCACTGCCTCAGCTCGATCGTCGCGCGCGCGAGCGACCGGACGGTCCCGCCGATCCCGAAGAGCCGCGAGGGGGTGCCCCCGAACGCTTCGAACGCCGACGTGAGCGTCGTCCGGACGTAGTCGCGGATCTCCTCCCACTCGCGGCGCTTCGGCGGATCGTGACGGAAGAACCGCTGGGAGAGCCGGAGCGCCCCGAGCGGCAGGCTCACCGAGTTGTGGAGCAGGCCGCCGCGCACCTCGGCGAGCTGCAGGGAGCCGCCACCGAGATCGAGGACAATGTCGTTCTCGAGCTCCCACGCGCCGGCGACCCCGAGGTAGTCGTACCGTGCCTCCTCCGTACCGGGAAGGATCCGCAAGAGCACCCCGGTGGCGCGCTCGACCTCCCGGACGAACTCCGCGCCGTTCGGTGCGTCGCGGACGGCGCTCGTCGCCACGGCGAGCGTCTTCGGTACCTCGGGCGCGCGGACGAGCTTCGCGAACCGTTTGACCGTCGCGACGCCGCGGGCGATCGTGGCCGGAGTTAGACGCCCGTCCGGACGGGGGTCGAGGCCGAGGCGGGGCACGTCCTTCGTCTCGTAGATCGCACGGACCGTTCCCGAGCTCGCGACGTCGAAGATCACGAACCGCGCGGTGTTCGAGCCGATATCCATCACGCCGAGGCTCGATCGGGCCCGCGTTCGGTGCGGTTCGCGCGCCCGGTCGTCCATCGTCAGACGCGCGCGGTCCACGCGGCCCGAGAGACCGCGACCTTCTAATAGCCCTCGGTAGACCCGGGGAACCGGGGGGCCCGGACCGAGTTTCGACGGCCGTAGGGCATCTCTCGAATCGAGGTCCCACGTGGCGCGCGCCCGAACGACCGATCCACTCCAGCCCGAGCTCCTGCGCGGGGAGATGCGACGCATCCTCGCCGAGGTCGTCGGCGACGTGGACGGCGTCATCCAACATCATCGCCCCACGCCCGCGAGCCTCCACCGGCTGCACCGCGAGATGCGTCGGTTGCGGACCGCGCTCCTGGTCTGGGAGGAACTGCTCGGCGCGGCCGGTCGCGTCCAGCTCCATCCCCTGGCCGTGCGGGTACGCCGGCTGACCCGACTCGTGGGGCAAGTGCGCGACCGGGACGTGACGCTCGGTCTGCTCGAAACCGTCGCCGACCACGCGGCGACCGAGGAGGAGGCGGAGCAGCTCCGCCAGTACCGATCCCGTCTCGAAGAGGACGCGCGCACGGGGCGGGAGCTGTTGCGGGCGTTCCTGCGGTCCGAGCGGCAGGCGCGACTCTTCGACCTCGTCGGCGAGGCGTTCGACCTGCGGACCCGCGCGCTCGGATCCGCCAACCTTCGCCGCGTGCTCTCCGAACATCAGCACCGGGGCCGGGAGAAGGTCGTGAGCGCCCACCGCAAGGCCCGCCGCCGCCCGTCCATGGACCGACTGCACCGTCTGCGGATCCGCGTGCGACGCCTGCGCCAGATGTCCGAGCTCGCCGGCGCGGTCGACCCGGCGCACGACGCTACGCTCGCCGAATCGCTGCGTCGGATCCAGCAGAAGCTGGGTCGGCTGCACGACCTCGACGTGGTCGTCCAGGACCTCGATCCCACGCTGCGCGATTCGTCCTGGGCCCGCCTCCTTCGCAAGGAGCGACGACGCCAGCGCAAGGCGATCACGAAGGCGCTCGACGCCCGCAAGCCCAGCCACCACCCCGAAGTTTCCCCGGGCCCGGCGCGTCGGGCGGTGCGGACGACACGCCCTTAGCGGCGACCGGCCTCGCCCGCTGCGTGGGATCCGACGAGCCCGAGGCGTTCTCCGACGCGCTCCGGGCGGCGCTGACGGACAGCGGCGCGATGGGGGCGACGGTGCGCCAGCTCGCCCGCGAGCTCGACGACCGTCCCCCCCGGGTGGAGGCGGCCCTCGCGGACCTCGCCCGCCAAGGTCGGGTCCTCCGGATGGGCCGCGGGCTGTGGATGCTCCGCGACTACGAGCGCTTGACCGAGCGGGACGATTTCGTCGACCCGTCCGAGTTCGAGGAGCGGTTCGCGCACGAGAACGGAGTCGGACTCGGCCGGTACACCGGTCCGATCACGTTCCGGTCGAACGAACAACGGCCGATCCACCGATGGTGGCCGTACGTCCAGGGATACTCGGCCGAATTCGTCGGCGGGGTGCTCATGCGCCACGAACTCCCGACCGGTCGCACCGTGCTCGACCCGTTCGCGGGCAGCGGGACGACGCTCGTCGAGGCCCGCCGTCGAGGGATGCGCGCCATCGGCACCGAGCTCCTCGCGCCGGCCGTGCTTGCGGCCCGGGTCAAGACCGCGTTCGAACTCGATCCGCGGCAGCTCGAGCGCGCCGGCGAGCGGCTGCTCGCACGCGCCCGTCGCGGTCCGTGCGCGCCGATCCCCTTCCTGCGGGAGACCCGGCGACAATTCTCTCCCCGGGCGCTCACCGATCTTCGGCGTCTGAGAGCGACGTTGCCGGGCGACGGCGACCCGCTCGATGACGCCGTGCGGCTCGCGTTCGGGCGGATCCTGATTCCGTCGAGCCGGCTCCATCGGTCCCCGTGCCTCGGATACGCGCGTCGGTCGAGCGGCCGACCGATCCCCGTCCGGGACCGGTACCGTGCGGCGATCGGCGAGATGGCGGCCGACCTCCGGGCGCTCGCCCCGGAGCGGGAGAGCTGGGGCCCGCCCGCCACCATCGAGCGGCGGGATGCCCGCGAGGGACACTGGCGACGGGAGTCCATCGACCTCGCGATCACGAGCCCGCCGTACGTGAACGGGATGGACTACGTGATGAACTACAAGGTCGATCTCGCCTGGCTCGGCTACGCCTCGAGCTACGGCGACCTCGCCGCGCTGCGGCACGCCGAGGTCGCGTGCGACAACCTTCCCCGCGCGGAGGCGTCGGCGTATCTAGCGAGACGCGACGTCCCCGACCCGTGGCTCCCCGAGATCCTGGGACGGATCCGCGACAACCTGCGACGCAAGGGCACCTACCGCCGCGCCGACATGCACGGCATCGTGCACCGGTACTTCGCGGACCTGGTCCCGGTGCTGCGAGGGGTCCACTCGGCCCTCGTGCCGAAGGGTCGGTTCGTCGTCGTGGTCGGAGACTCGCTGATCGCCGGCACGTACATCCCCGGGGACCTGATCCTCGCCCGCCTGGGCGCCGCGCTCGGGTTCACGATCGAGTCGGTCGAGGTCGCACGGACGCGGCGCAGCGGTCAGCGCCGCACGTTCACCCTGCGGGAGTCGGTCGTCACCCTTCGAAAATCCTGAGGCGGGGTCGGCGGACCCTCGCCGTCGCTGCGTTTCGAGGCAAACCCTTAACGGGGGTGCGGCGGGATGGCGGGCGATGGGGACGCCGACCGCCATGCGGGACTCCCAACCGCACTTCCTCGAGCCGTTGCTCGGCATCGTCTTCGATCTGGACGGCACGCTGGTGCTGTCGCACCACGACTTCGGACGCATGCGCGCCGAAGTGATCCATCTCGCCGAGCGATCCGGCGTCCCGCCGGGGAAGCTCACGGTCGACGAA
>Ga0187782_10004837_pt1 | contig 10056 bp, 9 predicted proteins | sample 0715_SJ02_MP15_2_FD_132454 | JGI IMG/M metagenome (GOLD analysis project Ga0187782, IMG submission 132454) | Tropical peat soil microbial communities from peatlands in Department of Meta, Colombia - 0715_SJ02_MP15_20_MG | ecosystem: Environmental > Terrestrial > Soil > Wetlands > Peat | place...
CAGGACCGAGGCTTTCCCTGACCCGCTCATTCCCGTGATGATGACCAGCCCGGCGGGAGCACGCCCGTTTCGGGAGCCGCCGGCGCGGGTGAGCCGGCCTCCCTTGCTCCTTTGGGTGGCGGATTTTTGCCTTGGCATCTGGACGCATGGTACCAGGGAAAAACCCCGGTGGTACAGGAAACGGAAGCTCGATAGGCACGATCCTGCCTGGCGGCACACGAGGGCTTGCTGAAGGCAACGCGTTCGAGCAAGCTCCCGGGGCACAGCTGGCAAGGTCTACCTGAGGATTGCGCGCGGGTGAGGCGCGCCCGTACGGCCTTTCATCAACCCGGGAGCCCATCGACGATTGCAATAAAATGCCCGCGCGGTGGATCGAAGGTGGTTTCGAATCGCAGCGTTCCAGCCCCACCCGCAACCTATTGGAATCTGGACGCATCCCGGGTATCCCGCACCACGGCTTCGAGGAAATCGTCGTCGGATTGCGCGGGCGACTTCTCAACCCCCGTCTTCTGCTGGATCACGCTCACGATCTTTCGAGCCGTCTGCAAGCGGAAGTCAGGATTCAGTTCATAGCGGCGGTTCAGATAGGTTTCGATGAGCACCAGTTCGTCGGCCGAGATCTTCGAGAATTGGGAGGTGGCGGCGGTTATATTGCCCAGCGAGCTTCCAGCGGAGCTCACGGCGTCAATGCTTCTGTCGTGCACGACCACAGTACCGGCGACGTAGTCGCCAAGCCGACGGTTTTGTTCATTGCACATCATGGAGATCAGTCCTACAGCGTACACACCGGGCAAGATATCGATGGCCCGCAGCAGATTGCGGGTAATGGCTTCGATCGGTGTTATGGGGCGGCCCGTTTCTTTGATCACGCGGACGCCAGCCCTCCTCTTGCCCGGAGTTTGCCCCTGCCAAAGAATCTCGAATAACGCAAAATACCCCCAGTAGAGGCAGAACAGAAACAAGATCACGACGACGGGACCGACCACTCGTGCCAGCGGTCGCAGACCGGCCGAAGCGAAATCGGAGAGAACGACGAGGACCCACAGCGCGATGACCGCGACAATCTGCAGTAGACTGTCGAGAGCCAGCGCAAGGAATCGACTGCCAATTCCTGCCAACGGCAACTCCAGAGCAACCTGCTCGGGAGTCTCGATCTTGAGATTGTCCGCCGAGGGCACAGGTGATCTCCACGACGTGGATCAAAAAACGCGAGCCGTACTGGAAGCAGCTGGAGGAACTGCTAGAGCGCTGCGCAGGAAAGGGAATCCGATCGCTGACCCGCTCGGAGCTTCAGAATCTGAGCCTGCTTTACCGCCAAACCGCCGCCGATTTGGCTACCATCCGCGAAGATCCCAGTTCTCCGCACTTTGCGCGCTACCTGAACCAGTTACTCGTGCGCGCACACAATACCATTTATGCGGGGCAAAGAGCCAGTCCTCTGGGCGTCATTACCTTTTTCTGGAAAACTTATCCCGTGGTTTTTCGCCGCAATCTCAATTTCTGTGGCGGCGCCACGGTCGTATTCCTGGCCGGGATGATGATGGGAGGTTTGCTGACACTTCAGGATCAAGACTTTCCGCGGAAGGTTCTCGGACCGCAGATGGTCGAGACGATCCAACACCGTGAGATGTGGACGCATTCCATACTGGCAATCAAGCCCATCGCTTCAAGCAGCATCATGACCAATAACATGAGCGTCTCTTTTGTGACGTTTGCTGCCGGCATCACCGCGGGCATCGGCACGCTCTACATGCTTTTCTTCAATGGGTTGCTCATGGGAGTCATCGGCACGGCCTGCTGGCTCGCCGGCATGAGTCTCAAGTTATGGAGCTTTGTGACTCCCCACGGGGTTCTGGAATTGCCGGCGATCTTTATCGCCGGTGGGGCAGGGTTGAAGATCGCGCAGGGGCTATTGTTTCCCGGCGTCTTGCCGCGGAAGGATTCTCTTGCGCTCGCCGGCAGAGAGGGCGGGATGCTGGTGGTGGGCGTTGTCCCCTTACTGGTGACGGCGGGGGTGATTGAAGCATTTGTCTCGCCGACGGGGCTGGAGCTCGGGTTCAAGTTTGGCTTCGCCGCAGGGTTATTCACCTTGCTATGTGTGTACTTGTTTGGCTTCGACCACGGAGAGGCCTAGAGTCGATTGCGTCCCTTGAGTTCGAGGTACGCATTCACCACTGCGGTCGAGACTCTACTAGAGCTCACCTCGACGGTGTGAACCCCGTGCTGGCGCACCTTGGCCAGGAGCACTTCGCGTCGCTGGGTCAGCTCCTGCGCCGCTGCCGTCAAGTACATCGCGGAAACTGACACGGGTGCTTTGTTGGCTAGCTCTTCGAGGTCCGGCTGGCCGATCACGACGAAGACGACTAAGTGCCGAGAGGTCATCTGACTGGCGGCATCGATAACTTCAGGCGTCATCGCAGTCTCGGCAAGATCGGTGAGCCATACGATGAGGCTGCGTCGTTTCTGGCTGCTCAGTAACGTGCTGGCAGCGTGCAAGTGGTCGGCCTCCGCTCCCTCCTCTCGAACCACGGCCAAACAATCCATCAACTGGCGGAGATGAGCGCTACCGCGGTAGGGCAGAACCCGATGCCGGACCTTTTGTCCATAGGCCAGAAGGCCGACGCGATCGCCGGAACCCAAAGCAACCTGTGCCAAGCTGAGTGCTGCATTCACAGCGTAATCGAGCTTGCTCAGACCGCCGATCTGGGTGCGCATCAAACGGCCACAATCGACCACCAGCCAGATAATCTGACTGCGCTCAATCTGATACAAACGCGTAATCCATTTGCCGCGGCGCGCGGTGGCACTCCAGCACACGTCTCTCAACTCGTCTCCCTCTCGGTATTCGCGCAAGCTCTCAAACTCCCGCCCGAACCCCCGGATGCGAGAATACCGCTTCTCCAAGTCGATTTGGCGACTGCGGATCAGATAAATCGAGTGCTGTTGCGCTTCTCGCAGGTTCGGATAGACGCAGATGTGCTGTTCGAGATTTGCCACGGCCCAGGATTCCGCAATGCGCAGCGGACTTTGGTACCGAATGTAAACCGCACCGAGGGAAACATTCCCCCGCTGTTTGGGAAAAATGTCGTACCAGGCGCTGGAGTCTTTGTGCGGCCCGACCACCAGCTCCGAGTCCGGCGCCTCAGGCCGAAGTGCGATCGGCACATTGTCGAGCATTCGTGCGCGCATCGTCTTGCTGGAATGGTTGTGCAGCGTGAGCTCCAGACGAGTTGGCAGGGAAAGAGCGGCCGGTGCTGTCCAGGTGCGAGTGACGGCGATTTGCTCCGGCCGGGGCAGCTTGCCGAGATCCGCCACCCAGGCCGCCAAGGCGAGCACGTCCCACACCAGCATAGCGTAGAGGAAGCGAGGTTCGGTGAAGGCCGGCCCGACCCACACCAGGCCCATCAAGAGCAGCAGGAAAAAACGCGGCCCGAAAGCCCAAGGGAAGCGCTTGCCGCGTTTCGCAAATGAAGTTACCGAGGGGGGAATCAGCGACCGGCTCACTTCGGCACCTCGACCGAGCGAAGGACTTCAGCTACCACCTGGTCTGCCGCAATACCTTCTAGATCCGCTTCCGGCTTCAACACAATGCGGTGCCGCAAAACCGGGGTGGCAGCGGCCTTGATGTCATCGGGAATCAGGTATGCGCGTGCCTCCATCGCCGCGATTGCCTTGGCGACAATCATCAAATTAATGGCACCTCGGGGGCTTGCACCCAGAGACAAGGAGGGCCAATCCCGTGTGCGCTTGGTGATCTGAACAATGTAGTCCAAGAGGTTCTGTTCTACCTTGACGGTCTTCACCTCTGCCTGGGCTTGTCGCAACAGGTCCGGACTGGCCGGTACGAGCCCCATCTCATGCAGGTGGCGCGGGTCGAAACCGTTCTGCACGTTGGCGAGGAGTTGTGCTTCCTGGGTTGGGGTCGGGTAGGGCACACGAATCTTCAGCAAGAAACGATCCAATTGCGCTTCCGGCAGGGGATAGGTGCCTTCGAATTCGACGGGGTTCTGCGTGGCAAAGACGGTAAATTCAGAGGGAAGTTGGTGACGTACGCCGTCCATGGTGACCTGGAGCTCCTCCATGCATTCGAGCAGGGCGGCCTGCGTCCGCGGAGGCATGCGATTAACTTCGTCGACGAGCAAGATGTCGGTGAAGACCGGCCCTTGATGCAGTTGAAACTGGCTCGTCGCCATGTTCAGCACGTTCGTGCCCAGGATGTCAGCGGGCATGAGGTCCGAGGTACATTGCACCCGTTGGAATTGAAGCCGCAGCAGCTGCGACATGGTTTTGACTAGGAGTGTTTTAGCCACACCCGGAACACCTTCGAGTAACGCGTGGCCTCGGCACAGGAGGGCAAGCATGCATTGGTCGCGAAATTCGTCCTGGCCTACCAGGACCTTACCCATCTCGCGCCGAAAATGATCGAGGAGCTGCGCTACGGCGTCCATCTACCGTTTCTCCTTAAGAGGCGTGGGGAAGACATTGAACTGTTCCGCATAGTTGTGCAAACTCCGGACCAACCGTAGGGCATCGTTCGGCGACAAGTCGGAATGATAGCGCGCCTGTGCAGCCTGCTGGAGCGTGGCGGCAAAGTTGGCATCACGAAAATTCCAGCGCTCCTCAACTGCCGTGTTCAGGTCGTTAATCGACGCCATCGCAGACATGCCCAGTCGCTTGGACAGCCAATAGTGAAAACGCTGGTAAGAGATGTCCACGGCGATGCCGGACGCGTGCGCATGCTCATAGAGCCCGCCAAGGGTCTCCACAAATTCGAGCGGGGAAAGGCGTGTCGCAGGAGGTGGCGGGCGCACCGGGCCGCTGCGGCGGGAGAAGGTCAACACTATGGCGGTGGCCAGGGCGACCACCTGAGCAAGCGTGCTTCCCAGCAGAGGGCTTTCCTGGGAAGTTTCCTGGGTGTTCCCATAGCCATGGAAATATTCATCCCACAAAATCAGACTGGACTCTTTTTTCCCGAGACAGGCAAGAAAAAACTCGAGATTGCCGGGTTCTTTCAATCCAGCGTTGGTGAGCGGTGTGGCGGACGCCCACCAAATTACATCGCCCGCCCCAAAAGGGTAGCGGGCCACGACGGTCTTGGCTTGCTCACCGTAGAGCGCTGTCGCGGAAGAAGTCGGCGTCCACCGTGCTGGCGCCGACAGTGTGATCACTGGAGCGGCACGCGTGATCGCCGTGAGCGTAAGCGCTCGGTACGTTTGCCAAGGCACGCCCTCGATGGGCTCGGAAGTTGCAGCGTTTTGGGGCAGCATCATAGCCGCCAGCAACCCGCTTGCAATGACGCGTCCCCCGCCGAGGATGAAGGTGTCGATGGCGCTGCGTTCAGCTTCGGTGGGAAAGCCGGTGGGTTCCGCCAGGATAAGAATCTTGTCCGTACCCGTGGGCAACCGCAACGGAGAGTTTTCCCAACGCGCCACCCGATAGCCCGAGTCTTGCAACAGCAAATACGCTGCCTTAGCTCCCTGAGAGGCGCTGGAATAGGTGGTTGGAACAGGCGTGCTATTGCTGCCCGGTGAACCGAGTAGCAGGCTGCACGCCACAAGGCCAACGAAGGCCAGGCTTGTGATTAGCAGGACCCTTCGGTCACCGCGGCTCAGTTCGAACGGCATCCGAGTCTGTCCAGATACAATAGCGCTTCTTGGAACGATTCCGGCCCCGCCGGTTCATACCCGTACCAGACTGTTTCGAACTGTCTCGTCAGCCCAGAAAGAGCAGTCCGGTATTCGCTTGCCGAGGGCAGCAGACGAAGATACTCGCGGGGTGTGCGGGCACGGTCGGGACGCCATAGGCCCTGATCCTCAAGGCAAGATACACCACTCCAGTAGGCCGAGTGGATGGCATCGCGCCAGCGACCCTCGGTAGCAGCGGAATGCGCTTCCTTCATCCAGATAGGCCAGGATTTTGCCGAGACGGATGTGGGGGCCGGAATGATCGTCTCCACTTGGACATTGCGCTGCATCGCCTTGTACGTCCACCACGCCGCGGCGATCACCGCCAGAGTAATCACTGTCCAAACTACGATCTTGTTAACCACAGGGAATGCTGAGGAGCCAAAGATTCGCCTTAGCAGGCGGGCGACCAGTTCTAAAATCTTCCCCTTTAGACGATCCCACCAAGTCGGACCCTGCACATCGCGGAACTCTGGACGCGACAGGATACTGCTGAGCCGGACACGCAGCCCGGAGACGTCAGCCGGTGGCTGTGCAAATGCTTCCGCGTCGGACTGCAAAGCCCGGATTCGTTGCCTTAGGCCTTGCACCGCGTCATGCGGTGACTTTTGCAATTCCGCTAGCTGATCCATCAGGCCATCGGTGCCTATCTCGAAGGTCTGACCATCGCTGTGCACCACCCAGCGCGCGGGCAGGGTTCTCACAAGTTTGGAACAAGCTCGCGGATCGTTCTGCAGATTGTCGATCGCTTGGGAAAGTCGATGCAATTCAGAAAGATATTCAGACAGGGATATCTCGGAACCTGGGCCCGAACAATAACTGGAAAGAGCGGCGCCTGCGCAGAACAGCAGGGCCCCAGCGATCCATCGTGTCCGCATGATTAGTGGGCGTCGGCGCCTTGCTGCTTCGGCTGAGGAGATTCGAGCGAGGCGATCATGAATTCAAGATCGAATCCCTCCTTGCGTACCCGCTCGTCGTAATAGATCAAAGATAGTGCGATGGTAAACAGCGGTGCCACCAGACTGTTGCTGACAAAACTGCCGACGGCGCTGAGCACACCGTACCAGGTCGGAATGGCTCGGGGGTTCGCATGATGGGAGATGCCCACAGCCATGAGTATCGGTACCTGCACAATCAGGGTTACGATGTACACGAGCAGCACGAAGAGAACGCCAATCACGAAGATCCGCCCTCGATTGCCCTTCGTGAGAGCGGCGCTGCGTGAGGTCGCACCCCGTAAACCCTGCCCTTCAAGAACGGCGACAGGAATCGACAGAGACCACATGAGAGCAAAAATGATTCCCGGCACGACCAGAAGAGCCAATCCGGCGCCCACTCCGACCCACACTGCAAGCATGATAAGCGTGATCTTGAGAAGGCGGCCTTTGATCGAAGCGAGTGCCGACTGTATGGTGACGGGACGTTCTAGGTGAACGTCTGACACCGCCACCACCGTTCCGGCTTGTGCCGCCGCTAGTGTCGTCAAGTAGACGCAGACCCAAATCAACGTCCACAGGCTGCCAGCCGGCCCTAATCGTCTGGGATGCACGGACAAGCTGACGAGCTGGAATGCCAGTGTGATGAGATAAGGGACAGCAACAATCCCGACAAACAGCACAAAGTGTTTTCGATAAAGAAAGAACGTGCGATCGAGCAATTCGCTCGTGCTCATCGGACGCAGCACGGTGGTCATGAGACGACCTTCCCAGCCTAAATTGGCTGGATGCTAGCACAGATGCTCTCAAAATGCTTCTTTTTTGCGATGGGGATGGACTCGAATTTCGAGACGACTCGACCCGGGCAAGCTGGATCAGGCCGCCTGGCTTTGGTAAGTCTGATTCACTCGACGTTCGCCGCCCGACGCATGGCTGGTTTCCTTTCTAGGTGCGCCGGTCGTGCGCACTCTGGCGGATGGGGCGCCGCCTGCCAAGCGACGGTTGGATTGGCTTTGGGCCGATGCTGCGTGTTCCAACAAAAAGCTGACGGGCAGGCGAGATCCTGCCCGTCAGAATGAAGCTAGCGCGGCTCCGTGGGAAGGGGCATCAAGAGCCCGTTTTTTTCTCCTACTACCATGCGGGGCAATTCCCCATTCCATTTCTCGATGAGAGCGCGCTGGTTTTCCAGACGCTTCCATTCGAGCAACTGCGGAGTGATGGAGGCCTGGCGGAGGCGGTTTGCTTCCGCCTCACCCTTCGCCCGCTCGATCTGGCTGGCTGCCTCCCCCCGTGCGCGCTCTACCTCCCTGCGCGCCTGTCCTTCCGCCTCGGCTACCATCTTAGCCATCTCCGCCTGAGTGACGGCCAATTGGTTCCGCGCCCGCTCAGCCTCAGTAATGGCTTGCGTCTTCTGCGTGATTGCCTGCTCTATCGCCGCCGTGAAGCGCGGCTTGCCGATAAAGCCGAACTGCTGGATTTCGACGCCGACTGGCGCCATTGCGTTCTGCACCCGCTCACGAGCTTCGCGCAGGAAGTGGGCCTTGTTCTCGCCATAGATGTCTTCCAGCGTGTAGGTGGAAGCCACTTCGTTGAGCGAATTGCGAACGATGTCCTTCAGGATGCCGTGCGTAAACCGCTCCAGATCATCCGTGCGGTACTTTACGTAGAATTCGGGCACCCTGGCGGCCTCGATCGCATAGGAGAGAGAAACGTCAGCGCGCACCTCCTGTCCTTCCTTGCTGTTGAACACCAGCTCCTCATTCAGCGGGTGTCCTTCATTCACATCCGCTGTCCACTTGACCGTCTGCACGAAGGTGGGAAAAGCGATCACCTGCGTCTTCAACGGAGAGTAAAACACCCAGCCGGTGCGAACCGGAATCTCCTGCGCGCCGCGTTGGCTACCCGCGAGGTTGATCTCTACACCCACATATCCTGCTCCGATCCGGGTGACTCGGATTAGGCTGAATAGCAGAATCGCCATGACACTCAGAGCCACGAGCAGGGCAAATAACCTCAGCACGCCCCGGTTGAATGCGCCGGACGATGCTGGGTTCCGATTGTCAATTTTGTTGCTGAAGATTGTGGTGGTCATAGACCCCTCCTTCCTCTTGGTGCACCCGCAGGCACACTTCGCCTGATGGCTGTTCACGATTCCTATGTGCGTGAGATCAGTGCCGGCCCGGTTTGAGCCGCCGTGGCCGCCAAATCGTGGCGACGAGCGCGGGAGTGGGGACCAGCAGCAGGAGCAAGCCGGCCAGGCCGCTCCAAAACCACAAGTCGCTGGGCAGATTCATCCAGTCGAGAAAGCGGCTTAGCGAACCAACCGCCAGCAGCACGACCAGGATGGTCAGCGCCAGCTTGATTCGGCTTTTCATTGCTTGCCACCTTCCTTTCTCATTAGATTGATGCTCCGGAGAGATGGGGGGAGCAGAAATAGAAGTGTCGTCGAATCAATCAGCAACCGGCGGTTTGTGGATCGGGTCCGATGACTGCTCAAGGCTTGGCATTCACCGTGGTGGGGACGGGGGGAGTTCGCCGGCAAAGCGGATGGGATGGAGAATTGGGCAAAATTTGGGATGCTTCTCGAACCCCGCCGCCTTATCCTCCATCGCTGTATTGGATCACCGGCAGAGAACCCGCCTTCTCTCGAGGCTGCTCCTGTTGCCATTCCCCAGATGTTACGATCGAAATCAGAAGGCTCTGCGCTGAATGGCTATGATGGAATTCTGCGATGTTGCGCTGCCGGTTCCGATCAATATCGTGTTCACCTACCGCATTCCCCAAGGCATGGAACCGGTGGTGGGGGGAAGAGTATTGGTGCCGTTCCGCCAGCGGCGTCTCGCAGGCATCGTAACCGAACTGCATGATCGTTCTCCTGACGTCCCGGCCAAAAACGTCCTCAGCGCCCTCGATCGCTTCTCCCTGCTCGATGCACCCCTGATCCAGCTGGGGAGATGGATCGCCGACTATTACTTGGCCCCGCTCGGGGAAGTCTTCCGAACGATGCTGCCCCTGAGCGCGGAATTCAAACGCAGCATCCTGTACCGCATCACGGAAAGCGGACAGTTGGCTTTGCATCTAGCGGGGCGGGCAGGCTTGCCCATTCGCTCGCGCCGCCCCGAAGAGGAGCAACGCAACGAGTTTCTGGTTCTTGACTTTCTGGCCGAACGGGATAGCGCGCGAGCGGAAGGTCTGCGCGCGGCGGTGGGGGCTTCGACAGCCCTGCTGGCCGGGATGGTTCGTAAGAAGTGGATCGTGCGTGAAGATCAGTCGCAGGCTCGCGATGCGGCTCGGCTGGTGAAGCTCGTGGTACTCAACAAGGTTGAAGGGAAACTGAATCGGAATCAAGGTTTACTGCTCGATCGGCTCACCGAAGCCGGCGGACGGATCAGGCTCGACGATCTGCGATTGGCTGTCCCACGAGGCACGCTCGGCAC
>Ga0187782_10004838_pt1 | contig 10056 bp, 11 predicted proteins | sample 0715_SJ02_MP15_2_FD_132454 | JGI IMG/M metagenome (GOLD analysis project Ga0187782, IMG submission 132454) | Tropical peat soil microbial communities from peatlands in Department of Meta, Colombia - 0715_SJ02_MP15_20_MG | ecosystem: Environmental > Terrestrial > Soil > Wetlands > Peat | place...
CGGCCAGGCATGGCGTCAAAGTGGCGAAAGATCTTCCCGACGAAATGTTGATGGTTCGCGTGGATACCGATCTGATGAAGCAGGCCATTCTGAATCTCGTGATCAACGGTGTGCAGGCGATGTCGCAGGGAGGGACGCTGACAGTCTTGGCGTATCGCGATGAGGAAATGGCTGTCGCCGAGGTGCGCGATCAGGGAACGGGGATTCCTTCGGAAGCGCAAGAGAAAATTTTCGAGTTGTATTACACCACCAAAGGCGAGCAGGGCGGAAGCGGGATCGGGCTGGCACAAACCTATCAGATCATGCAGTGGCACTATGGATCGATTGAGTTCGATTCGATCGTGGGAGCAGGAACGACATTTCGCTTGCGGCTGCCGGCGGTGGGCGCAAAAACCGGCCGGCCAGCGGAGATGACGGCGTGATGCACCGGGCATTGAGAATCGTAATCGCGGTGGGATTCGCTTTTGGCAGCAGCGCTGCGCTGGGGCAGGAAACGTTTCCTGCGGTGCCGGCTGCGGGAGCGCAGCCAGAGACTCAGGAAGCCACAAAGGACGCCTCTGCGGGCAAGGGCGAAGCCGGGGCAACAAAGCGCGAAAGCAACCCGAAGAAACCCGATACCAGTTCACCCGATAACAGCCCGGAAAATAGGACTCAGGAGCAGCCCGAAAGAAAACAGGACGAAAAGATCGAAGGCAAAACGGCGCCGCTTGCTGAAGGTCAGAGCGGTGCCAAAAGTGCAGAATCGAAAACCGGGGCGGCGACCGAAGCACCGGCTCAATCTGTGGACGAAGCCCAGGCCGAATCCAAGGAAGAGACGGACAAGAAGGCGAACACCGCCGCCGAAGGGCAGCGCTCGCCACGCGGCGCCGACGTGGGTGCCGTGACGGCGGGCGCAGGTGGCGAGTCTGCGGCAGGGAGCCCCGCGTCAGATACCGCGCCTGCGGCGGTTCCTGCTCCGCACAAAAAGCCGCGAAAAGTCGTTGTGCGCGAAGGCGGCGCCAGCGAGCCGCCCGCGCAAATTGTGACCGGTATGACGATTGAAGAAGCGAGCAGTCAGGGGAATGAGACAGAACAGCTCGTGGACTCGGCCGAAGAATATCTAAGACGCCTGCTGGGACGGCCACTCGACGCAGAGCAGCAGGGCACAGTCTCGCAGATCCACAACTATGTAGCCCACGCCCGCGCGGCAATTAAAGAAGGAGATATTTCGCGCGGACATACACTGGCAATGAAGGCGAACTTGCTCGCCGAGGATTTGGTCAAACACTAAGCTCGCCGCGTGCCCTTCGGTCCCACGAAGTGTCCCCTCCAGGGAAAGCCTGATTAAGTTGATCCTGTCATCCCGAGCGCAGCAGAACTGCCGCTTTTTCGGCAATTCTGCGGAGTCGAGGGATCGTGTGTTTTCAATCCCTACCCGTTCCATCGTGCTACACGAGATATGCCGCTTATTTCTGGGACACCACGCTAGGACCAGCCCACCGCCTTCCGCTAAACTCCTAATCTATGGCGTTGCGCCTTTTCGGAAAGAAAGAGAAGCAAGAGCACAAGATTCTTCGCCAAATCGCTCGCACTGGCGACCAGCTTCAGCCGGAATACCATCGGGCTACGCCCGAGTGTCCGCATCCAGAGCGTTGGAGCATGTTCGACTCGATGACGGCAGAGGCGGAGGTGCTCGAATTTATCCGGACGGTTGTGACCACCATCAAGCCTGAACTGGTTGTCGAAACCGGCACCTTTAGCGGAATCAGCACGCTTTGGATCGCGGAAGGCCTGAAAGCGAACGGGCGGGGGCGAGTCATCAGCTGCGAATTCGATGCCCAGGTCTACGAGAACGCCAAGGCCCGGATTGCCGCTTCAGACCTTGCCGATTGGATTGAGCTGCGCAATGAATCGAGCCTGGAGATGACAATTGACGGCACCATCGATCTTTTCTTCAGCGACAGCGACCTGCCGATTCGTGAGCAGGAAATCCGCCGTTTCTTGCCGCAGATCAATCCTTACGGTCTGATTCTGATGCACGATGCGAGTTCGCATCTGAAGATCGTGCGAGAGGCCGCGCTCAAGCTGGAACAGGAAGGCCTGATCTCGGTTGTTCTCTTGCGTACTCCACGCGGCCTTGTTGTAGCTCAGAAGCGGGATGGGAGGAAGTAGGGAAACCGTCGCGACATTCGGTTTGCCACAACCTATTCGCTCGTGAAGTAATCGACCGTCACCGGATTTTCGAACAGCGAATAATCCCGCGTGACAACCGTGATGCCACCATCGGTCACGAAATAGCGCTCCCGGTCGGCTTCGGTGTCATAGCCGACGGTGGTGCCTTCCGGGATGTGGACATCGCGGTCGACGATGGCTTTGCGGATGCGGCAATTGCGTCCCACATTTACGTGCGAAAACAAAATACTTTCTTCGACCTCTGTGTAAGAGTTGATTCGCACGTCCGGCGACAACACGCAGTTCTTTACCGAGCCACCCGAAATAATGCAGCCGCCCGAGACCAATGAATCGAGAGCGTGCCCCATCCGGTTGGCGCCGGCGAACACGAATTTGGCCGGAGGATACTGGCGCTGATGCGTGCGGATGGGCCAGCTCTCATCGTAGAGGTTAAACACAGGCGAGACCGAGACCAGGTCCATGTTGGCCTCGTAGTAGGCTTCGAGCGTGCCGACATCGCGCCAGTAAAGCGCTTCCTTCTTATTCTCATCGACAAAATTAAAAGAAAACACCCGATAGTCGGCAAGCATTCTAGGCAGGATGTCCTTGCCGAAATCGTGGCTGGATTTCGTGTCCTCGGCATCCTTGAGCAGCACGGGAATCAGCACATCGGTGTTGAAGATGTAAATTCCCATCGAGGCTGAAATCTTGCTGGGATCATAAGGAGACCGGATCTCAGTCTGCTTCGGCTTTTCTTGGAAACCGACGATGCGGCTTTCGCGGTCGATTTCGACCACGCCAAAATGGCGGCATTCGGCAGGGTCCGTGAGCAGCGTCGCCACGGTCACGTCGGCAGCCGAATCCTCATGCTGTTTCTGCATGCGCTCATAATTCATCTTGTAGATGTGATCGCCGGAGAGGATGAGCACATGTTTCGGCTGCTCGGAGCCGATCGAATAAATGTTTTGATAAACGGCGTCGGCAGTGCCCATATACCAGTTGTCGCTGACGCGCTTCATGGGCGGGAGGATCTCGATAAATTCGCCGATCTCGCGGCCAAAGATGTTCCAGCCCTCGCGAATCTGGCGATTCAGTGACAGGGCTTTGTATTGCGTGAGAATGTAAACGCGGCGCAGACCGGAATTCACGCAATTGGAGAGCGTGATATCGATGATGCGGTAAATGCCGCCGAAAGTGACGGCGGGTTTGGCGCGGTCGCGCGTGAGAGGGTAAAGGCGTTCGCCGGCGCCGCCAGCGAGCAGGACTCCAAGCGTATCCTTCATCGTCGCACCGCAGCAACTTCAGTAGGGACGCACGAAATCGGTCCCTGCGTAACCGGCCATACTAGCACAGTGAAAGCGGGGCGGCCTGAGCCTTCCCTGGCGACGGTAGCCTACCGGGAATCGGAGAAGAAGTGGAGAAGCCGCAACGCTGGCAAGAAACGCCCAGCCGAGCGATTTCGCCTGGAGTTTGGAGCCTAGAGCTGAGAGCTCGGAGCTAGCACTTCAGCAGTGCACAATCTTATCGCTCTGGATGCCGCGTGTGGCGTTGCGGGTATCGACGACCAGCTTGGCCTCGTTCACGATCTTCTTGTAGTCGTACTCGGAATGATCCGTGACAATCAACACGCAGTCATACTGCGCCAGATTCTCGAGCGGCGCGCATTTCATCTGTAGATCGTATTTGCGGCCGCGGCCCACAAACGGGAAATAGGGGTCGTTGTAACTGACCGTCGCACCTTCCTTCTGTAACAGCTCGATGATCGTGAGGGCGGGCGACTCGCGCAGGTCGTCGATATCCTTCTTATAGGCAACGCCCAGCACCAGCACCTTTGATCCGTTGATCGACTTCTTCTGTTTGTTCAGGGCGCCGATCGTGGCGGCGATCACGTGATACGGCATCGCCACGTTGACTTCGCCAGCGAGCTCAATGAACTTGGTGCGGAAATCAAACTCTTTCGCCTTCCAGGAAAGATAAAACGGATCCACCGGAATGCAATGTCCGCCCAGACCCGGCCCGGGATAAAACGGATGAAACCCGAACGGCTTGGTCGAGGCCGCGTCGATAATCTCCCAGATATTGAGATTCATGCGCAGGCAAAGCATTTTCAGTTCGTTCACCAGCGCGATGTTAACGCAGCGGTAGATGTTCTCAAGCAGCTTGGTCATCTCGGCCGCAGCTGGCGAAGACACCAGCACGGTGCGGCGGAAAATCGAGCCATAGAAACCAGCCGCGATTTCGCTGGCTTGCGAGTCGACGCCCCCGATCACCTTGGGAATGTCGTGGCGGGCAACCTGCGTGTTGCCTGGATCCTCGCGCTCGGGAGAAAATGCGACCCAGATTTCATTCTCGCCGGCATTGCCATCGCGCGAGACTTTCAGGCCGGCCTTGTTTTCCTTTTCCAGAATTGGGATGAGCACTTCTTCCGTGGTGCCGGGGTAGGTCGTGCTTTCGAGTATCACAATCTGACCGGCGCGCAGGTGCGGCGCCACGGCGTGCGCGGTTTCAGTAATAAAGCTCAGGTCAGGCTCGTGATATTCGTTTAGAGGAGTCGGAACGCAGATAATAATCGCGTCCATCTCGCTGATCTGCGAATAATTCGAGGTGGCCTTGAAGCCGCTGGTCTTGGCCGCCGCAATCTCCTCAGGCGTTATGCGGAAAATGTAAGTGCCGCCTTTGGCCAGCGTATCCACTTTTTTCTGGTCAATGTCGAAGCCGGTGACGGCGAATTTTTGCTCGCTGTAGAGCAGGGCAAGCGGGAGTCCGACGTAGCCAAGGCCGATAATCCCCACCCGCGCCTGGCGAGTTTTAATTCGGTTCTTAAGATCAGAATAGAGGGAAGAAGCAGTCAATTGAGTGGTCATAAATACTAGCTAGAATTTTAGCATCCTGGTCATTTGGTTTTTTCGGAGATTGCGAATTGTCGCCTGTTTTTTATCGAATCGCATGTCGCGGCAAAGGAATTTGGTTTCCGCGGTAACCAAATTCGACGAGCAAATGGTTTCCCTAGTAACATTCGCAATGAAATGCAATTGTTTCGATTCGTCATTGTTGTCGTAATCCTGCTCATCCTGCTGGCCCCGCAAGCGGCGCGCTATCTGGTCGTCGATAGTCCGCAGAAGTCCGATGCCATTGTGGTGCTGGCCGGAGAAACTGCTATGCGGCCCGCACGCGCGCTCGAACTCTTGCGCCAGGGAATGGCTCCGCGCGCTTTTTTGGATGTCGAAGCCGGGGAGCAGGTTTTCGATCAGCCGCTGACCGAGATCGCACAGAGGTACGTCAATACTCTGCCCGAGGCAAATCGACTGTCGGTGTGCGCGATCGCCGGCCGTTCAACCGTGGCCGAAACAGCGGACGTGGCACATTGTCTTGAATCGATCCGAGTGCATCGCGTGCTGATCGTTACCTCGGACTATCACTCGCGCCGCGCGCTGACGATTTTTTCGCATCGGCTGCCCCAGTACCAGTGGAGTATGGCGGCGGCGCGAAATCCGCTTGCTTTTGGAGACGCTTGGTGGACTCACCGCGAATGGGCCAAGTCAACGTTTGATGAGTGGACGAAATTGATCTGGTGGGAGGCGGTGGATCGCTGGAAATAAGCGATGTTGACAGCGAGATCCTCATGCGTTTGCCTTTCCTGAGACCTGAGACCTGAGACCTGAGACCTGAGACCTGAGACCTGAGACCTGAGACCTGAGAGCCCAAAGCCTAACGCCCCAGAGCCGAAAGCCCATCAATTTGAACTTCCTCCCGCTCCTGCGATACCTTAAACGCTCGTCATATCGGAGGATTCATGGGTCAAGTCACAATTACCGTCCGGCCAAACGGCCCATTGCGGGTGGAAGATCCGAACGGCCTGGTCGATTTGGTCGATGCCAACGGCAACAAGTACGACCTGACCGGCAAACCGGCGTTTTCGCTTTGCCGATGCGGAGCCTCGGCGAACCGCCCGTTTTGCGACGGCACCCATAAGGTCGCATTTCAGGCGCTAGACGCGGCTGTCAAAACCGGGGGGTAGGTCGCTGGCACAGTTCGGCTCCATGCCAGCTGTTGCCGTCTCGCTCGACTCCTGTGCCCGCCAATATTGAAATCAAAGCCGCACTCAAGAACCGCGGCCAGGCATTGGCGACAGCGGCTCGCCTTGCCGATCACGCCCCCGAGATTCTGCACCAGGAAGACGTTTTCTACCGCTGCGAAGGAGCGCGCCTTAAACTGCGCATCCATCGTTCCGGTGACGGCCACACAAATGAAAGCAACGCCGCGCACGGCGAGTTGATTCGTTACCAGCGAGAGAACTGCGCCGAAGTGCGCCGTTCCAGTTACTTGATTGCTCGCACCGCGGATCCTCTGGTTCTCGGCGACATTCTCGCGAAGACTCTGGGCGTGATCGGAACGGTTCGGAAGACGCGCACCCTATTTCTTGTCGGTCAGACGCGCGTCCACATCGACCAGGTTGAGGGATTGGGAGACTTTCTGGAATTGGAAGTCGTGCTCCGCGAAGGTCAGAGGGAAGAAGAAGCCAAACAAATCGCGAATGCCTTGCTTGCCGAGTTCGGAATCACCTCCAACGAACACATTGCCGTTGCCTATATCGACTTGCTGGCCTCCGCCTCCCGATAGTGCCTAACTTGGAAACCAGCCAGGGAAAATGCTGTAACTGAAGTCCTATGTGATCTAGCATGAGGAAGAGTTGACGAGCTTCTCGACTTATAGCAATGTCTCTGCCGCAAGATTCGCTGCGGTGTTGCAGTCGGATTGTCTTTAAGCTGAAGGGTCATTCCCGGCTCAACTATGGCGGTTCCCGAAAAATCACAACATGCAATTCGTCGCAGTACGCGTCTCCCGCTCGAAGTACCGGTAAGCGTGACTAGCCTGAATGAGGATTTTCCCTTTGCCGAACAGGGTCAAACCACTTTAGTGAACGCGCACGGATGTGGTCTGATTTCGCCGCGTGCTCCCGCCCCCGGCATTCGCGTTCGCCTGGAGATCGTCTCCGCCAAACGGCACACCACGGCACGCGTGGCCGAAGTCGTGCCACTCGGCGGCGATCCCGAAACCTGGCTCGTCGGTCTGGAACTTGAGATTCCCGGAAATTTCTGGGGCGTCGAGTACGCACCTTCGGACTGGAAGGTCGAGGAACGTCCCGCGAATGTGCATCAGCCAGTTCCCGCCGAGCCGGCGAAATCCGCCGGCTCTCCCCGGCGTTGGCGGCTGACTGACATCAGCGCGGGAGCTTGCTACCTTGAGGCGGCCAATCCCTTTCCGGCCGATACTGCTGTTCTCATCAGCGTGCGCGCATTGGACAAAGAGTGCCTGATCGAAGGCGTGGTGCGCGCTTCGCATCCGCGCAACGGGATGGGTGTCGAATTCACCTCCGCAGACGGGCAGCGGCAGCGAGTCGAAGAAATGATCGGACACCTTATGGCCACTCGTGAGGTGCCGAAGATTTTTGTTGGACGCAAGGAACGAAGCAACCCTGCCGATGGATCGCGTGAGGAACTCAACGATTCCGAGCCAGCGAATTCTAAGTCCGCCGATCCCCTGCTTGAATTGGTGCGTCAAGGCAAACTGCTTAATGCAGAGCAGTTTCTCAGTGATCTCAAAGCGCAGCGCTTGGGGAAGCGCCGCGATCCGCGAATCGATATCGCACTGCCGGTGCTGTTGACTGGGATGGACGTGAAGGGCCGTCCACTCGACCAGCGCGTAATGACGGTCAACATCAGCCGGCGCGGCGCGCTGCTCGAGGGAATCCACGGCATGCCGAGCGAGGGCGACAAAATCTCGCTCACACGCGGCCGCAAGAAGGAGGAATTTCGCGTGGCCTGGGCGGTGGATGACCAGGCGGGCCGGGGCACACGCATCGGAGTGGCGACGGTCGATCCCAACTCTTCTTTTTGGAATGAAGTGCTCGAAGCGGCCAGCCAATCGGGCTTGGAAGCAGCCAGCCTGCGTGGCAGCGTGGGAGACTAGCAGGCTGCTGAAAAACTCGATGTCGCGAATGCTCTAGCGTGGCGGAGCGCTTTAGCGCTGCGATAAAGCCTGTGTTGTCACCGCCGGCTTTAGCCGCCGAGGTTGGGTTGCCGCCTGTGGGAGACCGAGCACCGACCACTGAACGGTCATTAAGCGACTATAGCAGTCCCAAACAGATTTTCACCTGTTCTTCAATTTTAGCCAGTGCGGTGGACGACAGCGCGCCCGTAGCCGGATATCGCACCAGTTCCTTCTCCAAAGTCATCACCTGATCGCATTTTGCCCAGGAATTGTGGTTCAGGCCCCCGTCCCCGGCGCGAATGAACACTCGCATGCTGAATCTCGCGTGTTCCTTGGTCGTAATCGGCACGACACACACACCGAGAGCATGTCGGTTGAGCTGGTTTACGGAAAGGATCAGGGCGGGGCGAGGCTTGTCGAGTTCGACAAGATGAATGTCTCCCCGCCGCGGAAAGCGCATTGCCGCTGATGAGGTTACGTGTCGCATCTAGTCTCGCTCGAAGCTGCGGGAGGCTGCATTCTGAAATGCCCTCGTTTCCACGCGCTCATTGGCACTGGCGCGGTCAAAGAACTCTTCGGCCTCCTTCTCAAGACGCTCATACATTTCCTCGACCATGGCTCGCCGCAGCAGCTCGTTGACCCTCTCGCTGGCAGAGCGCTCGCCCTTGGTGCTCTCCACGAATTCGCTAATCTCGGGTTCCAGCGTAAAGCTCTTAGAGATTCTCATATCGATTATCGCAATAATACTATTGCTAATTATCACATCAATTATCGTAGCATTCAAACGATTAGTCAACCAATATAGTCTTCTGGTAGTGCTCGGTCCGATTTTCCGACGTCTGTTCTTCGCTGGCGTCATCCCGAGCGCAGCCGCCTTCCAGGCGGAGCGAGGGATCTGGCGCAGAGTGCAACGGCGGTGCACGCGGGATCCCTCGGCCTCGCTGGTGAAAGCGCGGGCCCTCGGCATGACGCAGCAAACTCACCCGCCACCAGTCTTCTCTGTCAGGCAGCGTCCTGCTTCCTCTGCTACCTCCGCGAATCCTCTGCGCTCTCTGCGCGTATACTCTTTCGCCCTCGAAGGACGAACCCCCGTGATTCCTTATCCCGATATTGGCGCTAGAATGTCCGCCATGCCAAAACGCCGAAGCGCTATCCCTGCTCGAATCCCCCGTCCGAAATCAGTGAGCAAAGCCCAACCCCCGGCTGACCGTCCCCATGCTCCCGGCTACGGAATTGTTGGGCCAAGAGATGGGAAGGGCCTCTTGCCCTGGTCGTTCGTCGAGCGCAAGATGTCTCGCTGCCGCACGTTTTGGCTGGCGACGATTTATCCGGCGGCAATCGATCCGCCAGCGGTCACTGGTTCGCCCCAACCCGGTTCGCCTCAACCCGGTTCATCTCAATCTGCTTCGCCCCATCCGAACTCAACTCCGGCCACGCCGCGTCCCCATGTCATGCCACTGTGGGGAGTGTGGGTCGACGACGCGTTCTATTTTTCTACGGGCAGGACATCGCGCAAGGGGCAGAATCTGGCGGCCAATCCCGCCTGCACGGTGACGAACGATGACGGCATGGAAGCGATCATCGTCGAAGGGCAGGCAAAAGAAGTAAAGGCACCGGCAGAGCTGGAAAAAATGGCCGCGGCTTACAAGAAGAAATACAAAATGGACCCGCGCGGCATGAACGAGCCCATCTTCAAACTTGCCCCGGCAAAAGTCTTCGCCTTCATCGAGAAAAGCTTCCCGAAATCGGCCACACGATGGAAGCTGTGACCCCGCCTCAATTCTGGGGTTTTAAGTGTAATCGGGATGTTACGCCAGCTACCATAACAGCCTTCTCAAGCGGTCATTGAAGTTTGGCCATGCGAAGCCGGAGGTAGGGTTCATCCGGCGGAACGTTTATTCGGGACCCCAGCCC
>Ga0187782_10004839_pt1 | contig 10055 bp, 10 predicted proteins | sample 0715_SJ02_MP15_2_FD_132454 | JGI IMG/M metagenome (GOLD analysis project Ga0187782, IMG submission 132454) | Tropical peat soil microbial communities from peatlands in Department of Meta, Colombia - 0715_SJ02_MP15_20_MG | ecosystem: Environmental > Terrestrial > Soil > Wetlands > Peat | place...
CCCGGACGGCAGGACCTTCGGGCGTGCCACAGGAAAACACGCTTTAATGATGCCGACAAGGATGCCGTCGGTGCGATTGAGTCAAGCGTCGCGAGCGGGGACTTCGGCTTCACCGTCCGCGTTCGTGCGGCTTTCTGCTCATTTAGAGTAGAGTTGTATGTAGAACTGTTTTTCCCGGCGATAGTACATTCCACGTGGTCTCGGTCGAGTTCGTTTTGGGCCATTGCCCCGCAGTAAAGCAACAACAGAACACATACCAACAATGACGCTCCGCGGTAACTAGCGCGACACCACGCTCGGTTTTAAAGCAAAGCATGCCATCCCTCAAGCTAGATTAACCTGCGCAGCACAATTCGTCAGAACACAGGATCACCAATGAATTGTCTGATGTCCGTCGGGCGGCCGGTGTTTTCTCAGGTCAACATATAGGCCTAACTTTCGAGGACGCGAGGTCATGCTAAGAAGTGCCCTACCTACGATCGTCGCTGTTATCGCTGGTGGTATCGGCTCGAGCGTCGCGCAAACCGTTGAGAGCACCGACGTTGACGCAAAAGCGATGGCAGCTCTGCAGAAAATGGGGACCTACCTGAGGAGCCTCAGCGCATATCGGGTGCAAGCTGTGACCACCGACGAAGATGTGCTCGAGGACGGGCAGAAGATCCAGTATTCGGAGTCCGTCGACATCCTCGCCAAGACCCCGAGTCACCTATGGGCGCAAGTCGTCAGCGACCGTCGCGAGAGAATTCTGTTCTATGACGGGAAGACGCTGAACGTGTTCGCGCCACGTGTTGGTTACTATGCGAGCCTCGCGGCGCCAGGCACCATCGTGCAGCTCGATACGATGCTCGTCAAGGATTACGATCTTTCGATACCGCTCAGGGACCTTTTTCAATGGGGCGCCGGCGGATTGAACTCCGCCGGCATCGAGAGCGTAATCGACGTTGGCCCGAGCCAGGTGAATGGCACCACTTGCGAGCAGTACGCGGTGCGGCAAAAGGACTTCGACTGGCAGATCTGGCTGCAGCTCGGTGCCTACCCGCTGCCGCGCAAAATTGTGATCAGCGACCGGACCGATGCAGAGCGGCCGCAGCACACCGCTGTCTACACTTGGGATCTCGCGCCATCATTCAACGACGCGACGTTCACGTTTGACCCCCCGCCTTGGGCGCACCGTGTGCCACTTGCCAAGTCTGCCTTCGTGGCGAGTGCGTCCCCGAACCAGGCTGCTCCGAGTAGATAACAGGAGTTGCACGATGTCACGCTACAAGACCTGGGTGGTGATCGGGCTTGCGGCGATCGTCGCTGCCGAAGTGTCTTTGCCGCTTTTTGCCGGCCGCGTAGGCGGTGGAGGCGGCGGAGTCCGCGCACAGTCGCGATCCTCCATTTCGGCCGGCGGAAATGGCGGCGCCAACGTCAACCGGAATCAAAACATTAACCGCAATACCAACGTTAACCAGAACATCAACGTCAATCGCAATGTAAACGTCAACAATAACTATTATGGCGGGGGCTACGGCGGCGGTTGCTGCTATCACCCAGTCGCGACCGCAGCCGCCGTGACCGCAACGGCTGTGGTGACGGCCGCAGTGGTTGGCTCAGTTGTGAATTCGCTGCCGCCTTCCTGCTCGACCGTGATCGTCAACGGTCTTGCTTACCAGCAATGCGGCAGCACCTGGTATCAACCGCAGCTAAGTGGGTCGACTACGACGTACGTGGTCGTCAATGCGCCGCGTTGACCGCCGCAGAGGGCGACGCTGGGGAAAAGTCTGGAGAAGTGGAGATTCGAATAATGAAAGGCAAATCGCTCGCATCACTCGCAGCGACGGGAACCATCGCGATCGTTGCTGCTCTGGTCGGCACAGTCGCCCTCGCACTCGACACGGCCAGGATGGACTCGGAAGTGGCGGGCACACTGCAGGAGTTTTACAAACTCGTCCCTGACCAAAATCAGTATCTCGTGCAGAATGCTGCAGCGGTTCTCGTATTCCCGGACATTACCAAGGCCGGCGTGGGCTTGGGCGGTGAGCACGGGGACGGAGCTCTCCAGAAGAAGGGCAAGACTGTCGGCTATTACTCGATCTCAGGAGCCTCGATCGGACTCACGTTAGGGGTATCCCATCACAGCGAGGTTATCCTGTTCCAGACGCCGGAGGCTCGCGACAAGTTCGTCAACGGAAGTGACTGGTCGGTGGGGGCGGATACCTCGGTCGCCGTGATGAAAAAGGGCGCCGGCGGAACTTATGATGCCGAAACGCTTAAGAAGCCCGTCCTCGTCTTTGTCTTCGGGGAAACGGGTTTGATGGGGGACGCGTCACTGCAAGGGGCCAAGATCAGCAAGATCAAACAGTAAGGCAGGTTGTCGGGGCTTATGGCCGACCAGATGGGATCGGCCTCTCCGCTCTCACCGACCTGATTGGCTCCCTTGCCAATCCAAACGAAACGAGTCGCGACAACGTTCCGTCCCTCAGTCCGACCCGGGTCCCGAAACTGCCCGTTGTCGAATCTGTCCTCGCAGCTTAAGTGGTACTGCGCCAGAACTTCAGCGTACGTTTTGAGCTGTTCGGGCTGGATTGGTTTGCCGGTCACACGATCAAAGACCTTAGACCGTTGGGCTACAAGAGGAAGGCGCTGAGCTTTTTGGCGACCTCATCGAACGGCACGGCCAGTAGCCACACCGGCACGAAGGGGAGCAACGTAGTAACGAGCAGTAGTCCGACGCTTTTGATTTCCAGCGGTAAGATTTGAACAGCATGAGCACTCGCCGCGATCGAATTCGCGGCGTTCGTTCCGGTGAAGTCCGACATCTCGGGCGTACCTTGGGCGGTCTGGTCAGTGGCCAGCCACTTCAGCCGGAACCGCTTGTCCATGCGTAACGCAAGCGCGCCGTATTGCAGCGCACCGAGATTGCGGAGCTCGAGCAGGCGTCGCAGGAACACCAGCAGCGGCGCCGCGCACAATATCGCAACAACAATGGCCGCACCGAGCGCCACGGACTTGAACTGGAGTGGGTGTACATGGTGATGCACCACTTGGTTGGCCACGGGCCCTGCGCAGATCACTCCCACGATGAATCCGATCGGCAGAAACGCCTCCAGGGATGTGCCCAAAAAACCGACACCTCCAGCGTGATCCGGATGCGCCGGCTCGAGCTGCAGCTCCAGGCGGCTCATCAGCCACAGAAAGCGAGCCCAAACGCAGATTCGCCACAGCCAGCCCAGCAGGAGCACAAGCAGAAGCGGGAGACTGATTAGCAATCCCCACCAGCCCGCTAGTGAGGGAACGAAGGGATTGAGCAGGCCATGCCAGGATGGGACTGCACTGGGGGGCGTTGCCTTCACTACGGCAAAGACAATCACATAGGCGAGCACCGCACAGGCCGCTTCGACGACTCCGGAATTCATGAGTCGCTGACTGGAGCTGACCGCGGCGTCATAGCGAACATGGTCGGCTTGCGAGACCAGGTCCGAATCGATGAATTGCCGGGCGATCGCGGCGAGCCGCGGCACGCAGATTGCTTCGGCAAGAACCAGCAGTGGGGCTGCTACGAGAAATCGGGAGTGGACGCCAAAATCCACGAGGAACGAGTTCGCCGCGTCGGAACCAACGAAATCACCACGCAGGGTGGTGAGCGTCGCCAGCGGCAACCAGCCTACCGCCACCGTGAAGAGCGCACGACGAACGAAGTGCGGCTTGGCGCCACGCAGCAACCCCAACCAGGTTTCGAAAGTTTGTGGCGGACCCCCGGAAAACAGCAACCCAGAGGCCGCGGCAGCCCCCTTGGCGGGCGCGACGCCGGGCCCAGCCGCTTGTTCGCTTATGTCGCTCACCGGATTCCCTGCTGGCGCATATCAATGATGCCTAGCAGCGGTGCTCGGCGCAAAGTCCGCCTCGTCAAATTGCAGCTTCCATGTTCCGGCAATCGACCCGCTGATATGGCAGCACGACCGGACGGCATGGGATTCTCTGAACTCACGCTCCAGGTCCGCCGCCATCTGAGCGTTTTTCTAGAAATCGGATTGGGTCGCACGAGGCGCGATTCGCAATTTACAGGCGCAATCACTCCGTCGTGCGCGGAGGCTCGATCGGCGGCAGATCCAGGTATAACCGGTCGACCACTTCACGTGGCACACCTAGCTCAAGCATCCGTCGGCGCGACCGTGCCCGAAAGTCTGAATCATCGACGCCTTCCATAATCTGCTCATGCAGCGAACGGTCGGATACCGTGCTGAAAAAGCGACGTTTTTCGATAGCCGATCGAGTTTGGCTATCTCCTTCTCGTTGAGATAACGCGTCCACGCTGCAAGACTCTGGTGCGAAATTTCGTGCCTGCGACATGCCAGAAGCGAACGAGCTGTACGTGCAGATGACGGCAGTGATCGCGCAGGCCGAGCGAAAGGCCATCTCAGAACGCACCAAGGCGGCCCTCCCTGCGGCCGAGCAGCGTGGGCTCCAACTGGGGAATCCGAGGTTGAAGCGTGGAACCGCCGGTTCGGCAGCGATAGCCAGGAATGCACGAGTGGCGCGAGTGATAGCTCGCTCCGAGGAACTACCGGCGGAAGCCACGGCGAGCCAGACCCGGTGCAAAAATATTGGACGCGAGCGGTGATATTGGACAGTGAGGGCGCTGCCGCTCGAACTAACTTCTTGATCTGATGGTGGCCAGGGGCAGAATCGAACTGCCGACACGCGGATTTTCAGTCCTCGCGAATCTGCACCCAGGAACATCCAGCGTCACCTAAAACAACCATTTACGCCAACACAGGCCCCGTTTAGGTGACGGTAGGTGCTCCTGGGTGACGCTGAGTAGGAAACCAAAGTTGAAACAGCACCGTGTTCCTTGGCGTTGCGCGGGACCGGTTATGTCGTAACTGCAAGGCCGAGTGATGCCGTAGGTTCAAATCACGGGCGTTGTGCACTGTTCCTAGACTCCATCAGAAATTGCTAAGCACGCGGTACCGTCACGTGGCTCGCTTAGACCGGTTGCGACGAACCGCCCAGACAACCACCAAAGCAAGGACTAGCAGGACTGAAATCCATCGTATCGCATGCCCACCGTGCCACGCTTTGCTTCCAGCAATAGTGCCCGCGCCGGCCGCCGCGTGACGCAACGAATAGGCGGTGCTCTCGGACGAGTTCACGTCGGCACCCGGAGCCGTAATAGTTGCCATCACGAGGCTCCCGTTCTCCGGCACCGAGTCGACATGAACTTGCGACTTGATGACGCTCGATCGTCCTACCGGAAGGTCTCCGACATCCCACGAAAATACCCCACCTCTGAAACGGTCACTCTTGCTCGTCCCCGTTGGTACTGGTTTCGCACGAAGGAAATTCAGTCCCTCCCATAGACTCATTGATACCGATGCGTGCTCCGCCGGCGCATTACCGAAGTTCCCGTACTCGATCGTGTAGGTGACATCCTTGCCTGCCACAAGCTCACCCGGAGTGTCGGCGGCCTGGACACTGAGCCAAACTTTAAGATTCGGCCCCGCCAATTCCACATGCCGATTTACTACGAGATGACTCGCGCCGGTATCGAGCCCGGTCGTGGACGTTGAGGCTTCGAGCTTGAACTGCAGTAGGCTCTCCGGCCCCGGTTCCGACGCAACAGCGCCCAAGCTTATATTCAATGCAACCGTAATGGCGACAGCACGCGATTCGCCAGCGGCGATATCGCCCAGCTGCCAGGTGATCACATTGGTCGCCGTCGCGGCGGGCGCGGGGTCGCTCGATTTAAATGAGACCATGGGCGGTAGGGTGAGCGTCAATGCGGTGGCAGCAGCGGCCACGCTACCGAGATTGATTACGGTTGTGGTGAACTTTACCGGCGCATCCACGGTGACAGGAACGCTTGTTAGATCAGACTCCAGGCGCAGCGCCGCGGCCGCCGGCTGAATCTGAATGGTGTAGGCGCTGGTGCTGGTCTGTGGCGACGATCCGCTGTCTCCCGTGGTGACGACTGCGTTAACCGTAAGTTCCGCACCCGCTTTGAGAGTGTCCGGACTGGCGAGAGTGATTTCGATAATTCGTGGAAAGGCGCCCGCCTTGAGCGTCCCGAGTTCCCAGGTGATTTCTCGGCCGGCGCTTGTGGGTGTCGCGGGTGGCGTGGCCTGCGCGAGGTCGAGCCCAGCAGGTAATGTGACTTTCAATACGGTGGCCTGCGCCGCGGCGCCGCCGCGCAGATTGTCGACACCTATAGAGAGGGTGAACTTCTGACCCGCGGCGATCATTGGCCGGTCATCGTCATCTTCGCGCAGCATAGCAACGTTCGGGCTCGGTCCGGACGAACGGTGCAAGCCAGCGGCAGACGCGCACCAGGGTTCGCTCCATAGTGCGGCGAGCGCAAGCGCGACAGCGAGTGTGCGCCTGGCAACAGGTCGCGCGCAGGCGGTCATCGGGATCAGTCCTGAACGTGTAGGTGCAAGCGCCAGGGACATGTGTTCCACTTGGTCTGCTGCGCATTGTTGCTCGGAGACTTGATGCCGCCGATGGAGGTTGGGGGCTTGTTATTGCAAGCAGGACCCAGGTCTGTTTGATCCCAGTGACCGTAATTCTGTCCGATCGTCAGGAGCGTAAAAAGCAACCATGCACGCCGTTTTACGGGAGGGCCGTTGCAATCCGGGCCCAACGCGCCAGGTCCAGTCCACGGAATATCATTGAATCGATTGAAGTCGCCACCTTCACCTCGGTTGTGCGTCTGGTGGCTCGGTAGCCAATCGGAATCCAGGTCAAAGATTCCGCCATCGGGCAGCGTGATGTCGTTGAACGACACCGGTACTGGGTCCCCCCAAGGGGATTTCTGGCAGTTCTGCAATTCCGTGTTGTGATCGTTCTGAGCCTGGTAAAAATCGTCGGCGACATTCACAAACTCCCCCAGAGTTGTCCCAGTTCCTCGACTCCCGGCGGGGTGCCCGCCGACATTACCGCGATCGATCATGTAATGTGGATTAGCGGGAGGAAGTTCTTGGAGTTCGTCTACTTTCGCTATGATTGCTAGGTCCCCGGTTGCCGCGAACTTGTCCGTGGTTTTCGCCTTGATTTTGTACGTTCCCGCGATCCCGATGTTGTAAGTGCCGTACACGGCAGGATCGACGCTCCCCGTCAGCGGAGCGCCGTACTTGATTCTCACTTGGCCATAGCGGTCGGTATTCTTTCCCGGGACACCCTCTTTCCCCACTTTCTGACCATCGATTGTTCCTCTCGGGCGATCATCGTCCGAATGAATATGCCCGCCGCTTTTGTCCTGTGCATCGACATTTATAAGAAGCACCGCATTCTCAACTGGGACCCCGTCGCACGTCACTCTAATCCTGACTTGGGTGACATTGGTGTCGGCTCCGACATCAGGATTGGGATCGACTGCGGTATTGTCGGCATCGATGTCCACTTTCTCATGGTTGATGATCGGATCTCCCGCTTTGATCGGGGCATCGTGATCAAAGCATTTGCCAATCCGATAGGCGTGCCCGGTCCAGGTGACGTATCGTGTCTCCAACATTGAATATATGACCGGCTTGACGTAGGTAAATTGACGATTGACTGAAAACGAGGTGTTCTCAGGCGCTTTATTGCCCTTTGCACTGCCATTCGCGGCAGTTGAGTCTGCCGCAAGGATATTTGGACGGCCCTGGTAATTGACTGGAGCCCCCCAACCTGTCGACTCATGGGATGTGGGCGGCTCACAAGTGCTGTCGCGCGTCCTTCGATTACTGATCTTCATGGAACCCCAGAGCGGAAAGAACGCGTTCTCAAGCCGGTTGACGTGCCGGCGAGCGGGATCCACGGATCCACCGAGCAGGTCCCAGGCGCCAACAGCGTCGGCATGAAATCCCGAATAGGCGCTCGGATCGATATTGGTCTGCCGCTCGCTTGACATGCAGTCCTTGCTAGTAACGTTCCAAGTGTGCTGCCAACTGTTCTCATTATGCAGCAGGTTGACGTTAAGGAACTGAGTGTCATAGAGATGTCCATTGTCGGCGCGATATCGCACAATCGCGGAACCTGTCGCTTCCAGCTTCATCCTGTGCGCATCCTCTGAATGCGCGATCAGTTCCCCACGTGGACCGAGGAGATCGCGAGCCGCATTCGAAGAGCCGTGCTCGGTCACGTGCCAGCTGACGAAATAACGCACCAGTTGAGGCGTGGAGTTGGCTGCCTCGGCCGCGTGCGGGGCGGCGAGCCAAAGTGGTCCTGCAAACACAACTAGGAAACTCAACATGCCCGTAAGCCGCACGATTCTGCTTCCCAGCGAAAAGATCGATGTATGCTTCATCGGTTCACTTGATTCGGTTCCTTCGATGCTTCCGGGTGGCATCAAAGATCCCGTAGCCGAGCAACAAAGTGCCACCGGCGGCGAGCGCTCCGCCGAGCACGTTGGCAACCCACGGCTCCGGGCCAGGGTCTGTTGCGGCGAGCCGGTTGCGCGCCGGTCGATCAAGCAGGTAGACGATCTGGATCGGGTCACGTTCCCGAATTGATTTCCAGGTGTTCCAGTCGACCTCATCGGACCCCTGCACCGATTCGCCATCCTGCGTCTTGAATCGATAGCCGACGTCATACTTTGTCTCTGACAAACGATTCTGCTGGTTGTAAACCACGTGACTGCTTTTGGTCAGGACGAGCGCCGTCGCTCTTATTCCCTCGGCATGAAAAAGCCGCTCCTGGCGAGCAAAGAGCAAGTTGAGCAGCAAGAACGTCACGCCGCAAACGAGCAGAATGCTGCCGATGATAATCAACGGATTGACACGCACCTGGAATTGCAGAAGCGGCGACCCCACAGCCGTCGTCCAGCCGCGCGCTGCCATTGCATGACTATCGGGTGCGCCAGAGCTACCGCTCTCTGGCGAAGCCCGCAGTGCGAGCAATCCCTTGACCGCAAGCATCGCGCCCAGGAGTCCCAACGCGGACGCCAGCGCTAGCGCCGTGGAACCGATCAGCGAAACGCCGGTGGTCGTGCCTATGCGGTTGATCGTCGGATCACTCGCCGCATATTGCACTTCGACCGGACCGCGATCGGCAAGTCGCTCCCAGGTGTCCGGATCGACCGTGTCACTGCCGTCGACCTTGCGGCCATCAAGGGTGTCGAAGCGGTAATTGACCTCGTAGGACGTATCCGCGGTTCCATTGTTGCGGGCGCGATGGAGCACCTTCTTGGTGAGGGTACCAGTGACCAGTCGCCCATCGTTTGCCAAGCGGTATGCGTGGTAAGTGTCCTTCGCCAGCAAAGCGACGAACATGTAACTGAGGAACAGCAGTACGGCGCCGAACAAGAGCAGGGACGCGGCCCTTGATTGAAATTGCCATTGGTAGCGAAACCAAAAGGGTCCCGGGCCCTGTCGATCGCGGTCGAATGCGCTCATCAGTCCACTCTTGAAACAGAGGTCTGGGCCGCTTCTAACTCGTGTGAATCGTGATCTCGACCCGCCGGTTCTTCTGACGGCCCGCGGGATCGTCAGAGCCGTCCGGTTTCGTGTTCGGAGCAATAGGCTTGGTTTCTCCCCAGCCGCGCGTCGTAATTCGCGCCTCAGCGACACCTGCATTCTGAACCAGCCAGCTCTTCACGGCTGCGGCGCGATTTTCGGAGAGCTTCATGTTGTACGGATGAGCACCTTTGCCGTCGGTGTGGCCTTCGATGAGCACGGGTGAGTTGCCGTAACTTTTGGCGACCTCGCCCACCTCGCGCAAGCTATCGGTCGCCGCCGGGCGCAGACTGTATTTATCGAAGTCGAACAAGACATCCGCATCCAGCTCGATCTTGACTTCGTGCGCGGTGACTTTTGCCTTCAGATCCTGCAGCGCGCCTTGAATTCCACTGCTCACGCCCACGATCGTCAGCACTTTGGCGTGCGGCAGGGCCGCCTGCGCAGCCGCCTGCACGGCCGGTGCATCCGAATCGGGATACTTCTGCGACCACGCGACGCAAGGAGCCAGAAACAATAGGAGTAACTGCAAAGTCCGCGGCCCGACCATAGCTCCTCCCCCAGGCTGAACCCGCCTACAACTGTCTATTTATCGGTAATCGGAACGGCCTCAAACGGAGGAGTGACCGGCATCATGAA
>Ga0187782_10004840_pt1 | contig 10055 bp, 9 predicted proteins | sample 0715_SJ02_MP15_2_FD_132454 | JGI IMG/M metagenome (GOLD analysis project Ga0187782, IMG submission 132454) | Tropical peat soil microbial communities from peatlands in Department of Meta, Colombia - 0715_SJ02_MP15_20_MG | ecosystem: Environmental > Terrestrial > Soil > Wetlands > Peat | place...
ATCCTGGATTGGATCGGAGGTGATGCTTTTATCCTAGACCCTTATGCCCAGAAGTCAAGCTTTCTTTCCAAAAGGCTTCGTGAGGCCGCTAGAGAACTTAGGTTTCCAATGGGTGCGGCTCCTCGAGGCAGAGTTAGCGGGGCCGAGACCGCCAATTCGACTGGAATTTGAGCCCTGCGAGCCCCTGGTTTCAGGAAATTTCAAGCCGCCGACGGCCCTCCATCCATTGACACTAAGCCCTGCAGGATGTTACGGTTAAATCGTTTATAATCCTCTTTACATTCGTAACCCTGACCAGCACCAAAAGATGGACGAGACGCTGCGACAACTAGGCGAATTACTGCTTGGCTCGATCCCAACCATTCTCTTCGTGCTTCTGCTATGGGGCTGCTATGCGGTGGTTCTCTACAAGCCGCTTACCAAGGTTCTCGACGAGCGCCGTAGCCTAACGGAAGGAGCAATCGAAAAAGCGCGGGCCGATGTTGCTCGAGCGGAGGCGCGAACGGCCGAATACGAGCAGCGCCTGCGGGAAGCGCGCACGGCGCTGTTTCGAGGCCAGGAAGAGCGCCGACAACGGGCCATGGAAAATCGGGCAACCGCCGTTCGAGAAGCGCGAACCAGAGCGCAAGCCCAGATTGAGCAGGCACGGCAAGCGATTGAAAGCGATAAAGTCGCAGCTCAGGAGAGCCTGCAGTTAGAGAGCAACCGATTGGCTGGCGAGATCATTCGGGTTATTTTGCAACCCGGCGGCACATCCGTTCGGATCGAGGATGGCCGATGAGGAGTACTTTTTTGCCTAAGCGAAGCTTCGAAAGTTTCCGCCTGCTGGTCACGCTTGGGGTTTCACTTCTAATCCTCTGGTCAGGCCCGCAGTCGACGGCCAGAGCAGAGCGAGCCCATCTGCAAGAATCGGCGGGGTTGAATGCGCAGGCGGCACCTCAGCCCAGACAGGAGTCGCCTGAGGGCGGTGGTGAAACTAGCCCATCGGAAGAATTCAAACACTCGGCTTCCGTGCGTTTCCTTTCCCGGCTCACCGGACTCAGCCTCGAGTTTTCCTACTGGCTCGCCATGGTCTTGAACTTCGCCATTGTCGTGGCTGCGATCGTCTGGGCGTCCAAAAAAAATGTGGCGGCGATGTTTCGCAAGCGGACGGCTTTGATCCAAAAAGCCATCGAGGAGGCGCGGCAAGCAAGCGAGGACGCCAACCGGCGAATGCGGGAAGTTGAATCGCGGCTCTCAAAGTTGGACGGCGAGCTGGGAGCGATGCGAGTGGCTGCCGAAAAGGAGGCTGCAGCCGAGGAGCACAGGATTCAGACGGCAGCCGAGGAGGATGCGAGACGAATCGTTGCCTCGGCCGAACAGGAGATCACGGCGGCCCTCCGCAGCGCGCGGCGCGAGTTGAAGGGATACGCCGCCGATCTAGCAGTCTCACTCGCCAAAAAACAGATTCACGTGGATGCCACCACCGACCAGGAACTGGTGCACAACTTTACCCGAGAGCTTTCGAGTGGTGAGGATCGCCACGGTCGACCCTAAAGTATGGCTTCGGTAACCAACACTTACGCTCGCGCTTTCGCTGATGCGGTCTTTGACCTGCACCTCAATCCCGCCAGCATTTTCGAGGAAGTGCAGGCGATGGCAGCGCTCGTCGGTCAGAGCAAAGAGCTTCGACAGGTGTGGGAGGCCCCTTCCATTGCCAACGTGCAGAAGCGAGCCGTGCTCGACGCAATTGTGTCCCGTGAGGGATTCTCCCCGGTGGTTCGGAATTTCCTGGCCGTCCTGATCGACCACCGGCGCGTTCAATTCCTGGAGGCCATCGTCAAGCAGTTCGAGCTGGAGTTGGACCAACGCATGGGGTTCGCGGAAGCTCAAATCGCCAGTGCCCGGGAACTGACCGAGCCCGAACGGCGGGAGCTGGAACGAGAGCTTGAGAGGCTGACCGGGAAAAAAGTGCGTGGACGCTATTCACGGGACCCATCGCTCCTGGGCGGCGCCCTGGTAAAGGTCGGCAGCACCATTTACGACGGATCTGTTATTGGCCAGTTGGAAAGGATTAGAGAGCAGCTAAGGAGCGCGTAGCATCGAGCACCCGGGTACTCGCGCGGCCGGCGGAAACTCGAAACCGACTGTATGGCACAAATCAAAGCTGACGAAATCACGCAGATAATTCGACAACAAATTGAAAACTACGAAACCAAGGTTGCCGTAGACCAGGTCGGCACCGTGATTACCTTGGGCGACGGCATTGCTCGAGTCTACGGTCTCGACAAGGTCATGGCCGGAGAACTGCTGAACTTCCCTCACCAAGTGGCGGGCATCGCTATGAACCTGGAAGAAGACCAGGTAGGGGTGGTGCTGCTCGGCGATTACACCGAGATCAGGGAAGGCGACGAAGTCAAGCGCACGGGCCGGATCATGAGCGTGCCCGTAGGCGATGGGCTCGTGGGCCGGGTGGTGAACTCTCTCGGCCAGCCGATCGATGATAAAGGCCCGATCGCAAGCGAGGAATTCATCCCCCTCGAACGCTTGGCGCCGGGAGTCATTGATCGTCACCCGGTGCGTGAACCGATGGCGACAGGACTCAAGGCTATCGACAGCATGATCCCCATCGGACGGGGACAGCGCGAGCTGATCATCGGCGACCGTCAGACCGGGAAAACCGCCGTCGCGCTCGATACCATCATCAACAACAAAGGTGGCGACCTGATCTGCATTTATTGCGCGATCGGGCAGAAGCGGTCCTCGATCGCCCAGGTGGTGAAGACCCTCGCCGATTACGGGGCCATGGACTATACCATCGTGGTTGCGGCTTCGGCCTCCGAGCCTGCTCCGATGCAGTACATCGCACCCTATGCGGCCTGTGCGATGGGAGAATATTTCCGCGACAATCGAAAGCATGCGTTGGTGATCTACGACGATCTTTCGAAACACGCAGCTTCCTATCGGGAAATTTCCCTGCTCTTGCGGCGCCCGCCCGGACGCGAGGCTTATCCGGGGGACGTTTTCTACCTCCATTCTCGCTTGCTTGAACGTGCCGCCAAATTGAACGAGAAGAACGGGAACGGCTCTCTGACCGCATTGCCAATTATCGAAACCCAGGCAGGGGATGTTTCCGCTTACATTCCGACCAATGTGATTTCCATCACCGATGGCCAGATTTTCCTTGAGACTGACCTTTTCAATAGCGGCGTGCGCCCTGCGGTCAACGTAGGGATCTCGGTCAGCCGCGTCGGCGGCAGCGCGCAGATTAAGGCGATGCGACAGGTCGCGGGAAGCCTGAAGCTGGATCTTGCGCAGTATCGCGAACTGGCCGCCTTCGCCCAGTTCGGCAGCGATCTCGACAAGGCCACCCAGGCGCAACTCAATCGCGGACAGCGTCTGGTCGAAGTCCTGAAGCAAGACCAGTTTTCACCCTTGCCATTCTCGAAACAGATTCTGATCATCTATGCCGGTACCAACGGCTTTCTCGACGACTTACCGGTAGATAAGGTAAGGGATTTTGAGCAGGAGCTGTACCGCTTTGTCGATGCAACCAATCCCGGGTTGCTGCGCTCCATCATGGAAAAGAAGGTTCTCGACGACAATCTGAAAGCCGAGATGACTCGCGTCATCAAAGAGTGCAAAGAGACCTTCGCAGCCGGGAAGCAGAAATAGCGCCTAACATTCAGACGCGGCGCGAGCCGCGGTTCCGGCGTCAGCGACCAGGACAGGACCGGCAAGAACGTACAACCCGCGACAGAAACATGGCTAACATCCTTGACATTCGGCGTCGCATTCGCAGCGTGACCAACACGCGCCAGATCACCAAAGCCATGAAGATGGTTTCGGCGGCGAAGCTGCGGCGGGCGCAGGACCGTGCTCTGGCGGCGCGACCCTACGCCCAAATGTTGACCGCCGTGCTCAAATCCTTGGTCTCGCGAGCGGAGATCTACGATCCGGAGAGCGGAGAGCCCAAACATCCGCTCTTAGCGCAGCGTCCGGAAAACAACGTCTACCTCATCGTAGTGACCGGGGACAAGGGGCTGGCCGGCGCCTTCAATACCAACATTCTGAAGGCAGCCACGCGGTTTCTGGAATCGAAGGCGGGACGAAACATTGAAATCGAAGCCGTCGGACGCAAGGGCCGCGACTTTTTCCGCCGAAGATATCCGCCTGTTCCGGCCGGGGCGGTTGCCGACAAGACCGGGCGTATCGCTCTCATCCGCGAGCACGTTGGGGTCATGAGCCGCGTCGACCACGCGATGGCCACCGAAATTGCCGACCGTGTTATCGACCGCTATGCAAGGGCCGAGATCGATGCCGTATATCTGGTCTACAACGAATTTAAGTCTGTGATTGCGCAAAGGCTGATCGTCCAGAAGGTACTTCCGATCGAGCATGTCGGGGAAATCAGCGTGGCTCAAGAGGAGGCCATCAGTGCAGAAGAGCGGAAGAGGGCGCTCGAGGCAGCCAAGGAGGCGGGAGTCGGACTGCGCTCCCCCGAGAATCGAGAAGCCGAACGGCGAGCGGCTCGATTCGCCGCTGCTCCGGTCGACTATATCTACGAACAGCCTCCAGAGGAATTATTCTCGGCCTTGCTTCCCAAGTACGTTGGGATTGAGATCTTTCGTGCTTTGCTCGAGTCCGTAGCTGCTGAGCATGCCGCTCGGATGACCGCGATGGACTCAGCGACCAACAACGCCAGCGAAATGATCGATTCCCTGACTTTAGCGATGAATCGAGCACGCCAGGCAAAGATCACGAAAGAGATTATTGAGATCGTGAGTGGAGCGGCAGCCTTGTAGGAGCGCGAACACTCCAGCGTTAAACATTTGAGCGGTGGCCGCATTCCGCGCCGGTAGAACGCTGAGCGTGAGTCGCGCAAAGCTACCGACGGAGAACAGAAATCTATGCCAGAAAACATTGGACACGTAATTCAAGTCCTCGGCCCGGCCGTCGACGTGCAGTTTGACGAGCGTAATATGCCGCCCATCTATCAGGCCTTACGGGTGGTGAGTGACGGCTTCGACGTACCGTTACCGATCAAGGTTATTTTGGAGGTACAGCAACATTTGGGAGAAGGCCGGGTACGTTGTGTCGCCATGGAGCCGACGGACGGCATGGTGCGCGGCATGAAGGCGATCGACCTGGGAGGGCCGATCTCTGTCCCCGTGGGCCGGGGAACGCTCGGCCGGGTGATGAACGTAATCGGTCAACCGGTCGACCAGCTGGGCCCCATCGAGCACACCGAGACCAAGCCAATCCACCGACCGGCACCCCTTTTCGACGAGCAGTCCACCACTGCCGAGATGTTCGAAACCGGGGTGAAAGTGATTGACCTGATTCAGCCATTCTTGAAGGGCGGCAAAATCGGTCTGTTTGGCGGAGCCGGAGTGGGCAAGACGGTGGTGATTATGGAGTTGATCAACAACGTCGCCAAGCAACACGGAGGATACTCGGTCTTCGCCGGCGTCGGAGAACGCACCCGTGAAGGAAATGATCTGTGGCTGGAAATGACCGAGTCCGGCGTGATCACGCCGGGTGATCCCGCTAGGTCGAAGGCGGCGCTCATCTACGGCCAGATGACAGAACCGCCGGGCGCCCGTTTGCGCGTCGCGCTCACGGGATTAACCGTAGCCGAATTTTTCCGCGATGAAGAAGGCGCAGACACACTGCTGTTCATCGATAACATCTTCCGGTTTACGCAGGCAGGTTCGGAAGTTTCGGCGCTGCTTGGCCGCATGCCGAGTGCCGTCGGTTATCAGCCGAATCTTGCAACCGAGATGGGCGAGCTCCAGGAGCGCATTACTTCCACCAAGAAAGGATCGGTAACCTCGGTACAGGCGATTTACGTTCCGGCCGACGATTTAACCGACCCGGCACCGGCGACCACCTTTGCACACCTCGACGCCACGACCGTGCTCTCACGTGCTTTGACCGAAATCGGAATTTATCCTGCCGTGGACCCGCTGGCCTCGACGTCGCGCATTCTTGAGCCCCGCATTGTGGGCCACGAACATTACGATGTCGCTCAGGCGGTGAAGAAAACCCTACAGAGCTACAAAGACTTGCAGGATATCATCGCGATTCTGGGCATTGACGAACTGAGCGAGGAGCAGAAGCTGACCGTCGCCCGAGCTCGCAAAATGCAGCGCTTCCTCTCACAGCCGTTCCACGTCGCCGAACAATTTACCGGCGCACCAGGCCGTTATGTGAAGGTCGCAGATACGGTCAAAGGGTTCAAAGGGATTGTAGAAGGCAAGTACGACGACATCCCCGAGCAGGCCTTTTACATGAAAGGCACAATCGAGGAGGTGCTCGAAGCCGCGGAGAAGTTCAAAGCAGTAGCATAACAAGGAGAAGGAACCCTCGGTCGTTGGTGAGAGCTTTGTGTTCTCGACCGGCGACCTTCGCAACCATGGCAGACACGTTCGAGCTCGAGATCGTTACACCGGAGAAGATGATCGTCCGCGATGTGGCCGAGGAGATGCAAATTCCTGGCAAGAACGGATATCTCGGGATCCTGCCCTACCATGCGCCGCTGATCACGGAACTGGCAGTGGGCGAGATCACGTACCGAAATCGAAACATCACCTATCACCTGGCAGTCGCATGGGGATTCGCCGAGGTGCTGCCGGATAAGGTCACGATTCTGGCGGAGACGGCCGAGCGAGCTGAGGAGGTCGATGTAAGTCGGGCTCAAGCGGCCAAACACCGGGCGGAAAACCACCTGGCAGCTGGAAACACGGAAGAAGACTTCAAGAAGGCTATGGCAGACCTGAAGCGCGCAGAGACTCGTCTCGAAGTGGCAGGAAAAAAGAAGTAGGTGTAAGCCCTGAGCAGGAGCCTTGAGCACGAGATTGCCCGGGTTCTCGACCCGGGGTAAACTTTTATGATCCTGCTTCGAACATGAAGAATATCGCTCGTATCGTGCTGGTAGTAGCTTTGGGCTGTCTGAACGGCTGCAGCGGCTCAAACATGAACCACACCATGACCGGGACCTGGGTGTTCACCTTAACCCCTGCTGGCTCTCCTTCTCAACAGATTCAACTAACCGTGGGCTTGACGCAAATCAACAATTCGGTTTTTGGTCAAGTCACCTTGACGGGTAATGCGACCGCTTGCGGTACCACGGCAAACATGTCGGGCCTGGTCAATGGCAATAGCGTCTCCCTCCAACTCACGCAAGCCCAGACCACGCTCAACTTCGTCGGCAAAACGAATGCGACCTTGAACCTGTCAGCCGGAAGCTACACAGCGTCATCCGGGCAGTGCATCCAGAACGGTGGGACGGGAACATGGTCTGGTTTTCTTTCGACGCCTGGCTCAACGAGCTTCGACGCGAAGTCGTTTTAAAAAGTCTGGTGCCGCCGACCGCGACCTGGCTGTCTCACTCGCTAGTTCAAATGGCCTTGACTTCGCTTTCAGAACTACACGCCCCATACCAGGTCATCAAGCTCGAAGGCTCGAAACTATTCTTGTGGGTCACCGGCGCCAGCCAGTTTTCGGGCAGCTGCGAATCCGAAAGTTACCCAGGAATCGCGGCTGATGCTGCGCCAGGACGCCCACTTGCCGTATAGCTCTTGAGTGTCATTCCCTTTGGTTAGTTCTTTAGCGCACAATGTTCTGATATAGTTGGCCCAATCCCCGAGAATATGTCTTTATTTTCAAATGGATAGGCCAGTTTCTGTCCTCGAAATCGAACGCCCAGAAACCGACGCACCCGCGGATCTGCCTGTCATCGATTTCTCGAGGCGCATTCCGGGTCTGGACGGTTTGCGCGGAGTTGCGATCCTTCTCGTCCTGCTGTGTCACTCGATTTTCGACACCCACCCGCAGACGCCGCTTTGGTCGCATTTGCTGGTGATCGGACGACTCACCTGGAGCGGGGTGGATCTGTTCTTTGTGCTGTCCGGATTTTTGATCGGTGGCATCCTTCTCGATTCCAAAAACTCGCCTAGCTACTTCAAGACGTTTTATATTCGCCGTGCTTACCGCATCCTGCCGCTGTACGGGGTGCTCGTGATGTTGTTCTCACTCCGCTATATGAAGGCGGCAAGCGCGGGACCGCTCGGGAGTTTCTCGCATAGTTCCATTCCCTGGCTCGCTTACGTCACTTTTACCCAGAATATCTGGATGGCTTTGTGGGGCACATTCGGTGCAGGCGTGATGGCTTCCACTTGGTCGTTAGCGGTAGAGGAGCAGTTCTACCTCACCGCGCCGTTCCTGGTTCGCAGTATGGACAGGTCCCGCCTCACCTACCTGCTCTTATCCGTCCTGATTGCGGCCCCCCTCGGGCGCACGGCACTCCATTTTCTCTTCCCACACGGCAATTTTGCTTGCTATGTCCTGATGCCTTGCCGCGCCGATGCGCTGAGCGCTGGTGTTCTATGTGCAGCGCTGGTGCGAACCCCACGATGGGCGAAACTCTTGTTCTCGCTGCGACGATCAGCGCTAATCTGGATGGCCGGGTTTCTCGCTCTCGGACTAGTTCCGCTGACGATTTGGGGCGACGGTATGTCTACTCCCATGGTCACGATCGGTTATAGTTGGGTGGCGCTGTTCTACTCAACTTGCTTGTTGCGTGTTATTACCGAAACCAGTACGGCTTCCCGGGGCGTGCTAACCAACCGATATCTGATGCAGTTGGGTGGACTCGCCTACTGTACTTACTTGTTTCATCTGCCTTTGATGGAGGCCTGCCGTCGGCTGCTCGGCCTGCGTTTTTCCTATTCTTCTGAAGGCACCCAGTTCGTGGGTGGTCTGGTTGGGATCCTGCTTACTCTGGTAGTGGCCAAGTTCTCATGGACATTTTTTGAGAAACCACTCCTGCGCCGAGGGCACGCATACAAATATTGAGTGGTATTTGGGTGAACGAGGACGTACAGCTTCACCGCGAAGGAAACATTTGCCCGGCGACCGGGAAAATCGGTTTTCTGTTTTGCCTCGAACTTCGACAGCACCAGCCTTTGCCTTCGCCTACCGTGGGGCACTTCGTTATAACGAATCTCGATGCATCTTATAAATACTTTCGATTTCCGTGCGATGTTTCCGGCGGTTAAAGTGATCGTCTTGAGTACCACCTTGCTTCGGGAGGGCCGACGGGACTCATGGAAAAGGCTCACTTTGCGAGATTTGTCGTGGTCCCCATTTTCTTTGCCGTCCTGACGCCCATCTTGCAGGCCCAGATAATCAGCGCTGCCGATGCCCCGACCGACCGTATCACGAAACTCGAACAGCAGGTCGCAGATGCCAAAACGTCGGGCGATAACGCCTGGATGCTCACCAGTTCCGCCCTGGTGCTGATGATGACCGGACCCGGGCTGGCCCTGTTCTACGGAGGGCTGGTGCGCAAGAAGAATGTGCTCGCCACCATGATGCAAAGCTTTGCCCTAATGGCTTTGATCACCTTGCTTTGGGCATTATTTGGGTACAGCCTGTGTTTCGGGTCGGGAACCAGTTTTCTGGGCGGGTTCGATCACTTATTTCTGCGTGGTGTCGGGGCCCAACCCGATGGCGATTACGCCGCGACCATCCCGCAGCAAACTTTCATGATTTACCAGCTGATGTTTGCCGTGATCACGCCTGCGCTGATCACGGGCGCTTTCGCCGAGCGCATGAAATTTAGCGCCGTGGTATGGTTCATGATTCTGTGGTCGATTCTGGTGTACGACCCCATGGCCCACATGGTTTGGGGCAAGGGAGGATTGCTCAATGCCTCGCTCAACGGGCGTTTTCCGACTCTCGATTTCGCCGGGGGAACGGTGGTGCACATCACCTCGGGAGTTTCTGCCCTGGTGTGCGCCTTGTATCTCGGGCGTCGGATCGGCTACCCCAAGCAGCCGATGCCTCCCCATAGCGTGGTTTTGAGCTTCATTGGAGCATGCATGCTGTGGGTCGGGTGGTTTGGGTTCAATGCGGGAAGTGCTCTGGCGGCTGGCAGTTTGGCCAGCAGCGCTTTCGTGGCCACGCACTTGGCGGCCGCGGCGGCGGTTGTGGGCTGGGGTGGGGCAGAGTGGTTGCGCAACGGTAAACCGAGCGCTCTCGGCGCCATCTCGGGATCGGTCGCCGGCTTG
>Ga0187782_10004841_pt1 | contig 10054 bp, 7 predicted proteins | sample 0715_SJ02_MP15_2_FD_132454 | JGI IMG/M metagenome (GOLD analysis project Ga0187782, IMG submission 132454) | Tropical peat soil microbial communities from peatlands in Department of Meta, Colombia - 0715_SJ02_MP15_20_MG | ecosystem: Environmental > Terrestrial > Soil > Wetlands > Peat | place...
ATGGTCGGCCTGTATGCGCACTGCGCCTTCAACCTGAATTCGCGCGCGGCAAGCATCGACACGCCACTGCACGCGCTCGTGGACCGGCCTCACATCGATCATATGCATCCGGACGCGGTCATCGGCATCGCCGCATCAACGGAGAGCCGAGCCCTGACGCAAGAGATCTACGGCGATGAGATCGGTTGGCTGCCCTGGATCCGCCCGGGCTTCGAGCTGGCAATGCAGTTGAAACGATTTGCCGACAGTCATCCGCAGGCGCGCGGCGTGGTGCTCGAAGCACATGGTCTCTTCACTTGGGGACCGACCGCAAAAGACTGCTACGACACGACGATCGAAATCATCAATCGCGCCATCGAGTGGCTCGATGTACATGGCAATGGGCACGTCGCGTTCGGCCCCGCCAAAGTGACACCTCTTCCCCGGCCGCGGCGCCTCGAGATTGCCGCGGCGCTCATGCCGCGCATCCGCGGACTGATCTCGGCGGACGTGCGCAAGGTAGGCCATTTCGATGACAGTGCCGCGGTGCTCGACTTCGTCAACAGCCAGGCCTTCGAAGGCCTGGCAGCGCTCGGCACCTCCTGTCCCGACCATTTTCTGCGCACCAAGATCCGACCGCTGGTGCTCGAATTCGATCCGACCCACGAGAGCGAGCAGCAGCTGGTGGAGCGTCTGCCGGCCGCCATCGACGCCTATCGCAGGCAGTACGCCGAGTACTACCAGCGCTGTCAGCGCCCTCACTCTCCTCCCATGCGCGATCCAAACTCGATCGTGTACCTGATCCCGGCAGTCGGCATGATCACCTTTGCGGCCGACAAGGCCGCAGCGCGCATTGCCGGAGAGTTCTACATCAATGCCATCAACGTCATGCGCGCAGCCTCCTCAGTCTCGACCTATCGAGCCTTGCCCGAGCAGGAGGCCTTCGACATCGAGTATTGGCCGCTCGAGGAAGCGAAGCTCCGGCGCCTGCCGAAGCCTAAGGCTCTCGCCGGCTGGGTTGCGCTCGTCACTGGTGGCGCGGGCGGGATCGGGCTGGCGATTGCGCGGCGTCTCCTTGATGATGGCGCCTGTGTCGTGATCACCGACATCGACCGTAATGCACTCGATGAGGCCTCGGGGAGTCTCAAGTCGCAATACGGCAAGGACACTAGTGTCGGGGTCTGGGGCGACGTCACCGATGAGGAATCCATGGCGTCGCTGTTCGCCGAGGCGAGCCGGTGCTTCGGTGGCATCGACATCTGTGTCTCGAACGCCGGCATCGCCTCCGCTGCGGCGATTGAGGATACGAGCCTGGAACTCTGGCGGCGCAACATTGATGTTCTCGCCACCGGCTACTTTCTCGTCAGCCGCCAGTGCGTGAAGCTGCTCAAGGCGCAGGGTCTGGGTGGTTCGATCGTCTTTATCGGCTCGAAGAATGCGCTCGCCGCCTCGCCGGGCGCGGCCGCCTACTGCACGGCCAAAGCCTCTGAACTGCACCTCGCGCGCTGTCTCGCGCTCGAGTGCGCACCCGTGGGGATCCGCGTCAATGTGGTGAATCCCGATGCGGTGTTGCGCGGTTCGCGCATCTGGCGGGGTGAATGGGCCACGCAGCGCGCACGCGCCTATAACACGACGACCGATGAGCTCGAGGCGGTCTATCGGGACCGTAGCCTTCTCAAGCGGATTGTACTGCCGGAGGATGTCGCCGAGGCCGTGGCCTTCCTCGCCTCCGAGCGTGCCTCGAAATCCACGGGCAATGTCATCAACGTCGATGCGGGTAATGCGGTGGCCTTTCCGCGCTGATAGCTGACCGAGCGAGGTGCCGAACATGAACGACGCTCCTCCGGTGAACCCGCGCGATCCGAACTTCATTTCTCGGTGCAATGCACCGCTGCGCGCCGACCTCGAGGCGGACTACGACGCGCTCACCCGGCAGCTCGAGCGCCGTGGTCTCAAGATCGAGCCCGTCATGCGCGCGGTGGCCGAGTTCCGCGTGGCCATCCCTTCCTGGGGTGTCGGCACAGGCGGCACGCGTTTTGCGCGCTTTCCGGGTCCGGGCGAGCCGCGCAACGTCTTCGACAAACTCGAAGACTGCGCCGTCATCCACGCCCTGAGCGGTGCCACGCCGACGGTGTCGTTACATCTGCCTTGGGATCAGGCCGAGCCGAAGGCGCTGACGGAACGGGCGCGGGAGCTCGGTTTAGGGTTCGATGCGGTCAATTCCAACACGTTCCAGGACCAGCGCGGACAGGCCTTGTCGTATAAGTTTGGCAGCCTGACTCACACCGATCCGGCCGTGCGCGAACAAGCCGTCGCCCACAACATCGGCTGCATCCGCGTCGGTGAAGCACTGGGCTCCAAAGCGTTAACGCTGTGGATCGCCGATGGCGCGAACTTCCCCGGTCAGCAGCATCTCGCCCGCGCCTTCGAGCGGTATCTCGAGTCCGCGGCCCAGATCTACGCCGCCCTGCCTGCGGACTGGCACCTGTTGATCGAGCACAAGATGTATGAGCCCGCTTTCTACGCCACGGTCATCCAGGACTGGGGCAGTTCGCTCATGGCGGCAGAGACTCTTGGCGATCGGGCAGTCTGCCTGGTCGACCTGGGTCATCACGCGCCGCATGTCAATATCGAAATGATCGTCGCGCGACTGATTCGCGCCGGCAGGCTCGGGGGCTTTCACTTCAACGACTCGAAATACGGCGACGATGATCTCGATGCAGGCTCGATAGATCCCTACCGCCTGTTTCTGATTTTCAATGAGCTGGTGGACGCGGAATGGCGCCGCGCCAGCGAGTTGCGACCGGCGAACATGCTCGATCAGTCGCACAATGTCACCGATCCGATCGAGAGTCTCATCAGCAGCGCCATCGAGCTGCAACGCGCCTACGCGCAGGCGCTGCTGGTAGATCGGGCGCAGCTTGCCGACTATCAGCAGCGCAACGACGTTCTGATGGCAGCGCAGGCGCTCAAGCGCGCCTTCACGACCGACGTCACGCCCATTCTCGCCCGGGGACGTCTCGAGCGCGGCGCCGCCATCGACCCGATCGGTGCCTATCGCGCGAGTGCTTACCGCAAGCAGTGTGCGAAGCTACGCCCGGTGGGCGAGGGTTCACGAAGCGGGATCGTTTGAGCGGCTGCACCGCAGTCGCTCGACTGGGACAATTCTGGGACAGTGCGGTCGTGACATCGCGTGATGTCAAATGACATCACGTGATACCAAGTGCTCGTTGCAACTGAAGACTCGGCTCGCATATCGTTGATCCGTAAGCCCCGTACCCGCGTTTCACACGGCAGGGGCCACTGGTTCGATCCCAGTACCGCCACCATTCCCGATTAGGCCGCGCGTGGCGCGTCCGTCAGTCCAATCGTGAGTCGTTTACCAATGGCTGTCGCAGCCCTCTGTACGGTCTCGAGCAGGACGTGGGGGTTCTGTGGGTCGAGCAGTCGCTCGAGCTGGCTGCGGCTGGTCCCCATCCGCTTCGCCATCTCGCTCTTGGTAATACGCTCCTTCCTCATCGCTTCACTGACTTCCCAGGACAACACCCGCTTCCAAGCAAGAGTTGTCACTTCCTCGTAAAGCCCCTCCGTCCGCAGAAACCCATCGAACGAAGAGCCCACATGTCTATTTCGCCGCTTTGCCACCTTCAACCTCCTTCTGCCGCTTCACAGCGAGGTCCAGATCGTTCACGGACGTCTGCTGTGTCTTCTTGATGAACCCGTGCAAGAGCACCATCTGTCCTGGATGTATACAGAACAGCACGCGGGCGATCCGGTTTCGGGTCAGAGAGCTCCTCACCTCCAAGAGTCCGCGCCTTGACGCCAACGCCCGACAGGTTGGCATACCCACCGGCCATCCAAATTCGATCGTAGCAATGTCCGTCCCCACGATCCGCTTGTCCTCCCGCGAGAGCGCCTTCAGCCATTCGCGCACCGGCTCAGCACCCGTCGCTGTTCTGTAGAACGCGGCCGGCAGAACCTTGCGTTTCACGGCAGCCATTCGTCTCTGTATCTCAGGCGGTACAGTGTACCTTGCAAGGTACTAACCGCACAAATATCCAAGCTCATTGTGAGGCAGCGGCCAGGAGTCCCGTCATCGTTCTCCTTAAAGGCCCAAGAAGCGACGTTGGCTTAGCAACGTCATTCGTCCGCTGGGGACAGCGTCTGCGCTAACGGCCAAGTTCGCCGTGCTCACGTAGAATCCGCCACCTCGGGAGCAAATGGCCACGAGGAGTCTCGGCGATCAATCTATATGAACGCCAAGCACATCAGAGAAATCCAGACAAACGAGGTCGTGCGGAAACGCCTGGCCAAGTTCATCGCGCTCCACTGCTTTCGAAATACGGACGTGCTCGAGAACCTGCACTCCGGCGAGGTGCCGGTCTCCAAGGCTGGCGACTATTCCGACGTAAAGGTAATCACGCCCGTTGGAGAGATTCCGTGGGGCAACCTATCGCGTTTCGACGACCGCGAAATGAAGGCCATGATGATCGAAGTGGTAAATCGTTGTGACCAAGTTCTCGCAATCCTTTTTTCAACGCCGGTAGGTGACAAGTTGATCGCAGAGCTCGGGAAAAGAGATCTGGTGCCGTACTGGAATGATCCAGAACGGACACGGGGCGCCGATCACGAGCCGCAAGTCGCGCGCGACTTGCCGATGAAAGGCACCGCCCCGAAGCGCAAACTGAAACGGAGTGAGAAGGGCAAGGTTCAGGGCCGTTCAGCCGGAAAGAAGTAGCGAGGACTTGCCCTCAGAGTCTTCGGTTCTCGGCGGCCAAGAATCCTCCGCGACCGGAGCAGCGTCAGACTCCCAGTCACAGAGCTGGGACAATTTTGGGACACTGAGCTCGTGACACCGCGTGATATCAAGTGACATGACGTGATAGCAAGTGCCTGTTGCAATTGGGAACCCGGCACGCATATCGTTGATCTGTCTGGTCGGCGCTTGATTTATATGCATCCATAAGCCATATTGATGCATATGAGAACGACTGTGATCATCAACGACGAGCTTTTGGCCAGGGCGCAAGAGCTCAGTGGTCTGCGGGAGAAAACTGCAGTGCTTCACGCTGGGCTGCAGGCGCTAATCTCGCGCGAGAGTTCGCGCAGATTGGCGGCACTCGGCGGCACGGAACGGGGTCTGAAACCGATTGCTCGCCGGCGGACGCGCGCGTCGCGCTAGTCAGATGCTGGTCGACACGTCTGTATGGGTCGATCATCTGCGTCGACGCAACGCCACATTGGTGGCGCTGCTCGAGCAAGCCCAGGTCTGGACGCATGCGTTTATTGTCGGGGAATTGGCGTGTGGGAATCTCGCACAACGAGACAAAGTGCTGAGTGCTCTGACCGCACTACCGCAAGCACCGGTAGCTGGTCATGACGAGGTGCTCGCGTTTCTGGAGGCTCATCGTCTAATGGGGCGAGGGTTGGGCTGGGTCGACATTCACTTGCTCGCATCGGCGAAATTGGGAAAGCTTCCGTTTTGGACGCTGGACAAGCGTCTTGCAGCCGCAGTCGCCGCTCTGCAGATTCAAAGCTGAGCACAGAGCCACTGCGGCGACCACAAGCCACAGGCATTCCCTGCAAACTGGTCCTGTGAAGGAATAGAGCAGGAAAGAAACCGTCGCGGTCTTGGGTACGGGCAAGATGGGAACCGCCCTGATGCGCGCATTTGCTGCGGCCGGCCACAACGTGGTCGCATGGAACCGCACACCAGCCAAGGCTGAACCGCTGCGGACCGTAGCGCGTGATTCTCACGGAGCGTGCTAACGAGAGTGTTGAGCTGCGCTAGTCATCGAGCGGCAGGCGACCACTGCGGGGCCTAGCGACCGCCTTAGCTCATGAGCGACGGGAGTCCGAACCGCACACAGGCCTCTTCGAAGAGCCGGACGTGGCCGTACTCGTCGGAGACTTTCCCCCGTGCGTACTGCGATGCGAAACGCTCGTGGTAGCGGCGAAAGCTGCGCTCGTTGCTATAGAGAAAGAGGATGTCACGCACATCGAGGTGTCGAAGCACGATGAGCGGCACAGGCGAGCGAAACACCGCGAAGTCCGGATTCGACACCGACCGCTTCTGACTGAAGAGATGACAAGGTGTGGACATGAGGTCGTAGCGGGCGACCAGGTGAGTCTTCAGCTGCGCGTGCAGGACGTCGAGCGCCAGGAGGTGCTCGCCGCTCAAACGCGGGAACGCAAGCGCCACACTCGCGAAGTTGTTCTTAGGCTCGCCGAGAGGGTAGCGCTCCAGAAAAGCCCGCGCGGCTTCGAGTGTAACGCGCCGCAACCGCGGCATGTCGCCGCTGTCTACGTCATCGACCTGCCACGTATGGAAGCGCTCGAGCTCGAGCGACGGTTGCATAAAAGGACAGATAGCTCCCCCGCGACCGAGGCTCGGGTGCGGGCGCGCGATATATTCGCTGGCCCAGCGACGCACCACGTGGCCGCAGCCGCCTGGCTCGCGGCCGCGTGTTGCCGCGGCCTCGGCGTCGAGGCTGCGACCCATTCCCAGCATCTGCCACCGGAGCGAGAGCGCTTCATTGACCCAGGCGACCAGGTGGCATGCGCGGCGCCACAGGCGCGGCGCGAGCCCCGCGTATGCGATCGGCGCAATATCACGCGACGGCGACTCGAGCAGCATGGACAACCGCTCGGCCGCCGCAATCCGGACGCGTTCAGCGAAAGAACATGCCTCGACCACTGCGCGCCGTGGCCAGCCGGCCGCCGTGTTCCAGCGCAGCAGACCACGGGCCTGGATCGCATCCGCCGCGAGCACTCCCTGGCTTGACCCGCGCAGCAGCAGGCTGTACGGCATCGTGAGGCAGTCCGCCGTGCGCTCGAGCATCTGGCCGATCGCCGGCCTCTTGACCCAGCGATGGAACGTCGCGAGCGCTTCGACGCTATCCACGCCCTTGAGATCGTAGATGCGCTCGCGCCGGCCGGCGACGCCATGAACGTAGCGCACTGCGGCGGCGTCGTACGCCGCCCAGTCGAGCGGAATGGGACCGTAATCGTCGGCGGACAGGTAATAGTGCGCAGCAAGATCGATGAGGTCGAGTCGTGCGCCGTGCAGGTCGCCACAGAGCAGCGCATTGCCGTGTCCCACAAGACGGGCCCCGAGTTCGATGAGGCACGGTCCTTGGGTATCGAGCTTGAGCTCCAGATGAAACGGTGTGCGCTTGAGCCCGCTCGCGCGCACGACCTCCTCCGCGTAGCGCGTGAGCTGCGCGAACAGGGGCTCGCGATGGGGCACCAGCAGGGTCTCGAAGTCGAGATTATGGCGGCCGTTTGCCGCTTGGCGCAGATACTGGAACGCCGCCAGGCATAGGACGCGACCCTCCGCGTCGACCTGCCCGTTCACGAAGTACTCCTCGCCGTCAATGTACTCCTCCATCACCAGCGGCACGCCGCGCATCTCGTAGAGGAAGTCTCTGATGGCCTCTTCCGGGGTGCTCTCATCGAACAGGCCGACAGCGCGATTGCCGAAACCGCTGTTCGGTTTGATCACGAACCTTCGATACGCCGCCTCGCGCCGCGCGATCCGCACGTCACGACTGGTCTGGACGGAGCGCGAAGCGTTGATCCGGATGTGCGGATGTTGCTCGCGCAGGTGGCGCTTGAAGGCGAGCTTGTCGCAGACCCGACGCATCGCGATGGGCTGAGCCCACGACAGCCCGAGGACCTCGCCGAGCTCGGTGGCAGGAAGCACGGCGGGCTCGTTGGCCGGCACCACTGCAGCGACGCGATGGTGCTCGCGCAAGTGCGCAGCGAATCGCACAAGATCCGAGCGCGACACATCGTAGGAAGCAGCCACGAGCTCGGACTCGAGGAGCGGAAACTGCCGTGATCGACGTAGCCGGTCACGACGATCCGTATAGAAGCAGATCGCCCGCAGCCCAAAGCGCCGGTGGATCTGCTCGATGAAGCGCACCGCGTATTCGTGGCAGGGATCCTGAATGAGAAACGACTCTGCGGCGGTGCCGCCGGCTCGCACGGCAGCCACGCCGACCGACGCAGCAACACTCGTAGCCCCGCGTGCCTGACGACTCGTTAGCTGGAACATGCGCGGTGATTATGCGAAAGGCAGCCGTGCCTGGCGTCTACTGGAACATGGCGATTTGACACGGGGACGCCGCTCGTCTGAAAAACGTGAAGCGCATCACGTCCGGCTTGCGCGCGGCAGCGCGCGCTCGCGTACGATGTGTGCACGCTCGCCGGCATGACCAACACGGGCGCGCGTATGAGTTCCACGAGAGTGATCGGCAGAATCCCTGAGTGCAGTCGCGAGGGAGCTGGAGTGGCTGCGGTCTTGTCCCATGACTGATCCCGCCGCGCCCGACGTTGCACTGCTGGACAACTATTGGGCCCCGACGCTGAGCTTCGCGCTCTCGCTGGGCCGGCGCGGCATTCCGCTCCATTTCTACGGCCGTGGCGCTGGCCGCTGGTCGCGGTATTGCCGCCGGCGGATGTCCTGTCCGCCCATCGGGGACGCCGAGCGCTTCGTTCCCTGGCTTGAGCAGCGCGTGCGCTCCGGCGAGATCAGCCGCCTGGCGCCCACTAGCGACCTCATCGCTTACTACCTGGCGCTGCTTCGGCATCTGTTTCCACCGGAGGTGCAGCGCACGATCGCGCCGCTCGACGAGATCGAGCAGTGTCTTATCAAGACGCGTTTCGCCAGTGCTTGCCAGCGTGTGGGCCAGGCGGTACCGACTGCGCTGACCCCGGAGGATCCGGAAGGCGCGCTCGCTGCCGCGGAGCAGCTCGGATACCCGTTGATACTGAAGCCGAAGTCCCACCTGGCCATCGGCACTGACGAGCGCGGTACAGTCGTGCGCGACCGGCGCGCGCTGCTCGCCGCGTTCCGCAGCTACCCTGTCGTGCCCGGGCAAGAGGCGATTGCGCGTCGCTACCCAGAGCTGCTCTGGCCCTTGTTGCAGCGCTACATCCCGAGCGCGCGCCGCCGCGTGTACAGCGTAAGCGGCATCAAAGATGCCCAGAGCGGCATTGTGACCGCGGCCCTGTCCGTCAAACGCTGGCAATGGCCGCCTGACACCGGCATCAGCACCTCGCAGGTGAGCTACAACAATGCCACCATCCTTGCAGCAGGCGTCACCGCCGTTGACAAGCTCCTCTCGCGCGGACTCTTCGAGGTCGAGCTTTTATTGGATCATTCCGAGCTGCTCGCGATCGACCTGAACCCGCGCGCCTTCGGCTTCATTGCACTCGATGTGGCGCTCGGAAATGACCTGCCGTGGCTATGGTACCAGTCGACCCGACAGGTACTCGCGCCGGTTGCGCCGACCGCGTCGCGCCCCATTCTCGAGGCGCGTTTTTCTATCCCACACGCCGTTGGTCGCGCAATCCTTCGCCTATTCGGCCGCCGCTTCCCTGCCGGACCCCGAACACGGCACGGCCGCGCCCCCCGAAGTGTGCTGTCGATGCTGGGTCACTGGTCTGACCCGATACCGCTACTCGTGAGCAACGCCCGTTTGCTGCGCCACCCCGGCGGCCTCATGCGACCCTTCATCGCGGCCGCGTGGCAAGAGAAGGAGCTGCAGCGGCATGTGCCAGCGCTATCGGGCGCAGCGCCTGAAGGTTGACGCGGGCCTCAACGACGAAGGTTTCCCCTGCTCCGAGACGGCAGGCAGCACAGCGGGAAGCAAATCTCTACACCAAGGCGGCCGCCGGAGTCATCGCCTGGCTAGGCGGTGGCGTCGACGGCTGCAGCAGTACGTGCCGCCTTGGCGGCGCCCTCGTGGGAGACGATGTGCCACTGGATGATCTCCAGGCGACCATCGTCATGCTCGACCAACGCCGTGCAACTCTCCACCCAGTCGCCGTCATTGCAGTAGAGCACCCCGCCGACCGTCTTCATCACCGCCTTGTGGATGTGGCCACACACGACTCCGTAATAGCCTCGCGAGGCGCATTCCCGAGCCAGCGTCTCCTCGAACGAGTCGATGAATTCGAGTGCCTGCTTGACGCGATTCTTCACATACGCGGACAGCGACCAGTACGGTGCGCCGAACTTGCCGCGCAGCCAGTTGAAGTGGCGATTGAGCCAGAGCAAGAAGTCATA
>Ga0187782_10004844_pt1 | contig 10052 bp, 9 predicted proteins | sample 0715_SJ02_MP15_2_FD_132454 | JGI IMG/M metagenome (GOLD analysis project Ga0187782, IMG submission 132454) | Tropical peat soil microbial communities from peatlands in Department of Meta, Colombia - 0715_SJ02_MP15_20_MG | ecosystem: Environmental > Terrestrial > Soil > Wetlands > Peat | place...
GAGATGGATCGCCCGGTCCGCGCCTTTTGCCAGCGCCTCGCGCAACACCTGCAGCGCCCGCGCCGGGCCCGCCGTTATGACCACTACCTCGCCGCTGTGCTTTTCCTTCTGCCGCAACGCCTCTTCCAGCGCGAACGCGTCCGGCTCATTCACTTCGTAGGAAACATCTTCCCGGATCCACGTCCCCGCATCATTCAGCTTCAGCGGAGCGTCTTTCTGCGGCACCTGCTTCAAGCAAACCAGAATTTTCACGGATCGACTCCCATCCTTCACAGCGTCAACACGCAGATCAAACTGGCTAGTATAAACGAAGGCATGGGCAATGAACGTGATGGGACAATACGGCCGCTCAATGAATGACTGGAACGACGCTTGAATGAAGCGCGGACATTACTGTCCGCGCCTCGGAGAGCCTACTCAGCGGGATGGGTCAACCAAACCCCGCTACACGGCTGTGGACCAGCAATCAACGGCCCGCGGTCAACAACCAGCGGCCGGCAGGCCATCCTGCAGAAACGCGACGCTCTGCACGCCGGTAATCTCAAAGCGCTTGCGGCAGCGCATGTTCTTGCACATCATCATGTCGTCGCGCCGCAGCATGTAGGACTGCGCCTTGGCGAACTTGGCGCGGTCGCGCTCGTCCGCGCGCGGCGGCAGACTCTTCTTCTTCGTGCGCACCAGCCAGTGGATTTCATACTCCGCCGACTGATGGCAGTGCGGACAGCTTAAGTTTGCCGGTTTCTTATCGGACCTTTCGTCAAAAAATTCGCGCTCATCCATTCCAAGATTATTGCACTTTTACGGGATGGATGTGCGAAGATGCGGGCATCCCGATCATGCCGCGCAAGCGTAAGAAAAAGATCTTCTCCGCCGCCAAGGTCGTTCGCGAAATGGCCCGCGAACGTGTCGGCAGTCCCAAACCCTCGCAACTCGTGAAGGCAAAGACGACTAAGGCGGAGAAGCACAAACCCACGCTGGGCAAGTTGCTAACGGAGGAGTAGCGGCAGAGTTGTTCGCGCGCTCATGGAAAGGTTGCAGTTACCGCAGCACCACCTGCGGGTATCACAACCGGGCAAGTGTTGCTCGAATTTCCAGGGCAATTTCCCCAGGTTACAGTAACCGGGCTCGCCGTAAGCAACACCGAGGCCCCCACACTAAACGTCGCGATGCATACTGCTGGGCAGCTGATTCCGGGCGGGGAACTCGTCACCGTCCCGGTTCCGACGACGCCAACACTCAACGTTGCCAGCGTACCGTAGCCGGGGCAGAGCGGGACGGTAGGGTTGTCCACCGTTACCGTTGCGTAGCCGATCACAATGTTCCCCGCTCCGCCGGTGCCCTCGGGAACGCTCGCCGAGATGGTCCCACCGCCGCAGTAGCCCTTCGCCGGAGTGAACAAGCCGGGAGTCGTCATCGTAACCACGCCATCGTCAATCTTCCAGGTCGCCTGATTGGTGACGTCCATCGTCGCCGGAGGTTGGATGTAGGTGCCAGTCGCCGTGTACTGTTCCGTCCCCGTCGGATACGGTGCCAGAAAAGTAAATGTCGTGGGTTGAATCTCGAGGCTCACCAGCTTCTGGTGGTGTCCGCAACTCGGCAGGCTCAAAGCCGCTCCCACCACGATCAGCGCGCCCAGCGCAACCCCAATATAACTTCGCTTCATACCCACTACTCCTAGAGACAAGTTTACGGTCTGCCCGCTTGTCAGATCAATGGTCGTGAAATCAATGGGCGTCAAATCAAAGGAACTTGAAATCTAGCGGAACCGACCCCAAAAAGCAAGAAACGGCGACAAGTCTCAGCCGTCAGTGGTTAGCTTGGGCCTCGATCTGGCGCGCGCCATCGTTGCCGTTCAGGGCGACAGGCCTCCGATGACGTCCAAAGAGCCCGCGCATCATGTCGGGGTAGTATTCGGAGAGCACATTGTAGGCGCTGTTTCCGCCCAAGTTAACGGCCCAATTGGAGAACACGCGGCTGGCGCTGCGATCCTGCTGCGGATAATAGCTGGTCGAGATGCCGCAGGACATCAATTGACCGAGTGCTTCTGAGGTATTGAATCCGGATGTGCCCTTATCTTTGCGCGTGACCACGGTGCGATTCACGGCATACCAAATCCGCGCGATCGTCGAGCCTTTGCCTTGCCGAAAATAGCGCGGGTCTTCGCGCAGGATGGTGGGCAGAACGCCATAGATCAGAATACTGCTCGAAATCTGATCACCTTCGTTCGCCGCAAAACGCTTTCCGTAGGCGTCCCAGCCCTGGCCGTAACGCGGCTGGCCGTTCGCGGCCTGTTGCAAAGCCGCCTGAAACGCGTTTCCGATGTGCGCGCTGATGTCGAAGGCCTGATGAAGCGAGAGGATGTATTTTTCGCGGGTCGTTAACGGATGGCGGTTGGCGGGTATGTCGTTCGTGTTCTCAAAATCGGGGATCATACCGAACATCCGCTTGGGCGGCTCCGCCAGATCTTCTACGGCTGGCTTTTCCGGGGCTGGAATGGCCGCCGCGTTCGCCGCCGCCGGCGGTGGTAGATCTGATTCCGCGTCTTGCATCCGCTGCGGATTCGTTTCTACGCTGCTTTGCGCGGAAAGGGCGCGCGCGAATACGCATGACATCAGGAGGACCAACAGGATCCGCACCAGGATTGAGTTCATTGCGACGAGGTCATCCGTTTCAAGAGAGCATGGATCGAGCATACGTTGCGGATGCCTGCAGTTGGAACTGTTTACCCGGCTTGGAGGTGACGAAAGTGAGTGGCCGAAAACCGTTACGGACCCTGCGCCACCTGCAAAGGTTGAGGGGTCTGGAGTTGCCGGCGAAGGATGGCGTTCCGGGCGGGCATTTCGGCAATGGCATCGGCATAGATCACATAGGCGCCGCTGGGGAGCGTGTTGCCAAAGGGAATTTGAAGGTTGGTCGCGCCGGCCTTTAGCGGAAAATGCTGGTAGCCGATCGCCGTCGCTCGCCCGTAGTCGTTGACGGCCACGATGATGATGGTCAGATCAAAAGATTCGGTGGAACCATTGGAGACCCGGACGATGCCGTCGATCCGGTCGTCGCGGACCTTTGGAGGTTGGAGCCATTCGATCACGAGAGAAGCGGTGACCACGCCCCGGAACACTTTGTTGATGCTGTGCGCGGGATGGCCGGAATCCTGGACTTTTAAGGTGAGCGCGAAAGCCCCGGGCTTGGCGGGGCGTCCCGCCAGCAGGCCGTCCGGACTGAGCGTGATGCCTTCGGGAAGAGCGCCGCTGGCCACGCTCCAGACGTAGGGCGGAACGCCGCCGCGGGCATGAAGCAGAACGTGGAATTCCACGCCCGCGGCCAGCGATGGCAAAACTTCGTCCACAACGGCGAGTGGGGGAGCCTGCGCGGCCAGCAGACCGCGGAAACAAATCAGGATCGCAATGAGGCGAACGATCTTGGTGAAATTCATGCCGGTTGGTTTGATTTTACGCTGGGCACGGCGTAAAAGAACTGCAAGATGTCTTATCGTGTTTCGCAAGTTCTGGTTGGCCTTTTTCTCGTCGCTTCGCTTATCGACTTGATGAGCGTGGACGCACGGGCGCAGGCTTCAGCTTCGTCTTCGTCTTCATCCAACCCGAAATCGAATAACGCGAACTCCGAAGAGGCTGCGGTATTCGAGCGAATTGTGAACCGTGTCCGCTTTGAAAACGACGGAACAGAAGTGAGCGAAACTGAAACCGCGGTTCGCATTCAAAGCCAGGCGGGCGTGGAGGGCTTCGGCCAACTGGTTTTCGGATACTCATCGGCGACCGAGACGCTGGAGGTCGACTATGTCCGCGTGCGCAAGCCGGATGGGCAGGTGGTGGAGACGCCGGAATCGACGGCGCAGGATTTCGCTCCCGATGTGCTGAAAGAAGCTCCGATGTACAGCGACTACCGGCAGCGGCATATTTCCGTGGCTGGGCTGCAGCCCGGCGACACGCTGGAATACCGCACGGTGACGCGGGTTCTCACGCCGCTGGCTGCGGGAAACTTCTGGTACGAGTACACCTTTCCGAAGGGCATGGTGGTCAACCAAGATCGCCTGGAGATTGACCTCCCTAAGGCGCGGGAGGTGAAGCTCAAAACGCCGACACGAAAGCCGGAGATTCAGGAAACCGGAGACCGCCGCATTTACACCTGGGTGGTGAAGGACATCCGGCCGGAACGCGACCGGGAAAAAGAGGAAGCGGACGAGGAAGCCGGGCCGGATGTGCAGTTGACGACTTTCACCGACTGGAAGCAGGTGGCGCACTGGTATGCCAGGCTGCAGGGCGAGCGCATGACGGTTGACGACAGCGTGCGAAAAAAAGCTGACGAGCTCACCAAGGGAGCAGGTACGCCCACAGAAAAAGCGCGGCGGCTCTACGATTTCGTGGCGCGGAATGTGCGTTACGTGAGCATCTCGCTCGGAGTTGGGCGATATCAGCCGCACTCGGCCTCCGACGTGCTGCGGAGTGACTATGGAGACTGCAAGGACAAACATACGTTGTTCTCCGCGCTGCTGCGGGCCGAGGGAATTCAGAGTTATCCCGTGCTAATCGGCAGCGCGCGCAAACTCGACCCGGACGTTCCCTCCCCGGCGCAGTTCGATCACGTGATCACCGCGGCTCGACTGGGGACGGGAACCGGGCTGACCTGGCTGGATACGACTCCTGAAGTAACCCCCTTCGGCCTGATTCTTTACCAGTTGCGAAACAAACAGGCAGTGGTGGCTTCGGAGGATAGCGAGGGCGGCTTGCAGCGCACGCCGGCGGATTCGCCGGTCCAGACCTTCATGCGCTTCGCGCTCGACGGCAAGTTCAGCGAGTTTGGCGCGCTCGATGCCACGCTGGAGTTCACCGCCCAGGGAGATCGCGATTGGCCCATGCGTGCCGGCTTCCGGCGATTTCCGCAGGCGGAGTGGAAGGACTTTGTAAAGGGCCTCTCCGCGAGTTGGGGCTTGCCGGGTGACGTCGATGACGTTCAACTCGGTCCCATCGAAGACACGAGCAAGCCTTTTCATTTGAAATATCACCTGCACCAGGACCGGTATTTTATAGTGCCATCGGCGAGTGTGGATTTTCGCCCCATCCCCCCGCTGGGAATGCCGCCGATTCGAGTCTCGGAGAAGAGCACAGAGCCGATCAATGTCGGTCCCGCGGGCGAATTGGACTACCGGGTTCGCTTGCAGTTTCCCTCCAACTACACGGTGCATACGCCGATTGCGGTGAAAATGACGCGAGATTATGGCGACTATTCATCGGCCTATTCGCTGAGCAACGGCATTCTTGAAGGCGAACGTAAACTTATGGTGAAAGTAAACGAGCTGGCCGCGGCGCGGCGCGCGGACTACGAATCGTTTCGTAGCGCAGCCCACAGCGATCAGGACCAACTATTGTCGTGCACCATCCTGACGCCCTCGGGGCAAGCGCTGGCGGCGGCTTCGAAGATGGAAGGAACTCCCGCAGAGCTGCATAAAGCGGGAGTGAGAGCGCTGCAGAGCAAGGATTATCGCACGGCAATCGACCTGCTGCGGCGCGCGCTGGACGAGGACGCAACCCTGGAAAATCCTGCTACGGCGAATTCCAGTTTGGCGAATCCGGTTATGAAAAATGGCTGGTATGACCTGGGACTGGCCTACGCCGGAGCCAATTATCATACCGAAGCGATCGCGGCGTTCCGCAAGCAGATCGAGCTCGATCCGAATCACAAGCGCGCCAATGGCGACCTGGCGTTGGAGCTGCAACAGACAGGGAAGACCGACGAGGCGATCGCGGCTTATCGCAAGCAGCTGGAGACGGCTCCCTACGAGAAAACGGCGCACAAGAATCTCGGCTTGTTGCTGGCGCAGTTGGGACGTGATGCCGACGCGCGCGCGGAACTGGAAGCGGCCGCCGCAATTCCTCCGGATGATCCGGAAACGAAGATGGCTCTGGCCCAGGTCTATGGACGGTTAGGAGAAAACGCGAAAGCCCAAGAGTTGATGAAAGGGCTGACGGGCAGCGCCGGCGCGGGCTCGGGTCAGGATATTTACGCGGCGGCGTTAAGCAACGACATTGATCCGGCAGAGACCGAGAACACTGCGCAGCAGGTTCTCTACGACATTGGAGGTCAGTTCGACTCGGGCGAGTTCGACCGGCTGGGGCCGTCGGCATTTTCGTCCATGCAACTGGTGGCGCTGGCATGGGCGCGGATCGGATGGGCGAAATTTCAGCGCGGCGAAAATCTGCCGGCCATGCAGTTTCTCACCTCGGCCTGGCTGTTGAGCCAGTCGGGAACGGCCGCTAACCGGCTGGGGCAGGTGCTCGAAAAGCAGGGCCAGCTGGAGAAGGCGCGCCATATCTACGCGCTGGCCGTAGCAGCGGGCGGAAGCGCCAATGAAGTGCAGGATTCGCGGGCGCGGTTGGTGAAGCTGGCGGGAGATCCTGCAGCGGCTGAGAAAGATATCGCGCTGGCGTCAACCGACTTGCTGCAAGCGCGTACGGTAAAGCTCGGCGCGATTACTGGCAAGCCGGTGTCGGCGCGGTTCAACCTCGTCTTCGACAGCTCGCCGCGTCCCGAGCGCGCCGAGTTTGTTGACGGCGACGAAAGTCTGCGCCCGGCCGGCCAGCAACTGCGCGAGAAGGATTTCCCCGTACGATTCCCGGATGTGTCGTCGGTGAAAATTGTTCGGCGCGGGCTGTTGAGCTGCGCCGCCGCCGGATGCAGCATTGAGCTGCTGCCGATCGAGAAATAGCGCGCTCCTCCGATTGTCACCCTGAGCGCAGCAGAACGATTCGCGAAGCGAAGCGTTCCGCGGAGTCGAAGAGCCTGCCCTGAGCGAAGCCGAAGGGGCCCCTACACGCCCACGCCTCCGTGCCATGAATCCCGCATCCCCTCGACGCATCCGCATGGACTCCGATAATCTGGTGAGTCTTGTAAGGGAGGTCTTGCCCATGCGGGAGGCCGTCGAACGGCTGTGGCCGGAAATGCAGTGGATCGGCAATCCCAAACTTCGGGAGCAGGTGACCGAAGTCTGGATCAGGGCGCTCGAGCGCAGCCCCCTGAAGCCCGATGACCTGAATCAAATCCCCTTTACTCTGCTGATTCCGAATTGTCCGATCACCTTCATGGAGCACAAGCGCTGCGTGGTGCATATTGCGCGCGAGAGTGCAAAAGCGATGGCGGAATTTATGGGCCGGGCGCTGCCCATCGACGCGGACGTGGTGATTGCAGGCGCGATTTTGGCGGATGTCGGCAAGTTGCTGGAGTATGAGATTGGTCCGGATGGCAAGAGCCGGCAAAGTGAGCGCGGAGAAGCATTGCGCCATCCCTTTACGGGAGTCGCGCTGGCGATGGAGTGCGGTGTGCCGGACGCAGTGTGCCACATCATCGCAGCGCATGCCGCCGAAGGCGATTTGGTGAAGCGCACGACGGAAGCGCTCATTGTGCATCATGCCGATTTCATGGCGTTTCTGCCCTTCAAGAATCCGAAGAACGTGAAAGTGAAGTGACTGTGTGACCAGCATCACCCTCAGCTTTGTCATCCCGAGCCCAGCGAGGGATCTGCATGGTTCTCGGCGAAATGCAGATCCCTCGCTTTGCTCGGGATGACAATCGAGAAATTCGAGGAGAAGTCCGTGTCAGCCAAAGAAGCCGGCGCCACCAAAGAAACCATCTCCGCAGCCATGTCCCGCTGGGCCGCGGGGCTTGCGTACCAGCAGCTCTCGCAAGACGCGGTGCACCAGGCCAAACGCTTTCTGCTCGACTCGGTGGGCTGCGGGCTCGGCGGATATCGGCAGCATGACGTGACCATTGCCCTCGAAGTGCTGAAAGAGGTTGCCGGGCGCGGGCCGGCGACCGTGATCGGCACGGGACAGAAGATGGACGCAGTTTCGGCGTCGCTCGCGAATGCCCTGATGATCCGCTGCATGGATTACAACGACATTTACTGGAAGCAGGATCCGTCGCATCCCTCCGATATTTTTCCGGCTGCGATGGCGTGTTGCGAGCGCGCCCACAGCGATGGCCGGGAATTGATCGTTGGATTTGTGCTGGGTCACGAATTCGAAATGCGTTTGTGCGAGGCGGCGTTTCCGGGCATCCGCGAGCGCGGCTGGCATCATGCGACGCTGACCGCTTTTGTCTCGCCCATTGTGGCGGGACGAGCGCTGCATTTGAGCTGGGAGCAGATTCAGCATGCCATCGGCATTTCCGCTTCACGGCATTGCACCATGGGCGCGGTGACTGCGGGCAAGCTGACCATGATGAAGAACACCGTCGATCCGATGGCGACGCAGAGCGGCGTGCTGGCGGCGCTGCTCGCCGAGCGGGGCTACAGCGGGCCGGAGCACGTCATCGACGGCAAGGAAGGATTAGTGCACTGTTTCGGTCCGGAGTGGAAACTGAACTTGCTGACCGACGGACTCGGCGAGTCGTGGCGCATCACGCAGTGCGGAATGAAATTTTTCCCGACGGAGGCGCTGACGCACGCTCCAATTTCGGCGATGCTTGACCTGGTCAAGGGCAACGATCTGCATCCCGAACAAGTGGAGAAGATTCAGATCCGGTCGCTGGCGCGCGCGGCCGACATTCTTTCTGATCCGAGCAAGTACGATCCGCATACCAAGGAGACGGCCGACCATTCGCTGCCCTACGTGATTGCAGCGGCGCTGGTGGACCGGCAAGTGACCCCGGCGCAATTCGAGATGAAGAAGATCATGGACGCGGCGATTCGCGCGCAGTTGAACAAAGTTGAGGTCGTGGCCGATCCCGAGATCGAGAAGGTTTTTCCGGCGCTGCAGCGGGTAGTTGTGAACATCACGACCACCGACGGGCGAAACTTGTCGAAGCAGCTCGACTATCCCAAGGGCGATGCGCGAAATCCGCTGAGCGATGCGGAGATCGAAGAGAAATTCCGCGCCTTGGCGGAGGGCGTGCTCTCGGCGAAGGCGCAGGCCAAGCTGACTGACGCGATCTGGAATCTGGAGAAGTGCGCGTCGGTCACGAAACTGATGGCGCTGATGAAAGCGGATGGGAAGAAAGAAAAGCAATCGAAGGGCGCCGAGCCGAAAGCGAAGCGGCCTTGAGGGGGATGAAGAATGACTGATTTGAAATCGACAATCGCATCGGACCTGACCACACGTTACACAAAACTGGCGGGCACGGTTCGCGAGCTGGCGGCGCCGTTGAGCGACGAGCAGTTTTGGGCCAAGCCATTCGCATTCGGCAACAGCTTTGGCCATCTTGTGCTGCATCTCACCGGCAACTTGAATTATTACATCGGCGCGCAGATTGCGGGAACGGGCTATGTGCGGGATCGTCCTCTGGAGTTCTCGGACGCGACGCGGCCATCTAAAGCAGAAGTGTTGAAGAAGTTTGATCGGGCGATGGAGATGGTGCTCGGCGCGATCAATAGTCAGACGGCGGAAGACTGGTCGAAGGAATACGCAGCTGTCGGTGTGGACGTGCGCGACCGCTTCGCCGCGGTGCTGCTATGCGCGACGCATCTGCATTCTCACATCGGGCAGATGACGTATCTGGGATTCGAGTTGAAGCGGAAAGGTTGAGTTAGCGGGGAGTCGTCATGGGCCAGACCATCGTTGAAAAAATCGCGCAGAAACACATGACCGAGGGCCCGGCGCGTCCGCTTCGCACCGGAGATTTCCTGTCGATTCGCCCGTACCGCTGCATGACCCACGACAACACCTCGGCGGTGATGAGCAAGTTCAAGGGAATTGGCGCTAAAAAAGTCAAAGATCCGCATCAGCTCACATTCGCACTCGATCATGACATCCAGAATCGGGACGAAGCGAACTTGAAAAAGTACCGCGCGATTGAAGCCTTCGCCAAAGAGCAGGGCGTGGATTTCTATCCCGCGGGATCGGGCATCGGCCACCAGATCATGGTCGAGCGCGGCTATGTGGTTCCGGGTTCGTTCGTGGTCGCCTCCGATTCGCATTCCAATATGTATGGCGCGCTGGGCGCAATCGGAACGCCGATTGTGCGCACGGACGCGGCCGCGGTCTGGGCCACGGGGGAATTCTGGTGGCAGATTCCGCGATCGATTCAGGTTGTGCTCGAAGGTA
>Ga0187782_10004846_pt1 | contig 10049 bp, 8 predicted proteins | sample 0715_SJ02_MP15_2_FD_132454 | JGI IMG/M metagenome (GOLD analysis project Ga0187782, IMG submission 132454) | Tropical peat soil microbial communities from peatlands in Department of Meta, Colombia - 0715_SJ02_MP15_20_MG | ecosystem: Environmental > Terrestrial > Soil > Wetlands > Peat | place...
CAAGCGAGCAAGACTCCCCAACTCGATCAGACCGAATGGCAGCATCGCCTTGCCGCGCTTCCGCCGAATGCCCAGGTCACTCTCCGTCAGGCTCTCGCGGGCGTTGCTGCTCAATCGCCGTCCGCGAAAATGGACGAGGCCACGCTTCTCCGCCTCGCCGAAGATCTCGCCATTCGCTTCGCGCTCGATCGTTTCCAGCGCGGCGAGGTTCGCGTCAATGCTGTCCGCCAAATGCTCGACCGCATGGGCGCCGAGCTCGAAACGCTGCGCAAGCTCCTCCGCGCGCGCGAAGATAAAATGGCCAGCGCCGGGATGTCCGTTGAATCTCACGCCGACGTCCTCGACCGCCAGTTCTGGGCCGCCGTCCCCGATTCCGGCAAACGTTCCGTCCTCATGTCACCCGAGGCCTGGTGCATTCCTCCGCGCAACGTTCAGCAGTACGTTGAAGAATTGGTCGGTCGCGGCGAATCCGAAGCGGCCGGCGACATCCTGCTCAAGTACGCCACCTGCGTCCGCAACAAAGATCCCGAAGCGCGCAAGAAAGCCGCCATCGGTCTCGGCCAGCTAGCCGAGGTCTACAGCAAGGCCGCGAGCCAGCGCCTCCAGGATGCGCTCGCGCAAATCGGCCAGCAAATGGCCGAGGAAAAAGACGCCGAGCTCCAAACTCTCCTGAGCGCCGCTTTCGTCCGCCTCAGCCAGGAATCCGCTTCCCGCCGGTATTACCGCGCCATGCAGCAGGCTCTCGATTCGCTCGCCGAACTCGAGGAATCGCGCCCGAGCTGGGTGCAGAATCTCCGCCCGCGCATCGGCATCGAAAATCGCATCGCCGAATTCGTCGAGGAAGCGCTCAGCGCCGAGGCCATGCCCGAAGGCTTGGTCGGTGTCCTCATGCGCGTCCCTCAGACCGCCTCCGAGCATCTCGCGATCCGCCTCGCGCGTTCCGCCCGCCGCACCGAGCGCGAAAGCATCATCGAGCTCGCCAATTCCGTCGGCGCTCCCTGCGCTCGTTTTCTGAAGGAGATTCTGAAGTCCGAGCCGCCCGCGAAAGCCGCGACAGTTATCGGCCTGCTCACTCGCCTCGATCCCATTGCCGTCGAAGATATTTTGCCCGTGCGCCTGAGGGAGGGTCACCGCAGCTTCCATGACGCCGTTGTCCGCCAGCTTTCGATTTCTGGTGCTCCGGAGCGCGGCAAGCTTCTCGCGGACTCGCTTGAGCTGATTGACCAGATGGTTCTCCCCCTCGCGCTCGACGAAATCGGCATGTGCGGCGATCCGACCACGGCCACCAAGCTCCTGCGCCTCGCCGAAGGTGAGATTCTCCCCGACGGCGCCGATTACTTGCGCGTCAAAGCCATCGAAGCTCTCGGACGCATGCGCGCTCCCGCGGCCGCCGGCCATCTGCGCCATTTTGTCGAAGCCCGAAAGACTTTTGGCTGGGTCTATCCGGAAGAAATTCGCATGGCCGCCGCTCAGGCGCTCATGAAGCTCGACCCCGAATGGATGCAGGCCTTTCTGACGCAATCCGGTCTCGATGCCGAGGTCATGTCTCTCGCGCCTCTCGATCCCGTCCAGGAACGCGATTTCGTCCGTCACCGCCGCTATCGCCGCGTCCGCCTGCCGCGCAATGTTCCCGCTGTGATCACCTCCGCGCGCGGAAAATTTTCTTCCGCCATCAGCGTCTTGAGCCTCGATGGCGGGCTCTTGAGCGGCGACATCCAGATTCCCGTCGGCACCGAAGCCACGCTCAAGATTCCCGCCGGCCTCCGTTCCATCAACATGCGCGCCGTCGTCCGCTTCGTCCGCGCGCATCAAGCCGGCTTCGAAACTGTCGGCATGGGCCTCGAAGACCGCACCAAGCTCCGCCGCCTTCTCATCTCCCTCGGCGGTGCCGACTCCGTCCTTCCCGCCTCCAGCCCCCGCAAGCTCACCGAATAAGCCGGCACAGTGGATTGTATGAAGAGCAGCCACGCAACGGTCATCGCCGGATGCGCGCTTTTGATTCCAGCATCTATCGGCTTGCTCCCTTCTGGAGCTCCCACGGTCAGTTCCCCGTTTCCAGCTTTGACGATCATACCGGCATTTTTCTTGTCCTCACGCATTATTGGAGTGGCAATGCCGTCGATCCTCTTTCTTGCTTGGAATCCCGGCCTGTTCCGCGGTGAGGCCAAGATTCCCAAACGAACGTTCGGTCTCCTCATTGTCACCGCGGCGCTAAACGCCGCTTGGTTTATCATGGGTTGGAGGTACGGGATGAAATACCAAGGTCACGAATATGTGCGGGACGTAATTATTGCCAATGTCATATGGTTCGTATTCGTAGGCTTGCTTTTCGTTCGATTTGGGAATCGCAACACAACCTTCTTGACGAACCTTGCCCTTCATTGGTTTCTATTTGCTTGGCTTGCTTGGTACGCCTTTCCTTATCTCGGGGAATTGCCGTAGAGTACAACGCCCCATACTTCCAAGCGCCGTGGGCGCGAAACAGGTTAGCCCGGTCCGGAAGGGCGGGGTACGATGCGCCAAGATCTCCAAGCGCCTACAAGGTGCGACACCTCTTGAGCAGCCTGACTCCATCGCTCGAAATTCCTCCACGATATTCGACGGGTCTGAAATTTCAAATTCCTGCCTGCCGGCAGGCAGGTGAAATCTGCAATTGCTTTTCTTTTTCCCGCTTACTATCCCCCGCTTTCATTTCGCCAGCCCCTTCAAGAATCCTCTCAGCGCCTCATTAAATTTTTCCGGCTGGTCCACGAATACGGCATGTCCCGCCCCCTCAATCGTCATCCACTTCGCCCCGGGAATGGACGCCGCCATCTCTTTTTGTGCATCCAGCAGCGGCGACGCAGCCGACGAAATCACCAGCGCGGGCTTCTTCAGTTTGATCAACGCCGGTCGCCGATCCGCGCCAAAAATATCCATCACCAGCATTGAGATTCCCGCATCCACGGGCGTCTGCATCGTGGAGTTCACGATCTTCGCAATGTACGCATCAGGGTGAGGCTGCCTGAAGAGCCCCTTCACCATCCCCTTCGAAAATTCCTCTGGATGGTTTGCGTAAATCGAAATATTTGTGATTATCGCCTTGCTGAAATCTCGGCGAATTTCTATTTCGTTGGGTCCCGCGGAAACAGGACTATCCACGAAAACGACGCCCTCAATAGCATCCGTTCCGAATTCCCCCAGATACGCCGCCACGTCCTGCGCTCCCTGCGACCAGCCCACCAGCACCATCCGCTCCACTCCCAGCTTGCCGAGCACGTCATGCAGATCCTTCGCGCGCGTTTCCGGCGTATTCCCCACGCTCGTCTTCTCCGATTCCCCTTGCGAGCGTGGATCAATCGCAATCACGCGATTCGTCCGCCCAAAATTTTTAAGCTGCTCCTCCCACAAAAAGGCCGGCAGCCGCCACCCCGGAATCAACACCAGCGTCCGCGCCGACGCCGCATCTCCCGCCTCCAAATAGTGGATCCACACTCCTCCGCTCGTCGTCACATTGCCATCCCGTATCGTCGCCGTCGCGCCTTGTTGCCCAAACGCAATCCCCGCCCCCGCGAACAAACACATCGCAATCGCCTGCGCTCTTCGCATCATTCACCTCCCGCGACCTCCTGTTTGGACGCTTTCTACGTCGTGCAGTTACTCTCGCCCCGCGACGTTCCGAGGGGCTTTCTATCAATCTCCACAGCCCCGTTCGCTTGCGATTTCTCCCAAACTCATGCCATGTTGACCGCGGAGGAGTGTGTTGTGGCCATCCGGCGCATTGCTGGCTCATTAATCTCGCGACGCCAGGTCCCTCGCCTGTCTCGGTCCCATTTCTAATCTACGGTACAGGGATTAGAAATCGCGCTAAGTCGTTGAAAACATGAGACCGACCCCCGTTCTAATCTACGGTAAACGCCCCCTTGTGGGATTACGATCTCGCCCAATCCCCGGCCCCTGCCTCCCCACGGAACCCCTCCCCAACCCTCGATTGACACCCCCGGAACCCGGCTGCTACATTCAATTATTTCCGGGGACGGGGGCAAACACACTGAGGCTTCGAGGCTTATTCTGGATGGTCTTGCTGGCGCTTGTGGCGTCCTTTGCCTCCGGCTGCGCCGTCAGCCACAAGACCGTCGTCAAGCCCGGCGAGGGCCCCGGCCCCCTCCAGTCCGCCACAAGGGATGATCTGGTTGCGCGCTATAATCAACAGGCTCAAGCGATTACATCGCTGAACGCCACTGTCTCGATGAAGCTTACTGCCGGCTCCGCTTATTCCGGCATCATCGAGAACTATCACGAGGTGAATGGGTTTATTCTTGCATCCCGGCCGGCAAGCATTCGCGTCATCGGCCAGGCCCCGGTCGTGGGCAAGAACGTTTTCGACATGGTCAGCGACGGCAAAACTTTCGAAGTCTTTATCCCCTCGAAACACAAGTTCCTCGTGGGCGACGCGAATCTCGTCCGCCCCGCCAAAAAGCCCATCGAGAATCTCCGCCCCCAGCATCTCGTGGATGCGCTGCTCCTGACTCCGATTCCGGAAAAAGGAACTATGCTCTTTGAGGAAGCCATCGAGCCTGCTGGCCGCTACTACGTTCTCACCCTCGTCAACCGCCGCATCACAGACACGTCATTTGGAATACATTTCTACGCCGACGAGTGGGAGATCGCCCGGAAGATTTGGTTCGAGCGCTCGAACCTAAACGTGGCACGACTGGAAACCTACAGTGCGGGAGGCAAGTTAGAGTCTGACGTGCATTACAGCTCTTGGGAACTGGCCGACGGCATCATCCATCCAGATCAAATTTCCATTAGTCGCCCCGGCGATGACTACCAGCTCGACATCACCATAAAAAAACTTACCGTGAACGAATCCATCTCTCCCGCCCGCTTTATCCTAAAGCAACCGGAAGGCACCGAACTCGTCCGCGTCAGCGAAGAGAATTCCGACGCGAACCCCGAGGCGCCCAAATTCCTGGAGCCTAAACCCCCGGAGCCTAAGCAATGATCGGCCACATGATCACCCAAAACGTCCTCCACCGGCCGCTCCGCACCTTGATCACCGTGATTGCCGTCGCCGTCGAAGTCACTCTCGTCATCGTTGTTGTCGGCCTCACCACCGGTCTCCTCACCGACGTCGCCAAACGTACCGAGGGCGTCGGCGCCGATATCATGGTCCAGCCTCCCTCGGCTTCCGTCTTCATGGCCTTTAGTGGCGCGCCCATGCCCATCCTCATCGGCAACAAGTTGCAGGAACTCGACTATGTCCAGGCCGTCGCCCCGGTCCTGATCCAGTTCAACTCCGTCAACGGCCTCGACGTCGTTTACGGTATCGATCCGGCCACCTTTGACGCCGTCAGCGGCGGCTTCGTCTTTCATTCCGGCCATGCTCTCCAGGATCCCAACGACATCCTGGTTGACGACGTGTACGCTCAATCGAAAAAAATCAAAATCGGCCAGATCCTTCACATCCTTGAACACGATTTCCACGTCGTTGGCATCGTCGAACACGGCAAGGGCGCCCGCTTGTTCGTCCTCATGTCCACGCTCCAGGAAATGGCCGGCGCCCACGACAAAGCTTCCGTCTTTTTCATCAAGTGCGACCGCACGGATCACACTCCTGCGGTGATGGATGAAGTCCGCCAGCTTCTTCCCCGCTACGAGATTCGCCCTCTCAAGGATTTCATTTCGCTGATGACTTCCTCGACTCTTCCCGGCCTCGGCGCCTTTGTGAACACCATGATCGCCATTGCCGTCGCCATCGGATTCCTCGTCATTTTCCTTTCCATGTACACCACCATCATCGAACGCACTCGCGAAATCGGCATCCTCAAATCCCTCGGCGCCTCCAAAGCCTATATTGTCCAAATCATCTTGAGCGAAACCACGCTGCTCACCATCGGCGGCATCCTCGCCGGTGTTGGCCTCAGCTATGGTTTGCGAATTGTCTTGGTCATGAAATGGCCCACTCTCACGATTCTAATCACTCCGGACTGGATCCTTCGCGCCTCCGCCATTGCCATTCTCGGCGGACTCCTCGGCGCCTCCTACCCGGCTTGGATGGCCAGCCGCAAGGATCCCGTCGAAGCGCTGGCTTACGAATGAGAACTTTCACCCATCGCCAGAAGAAGGCAAGCTAGGCAGAAATGGCAAACCCGTCTAAAATATTTCTATTTCCGAACGCGCTCACTCACAGCCGGGAGACGGTGTTGGAGCCTATACTCAAGACTGAAAATTTGTGGAAGGTTTATCGTACGGGCAAGGTGGATGTCCCGGCTCTCCGGGGTGTCGATATCGAGATTTTCCCCGGCGAATTTGTCTCGATCATGGGCCCCTCGGGCTGCGGAAAGTCCACCATGCTCCATGTTATCGGCGGCCTGGCGCAGGCCACGCGTGGCCGTGTGCTCCTCGACGGTAACGATCTCTCCGCCATGAGCGATTCCGCCAGGACCTTGCTCCGCCGGCACAAGGTTGGATTCGTCTTCCAGAGATTCAATCTCCTCCCCACACTCGACGCCTACCACAATATCGCGCTCGCTCAGCACATCCACGGCAACGGCTTCGACCCTCACCGCTTTCAGGTCGTCGCCGAATTGCTCGGATTGACAGCCCGCCTGAAGCATAAGCCCTCGGAACTTTCGGGCGGCGAACAGCAGCGCGTCGCAATCGCCCGCGCGATAATCAGCGAGCCGAAAATTGTTCTGGCCGACGAGCCTACCGGCAATCTGGATACCAAGAGTTCCGAGAGCGTTCTTGGCCTCCTCCGCCAATTGAACAAAGACTTCGGCCAGACCATCGTAATGATCACGCACAACCCCGAAGCCGCCGCCTACGGCGATCGCATCCTCCACATGCGCGACGGCCTCGTCGTCAACGGGGCCTCGATCCACTGAAATGGACACATCTTATGAGCACGCCGCGACGACCAATCAGCCCGTAGGGGCACGGCACGTCGGAGACCCGCCAGTTTTTTGGAGGGCCGTGCCCTTGCAGCGCTGCCAATCCCCGCATCCGAAGCCTTTGAGCTGACTTGATGCGAAAATTTTGGCAAGGACTGGTGCACACCATCTTCTGGTCCTACGAGCGCGGGAGCTGGCCGTATGATGTCATGGTCATCGCCATCGTCGTTTTCGTCCTCCTGTCACCCGCCCGGTGGTTCCACGATCAACCGCAGTCCAGCGCCCTCGCCAGCTCCGATGTCCAACTCGTCTCCGAAGATTCCACCAGCCAGACAACAACCTATCGGGTGGATGCCCAAGTCCTCGCGCCGAACAAGCGCACCTCAAAACCGACGCCCGAGCTCGAGCGCGAGCTTCACGACATCCTCAGCCGTGCCGTTGAGCCGCTGAAGGGCCAGACGTTTCAGGTCCGTGGGATTGAAGTTGTCCGCGCGGAGGATGGCTCAGTCTCCTGTTACGACGTGTCCATCCACCCGTGACTCCCCCTTCTCTGTTGCTCGCTAAGCGCGCAACCGCGCTAAAGTTAATTGCGTCAAAATGTGTATGCTATGATGGCGCGGTTTTCCTCAGTGGATTCCGCACGCGGGGGAGGTACTTTTTGGTTCGCAAACGCTGGATGGCGATTCTTGCTCTGTCCGTGGCATTCTGCATCTGTCTTCCAGGTGGCAGGGCCGGTACGGGCCAGAATCGCGGGCCGCTGACTCTCGAGGGTGCGCTAAAGCAACTTGACGCAGCCGCCAAGGATTTTCACAGCCTCTCGGCTGAAATGGAGCGGACAAAGGTAACCGTCGTCGTGAACGATCACTCCACCGAGACGGGCAGCATCCTTGTGCGTGGCGACAAAATGCTTCTCGAAATCAAACCCCCCGATGCGCGTACCATCCTCCGCACGGGCGACAGCATCTATATTTACAATCCCGGCCTGAAACGTGTCGAGGAGTACAACCTCGGTAAGAACCGCGACCTTTTCGATCAATATCTCTTGCTTGGATTTGGCACCAAAGGCTCGGAACTTCACAAAGGCTATCTTGTCACTTTGATGGGTGAACCGGTCATAGACGACAAGAAAACCGTTGAACTCGAGTTGACTCCCAAGTCCGAGACCGTCCGCTCCAATATTTCCAAGATTGATATTTGGTTTGACGAATCTTCCTGGCTGCCGGTGCAGCAGCAGTTCTTTGAGACCGGTTCGGGGGACTACTTTACGATTCGCTATTCGAGGGTTGTCCGCAATCCCGATCTCGGCGAGGCCCACTTCAAGCCGCACTGGCCTAAGGGCACTGAGAAAATTAGGCCACAGGGCTAGCTACTCTGGAAACGTCGTTTCGAGGTTTTCGCATCGCTTCCCGTCTGTTGATTCCCGGTTAATTCGCGCGCACTTCCGCCTTTGCCGCCCTGGCTGCCTCGGATTCGTGCTCTAGCAACGCGCGTTTGCGTTGGAGTCCCCAACGATAGCCGGCCAGTTTACCGTCCTCCCGCACCACGCGGTGGCAGGGCACGACCACGGAGACAGGGTTTGTCGCACAGGCCCGCGCAACCGCACGGATCGCTCTGGGCTTCCCGATTGCCCGTGCAATTTGACTGTAAGTGCGCGTGGTCCCGTAGGGAATTCGACGCAGCTCTTCCCACACACGTCGTTGGAACGCTGTCGCTTGCACGTCCGTCGGAAGATCAAGCCGCGGCGCCTGCCCGCGCAGGTGAGCAAGAATTTGTTCGACCCAGCCTTCCATGCCGTTCCGGTCGCGCCGGATCTCCGCGCGCGGATATTCCTTTTCGAGGGCCGCTTCGAGCTTCCCATCGGACTCGCCGAGATAAAGCGCGCTAATGCCCTTGTCCGTTGCTCCGACAAGAAGCCGTCCAAGCGGCGAATTAGCGATCGTGTAGTGGATTTGCATCCCCGCTCCGCCCCGGCGATAGGTTGCCGGCGTCATTCCCAAATGCGAGGGAGCACGTTCATAAAGCCGGCTGCTCGAGCCGAAGCCTGCGTCGTACAATGCGGTCGTCACGTCGTCTCCTTTTCTCAAGCTTGATTTCAAGCGGCGCATTCTTTGTGCGTCGGCGTATTGCCGCGGTGTAATGCCCATCAAGCTCCGGAATGCTCGCTCAAGCTGATGTGGGCTCATCCCTGCCGTCCGACTGAGCGCTGAAAGCGTCACGGGACTTTCTCCCGCGCCGGCTCCGTCGCCATGGATGCGCGCTTCGATCTCCCGGCACACTCGCGCTACCGCCTCCGCCCTTGGGTCCCGTGGATTGATGGTGTCAGGATAGCAGCGCCGGCACGGCCGGAAGCCTCGCTGCTCAGCGGCTTCGGGCAAGGGGAAAAATTCCACCTGCGCGCGCTGCGGTTTGCGCGACGGGCACGATGGGCGGCAATAAATTCCGGTCGAGCGCACCGCGTAAACGAAGGCCCCGTCCGCACCACGGTCGCGCTTCTGTACTGCATGCCACTTTGCTTCCGCCGGACGGACTGGATTGCGGCTGAACGATTTCGTTACAACTTGTGGCATCGCTGCGGCTCCCATGGCTAAGGCCTCCAATGCCAAATTAGCGGAAGCTGGCCTTAGCAGCTATCCGTTTCTTGCGCCAAAGTCCGGCCAACCTTGACCCAATTAGGTGCCCCAAGAGCTTCTTGAAGCCCCTCACAACCCGCGATTTGGCTTGTCAGCCCGAAGGGTTATATGATACGGCACTTTCGCCCCCACCCGCGTTGACGCGCTTGGCCGCAACGCGCATATTGGGGCAACCACTGGGGTCAATTCTCGGCAAGTCTTGGGGGGCATGGATATGGGGGCTGCTCGGGACTATAAGGAGCAGCAGGCGGTAGTTTCGCCTCTGCGGGAGTTCGAACGCCGCACGGAAGCCGTAAGATCCACCTCTGGTAAACCTGGTCCGCGGCGTTTTGCCTGCGTCCCTACCCACGCCATTGGCGTTGTCGGAGAGCGCCGCCGCAGTCCGCGTGCCCATCTCTCGCTGCCTTTGCGGCTGATTCGCGTCGGCGATAAGGTAGAGCCCATACCCGTCACACTCGTTACCCGCAACATCAGCTCGAGCGGCGTCTATTTCCTTGCGCCCCGCGACTTTGAGCCCGGTACGGCCATCGAACTGGAAGTC
>Ga0187782_10004847_pt1 | contig 10048 bp, 11 predicted proteins | sample 0715_SJ02_MP15_2_FD_132454 | JGI IMG/M metagenome (GOLD analysis project Ga0187782, IMG submission 132454) | Tropical peat soil microbial communities from peatlands in Department of Meta, Colombia - 0715_SJ02_MP15_20_MG | ecosystem: Environmental > Terrestrial > Soil > Wetlands > Peat | place...
CTTCTCATCGCTGACGATCTTCACAAAGCCCTCGCGCGACCCCAGGATAGTGGCCTTACTGTTGCCTGCAAAGGGAAACTTCCCGATGCGAACCTTGTGGCCCGCCTCGCGCGCCTGGCGCTCCGTCAGGCCCACACTGCTGATCTCAGGCTCACAATAAGTGCAATTGGGAACCTGGGTGTAGTTTATCGGCTCGACCGGCTTTCCCGCCGCGTGCGTAACCGCGACAATGCCTTCCCTGGAGGCCACGTGCGCCAGCAGGGGGCTGTTGGCGACGATGTCGCCAATCGCATAAACACCCGGCTCGTCGGTTTGCATATAGGGATCGACTTTCACAAACCCTCGCTCCAGCTTGACGCGCGTTTTCTCCAGACCAATGTCCGCGGTGTTAGGCGACCGTCCCACGGCGACCAGCAGGGTTTCAGCTTCGATGGCTTGCGGCTTGCCATCGGCTCGGGTGTAAGAAACGGAAATTCCATTTGGCGTTTTGGTAGCCTTCTCGACCTTCGCCTGCGTCTCGAGAGCGATGCCCTGGTGGCGGAACGACTTCTCGAGCTCAGCGGAGACTTCTTCATCCTCAAGTGGGATGGCGCGCGGCAACATCTCTAGAATGGTGACTTTGGTCCCGAAGCGGTAGAAGATCGAGGCGAACTCCACGCCCACCGCCCCGGCGCCCATAATCACCATCGACTTGGGGACGGCTTTCAGCGCCAGGATTTCCTTGTTGGTCAGAATAATTTTCCCGTCCGGCTCGAAGCCCGGAAACGTCTTGGCCTCGGACCCCGTGGCGAGAACAATCTTTGCGGCCTGGATTTCACGCGCCTGCCCCTTGGCGTCCGTTACCGTGATGCGGCCCGGGCCAGCCCAGCGACCGTAACCTTGAATGCTCTCCACCTTGTTCTTCTTGAAAAGAAACTCGACACCCTTCGCGAGCCTGGTAACCACCTTCGTCTTGCGGGCTTGGATGGCCGCCCAGTCGATGGAGAATTCCTTACAAACGATTCCAAATTCCTTGGCATTCTTGAAGTAATCGTAAACATCGGCATTTAAAAGAAGGTCCTTGGTTGGTATACAGCCCACGTGCAGACACGTCCCACCAAACTTGTCATCTTTTTCGACGACCAACGTCTTGAGCCCTAATTGCCCGGCGCGAATCGCCGCCACGTACCCACCCGGCCCGCTGCCGATAATTGCAATGTCGTACTTCGGAGTCTCTGCCAAGCCAGCACCTCCCGTCAGGAGTCAGGTTTCAGGAGTCAGGATTTAGGGGTCAGGAAGACGTTTTTGTGGCCCTTCCCTGAATCCCGGATCCTGAATACTGTTCTTCCCTGAACGCTTGAATCCACCAACGGTCATCTTACATTACGAGAATTGGGGAAACAAGCAACCGTCGCTTACCGACAAGCTCATTGGGCCATTGAATTTACGTTGTCCCCGGCCATCTGTCCGGAGTTGGTGCGGCGCTCAAGTACGCGTTGACAACCAAGGGAGCTCAGACGTATTCTTAGACATACGTCTGGAGGTTCCGTCTATGGCTAATGTGCCGGACATTATTCCAATTACCGATCTTCGGCAAGACGCTGCCGCCGCCTTGAAGCGTGTCAGGTCATCGCGGCAGCCCGCCGTCATCACGCAGCGGGGCAGGGCCGCGGCGGTGCTTCTTAGCTTGGAAGCCTACGAGCGCAGCGAGCATGAGCGTCGACTTTTGCATCTCCTCGCACGGGGCGAACAAGAAATCAAGGCTGGGAAAGGATTCGATTTGGATGAAGTCCTGGCAGAGGCGGACGCACTTCTCGCTGGTGGTCCGAAGTGAAGGTCCGGTTCACTCCTTCCGGAAGAATCCAGTTTCTAAGGGCGGTATCTTACATTGCAGGCGACAATCCCGGAGCGGCGCTTCGTTTTCGGAAGCGAGTGGAGCGCTTACTGCGACGCCTCTCACGGTTTCCCGAATCCGGCCGGCTCATCCCAGAGTTTCCCGATCTTCCCTTTCGCGAAGTAATTGTTGCGCCATATCGGTTTTTTTACCGCCGTGAAGGCAGGACCATCTGGGTCGTAGCATGCTGGCATGGAGCGCAGTTGCCGTTGGAACCAAAAGGAGATTTCACCACAGAGCGCATGGAGACCACAGAGAAGAGTCAGGCCACTCGCTCGGGCGGGAGTAAACCAGGCCGGTAAGAGGGGGGCTATGGACGGTCAGGGGTTGTATTCATGATATATTGGGCTGAAGGAGTTTAGGGTGGTAGCCAGTTCGCAGGACGAAGACATCGAAGCGATCCGCCAAGGGGCTGTGCGCTGGACGGCAGCCGTGGAAGCTGGCGACATCGAAGCGCTCGGACGGCTGATGACGGAGGACATCGTCGTCATCCACGGCAATGGCCGGATGGTTTGCGGAAAAGAAGCCGTCATGAACGACTTCGCACGCTCGCTCGAGGAGTTTTCAGTGCAGCAGACGGTTGAGTCGGAAGAAACCATTGTCGCGAGCGAGTGGGCGTTCGATCGCGCCAAAGTACACACGGCCATCCGTTCACGCAAAGGTGGTGACGCCAAGCAGTTCGATTCCAGAAGCGTAACCATTTTGCGCAAGGAAACTGGTGTGGGATGGCGCGTGGCAAGGGTGATCGGTGTCATCAGCGCGAGCAATAAAGAGTGAATGGTGAATTATAAATTGTAAATTATGAATTGTGAAATAAGGGATATAGTAGTAGCAAATGACTTTCGCTGTGTACGATTTCAGAATTTATAATTTACAATTTATAATTCATCATTCACCATTCGTTACTGATGGTTAAAGCGTTTTGGGTACAACGTTCCAACCGTCGATCTTCACGACCGGCTTCCCTGAGCGCAAGCGGCGCCTGGCGTAAGATGCTGTGATCAGGCGCTTCTCACCCGGCAACAGGGAAATGTAGTTATCCGACCAGAGAATCGGCAGGACTTCGTTATCCCCTCGCCCGCCTTCTTCATCCTCAAAACCAAAGCGTGAGCCCTCAGCGACGACTTTGAAGTGAACGAAGAAGGCCAAGTCGCGGCTGGCATTCTCGACGGTGATCCGTGTGACGCCCTCATCACCTTTCATTTCCGATTCGGCCGTCGCTTGTACATCGACTTTCGGCAGTCCTTGGAGCGCGGTCAGGTCAGCAAACGTCTTGGTGGGAGTGACATACCACGTGGAGCGGTCCCAGTCGAGAACCTCCGGCTGGGTAGAAAGCCAGTAGAAATTGCTACTGACGTTCTTCCCCGAAGCGTCGTTCAAATCCAGGCGCACGAAGTAATTTTTGGAAAGATCGCCGCTGCCGGGAAGGGTGAACACCTTGTTGGTACTGTCCGGTCCCACATCGAGGGTAGCGTCCTGGGAAGACTTCTCCGACATATCCAGGTTGTAAACCTTGGCGGAAACTTTCATCCCTGGGAAGGCTTGATAATAGGAATTCACCACCACAATCGACTGGTCATCGTACGAATACTGCACGTGAAGGTACTCGCAGCCCTTCTTGGCGCCGAAATAGGAACCGCCCGGCCGCAGGTAATAATCGTACAGGTGCCAAATCATGGAGGGCCAGGCGTTGTTGAGCATCCACTGGATGACGCCGGTGGAGGTGTACTTATTGCGGCCATAGGCTTCGAACATGGCGCGCTCGCCCTCGTAAGCCAGGACCTGCGCTTTCATGGCGTAGTCCTCGAGGCTGGTAGCTTGGCCGAAACGGTTGTTGAGGGCCTCGGTAAACACATGGACGTCGCGGAAAGCGCCGCCGCCGGCGTGGAAACCCCAAGTGCTGTTGATGGGCCAGAGATCGTCAGAAGGCAGCATGCGCTTCAAGCTCTCAACCGGAGGAACCGCAGGGCCAGGGCCGGTTTCGGTGTTGAAGCCGTGCGCGCCGCCCCGTTCCTTATCCAACAGCCAGTAAGAGGGCGCGACGTATTCATAAGGTCCGGTCATCTTCAAGCCGGTTTTCCCCGTTACGCTCGTGGGCTTGGCGGTGGCGGAAGACTGGTACGGATTGGGCCAGTTGTAGTCTTTGAGAATCTGAATGTAGGTCTGTTCGACTTTTTCCACGGGAGGGTTGTCACTGCCATTGAGCCAGTCGAGCAGGCAAGCATGGCTGCGCAGGCGGCGAATCTGGTCCTTCAGGGATTCAGCGGAAACCATGAAGTCCTCGCTCTTCCAATCTCGCCAACGCTCCCAATGGTCGCAGCAGCACCAGCCGGCCAGGACGAGTATTCCCTCCCGGTCGCAGATGTCAAGGAAGTTCTCATCTTCGAGTTTCCCTTCCAAGCGAACCGTGTTCAGGTGCATGTCCTTGACGTACTTCAGCTCGGCCTCCTGGCGGGCCGGGTCGGCGCGCAGCAACATGTCAAAAGTCCAGCCGGCGCCGCGTATCAAGATGGTCTTGCCGTTAATCTTGAATAGGCGGTGATCCTGCGCATCGAGGTCGGCGCTGATTTCCCGGATCCCGAAGGTGAGGGTTTGGGCATCGGAAACCGCGCCGCCGGTCTCGAAGCTGAGGTCGAGTTTGTAGAGGTTCTGTGGGCCCAGGTCATGAGGCCACCAAAGGCGAGGGTGTTCGAGGGCCAGTTGTGGGAACCGGTCGGGGGAGAGGCTCACCACTTTTGATTCCTTGGGTTGGAGCGAAACGGGGAGCGAGAATTCCAGGCTCTCGATCTTGCCGGTCAGTGTGCCGTCCACGGAGTGGTCTGCGGCGTTATGAAGCTCCGCCGTAACGGTGAGCTGCGCCTTTTCGAGCGCGGGGAGGTTCAGCTTCGAGATTACCTGGGGATAGCGCAGGCTGACGGGTCCGCTCGTGGTGAGATACACCTCGCGCCAGATTCCCATGTCTTTGTCAGCAGGGAGCGGGTTCCAATCCACGAAGGTAATCGCCAGGTCGTCAGGCTGAGGCGGAGAGACTTCCACGGCAAGTGTAGCCGTCTGGCCCGGAGTCACGTTACGCGTAACGTCAAACTCGAAGACGCGCCATGCGCCTACCATCTTATCCGGCGCGGCGATCTGCTGGCCATTCAGCCAGACGCTGGCACGGTAGTTGATTCCGCTGAAATGCAACCAGACGGTCTTCCCCGCATACTGCTGGGGAATCTGAAACTCGGTCCGAAACCACCAAGGGACGCGAAAGGGGCTTCCCGGCGGCATGGGGAGGTTGGAAAAATTGGTGCCCTCGGGATAGGTTGTACCTGGAATCATCCGCAGGTTTTTCCCCACGTAAGGATCAGCGTAGACGCGTTGGCGAACGAGGGCTCCAATGACCGTGGAAGGCACACTCGCCCTGTACCAGCCGGTAGGTGTGAAAGCGTGCGTGGAGATGAGTTCGGCCGGGGCCGAGACGTCAGCCGAGGATTGAATCATCCACCCGTCCTTCAGAAACAGTGCGCCGCCTGCATTCGTGGCCTGGGCGGACTGAGCTAATGCGGCATGCCCGCCGGCGACAAGAGAAATCAGTGTGAGTGCGAGACTAAGTCTATTCATGCGTGAATTACTCCCTGAAGGTTGTGAACGCATTCGAGTTCCTCCCCAATCGACGGTGACGAGAATATCACTCACAGGAAGGATTGGGAAGGGTTGGCGTTGGGCCCCAGTCCATCGCTAACAGGCAGTCACCCGCAGGGAGGAAGGGGAGCGGCAGGAATCCATCCCCGCCTTCGCGAGCGTGATGCATCTCTAGTGTAGCCAACTAAATGGGGGATTGTGCCTTTGACAGACCCAAATCCCCGCAATTTGTGATATATTGAGTTGACCTCGCGTGACGGTCTTCACGGCGTAGCATGGCGTGGCAGGGCATGGCTCGGCTTGCCGAGGTCTAAAAACGAAAAACCCCCGGTTCCCGCCGGGGGCCTCACCAACACCTGAGGCGCAATCCAAGTATACTATGGAGTGTGCCCAATGAAAAGGAATCTGCAATCTCAAGGGAAGCAAGTCTTTGATCCCAAACCTTTGCTGCGCCGCCTAAACTTGTGGGCCAATCAAAAAATCCAACGTGGTGAGGAACCCCCGTGGGCATGGTACCAGTACATGAAACTACGCGAAACCATTGATGGCATTCTCAAAGGGATGGCGGCTACTTCCAGGGTAAATTCACAAGGATCGGATCGACATCGGGAAAGGTTGAACCGATCAATGGCTTCAAAGTATCACCGAGGTACCGCTCGACCCCGTCCCGCTGTGACGAAGGTACCTCTGCCCATGTAACGCGCAGTGTCCCGTATTCGCTATAGGCGAGTATTTCTTTGTCATTTCTGTGGTCACTGAGTCTTTTCCCTATAGGCTTACCTTGCCCGACTCGCACGACGCGGCTGGGATTCCCTTCGTGCCAGATGATGTACACGCCAGCAGCGTCGCCTAGTTTTTCTAGATTGAGATATTCGAGGGAGCACCAGTGATCACCGTGATTGCATTTTTGCCAGGTGACTTGCATGTGTTACCTCCTTAGAGAATCACGCCATGCGTGACAATATTGGGTGGCGGGTACGGCTTTATGAATTCTTGGCCGCACCCGCACACATTTGGTTATGGTTATGCGCCCGCATCTGCGGAGGGCGCTTTGAATGCGGGCCTGTCAGCCACGGGGGTGACGATGCAAAGATTTCACAGTAGCAACTATCCTGTAAATCCTTGTTCCTCTTCCCATTTTCTTGCCGCTTCCTCGGTTGTCCTTCTACCAACCTGCTTTATGTGACCGCTAGGCCACGTTTGCTGATGTTCGATCTCTCTACGTTCAAGGTCGTTGGTGATACCGCCGTGCTTGATTTTGTTTCCTATCTTAAAGTGGTACTTGTAGGTGTCGCGTTTGGCCATAGTGTCTGAATGTATGCCTCAAATAGGCACACTACACCCTCCGATTCTTGCTCACTTTTTTCTTGACAGGGTTTAATGGATTGGTCTAGGATGGAACTTGCTGAGGGTTCTTACCTAGGGTTCCAGTTTCCCCGCCAGAAATTAGATCGGAGCCAAAAGAGGCTACCGATCCGCGTCTATGAGACCACACTTCGGCTGAAAAGTCAAGCGGAAACTACTACAGGATGTGGCATTTCCAAATGCCCGGTCAGATATTGTGCGCGAAGGAATAGCGAAAGCGTCTGAAAATTCCATGCCCCGAACAAGATTCGACAATCATGAGGAAAGGGATTCTCACGCCTATTTCAATCATACGAAATATTATGTCACATGCTTATAGAATTGTCAATAGGTCAGGGGGAGCGTAGTGTTTTTTGGGAACAATTGCATCAGTTTTTGCTTTCGGCTTCGACCTCAAGAGAGTCTCTAAGGCTTCCTCGAATGGCTTGTCGATCTTGAAGGTTCCCTTCCGGTGAGTTGAAAACTCCTCAGCTTCTCGAAACTCCTTCATTACCTTGCCAACATCTAATGCGCTATCTGATTTCCTTTTCACACCTCGCTCCCTTCAGATACAATGGAAGTCGTGTGCCCCCGTAGCTCAGTGGATAGAGCATGTCTCCGCTAAAGACAAGGTCGTGGGTTCGATTCCCACCGGGGGTGTTTTTCTCGAGGGCGCTTGACTCCGGTCACCCAATATGCTTAAATTGGTCATAGCGGAGACAGTTCTAGTTTCCACTGAGCGCATGGGTTTCTAGCCTACGCTCTTGCAAAGGGCCGTTAACTGGAAGGGGCTTAGAAAACCTCGGAAGGGAGAGCGGCCCTTTCTAATTTTAGTTACCACCTTCTTGCTCTTCCGTGCTTACTTCAACACCTGAAAACAGCGTCGGTTGTCCAGTGGGAATCCGGATATGCAGAGGATAACCAGCTACATCCCCGTTCAAGGGCAGAAGATCATTCCTCCTTGGACGTTCTCCAGCTCCATCCAAAGTATCAAACTCATCTACCTGATAGATGATGGCGGTTGCGAGATGAATGGAATCTGGTGTGCTAATTTTCACCCCTCGGCTATTATAGTGGTCACGAATCTCAGACGCTTTCTTGGCTATCCTTGAATCCATGTTAATCTGGATGACATTTCTTCTCTTAAAGAGGTTTTCAAATCTCGTGGTCTGATCTGTAGTAAGTTTCCCTTTCAAGATTTCTGGCTCGGTGATCACACTTGTACATAGATTGGCCTTATTTTCAGTAACCTCTTTTGCGATCTCACCTAAACCAGCAATCACCTCCGCAGGATGCCCTTTGCCTCCATCCAGCCAAGCGATGAAGGCACAAGAATCCCAGTAGTAGGTCTTTCTACTATTCTTCGGCATCCCTAATTCCCTTTACAAAGTCAAGAGCATTTACGCCTCCGGTAAGATCTGGTGCCATGGCCCGAAGGTCGAGCAGGGAAGGCAGTTCATTTTCTGGAGGAGGAATCTCAATTTTTTCGGCGTTGATAGCATATGGAAAGTCCTCTAGGCGCTTGTATCGGAGCTTGCCTGTTACTGAGACGTATTTATCAACCGCTGCAATCACATCAGGCTTTAATTCAGGCTTGAAATCGCAGGCAACCTGTTTAGGCCCAATTGTGGGGAAAATGTCGAACCTCGTGGTGTTGTGCAAATTGAGCTTTTCCAAGGTTCCAGATATGCTGCCCTCCATCAATTCATCAGGCCCGATGATCTCGTCTATGGCTGCCTGAAAGCGCTTATCTATATCAACACCTTGATCCGAGTCAATCAGCTTTACGTGAGTAACGTCTCTTTCCAAAGGCGCTGCCAAGTTCCGGTATGCTTGTAGTAATTGCAAATCGGCCTTAGCGGGCCGCTGTTTTTTCTCGCGTATTTCTCTCAGTGAATGGAAGAAATGCGTCACGGTCGAACGACTGTAATCTTCGCGACTTACGGTTTTCCTTTTCTTGGGTTTCCACTGTGGCCGCGTTGCAAAGGAAACCGCCTCGAGCACTACCGTGACAGGACTAGAATAGTGCAGATCGACAATCCGGTAATAAACCGAAGTTTCTTCCTCTCCAGTGACAATCCTTTCGGTCTGTTTGAGCGCCGATTTGACAGCCTCAAGTTGAGAAATGAATGCGCTAAGGGTGACCCGTTGATCTTCCTCTTGGGCACCTTCAATTTGAAGGGTGATACGATTACCGTTTGCCATTACCAGCCTCCGCGTGCTATATTAAAGGCAGGTATTAGGCACACCTTGCCCCCTGCGTGGTGACCGCTTGAATTCGGTGCTGGAATCACCGGAGCCAAATAGGGTTTCCCGCGAAGAAAAACTCCAACTGCACCGGCCGTCCTGGAGAACGGCCATTTGTTTTCATGCGGATCATGCGACTAAGGATGAGTCCTTGTACATGAGTCGCTTTCCGTTGACTCCCTCTACCGCAAGTCCCGCACGTTCGCCGTCAGAAGTATCCCTCGCATTGTAGCGAAAGTCAAACTCGTCTAGGTAGCGGCCACGATGCTGCTTAGAAACATGATGGAAGGTCCCCGCGATCCCGCGCTTGAGTATAGAGAAGTAGCCCTCGACACTGTCGGCGTGGACGATCTTGGTGCCTTCCCTGCGGCTATATTCGCCCAGAGAGTGTTTCACAACATCATGGCTTGCGAAGTGCCTGCGCATCTGAGAGTATAGGCTGGAATCATCAGTCATCAGGTTTGAGCCTTGCTCGATGTACTCCTTCACGATTGGCTTGAGGTTCCTGGCGGAAACTTCCTCTACGTGGAAAGAGCGTGCCCTGCCGTTTCGCTCTACCAAAGCGAGTAGCGCAGACCTGCTTTCCGGGTCTGCGGTTCTTCCGATCGTTATAGCGACCGGGCCGAACGAGCCGCAGACCTAAACAGCAGGTCTGCGCTACCGGCTTCGCTAGGGATGACACATTCCGAGTTCCTTTACACCTTCTGGCACGCCAGGTCTCAACCGGTGCGGCCGGCGCTGCCTCCGGCCGACCTTTGCGCAGGGTGCAAAACGGGTTTTCAGTGTGTCTTCAGCTTCGCGGCGTTATTATAGAGGTATGCCGTTGAGCCATTCTTAAACATGCGCGTGCTCATTATTGAAGACGAGAAAGCCATGGCGGAACTCCTCAAGAAGGGGCTGGAGGAGGAGAACCATCGCGTGGCTTTAGCGTTCGATGGCCTGGAGGGATTGGAGCTGGCC
>Ga0187782_10004848_pt1 | contig 10048 bp, 10 predicted proteins | sample 0715_SJ02_MP15_2_FD_132454 | JGI IMG/M metagenome (GOLD analysis project Ga0187782, IMG submission 132454) | Tropical peat soil microbial communities from peatlands in Department of Meta, Colombia - 0715_SJ02_MP15_20_MG | ecosystem: Environmental > Terrestrial > Soil > Wetlands > Peat | place...
CCTCGAGCTGGCGCAGGAACGTCCGGGCGTAGCCGAGGCCAGGATCCCGCAGCCGGTCCCGGCCCAGGATCAGCATGGTCAGCTCGGCCAGGTAGTCGCCGGTGAGCACGTCGAGGTCGCCGCCCTCCAGCATCTCCCGCATGGCGGCGAACCTGTCGCCGTAAAAGCCGGAGGCGTTGCCGATGCGGATCGGCGTTCGCGCCTGGCCCGTGCTGGCCGTCACGGATCGCCCGCCTTCCCGCCGAAGCCGCGGCTCCGCTGAGCGCCGCTGCCGACGAAGCAAGCATAAGTGATTGTTTTTCGCCGGGCGCAGCCTGCCAGCGTCCTCGCGGGTCACGCCTGGTCGAGGAGCGTGCGCAGGGTGGCGGCGAAGGCGTCCGGCTTGCCCATGCCGCCGTATTCGCCGCCCAGGAACCCGTCGTGGCCGCCGGGGAAGGTGACCGGCGCCGTGCCCAGCCGTCCGGCCACGGCCACGCTCGCGCGGCCGGTTACCATCTGCCCGGATTCCTCCCCGACCCCGACGACGATGCGGGTCGATGCCGCGCGGAGCGCGCCGAAATCGTGCTCGTAGTGCGGGCACGAGATCATGTTCTGCCCCAGCAGCGGGTCGTTCCGCGAGCCGTCGTCCTCGGGGGGCAACCCGAAGGCGGCCGGGACCGGAGCGGGCCGGCTGGCGTAATCGGCCGGGATCGGGCCCTGCTGACTGACGAGCACGATGAACTTGGCCATGGCCGGGCCGAAGCCGCTGCGCTGGTAGGTCTGGTGGATGTCCACGCAGGCGGCCAGCACGATGTCGCGGTCCGGCAGTTCACTGAAGGCGGGCGGCTCGTGCGCCATCAGCGTCCGGACCTGCCCGGGGTGCTTGGCCACGAGGGCCAGCGCGTTGACCGCGCCGCCGCTGCTGGCGAAGATGTCCACGGGCCCGGCGTCCACCGCGGAGATCAGCCGGTGCAGGTCATCGGCGTGCTCGTCTGGCGTGGTCTCCACGGCGCCGTCGGTCCGCTGGCTGCGCCCCGAACCCCGGGGGTCATAGGTCACGACCATACGGTCGGCGAAATGCCCGGCCAGGGTGACGAATCCGGCGGCGCCCATCGGCGATCCGATGATCAGCAAGGCCGGATGGGTGCTCGAGTCGGCGCTCCGGATGTCGTAGTGGAGCACCGCGCCCGGCGCGGGCAGGGTGTCAGTCTTCGGCTCGGTCATCGGTGGACCCTCTCGGCGGGTTATCTCTCCCCGTAAGGACGCACCATACCGGCCAGACTCATCGGTAACCTGGCCAGGCTGGCCACGAGCTCGCTGGTGCGGTCGATCTCGTCCTCGGTGTTGTAGTAGTGCGGGGAGAACCGGATCAGCGGGTGGACGCCGCGGTCTTGAGTGTCCAGCGGGTTGTGCTCGGGCACCGTGGTCGACACGTTGACTCCGGCGCGGGCCAGGGCCTGGGCGGCCTGTGGTGCCGCCAGGTGGTCGATCTTGGCGGTGACGATGGCGCAGCGGGTCTGGCCCAGGTCGTGGACGGTGACGCCGGGCAGCCCGGCGAGCTGTCCGCGGAGCCTGGTGCCCAGCGCGGCGGTGCGCTGCCCGATCGCCTCCAGGCCCAGGTCCAGAGCCTGCCGGACGGCGGTGCCCAGGCCCAGGACGTTGGCGTAGCTGTGCTCCCAGGTGGCGAACCGGCGGGCCCCGGACGCCCAGGTGAAGCCGTGCCGCCCGTCCCAGGTCGCCGAGCCGATCTCGGCCACGAACGGGTCGAGCCGGTCCAGCGCGGCGGGGCGCACCCACAAGAAGCCGGTGCCCCGGGGGCCGCGCAGGAACTTGCGGCCGGTGCCGGTGAGCATGTCGCAGCCGATCGCGTCCACGTTGACCGGGAACTGGCCGGCCGACTGGGTGGCATCGATCAGGAACAGCGCGCCGCAGCCGCGGGCGATCCGCCCGATCGCGGCGGCGGGCTGGACCAGCCCGCCGCTGGTGGGCACGTGGCTGACCCCGATCAGCCGGGTCCGCTCGCCCGCCAGCCGGGCCAGGGCAGCCACGTCCAGCTGGCCGCTTTCGTCATGGGGTACCACCACGACCTCGGCGCCCGTGCGGCGGGCGGCCTGCCAGTAGGCCAGCACGTTGCTGCCGTACTCGGCGTGGCCGGTCAGGATCTGGTCTCCCGGGCGCAGCGGCACGGAGTAGAACGCCGCATTCCAGGCGTGAGTGGCGTTGTCGAACAACGCGATCTCCTGGCTCCGGCCGCCGACCAGTTCGGCGATCGCCTCATACGTGGCGTCGATTGCGTGCCGCGCCTCGGCGGCAGCCTCGTACCCGCCGATCTCCGCCTCACGGCGCAGGTACGCAGTCATCGCGTCCAGCGTCGGCTGCGACATCAGCGCCGCGCCAGCATTGTTGAGGTGAATCCTCCCGGCACAGCCGGGCGTCTGCGCCCGCAGCGCGTCGATGTCCATCCGCATCCTGTGTGTACCTGTGGCAACCGGCCTGGTAATACAGCAACCAAGCAGCGTATTCCCCCTTACCGGGCACATCAACTGGTCCAGCAGTCATCTGGTGGGGGCAGAAGGCGGAGGCGTCGATGGCAGAGGAGCCGTTCCGGACGATCTTTGAGCCGTTCCGCATCCACTCGGTCGAGCCGATGCGGCTGACCACCCGGGCGGAGCGGGCGGCCGCCCTGGCCGCCGCGGGATTCAACCTGTTCGAGCTGCGGGCCGAGGAGGTGCTGATCGACCTGCTCACCGACTCGGGGACCGGCGCGATGTCGGCCGAGCAGTGGGCTGGCGTGCAGCGGGGCAACGAAGCTTACGCGGGATCTCCCTCGTTCGAACGCTTCCGCGTGGCGGTGACCGGCCTGTTCCCGTTCCGGCACATCTTGCCCACGCACCAGGGCCGGGCGGCGGAGAAGATCCTGTTCACCGTAACCGGGGGCCCGGGCCGGGTTATCCCGAACAACACCCACTTTGACACCACCCGGGCCAACATCGAGTTCACCGGGGCGCAGGCCGTGGACCTACCCATCCCAGAGGGCCTGCAGCCGGCGCTGCGGTATCCGTTCAAGGGCAACATGGACGTCGCGGCGCTGCACGGGCTGCTCGCCGAACGGGGTGCCCATGTCCCGCTGGTGATGCTGACCGTGACGAATAATTCCGGCGGCGGTCAGCCGGTCAGCCTGGCCAACATCAGGGCCGTCCGCGAGGTCTGCGATCGCTACGGCAAGCCGCTGTTCCTGGATGCCTGCCGGTTCGCCGAGAACGCGTGGTTCATCAAGACCGGCGAGCCTGGCTACGCCGACGTCCCGGTCACCGACATCGTCCGGCAGATGGCGGCGCTGGCTGACGGGATGACGATGTCGGCGAAAAAGGACCCGCTCGCCAACATCGGTGGCTGGCTGGCGCTCAACGACGACAGCCTGGCCGAGCAGTGCCGCAACCTGGAGATTCTCACCGAGGGTTTCCCGACCTACGGTGGGCTGGCAGGCCGTGACCTGGAGGCGATCGCCCAGGGTCTGAGCGAGTGCGTCGACGACAGCTACCTGCGCTACCGGGTGCGCTCGATCGCCTATCTCGGTGAGGCGCTGGAGTCCGCGGGAGTGCCGGTCGTCGTCCCGTTCGGGGGCCACGCGGTCTTCATCGACGCGCGCGCCCTGCTGGCTCACCTGGACCCGTTGCACTACCCGGGCCAGGCGCTGGCCTGCGCGCTGTACGAGGAGGCGGGAGTGCGGGCCTGCGAGATCGGAACCGTCATGTTCGGCCTGCAGCCCGATGGCACCGAGGTTCCGGCCGCGATGGACCTGGTCCGGCTCGCAGTCCCCCGCCGCACCTACACCCAGAGCCATCTCGACTACGTGATCGAGGCCGTCACCCGGGTGGCCAGCCGCGCCGCCCAGCTGCCCGGCATGCGCATCGTGTCCCAGCCCAGGCAGCTGCGGCACTTCACCGCGCGGTTCGCGCCGCTACGCTGACCGAGCCGGAGTCATGGCCGCGATGACCCAGCGGACAGGTGGCTCAGCGGACCGGGCCGAGCTCGAGGCCGGCGAGCTCGGCGTACACGATGAACCGGAACGGGTCGAGTTGCTGGTGCAGCTCGGCGAGGCCGCGCAGTGCGTCCTGTCGGAGCTGAGCCAGCGCGGCGCTGGCCGGGTATCGCACCAGACCCGGCTCGATGATCTCCAGGGCCAGGGCGTGGTCGCCCTGCCCGGTCAGCACGCCGGCGGCCCGCACGAACGGCTCCTCGCCGCCCCCGGCGAGCAGGTCGAGCGCGGCGGCATGCGCGGCCGCGGGCACCGGCGCGAGCCCGTGCCCGTCCGCCTCCCAGTACCCGGTGCGCTGGTGGTAGAGCCGGGCGGCGAAGTTGTCGCGCATCACCAGGTACGGCACCACGGCCAGCGGGTGCTGCCGCAGCGGCTCCGGGAGGTAGGCCGCGTCGAGGATCGCGGGCAACGTGAGCCCGCGGCCGATGCTGTCGAGCACGTGCTCGCGCAGCGCGCCGAGCGCGATCTGGAGACCCTCGAGCGCGTCCACGGTGAACTGGTCGGTCAGCGGCGGGTGGCCGTGGATCAGCCTGCGGGGCCGCAGGTCCCGGATGAACTGGAGGGTCTTGAGCAGCCCTTCGGCCGAGCCCTCGGCAAAGAACGGCGCGCCCAGGTATGGCATCATGACGTCGCCGGTGAACAGCAGCCCGCTGGCCGGCAGGTAGACCATCAGCGCGTCGGAAGTCTCGCCGCCAGGGGTCGGATACAGCATCAGCTCGGTGCCACCCACGGTCAGGACGGTCGGCTCGGCGATCAGCTGGTCGGGGCCAGCGCCGTGTCCACGTCGTCGCGCACCCTTACCTGGAAGAACGCGGCCAGCGCCAGGGCCAGCGGCTGGCCCCCGCTCGCCTCGGACATGCGCCGGAAGTAGCGGTAGCCCTCGGCGTCCTGGCCGGCCGCGATGAGCCTGGCGGCGAGTGTCACGACCGTGGCGCGGTCGGCGCCCGGCCACGCGGCGGCGGTCTCGAGCGATTCGATATCCCGGTGACGGGTGATTGATCCGGTCATCACGTGAGTTCCTGTCTGCGAGCTGATCGCTTGTTGCCGGCCGCTGGCCGCCCGGCCGCCGGGCGACGGCCGGTCGCTGGGGCACACAGTGAGTCTTTTGACGAGACCAACCATGGCAAAGGTGAGTGAGTCTTGTCAAACGACTTACTGTGCTACCCTGGCCGTCATGCGCCTGACCAGCCTGTCCGAGATGAACTGCTCGATCGCCAGGACCCTGGACGTGGTCGGCGAGTGGTGGACGCCGCTGATCCTCCGTGACGCGTTCCGCGGCACCCGGCGGTTCGACGATTTCCAGGCCAGCCTCGGCATGGCCCGCAGCGTGCTCACCGCCCGGCTGCGCAAGCTGACCGAGCAGGGCATCCTGGAGCGGCGCGAATACTCCCACCACCCGCCGCGCTATGAATACCTGCTGACCGAGAAGGGCCTGGCTTTGTTCCCCGTGATAGTCGCGCTGATGGAGTGGGGTGACACCTGGGCGCCCAACCCCGCCGGGCCGCCAACCGTGTTCGTCCACGACACCTGCGGCAACGTCACGCAGCCGGTCCTGACCTGCCCGCACTGCCGTGGCGAGGTGACGACGGCCAACACCCACAGCGAGCCCGGCCCGGGTGCCGCGCTGCCCGAGGCGGGGTAGCGGTCAGGAAGCGCTGAGCGCGCGCTGCTTGGCGCGGTCGGCGAGCGAGCCGGGCAGCGTGGTCAGCAGCGCGATCAGCGGCCTGGCGCTGGCTGGCACGACGTAACGAAGCCGCGGGTTCGGGCGCTCGGCGGCCCTGACGATGGTCGCGGCAACCTGTTCCGGGGCGATGCCCTTGGCGATCCGGGCCGCCAGGTACCTCGCACCGCCTGCCATCATGGCGGCATAGGCGTCGGGAATCTCCTGGTCGGCCACCCCGTGACCGTCGGCGGCTTCGCCGAGATTGGTCGCGGTGAACCCCGGCTCGATGATGACGACCTTGATACCGAGCCCGGCCGCTTCCTGGCGCAGAGCGTCCGACAGCGCCTCCACGGCGTACTTGGTGGCACCGTAGACGCCCATGCCGGGGAAGGTGGTGCGGCCGGCCAGCGAGCTGACGTTGATGATGCGGCCCGACCCGCGCGCCCTCATCGCGGGCAGCACGGTGCGGGTCATGGCGAGCAGCCCGAACACGTTGGTGGCGAACTGGCGCTGCACGTCCGCGTCGCTCAGCAGCTCGACCGGCCCGGGCAGGGCGAACCCGGCGTTGTTGACCAGGACGTCGACGCCCGCACCGCCGGTGCTGGCCTCGATCTTGGCCCAGGCCCGGCGCACCGAGTCCGCGTCGGTCACGTCCAGGCCGACGGCCTGGACGTTCGGCGCGGCGGCGGCCAGGCCGGCCAGCACCTCCTCGCGGCGTGCCGCGGCGAAGACCCGGTGCCCTCGCCGGGCGAACTCGATCGCCGTCGCCCGTCCGATTCCTGAGCTCGCTCCGGTCACGAGCACGTTCAGCTGGCCTGTCATCGCTGGCTCCTCGGTGGCCCGGCCCCGCACCCGTGGGCCTCTGGAAACAGATCGGTTTACCTCCATACGGTACACCGATCTGTTTCCTAGCGCCACCGCGGGACGTAAACTGGCGGCGTGAGCACCTCCGGCCCGCCTACCCCACGCCAGCGGCTGCTGGACGCGGCCGCCGACCTGTTCTACCGGCAGGGCATCGGGGCCGTCGGCGTCGACCTGGTGAGCAAGACGGCGGGGGTCTCCAAGCGCACGCTGTACCAGCAGTTCGGCAGCAAGGACCGGCTCATCGCCGAGAGCCTCGACGCGCACGGCAATGCCATCCTCGGCCTGTACATCCCGGCCGAGAATCGCGGTGCCCCGGCCCGCCAGCAGATCCTGGCGGTCTTCGACGGGCTGAGCCGGTGGACGGCGTCGGAGACGTTTCGCGGCTGCCCGTTTGTCAACACGGCCACCGAGCTGGCCGACCCCGGCCACCCGGCCCGGCGGATCGCCCGCGACTACAAGCTCCGGCTCCGCGAGTACTTCGCCGACCAGGCCGAGCGCGGCCAGGCCACAGACCCCCAGCGCCTGGCCGATGAGCTGATCGTCGTCTTCGACGGCGCCATCGTGCAAGCGGTCATGGGCACCGGGCAGCACCGCGACGCCGTACGGACCGCGGTCCAGGCCCTGCTCGACGCGCACCGCCTCCCCTAGCCGCCTGGCGGCCCGTGGTAGACACGAGGCATGAATGCCTCGCTGGTGCCGGACCTGGCTGACGTGCTCGCGGCACGCCAGCGCATCGCGCCCTATCTCCGGCCGACCCCGCTGTACCACTACCCGGCGCTGGATGCGATGACCGGCACGCGGGCCTGGGTCAAGCACGAGAACCATCAGCCCGTGGGCGCCTTCAAGGTCCGGGGTGGGGTGAACCTGGTCAGCCAGCTGGATGCAGATGAGCGGCGCCGGGGTGTCATCGCAGCTTCGACCGGTAATCATGGCCAGTCGGTCGCTTACGCGGCGGACCTGTTCGGCGTGCAGGCGGTGATCTGCATGCCGGAGCGGGCCAATCCGGTGAAGGTCGAATCGATGCGGGCCCTCGGGGCCGAGGTGGTCTTCCGCGGCCGTGACTTCGACGAGGCACGCGAGTACTGCGAGAAGCGGGCCGCTGACGACGGATACCGGTACATCCATTCGGGCAATGAGCCGTCGCTCATCGCGGGCGTGGCCACCTGCACCCTGGAGATCATCGAGGCCCAGCCGGATATCGACGTGATCGTGGTCCCGGTCGGAGGCGGCAGCGGGGCGGCGGGGGCGTGCGTGGTGGCCAAGGCCGTCCGCGCGTCGATCGAGGTGATCGGCGTGCAGTCCGAAGCGGCACCGGCCGCCTACCGCTCCTGGCAGGCTCGCTCGCTGGTGGAGGACACCACCAGCACGTTCGCGGAAGGGCTGGCCACCAGGACCGCATTCGACCTGCCACAGCGAGTCCTGTGGGAACTGCTGGACGACTTCGTCCTGGTCTCCGAGGAAGCGCTCAGGAGCGCGACGCGGCTGATGATCTCCACGACACGCAACCTCGTCGAGCCAGCGGGGGCGGCGGCTCTCGCTGCCGTGCTGGACGTACCCGGGCGGTTCGCAGACCGGAAGGTAGCACTGATATGCAGCGGCGGTAACATCAGCCCGGCGCAGCTGGTGGAGCTCTGGCCTCCCGGAACGGTGTGAAGGCCGGCACGCGTGCGCCTGGCGACAGGAACTACCCGACACGGGTGACAGGCCGTCGGCCGGGCGCGGGGAGCGGGGGAAGATGAGACGGTGGAGCCGCTGGCATGGCGGGCTCGACCGGGACCAGACGACCGTGACGCAGTGGCGGCCAAGACCGTCGCGGTCCCATCATGCTCTCGGCCATCAAGGGGGCGTTCACGCTGGCGGCGCGCGGCTGACAGGATGGGCGCATGGCAGGTTCGGGTGATCCGGCCGCGCTGCCGGTCATCGATGTGAGCCCGCTGGCCGACCGCGCTCCGGATGCGGCGCGGGCGGCGGTGGCCGGACAGATCCAGGCCGCCTGCCGCGAGCGCGGCTTCTTCTACGTGACCGGGCACGGCGTGCCCGCCGTGCTGCTGGAGCAGCTGGCCGAGGCGAGCGCTGAGTTCTTCGCGCTGCCGCTGGCGGACAAGCTGGAGATGGCCATGGAGCGCGGCGGCCGGGCCTGGCGGGGATTCTTCCCGGTGGGGGCCGAGCTCACCTCCGGGCGGCCGGATCAGAAGGAGGGGCTGTACTTCGGCGCCGAGCTGCCCGCCGATGATCCGCGGGTGCTGGCCGGGGTCCCGCTGCACGGCGCCAACCTGTTCCCGCGGCAGGTCCCCCAGCTCCGCCGCGACGTCCTGGGATAGCCGTCGGCTCAGGACGGGCGGCTTGATGGTCCGGGTCGATTGCTTGCGCCCATGCCCTACCATGCTGGGCATGCCTGACCACGATCGTCTTGAGCGCTTCGCCGACCTCGTCGTCCGTGTCGGCGCGAGCGTTCAGCCCGGCTCGTTCGTGCTGCTCCGCACCGACATCGCCCACCTGGAGATCGCCCGTGCGGTGGTCGAGCGCGCCTACGTCGCCGGCGCCTCCTGGGTCGAGATCGACTGGTCGGACGGCCCGATCCGGCGCTCGCAGCTCACCCACGCGGACATCGAGAGGCTGACCAGGACGCGGCCATGGGTGGTTGCGCGGACCCAGGCGTGGGCGGCCGAGCGGGGCGTCTCGATCACGCTCGTCGGCGATCCTGACCCGCATCTGCTCGATGATGTCGATCCGGTGAAGGCGGCCGCGTTCCAGGTGGACGAGGCTAAGGCCTACCGGGGGGCGATCCTCGAGCAGCGGCTGCGCTGGACTGTGGTCCCTGCGCCGAATCGGGGGTGGGCGCGAGAGGTCTTCGGCGAACCCGACCTGGAACGCCTCTGGGAAGCGGTCGCGACGGCGATGCGGCTCGACGAGGCCGATCCGGTCGCCAGCTGGCGCGAGCGTGCCGCAGAACTGGCCGCGCGAGCCCGCGCGCTGGACACGCTGGACCTCACCGAGGTGCGCTACCGCAGCGCGGATACGGATCTGACCGTCGGGCTCGTGCCGAATGCTCGATGGACGGGCGGCGCCATCGACGACCCGGATGGCGTCACATACATGCCGAACATCCCGACTGAGGAGGTCTTCACGAGCCCCGACCGGCGCCGCGCCGACGGCGTGATCAGCCTGACGAAACCGGTGATCATCGGCGGCCTGGTGGTCGAGGGGTTGAAAGTCACGTTCCGCGGCGGGCGCATCACCGACATCACGGCCACATCGGGCGCCGAGGCGGTGCGGGCCCAGCTCGACACCGACGAGGGCGCCCGCAGCCTCGGTGAGGTCTCGCTCGTGGACCGGGACTCGCGGATCGCCAAGGCCGGCCTCCTGTTCCATAACATGCTGTTCGACGAGAACGCCGCCTGCCACGTCGCATGGGGCCAGAGCTTCCCGTTCGCGGTGGCGGACGGCCTGGCCAAGAGCAACCAGGAGAGGTATGAGATCGGGCTCAACCGCTCGGCCATACA
>Ga0187782_10004850_pt1 | contig 10046 bp, 4 predicted proteins | sample 0715_SJ02_MP15_2_FD_132454 | JGI IMG/M metagenome (GOLD analysis project Ga0187782, IMG submission 132454) | Tropical peat soil microbial communities from peatlands in Department of Meta, Colombia - 0715_SJ02_MP15_20_MG | ecosystem: Environmental > Terrestrial > Soil > Wetlands > Peat | place...
GACAGCCCTTTCATGTCCGGGAACTTCTCGTTGGGATGAATGACTCCCCGCTCGTCGCGCTTACCTTGCCAGCAGTCATCGATATTGACGTAAATGTAGCCAGCGTTCTTCATGCCCGTCGAAACGATCGCATCGGCTGCCGAGCGCACGTCGGCAGCGGTCACTTTACAGGCAAAATGGTTCCAGCTATTCCACCCCATGGGTGGCGTCAGAGCCAGTCCATTTCCATCGGCAAATGCCTGCCCGGCCAGCAAACCAAGGCCAAACACGATAATCAATGCGCGAACGACGACTGAAAACAGTCCGTGAATCATAATGTGCACTCCTCGCAAAAGAATGCTCAAAAGCCGCAACAGCGGGGGCAATTCTACTACCGAGTTTGCAACGGAGTCCACCCTGCCGGACGGGGCGCGTGTGAGACATAGAAGTTGCGCTTCGGGAGATTGCTTGATTTCCCGTGTCCTTCCTTGCCCACTGGGTACGCAGCCGCCAGCATTCCCGCGGAGCGTGACACGGTGTGGCTCCTTGCGGCGCGCTATTCACCTGACCGCACTGAGGACTTTTTCGAAGGCGCGGATAATCTCGGACTCGTCTTTCTCCGTCAGACACGATGGGATGGGCAGGAGCACGCTGCGTTCGAAGAGGCTGTCCGCGTGGGGGCACGTCCCTTTTCTATAATTCTGAGCGGAGGACTGGTTTTCTGTCAGTTTCCACGGAAAGCCTCTACCATCCACGGAGGTTTTGTCAACGAGACTGACGTTGTTGGTATAAAGGTGCAAACCCCAGTCGGTCATCACGACGTTGGAAACCCCTTGTGGGAAGGTAACAATGCCTTCCGCGCGTAGCGCTCGGTTGACGCGCTGGGCCCTCTGCGCATCGGCATAGGTGGTGATAAGAAAGCACCCGGTATCGCCGGCCGGATCAATGATTTTTCGCAACTGAACGCCGGGTAATCTTCCGAGAGCCTCCCGGATACGATATTTGCTTCGGCGCATGGCCGCGATAATCCGTGGCAGCTTCTTTAATTGAACCCTCAGCACGGCTCCGCGCAATTCGTCGAGCCGGTAGCCCTTCCCCCATAAGCAGAGGTCGGAATTGTCGAAAATCAACCGTCCCTGTTCATCTCGGGCATAGCCCAAGTCATGACAGGCAAACGCCCTTTGCCACAGGCGCTTGTTGCTGGTGGCCACGCAGCCCCCTTCTCCCGCACTCATGTTCTTGTTCATTTGGAAACTGAACACGGCCATGTCTCCGAAGGTCCCTACTTTTTGGCCCTGGAAGCTCCCGCCGTTACACTGCGCGCAATCTTCCAGCAGCCATAGCCCGTGTTGGCGCGCGATCCTCTGAACTGCCTTGACATCTCCAGGCGCGCCGCTCATGTGGACCATAACGATCCCCTTGGTCCGGGGCGTGATCCGCTTCTCGAGGTCCAGGGGGTCCAGGCAAAAAGTTTCGTCAATATCTGCCAGCACCGGGATGGCCCCATGGTTCACCACGGCTGCTATCACCGATACCCACATGTAGGCCGGGACGATCACTTCCTGGCCAGGGCCCAGTCCGAGGGCCGAGAGAGCGGTGTGGAGCGCCCCGGTTCCGCTGCTCACTGCGACGGCATGGGCGGTGCCCAAAAAGCCCGCGAATTCTGCCTCGAATGCTTCGACCTCTTTCTGTAAATCGACCCCGTAGTAACGAAACAATGAGCGGCTCCTAAGGAGACGGACCACAGCGTCAACCTCCTCGTTGTCCATATAGTGGACGCCGGGGAATTCCAAAGGCAAAGGCTCGGAACGCACGGGCGTACCTTCGTCGATGGCCAACCGATCGTTGAGAATCTCAGTGCTTTGGGTATCTTGCTTTTCGCTTTTCATTTTGACATCTCTCCTTTCGTGCGGCCAGTCCCTATTGCGTCATTCCGAGCGTAGGGAGGAATCTCGCTCTGAGTCCTTCCTCCAGGGGCAGGGCGGGATTCCTTGCTGCGCTCAGAATGACGCGGCATCACGCTGCGCGGAGGTTACTCCGTTACCCGCAATGCACCCTTGAGCGGGGTATCTTGCGACGACCTGCCGACCATAATCTCAAAGTCGCCTGGGACTACTACCCAGTGCATATCCTGGTCAAGTAATTGTAAATCTTCCGGAGTCAGCGTGAAAGTCACCGTCTTCGTCTCCCCAGGTTCGAGAGCCACTCGCTCGAACCCCCGTAGGCGCTTGACTGGCGTTGAAACCGGGGCATAAGTCTCGTGAACATAGAGTTGCACAGTTTCCTCGCCCGCGCGGCTGCCGGTGTTCTTCACATCCACCCTGACTTCCGCATTTCCCTCGGGGTGAATCTGCGCGGGAGTGATACGGAGGTTGCTGTAATCATAGTCCGTATAGCTCAGTCCATAACCGAACGGGTACAGAGGAGTGGCGGGCATATCGGCGTAGCCCCTCCTTTCCTCGCGAATCCAATCCGCCTTCGAGGGCTTGTAATTGTAGTAGGCCGGTAACTGACCTGAGTGGCGTGGAACGGTAATGGCCAGCCGCCCGCTGGGATTGCAATCCCCAAAGAGCACCTCCGCGACCGCTTCCCCGCCCCGCTCTCCCGGCTCCCAGGCCTCGACAATCGCAGGCACACGCTCCGCCGTCCAGCGGGTCGAAAGCGGCCGCCCATTAACCAGCACCACGACCGTTGGCGTTCCCGTCTCAAGAACGGCCTTGATGAGATCCTCTTGTACTCCGGTCAAATCAAGGCTGGCAACGTCGTGGCCCTCCCCATCGGTTCTTTGCTCAACTCCTTCCTCGCCACCGGGCTCCTCCTGTTGCTCGCCGACTACAACGATGGCGGCGCGGGCATTTTTCGCCGCCTGAACGGCTTCCGCGAACCCACGCTTGTCCTGGCTCAGAATCCCACAGCCCTTAGCGTAAACCACGCGGGTCGCGGGCGAGACTTTTCCTTTGATGCCTTCACGGATGGTCACAACGTGTTGGAGAATTACTGAGGGCGAGTAATCTCCTAACTGATTTCGCACGTTGTCCGCATTGGGGCCGATCACCGCAATTGAGCTCAGGTCCTTTCTCAAGGGCAGAAGATGGTTGTCGTTCTTGAGCAGGACGATTCCCTCGCGTGCTGTGCGCAGCGCCAACTCCTGGTGTTCTTTCGAGCGAACAGTCTTCACCGCTTGGTCCGGGTCCACCTCGGAATGCTCGAAAAGGCCGAGGGCAAACTTTTGTTCCAACACGCGTCGCACCGCGCGGTCGACCAGGGCGATAGGGACTCGTCCATCTTCGACATTCTCAATCAAGGGGCCCATATAAGCGGGTTCGTAGGTGATGTTCAGGTCCACGCCCGCTTTGAGCGCCAGTGCCCCCGCTTCCTTTTGAGTGGGGACGATGTGCTCATAAATCAGCGTTCCGAAACCGCCTCCTTCGCTTTCGACAATGCCCTTAAAGCCCAGTTCCTCCCTGAGGACCCGGTTCATCCATTTTTCGGAGGCGTGGGCCGGTACGTCTTCAACCTCCGGATAACCGGCCATGACGCCCAATCCACCGGATTTGGTGATCCCCCCAACCCAAGGAAGCAGGATGTTTTCGCGAATGTAACGGTCTGACAACTCGATGGCGCCGCGCTCCAAGCCACTCACGGGCTCGCTTTGGGTGGGAAAATCAGTCATAACCGCGATAACCTTATCGGGAGCGGCAAGATTGTCGCCCTGGGTGCCCTGAATGATGCTCTCCGCGATGCGTTCGTACAGGTAAGGATCCTCGGTGTAAGCCTCCTCGTTTCGACCCATGCGTGGATCGCGGTCCTCCTCCAGCACGAGGGTGGAAAGCATGTGGATTCCGACGGCTCGAGCCTCGGCAGCCGCAGCCGCATAAATGGACTTCACCAAGTCCATATCAAATGAGCTGCCAATGGTCAGGCCCTCAGGGAAAATCGTGGCGCCGGGCATCATGGCGCCGTGCGTGCCCTCTTCGTCTTCCAAAAGCGGAATCTTCAAGCGCGTCTGGGTGCGCGCGATTTTCTGTAGTTCGTTGAAATACTCAGCCTGTTGGCGCGCGCCTTTGTGCAGAATCTCGTTCGCCAGCGTGAAGAAGCCGCAGCCAGGGCCAATTTCCTGAGTGTAGGTTCCGGCCGCGAATCTGCGGCAGGCCTCCGTTTTCGAGGGAATATCTCTCCCCAGCTCTTCTACGTAAACACAAGGCAAGTTGAGCTGGCCCACCTTCTCCTTCAGGGTCATGCGGCTCATCAGATCATCAATGCGCCGCTCGACGGGCTCGTTAGGATTGAGATAAAGAGCTTCTTCGCCGGTACCTTGCGCGTGCGCCCCAGGAACCAGCCACAGAATCATGACTCCGACGAGGAACACCAGAACCCACCTTTTGTTCGACATTCGTCACCTCCCAGAGCGCCCCACCGCATCGCACGCCAACCCTCAGGTGAGCGTGGATCGTGCTGACCTGAAGGTCGGAGCGACCATTCAATCACAGGGATCCGCCGGAGCAGCTTAGCACAAATCCGCGACATTATACCTGAAAGTCAAACAGCGTGGGTCAATGGCCGCAACCAAAACGATTTCTCCTCGTCCCCTGGGCCTCGAAAGCCTCGTAGCCCGCGAAGCGGGTGGCACATTGTGGCCCACGGCGCTAGCGGCATAGGCGTTAACCTAAGAGCTTCGGGGTGTCTCGCACCCCCGGGCGCGATCACAGCCTTCTCCCTTGGGGAGAAGGTGCCCGACGGAGGAGGGCGGATGAGGGGTTTTTTCGGGGAACCAACCCCTCACCCGGCCCGCGCCAGCTGGTAAAAGCGCCGGTCGCGGTCCACCCTCTCCCCTCGGGAGAGGGTTAGGTTAACGCTTATGCGGCGCAAGCCGTGGGCCACAGGACGTCGCTGCTACCGCGGCTTGAGGCAGGCGTAGCGCTTTCGCTAGGTTTCATCCCGCGACTGCAGGACTAATGATATTGGGTCCCTTCGGAAGCTACGGGGTACGCTTTAGTTAGCCCACAAATGTAGAAATGCCAGAGGGCGGCCGCAAGGGCCGCCCCTACAGACACTAGAAGAAGAATTTCATGGCCACTTGGCCGATGCGCGGCGAGTTGGCGCCGGTCACAAAGCCGAAGGTCGAGTTGTTGAAGTTCCCCTGCGGCGCGCCGAATTGAGCATGATTCCAGGCATTGAAGAATTCCGCCCGGAATTCGAGGCTCTTCACTTCGGTCAGCTTCACATCTTTCGTCAAAGACAAGTCGAAGTTGTTCCAACCTGGCCCGCCGAAGAAGCGGCGGCTGGAATTGCCGAGTTGCCCCACCTTCTCATCAGTGAAGAGCGTGTTGTTGAAGTAGGGATTACAGCCGCTGGGGCACTGTGGGCTGGCCCCGGGAAGAACTGCGGTTCGCGGATTCTTGAAATCCAGGCTCCCGGGAGCGCGGTTAGGCTCGTCGATATCGTTGCCCTGCCCCGCACCGGCAGTTCCCAGCATGGAATTATCATCCGTTTCGTAGATATACACGGGGAATCCCGTGGCGAAGCGCGTAATGCCGTTGAAGGACCAGCCGTCGGTCAGGCGTTTAGGGCCGGGAAGCTTGTCGAACGGCAGCCGGTAGGAATAACTCAGCACGAAGTTCTGCGCGACATTGAATGCCGAGAGCGCCTTGGTGATTGCCGGGTCGACCGGGTTGATGTTGTCACCCAGTCCGAGTCCATTGCCGGAAGCGTTGTCCAGCGACTTGCCGTAGGTGTAGGCGGCGAGGAATTCGGCGCGGCCCAAGGTGCGGCGCAGTGTGGCCTCGAGCGCATTGTAGTTGGAGTTGGCCATCGTCGCCATATAGCCGTTACTGGAAAAAGCTTCGGTAAGACCGGTGAGACCTTGAACCACGTTACTGTAAGGCGAACGGACGGTGTAGACCGGTCCTGTCGGGGCCATGAAGGGGCCGGCATCTTCGGCCAGGGGGCCGCAACCATACGCCATCAGGCTCGCGCACAAAGCCGGATTGGAGGGGTTGGCCTCGACGGTGCCCAGAAGCCGGTGCGCTTGGGTTCCAACGTAGCTAACGGAAAGGATTGTCGCGGACCCGAACTGCCGTTGTACTGAGACGTCGTAGTGCTCGGCGTAGGGAAGCCGGTTGTCCTTGAAGAAGGCCGGCGAACTGCCGATGGGCACGAATTGCGCCCAGTTCAAGGAGCTGTCAGGGTTTGAGGGGCTGACATTGAGCGGAGGCACGGGGACAGGAAAACGCTGGCCCTCGTTCACGCCATCGGTGCGAATGAGAAAGGGGTTTTGAAAGTCCGGGAGATAGGCGGGCCCCCACCAGTAACCATACGGCGCGTCGCCGCTCTCCTGTTCGACGATGCGGTTTTCGAACGTGTTGAAATAGACGCCATAGGCCGCCCGGATGCTCGTCTGTCCGCCTGCTCCCACTAACTTACCCAAAAAGCCGCCGGAAGCATGAGGTGAGTAAGCGAGACCTAAGCGCGGGCCAAAGTTGTTGTAGCGAGTTGGGGAGAGCGTGGAGGGAATGCCTGGGTCTCCGGGGAAACACCAGCCCACGGGCGATCCCGGAAACTCCTTCGACTGGCAGCCGGGAATAAGGGCTTCCCATTCGTTGTGAGCCTCCCACCAGGGAGAACTGACCTCCCAGCGCAAACCATAGTTCAACGTAAGGTTGTGGGTGGCGCGCCAGCTATCCTGGGCATAGAGGTTGTAAGTCCGCGAGCGAGCATAGACGGGCAGTTGCAGGCCCTGGGAGTAGCTCGCTGGCGCCCCGATCAGGAAATCGGCAAAATCAAAGCCCGTCTCGATTCCGTCGCTAAAACCGAAAGACCCGTTCAGGTTCAGGGCGAACCGGTATTCCACCTGATCGTAGCTGAACGCCCCGCCGAATTTCAGCGTGTGGGTTCCAATGACCTTGGAGAAGTTGTCCGCGAGGTTGTAGGTGTTGTCAAAGACCCGGAGAAAGTTATTGGCCACACCGATGTTGTAGTTGCTGAAACCGATAGGTTCTACGCCCTCATAGCTAGGGTTCATCGCAAAAATCCCGGTGAAACCCTCTTCGGAAAGCGTTGGCCCCAGCCCTCCCACTGGAGTACCGGAAAACTGAACATTACGCATGTAGCCAAGCCGAAGCTCATTGACGGCCGTCGGACCGAGCGCTTTGGTGATGCCCAAATTCACAATTTGCGCGCGGCCGTTGTTGCCGGAGGCGAAGCCCGGGACATTGTCGGAGGCGTAGGGGTTAACCAGGAAGTCATCGTCGATGAAATAGTAAGCCGAAACCATACCCAGACGAGTGTTGGCATCGATTCGGCCGCTGCCTTTGTCGTCTCTGAGCGTTTCCTTATAGGCTGAGGTGGTGAAGTCCGAGCCTGAGTTGGGAAGCGGGATGTACTTCATGAGGAACTGGGCGGGCGGACTGAACGCGGACTGGGGGATAACCGCGTTGGGAAATACGCACTGAGTGTTGGTTGTACACCCGCTGGTGTAGTACGGCTCCCCGGCTGTGACGGGGTAGCCAAATCGCTGGGATAGAGTGTTGGCCCAGGCAGTGCCGTTCACTGCTTTCGTGAGTAGGCTGGTCACATCCGACAGGTTCCCGGACCGATCCTGGGCGGAGGGCACCGCAATCAGGCCGGTGTCCTGGCCTTGCACCAGACGCGTCCCCTGGTAGTCGGCAAAGAAGAAAACCTTGTCGCGCATAACCGGTCCGCCGGCCGTGCCGCCGAAAATGTTCTGGTGCAAGGTGGCGCGGCTGGGAGAAAAGAAGTTGCGGGAGTCGAGATGGGGATTGCGCACGAACTCGAAAGCATCGCCGTGGAACTGGTTGGTGCCTAGCTTGGTAACGACGTTGATCAACCCGCCGGTATAGGCCCCATACTCGGCGTCGGCATTGTTGGTGAGAATGCGGAATTCGGCGATCGAGTCGAGGTTGGGAATGATGGCGGTGTTGTTGTACAACCTATCCTCGGCATTACCGCCATTCACGATGAAACCGTTGGCGCTTTCTCGCTGTCCGCTGACCGAAAGCGCCCCTGGGTCCAGGTTTCCTGAAACCTGCATCCCATAACCCTCGCCACTCGAGCTGGGCGCCACGCCCGGTTGCAGAGCCAGCAGGTCGGTGTAGCTGCGGCCATTCAGCGGAAGAGTGGTCATCTTCGTGCCGCCAATCACCTCGCCCATCTGGGTGGCGGTGGTTTCGACGTGTACGGCCGTGGAGGTGATGTTCACCTCCTGGTTTACGGCGCCCACCTTCATCGTGGCGTCGATGCGGAGCGCGGTGTTGACATCCAGGACCAGGCCCGTCTGGCGATATTCCTCGAACCCCTTCTCGGTGATCTTGATCTCGTAATGACCGGTGGGAAGGGCCGGAAAGTTGTAAAAACCCGCCGCATTGGTCTGGGTTGTGGTCTGGATGCCGGTGTCCGTGTTCAGAACTACCACCGAGACTCCGGGCATGACCGCCCCCGTCGGGTCCGTCACGGTTCCCGAAATACTCGCCGTGACGCTGGCGTGGGCCACAGAGACTCCCAGGACGAGCAGCAGTCCCAGGGTGAACAAAGGTTGAAAATGTAGAAACCTAAGTCGGATTTTGCGCATTGCGAGCCTCCTTCATCGAAATACGGATATCTCCAGGGTGAATCTCGCCCTTCCCCAAACACCCGACGCGAAAATCAATTCAATGGAATGCCCGTGAAGGCCAAGGCGGCCCAGTTCATCAACAACCCCAAAGCTTTGCCCACGTGTCCGAAAACGTGAGTGACAAGCCCAGAATCGTGTTCAGAGTGGCTAGGGCCTGCGCAACGAAACTTCCTCATCGATCAACTGATACTCTCTAGAAGATAATTTGTCAAGGGTTATTGCGGCATCGCACTTCACGGCCACTGGTTGGAGAAGTCCTATCTTTCAACGGCGTTTAGCCCAGCCCTTGTTTCTTGTTCCCGAAAAACGCTGGATGGGAGCTAATCTTCGGCAAGTCCTGAGGTAACTTCTTCAAGAAAGCCAGAGTTCTTGGCTAAGGGATATCATGGTCGGGCAGCCTCTCCAACTGGGGTTTCAGGTGCATTTCGTAGCAGTCAGGGCAAACCCCATGGCTGAATTGGGCTTCCGAGTGGCTGGCCACGTAGGCGTCGACTTGTTCCCAGTAGTTCCGGTCGTTCCGAATTTTCTTGCAGTAGGAGCAGATGGGGAGAAGCCCTTGCAGTTGCTTCACTCGCATCAAAGCGTCTTCCAGCTCGTGAAAGCGGTCCACAAGAGCTTGTTGTAACTGCACGATACGCGCCCCCGCATGCAGACGCGCGCGCAGTTCACGCGGATCAAACGGTTTGGTGATGTAGTCGTCAGCCCCGGCTTCGAGCCCCTGAACGACATTCGCAAGTCCCCCGCGAGCTGTAACCAGGATGATATAGGTCGGGGCGTTGGGTTTTGCGGCGCGCATGTGGCGGCAGACTTCCAAGCCATCTACTCCCGGCATCATCCAATCCAGCAAGGCGATCTCCGGTGGATTCGATCCTTCCAAGACGCGCAAGGCCTCAACCCCGTCGGTCGCCACCAGAACCTCAAATCCCCACCCCCTTAGAGTCGCCTGGATCAAATGTCGGGAAGTAGCCTCATCATCGGCAATCAGAACGCGCACGTCATTCCTCCGCGACCTCGCAAGGGCAATCCGCCGGTTGGCGGACGCGCATCCCGGAGCAGCCACAAGGACCACTCCGATAACGTGGGCGGAAATTCAAAGATCTGGATCTTCATTGCCTGCTCGCCTACTGAACGATTCAGGCCGGCGTAATGCCCCGGAGAGTTCCTCCAGCGAGTAGGGCTTGCCGATGAAGCCAAGCGCGCCTGCCAGGCGCGCTTCACGTAAAACCTCATCCGAACTATAGCCCGAGGAAAGAATCACCTTAGCGTGGGGATTGATCTCCCGCAGCCGGCGACAAGCTTCCAGACCGGTGATGCCCGGCATCACCAAATCGAGTAACACGGTGTCGATCTCGCGGAAGCGTGAGGAATAAACCTCACAGGCCTGACGGCCATCCGCGGCGGTGAGCACGTGATAGCCGAGCCTCTTCAACCCTACCTC
>Ga0187782_10004851_pt1 | contig 10044 bp, 7 predicted proteins | sample 0715_SJ02_MP15_2_FD_132454 | JGI IMG/M metagenome (GOLD analysis project Ga0187782, IMG submission 132454) | Tropical peat soil microbial communities from peatlands in Department of Meta, Colombia - 0715_SJ02_MP15_20_MG | ecosystem: Environmental > Terrestrial > Soil > Wetlands > Peat | place...
AACCGCCCCGGCATAATCGCCGTTCTGGTAGCTCACCCAACCAAGGGTGTCCTTGAACTGAGGTACCGGCGATTTGCGCAGCGTCGCCGCTAGCGACTGTGCACGTTCCAGACTCGCCTTATCTGTTCTATGATCTGCAAGCAAACTTGCCAGATTATTTGCTATCACCAGAGATGCTGGATCCTTATCCAGCATGGATTGGTATTCGGCGATCGCACCCTCGTAATCGTTTTTAAGTTCCAATATGCTTGCCCACAGCAGACGCAGCACGGAGTTGTCCGGCAGTTGTGTTAAGCCTGTGCGAATCACGTCTTGAGCCTTATCAACTTCGTTACGCTTTATGTAAAAACCGACCAGCGCTTGGTAGCCAAGTGTGCTCTTCGGCTGCTTTTCGATGGCCGATTTGTAGCTGTCGATTGCTTGATCGGGCGCGTTGTTCGCTTGTTGAATCGAACCGAGCAAGACGTGGGCTTCAGCGTTGGTGGGATCTGTTTGTAGCGCATTTCGTAAGAGAGCTACGGCCTTATCCGTCTGTTTTGTTCGAACATAAGCGCGAACCAGATTAAGCATAGGCTGTACGGCCGATGGATCTGCGGCGTAGGCGCTCTGTAGCGCGGCGAGACCTTCCTCATATTTGTTTTGCGCTACCAGAGCGGCGCCAAGAATCTCATCGGCAACCCCAGCATTGCCAAAGCGTTTGATCTTAGTGGCGATCTCCTCAGCACCGGCCCAGTCCTGGTGCGATAGTCTCACCTCAGCCGATTTCGCCAAGACCTGTTGGTTTTGCGGCCAACGGGTGGTGAGATCGGTTAAGACATCCTCGGCGCGGGCGTCGCCGCCGCGACGCTGCAAAAAGGCAACATAGGCGAGGCCAACGCCGGGATTAAAGTTCGAAACCCGCACGGCGTCGGCGAATTGCTTATCGGCCAGCTCAATCGAACCGCTGCGTTCATAGGCTGTCGCCAGAAGCAACATGAGCTCAATTGAGTGCGGTTGATCGTTGAGAGCCGTGCGCAGATCATTGATAGCCGCCTCGACCTGTCCTCGTTCGATGCGTATGGCAGCGCGCAGCCTCAGGCCTTCCGTATGCCGGTTGTCCTTCTGCAAGATCTGAGAGACGACCGAGTCGGCCGCATCGAGGTCCTTCCGATTGAGATACATCTGTGCCAGCGCAACTTGCGCCTTCAACACGTCCTCCGAGGAAGAGTCGGCGATCAGTTTTTTCAGCAATTGCTCGCTGTCCCTGAATTTGCCCTGAGCAAAATCAAACTGCGCGAGTGCCAGTTGGTAGGGGAAGTTGTCTTTCCGGTCATTAATTCGGGCGACCAATTCCTGCCGAGCGGCTGTCGACCCTCTGAACGCGCTTAAGAAGCGCACGAGTGCCAGTTCCCGCTGCGGGTTATCCGGTTTTGCCCCGGCAATAGCCCGCAGTTCCTTTTCGGCGTCATCCGGGCGCTTCTGAAATAAATACAATCTGACTAGTTGATTACGAAATCCGCCGTCAGGATGAAGTTCGGAAAGTGTCTTGAGAAGAGCTTCCGCCTTTGGCCAGTCATTTGTTTGCTGGTAGATTCTGAGCTTCAGAAGCTGGATACCAAGGTCCTTGCCGTCCGAAAAGGCTTCGGCTTTATCGAGAAGCTGGAGCGCAGCCTGCGTGTCGCCTTTTGCCAACCGATCAGTGGCAAGCACTGAAATGGCGGCAGCATTTTTTGGATCGAGGTCAAGTGCGGCATTGGCGATCCTTAGCGCTCCAGTCACGTCCTTCGCTCGCAACAGGATAAAGGCCTTCAAGGCGAGGGCATCGGCATTATGCTCGTCGAGAGTATTGACCTCATCAACGAGTTTGAGGGCATCGTCATTGGCACCTCCAATCACAAAAAGTCTGGCAAGCTTCAATCGGTCACTAACGTCCTTCGGATCAAGCTCAACAGCGGTTCGCAGATAAGGAACTTCTCCGGAAAAATTTCTATTGAGCTCCTCAATTTTGGCGAGAGCGAGCCATGCGGCCACGTAATCCTTCTTGAGTTTTACGGCGTTCTTAAATTCGATACTCGCCTTGGCGTACTCGTGTGCGTCAAGAAGTTTCATGCCGCTTTCATAGTAGCTTTTGGCGCGCTCTTCTGATGAGCTGCAGCCCGCAACCTGAAGAGCGGCGAACACGACAAGCGCGAAGCGGGACGCGGTCATCAGCCGGTGCAGCAAATGGGCCAATCGCATTGTGACAAGTTCCTACTCTGTCTTCTTAGTTACTCAGGGCCGCGTTTACTGGAGGCGTTCGATCAGACGGCAAGTAGGTCGTCAGGGCGGGCACGACTTCGTGCATGAAAGCCTGCAGGCGGCGGTCGGCATCGTCTTCCGTCTCACCAGGCAATAGTTGAGTTGTCAGCCGTATTAACGCACCATCGGTTCTGTTTTTTGCTATAGCATCGGCAAAAAGGTACCACTTCGACCACCACTCGTTGGCAATAGTTCGGCCGCGCTCACTAAACCAATAGTAGACCAGCATCTTGTATCTGTCTCTGGCGATAATGACGCGGTTAAACGGTAGCGGCGCGTCGAAGTTCGGGTCGCTCGTGCGCTCAAAGCGAGATATTTGCCAGCCGCCGCCCGGGATGCAGACTATGGGTGAATGAGGCGATTCGCCCTGTCGCTGAGAGCTATAATAGGCCACGTACAGGTTGACCGGCTTATGGTTTGGGCCGCTGTAGTCCGACACGATGTAGTCGTCGAACTTCAAACCGCGCTCAACGTCTGGCTCTAGCATCGACGGGCGGCCCTGCCAGACTCCGAGTCGCAACGGGAATGCCGCAAATCGAGACCGTTCAGGCACAATTTCGGAGCGCCCGGATATAAAGGCAATGCCTAGTCCGCTTGCGATCAAGGTGGCTAGACAGACAAAAGCGGGTAGTCGATTTATTGATGGAAGCTTAGGGCCAGCCTGCACCTTTGTTATTGTCGGGGCACCGAACACGTCGTGGAGCCGTTTGCCAGACAAGCGTGCGAGCAAAAGGATCTCTGCGGCTAAAAGTACAGCGCAAGCGATGAAGATAGCCCAGCCCTGAAAGAGATGAAGCAGGCCTTCGGCCTGTTCGGGGCCCCATCTGCTGACCAGGACGCCGACTAATCCAACCCGAAGTCCGTTCATTATGATCGTAATCGGGACAGCAGACAGAAACACGATCACGCGTTGCCAGACAGGCGCTTGGAACAGATAAGCCGCAAGGAAGCTGAGGCTCAGGAGCGGATAGAGATACCGCAGACCGCTGCAGGCTTCGACTACCGCAAGCTTGGCGTTGCCGAGGTCGATGATGTTACCATCGAGATAAACCGGGATCTGGAACATCCTAATGACAAAGCTGGCAAGCTCAGAGGATATGAGCTGCAACCGCAGGGTTAAAACCGAATCGACGAAGTACGGAAGCGGAATAGCAAAAAGCAAAAGCGCCATCGGGATCAAGGATACGCGCAACAGCGAATAACCGCCCACTGCCAGCACGATACCTGCAAGCGCGATAACAAATCCGACCTGGGACAGAATGTAGATCGCGCTCAGGGCACCAAGAAGGTTCATGAACACGGAAAGAACAATAAGGACGAGGCCGCTCCAGCTCGGTCGCCCGATACTGTCGTGCAGCGCTTGGCGCCGGGTCCAAAGCAACCAGACAGCCACGACGGGGATTAGAAAGCCGTGACTATATTCTTCCTGGGTCGACCAGCGATAGACCAATTCCTGGAGCGGACCGCGGAAGCCGATCACGGCGACAAGCACCGCGAGGCTCATCAGCACGACAGTTTGTGTTGTCGCGCGCTCTGTCTGGTAGACAGATGGAGACGACATTACCCGTCACAGCCTCCAGCTAAAAGGAAGTCAACGCAATGGAGCCGAAATAATCTCGCGAGCCGCGGTGAAACGCCAATGAATTTTAGGCCCGCATTCCTCAAAATGCGGTGTTTGCTTAACATCAGCAACAGCCCGAAAAAGCGGGCGTCAATGAGGCGGGTAGCCGACAAATCGACGACGAGCTGCTTTTGGGTTTTCAGCGCCCCGTTAAGGCAAGAGATGGCTTGGCCCACGTACCTGGCGGTCGCATCACCGGATAGGCATAGAGAAACGGCGACCTCATCTTCGATCAGATCTATGTGCAACTCTGGCGGTTTGCCGCCCAACCCCAGCCGCTGCCAGCGGGCTGACATGACCAGCGGCAAGATCCGCGTCACCAGCAGCCGCAGCAGGGTGGCGGCGTCATGACCATAGCGCTTCCATAGGTGCGGTTCCTCCTTGATGCGCCACAGCCACTCGAGACCCAGTTTGCGCAGGATCGGAGGGGCGCGCTTGATGGTTCCGGCTGCGAAATTTATGGCCGCGCCGAGGTGGGTACGCACCGCCGGCCGTAGACGACGATGATTGCGCAGTAGCCACATCTGCCCCTTCGCGGCGCCGAGGGCGACTACGAGTAGATCGGCGTCGCTGGCATTGATCGCGTCGATGATGGAGTCCCCGCTCAGGTCGTCGACGCTGCCATAGCCGGGGTACATCGAGCCGACGCAGTGCAACCCGCCCGGCCAGTCGTTCAGGGTCTTGGCCGCGGCGGCAGCGACACCCTCAGCCCCGCCGAACAGAAACACCCGCAGCGGTCGCCTGGTGCCCGGTGGTGCCTCGAGCGCGTCGAACATGTCGGATCCGGCGATGCGGTGTTTAATCGGCACGCCCATAAGGCTTGCGATCCAGACAATTGGCATGCCGTCTACGAGGCAAAGATCGCTGAGAAGAAGGGATTGACGAAATTCGGCGTTGGCTGCACTGGTCGCCAGAAAATTGACATTGACCGTCGAAATGAGAAGCGGCGTCTTGTTAGCGGCTGCGGCGTCGATCCGGCGCAGAACCTCCGGCATTTCGACGGCGTCGATGGGCAACCCAAGAATGCAATAGACGTTACGCGAGAGATCGTCCGGAAGCGCTACGTCCGCAGCTGACTGACCGGGACTCTCGTTCAGGCCCCAAACGCCCGTCTGTTGGCCACTCACATTACCGTCAGACAGTACCGCCGCAGAGCGCGCCGCGGCTAACGGCGAGAAATTCTGCGGGAGCCACCCGGCCATCCCACGCACTTCAATAGGCATTGCGACCGCGCAGAACCTCGATCATGGTGCGGAACACGATCCAGCAGTCGAGGTGGAAACTCCAATTATCGATGTACCAAAGATCGAACTCCACCCGTCGCTGAATATCCGCCGCTGTTGGCGTTGGCCCACGACATCCGTTCACTTGTGCCCAGCCAGTCAGGCCCGGCTTAACGTGATGTCTTACGGCATAGTTGCGGACCACTTTGTCGAACTCATTGTCATGCGACACGGCGTGCGGCCGCGGCCCTACGAGTGACATGCTACCGGTCAACACGTTCCACAGTTGCGGTAGCTCATCGATGCTGGTGTGCCGCAGCCACTTTCCGACTCGCGTGACCCGGTGATCGTCAGGCGTTGCCTGAAAGACCAATTTGCCATCTTCCAACACCGACATAGTTCGGAATTTGAGGATGTAGAACTCATGGCCATTAAAGCCGCGCCGTCGCTGTCGAAACATCGCCGGGCCGGGTGAGTCGAGCTTGATGGCTACGGCAGTGAGCAGCAGCAATGGTAGCAAGAGAACAAGGCTGCCCCCCGCGCAAATAACGTCGAGGCCCCGTTTGATTGCTAGTTCGATCGAATCAAGCGGTTTGCGCTGTAGTTCGACGTATACGGTGTCGCCAATACGACGCGAAGGTCGCATCAATACCTTCGCGCCTATTCCGGCTGGTATTAAGCCGATGGTGATCGGCACCTCGCGCAGCTGGGAAAGGCGCTTGATTAGTCCGGAGCAATGGTCGATTTCGGCGCTGATGAGCACCTCTTCGATTTCCGGATGCTCGCGCACGAATGATATGATGGGCGAAAGATCTTCGCCCTCCGAGGAGAGGAGGAATCTCTGGGTTATTTGATAACCGTATTTGGCTAAAGTGGCGACAAAACTCTCATTAGGCATTTCCTCTGCGATCAGTACGGTATTGCGCCCGGCAAATTTTTGCGCGGCCAAGCCACGTGTCAGCAACAAGTACCAAAGACAACGGAGTGCGATCAACAGGCCAACACCAGCTGCGGCAAATAGCAATACGGTTCCGCGCGAGAATTCCGCACCGATTTTCAGTGCAAAAGCTACGCCGGCAAAGAACAGAAATACGGCAACCCAAGTGACATTGACGGTATAAAGCTGAGTTCTAAGGTCGAGCAATTCCGCCGGGTCGTAAAGCCCGCGGCTAATCATCAGCGATATGAACAGCGCGGAAACGATTGCAGCGATGCCGACGTACTCAATGATATCGCCGAGCGTCCCAATCGTTTCAATGTGATAGATCGCTCCAGCAAGGATCGACGAACAGAAGATGCCTGCTACATCAGACGCAATAGCGAGAGGTTCGATCGAGCGATAGGAGATCAACCATTTGTGTGCGGGCCGGCGCGTTATTGGCAAAACGCTCGGCGCACTAGCAGGTGCACGGGTCTGACGTGCTACGAAATTCATGCTTACTGACAACTTACGGGTTCACTACCCCGGTAATGAATTTCTAAGCATATTGCTGCAGTGCATGCAAGTTGGTGCGCGCGAATAACATCGGCATAGTGAACGCCATCGGAGGGGATAAACCGTGGCGCGCCTTCACTAATCGGCTGGGCTGGGGATGGAGACTGTTGCCGCCTTGCCATTGTGCTGCAGCGTCGCCTCGCGCGGTTGAACGGCGGTCAGCGTCCACCCCGAACGGCTTTCGCCGGTCCGCAGCCGGATAACGGCGTTCGATTTCTCATCATGGAATATCGCAATGCTTTCGGCGTCTGCGAGAACCGTACCGAGCAGGGCGAGCAGGGGCTGGTTAGGTTCGTTGACGCGCCCAGCTTGCTCCGGCTGAGGCGTTTGTGACGCTTGCACAGGCGGTGGTCGTCGGGAGGGAGAGAAAATCGGCCGCTCGCGCGTAGCCGCCAATGAGGTGCGGGGGATAGCCCACAACGGGTTCGAGCGTTCGGCCGCTTCGGCCGGCCAGAGACTAGTAGCCAGCGACTTCGCCAGCGCCGGCGCCCGGTTCCGCGCCAGGGTCTCGCTCGCTGGCGGAACCGCGCTTTGCCCCTCGCTCGGCTTGGGTATCAACTCGTTACGCGGGGTAAGTTCCTGCGACCAAGCACGTTCGACCGCTGGGCCGCTAAAAAGGCCAGCCAAGGCGAGGATGGCGGCGGAATAGAACGTGTGGCGCGTCGTCATTTGGTTTCCGACCCCGACCACAATCCGGTTACCTCAAGTACCACTCGCATCCGCCCACCCTCGCCGACCGGCTGTAGAGCCTCAGCAGTAAATTGATCAATAAATAGGAAGGGCATTCCTGCCTCGAGGTCATAGAGCAGCTGCTGCACGTCCTTCTGCTCAATCTCACACGCGGCGGTGATCCGTACCGAATTATCCTTTGATTTTACGTCATACGGCGCGACCTCGGAGGACACTAGATTGCCGCCAGAGCGGACAATCGCACTGCTGACTCGCTGCAGAAGCGCCGCACTTGCTACGGTCAAAGTTGGGCCTTCCAAGAACGGTGACCCTTGCGGCTCGACGGCAGATGCCGATTGCTTCACTTCAGCAGATTTTGCGAGGTTATGATGTTCCAGGCGGCTGAGGAGTTCGGCGGACGCAAAGACCTCGCGATGGTTCTGCACTATACCTGCGAGCGCAAAGAGTGTCGTCATTAGCAGCGCTACGACCACAGCGCCATAACCGAGCGCCGGAAAGAGTGGATGGCGTGCGAACAATCGCTCGACAAAGGAATTGACGATCATGAGTGTGCTGCCATGCCCGGTTGAATAAGTGCTTCAATGTGAAAGCGTTCGCCTGGGTCATGAGGCGAACGCGTTGTCGGTGCAAAGAAGGTTGCTCGGCTGAATAGACCCGACTGCTCTATCAGCCCGATCAAAGACGCTGCGTCATGCGTTACCCCTGTCACGTGAATTTTGTTGTCTTCGATGCGAAGCTCGGTCAAGCAAGTGTGGTCAGGCAAAATTCGCGACAAAGCTTCAATGATCACAACGGTAGGTGGCGCAGCGTGTTTGCGTTCTATAAGTTTCTGCCGAGTAGCGGTGGGCGATCCCGATATGGCGTCGTCAGGCAGGCCAGCGGCAGCACGAAGCTCGGCAATTCGCTGGGATATCGCGTCCCTTTGCGCGTCAAGGCTGATCACAGTGAAGGCAAAACCCGCGACTGCGACAACGGTCGTGGCCGCCACGGCAATGAGCGTCATAATAAGGGTATGGCGAATTTTACCGACGTCTGCGAATCTTGTCGGCTTTCCTTCCATCACTTTGATGGCATCGGTTTCATGATCCGGGCTCGGCGTGAAAACGACGATCGATTGCACGCCAAGGTCGGCGACAGCCTGTACGTAAGATGCAATCGAGGCGCGCGCGGCTGCCGCGACGGTGACGGCAATTCGATCGCCGCTGGCTTCGTTGGGTCTGCTCCAGCCGAAGGCAGCGTCGAGAGCGTTCCATGGCGTTAGGCGATCGATTTGCGCACGAATAATGCCGTCGAGGAACTCGGTGGCGCGTTTGGGGAGTTCAAGTGGCTGGAAGAGAAAGCGGCGGGGCTTTAAAAATAGCTCGACGCGGCTGCCCCGCAATCTCTTTGCAAGCGGTTCCGCGATCGTGCTGACGATCCGACCGTTTGCAATGCGGATGCGCTCGGTAACAGACGCCTCGTCGGCATGCTTTTGCCTGACGCGAAGATTGAATTCGTCGTTGTCCAGTTCGACGAGCTCAATAGTGCTGCGCGGTGAAACAAAGCGCCGCAGTAGAACTACGGTAAACGTCGCGGTTAAATCAATCCACTGAGAAAACCCCGAGGCTATGGTCCGCCATACCTTCATGGCAGCTCATTCCCACCGACTGTCGAGAGCCAAATCGGACCCGTCTCGCCAAGACAGGATGGCATAGGGCTCATTGGCTTCGTCGAAGGGCAAAATGACGACTTCTGAATTCGACCGCCGACCGTCGTCAAAGGCGATCCGAACAGAGACGCGCGAGCTCCTGCCGCCTTCGGCCGTGGCAAAACGCTCGACCGGCCCCAGTCGCTGCAACAATGCTTTTGCGTCACCAGAGATTTGGCGCTGGGCGAGAAGCTCGTTGACGCCGTCGTTGGTTATGCCTGGCAAGGCGGTGAGCACAAGCGGCGTCGCTTCAAGAACATTAACCTGCAGACGGCCGCTATAGACGGTCAGATACGGTAATGCCTGCTCTACAAGGGCTGGAGGCAGGCCAGGGACCCGCGCTAGCTCGTCGACGTGGGGGAACGGGGCGCCGCGCGCCGCATATCGCAACGCGCCCGCTTGGGTTGCCGAAAACGAATCCTGGCCTTGCGGAGGCGGAGTGCGCCAGTCGGCAATGCGCTCGGCGTAGTTAGCCGCATCATTGGCACTGGCGCCAAGCGCCGAAAAAAGACCAGCCAAAAGCTCTTTTGACGCTGCATTTAGATCAATTCGTGCAGTTTCGGATTGGAACGTCACTGCTATGTTCGCCTTGCCGATACGAAAATCGAAGCCCCCGTGGGTCGGCCGTGATTGCGCGTCTGTTTCAGTCAATTGATAGGCAGTTAACTCGAGCGCTGCTGACACCAAGGCTTCGCTGCGCAAGCGGTCTTCATGTGCCCTGAAAGTGGTCGCGGTATTCATCACATAAACCGCATAAATCGAAACCAACGTGGCCAAAGCGCCGAGAATCCATAAGAGCGCTACGATGATGAATCCGTCCGGCGAATCTCGGCGCGTGTTGGTTGCAGGAATAGTCATGGCGAACGACCGGTACTCAGGTCCTGTGACTTGCTGCCATCCGGCGATTGTGCGAGGGACCGACGCGAGTCAAAACAGTCGGCGACAGACTTTGCGCGGATACAGTCGGCGGGCATCTCCACATGCAACAAGACGGCCGTTGAGGTGACGAGAGCGCGCCCTGTCGCAGCGTCATGTACCATCACTCGAATAG
>Ga0187782_10004853_pt1 | contig 10043 bp, 7 predicted proteins | sample 0715_SJ02_MP15_2_FD_132454 | JGI IMG/M metagenome (GOLD analysis project Ga0187782, IMG submission 132454) | Tropical peat soil microbial communities from peatlands in Department of Meta, Colombia - 0715_SJ02_MP15_20_MG | ecosystem: Environmental > Terrestrial > Soil > Wetlands > Peat | place...
GCGCACCGTCGAAGGCCTTTGGGCCAAGATCGGCGAACTCCTGCCCGCCTTCACGCCCCAAGAATGCGCCAACTACTTCGCTGCCGCAGGCTACGATACGACGTGAATGGATTCCGCTCTAGATCGATGGACGGCCTCAACTCACGAGAGGATTCCGAGAGCTTTGCTCTCGAGGCCGTCGCGAAGTGGGCAGATCGCTCACGGCCAGCGTTCGCTGAGTTTGATCGCCAGCGCGCCGCCCTTGACTGGCGGCGCACCCTCATCAATATCGCCGCCATCGTCGACTTGGCCCGGGCGAGCTTCGCCAAATTTGGCAAGGAGGCGGTTGCCGGAGGTGGACCGCCAGCAAAATGTCGAATGAGACGGCCTTGCACTCGCCCCTAATTTCTTACGCTTTGGGAGGCCTCGATCGGTGCTGGCTTGAATCCGATGGTCGATGGTCGCATATCTATCATCTGGACGGACGCGACGTCCCAAACGAGTCGAAGCCCGCAAGCGACGCTTTTTATACGCTCAACGTCCTGCTCGGGATGTCGCGGCTCGCGTCAGTTCCCCCGCACTTGAATCTTCCCGAGATTTTTGAGCGGAACGCTTCGGCGCTTAGCGCTCTGCCGGCGCCGGTCTATGCTTATGGGATGGCGCTCTGGTCGGCGGCCGAACTCGGGTTGCCGCTTCCGCGCCAGCTCGCAAAGTTTGTCCGCGAGTTGTTGCAGAACGTTGGCGCGTGGCGCGGCTTTCGCGCTCAGGACCTTGGGATGCTCTTGTGCGGGGTGATCGCGCAGGCGCAATGCGGCCGCCAAGAATGGGGGCGTTTCGCCTCGCCGCTCTACGATCATTTGCGCCGCCATTATCGCCGCTCGTCGGCGCTTTTCTGCGACGCTCCCTCGGGTTGGCGCAGTCGATTTGGAACGTTCGCGACGCAAACCTATTTAACGATCGCAACTTATCGATACGGCGAGTTCTTAGACGACAGAACTGCAATCGAGGCGGCCAAGGCTTCCGCGCGTAAGATCATCTCGATGCAAGGACCGAACGGCGAGTGGCCTTGGTTCTTCGACGCGGTCGCCGGTCGGGTCGTGGACTTCTACGAGGTCTATTCCGTCCACCAATTTGGCATGGCGCCGGCATTTCTGGAGCTTGCCGAGAAGCATGGCGTCGATGGATCGCATGAGGCGATGATCAAAGGCTTTAATTGGGTCCTTGGCCAAAATCAGTTGCGGAAACTGATGTTGGCGACGCCCCTTCAACTTACGATCAGGTCGCAGCTTCGCAAGGGCGAGAGCGCGTCAAAGTTTCCGCGCGCAGTGCGAGCGCTCACGAATTCCTTGCTTCGGCGATCGTCAGGCGTTGCGCCGAACTCGCAGATCGATCTGCGGCTCGAATGCAGGAGCTACGAACTCGGCTGGATACTTTGGTCGTTCGGACGCCGCGCCGATCTGCCCGAGCTCACGCATAATTCGGCGTTTATTCGGGGCAGTTCGGCGCCCGTTGAGACCCACTCGGCGCGCGCTTTCACGTGAATGGGCCCGCGCCCAAAGAAAGGGCGCAAGTTCGACGGCGGGGCGTCGAGGCTTATTATGCGCGAGCGCAATGTCACGGCCGCTCGGGACCGCCCTTTTGTTTCTCCTCAGATCCCGCCCGCGGCATTGACGCAACGTCCTTCAATCCGGTCACTCTCGACGCTTTCTAAGGGGAAGGCGGCCGAATATGGCGAAATGCGTCAAGCGGCCCAACGCAGGCCGCCGAACAGGGCACAAAATATTCATTCGAACAAAATTCCTCTCAGCTAATGAACTGACGAATAACTTCGTTAAACGATAAGAATCTCAAAATACGCTCACTAATGAACGCTGACCACCTGGATCGATTGAGCTCTGCAATCCGCCGCCGATATTTGTCCAATTCCGGCAATAACTTCTGGCATATATGTGAGTCTTGACCCCGCGAGCTCGTCGACCCTTGGCAGGCGCCGCGCTCGGACTTGCGCGAGAGATTTCAGGCTAAAAACAATTGTGATGAGCGGCGAGCGAATAAGGCTCGAGCCCATGGCCATTGCATCGTACCAACGAAAAGGCGCAAGTTTACCATTGCGGTCCGGGGTCGGGGATGGGAGAATTCGGCTGAAATGTGGCGGCGCAGCGGCGCGAGTAGGGTGGAGAATCTCTTCGACAGGGCGACACGTGGGGTCGACCGTCGCGCGCGGCCGGACATCGCATCGCCTTCGGGCGTCCTGAAGGCGCCGGCCTTCTTAACGCGTCGAAGGCTCTACCCGAGGAGACTTTGAGCAAGAGGACGCCGTGGGTCCACCTCAGCCCAATCCCATGAGGGCGCGCATCCCGTAAGGTCATTGCTCCGTTACAAATTAACTCAAATGTCGATCGATAACCGCAGCGTCGTCGGAAAAGCGAGATCCAGGCCTCCCAGAGCCCGGTTCGCGAAGGGATTCGCTAATTCTGGCGGCGGCAAATCGGTCGGACTTACGCCGAGGTCGGTTCACGGCCCTACTCAGGCGCTCAAGCGAAGCCTCGACGTCTTCGTCGCCTCTTTGGCCCTCATTTGCTTGGCGCCATTGCTCCTATTCGCCGCGTTTGCAATCAAGTTGGACGATCGCGGCCCTATCATTTTTCGCCAGCGCCGCGTCGGGCAAAGCGGAAAGAGATTCGTCATCTATAAATTCCGAACCATGTCCGTTGCGGAAGACGGGCAGTGGGTCGAGCAGGCTCGGCAATGCGATCCGCGCGTTACGCGCGTCGGGAGACTGCTTCGGCAATCGAGCATCGACGAATTGCCGCAATTCCTAAATGTGCTGCGAGGCGATATGTCGATCGTCGGGCCACGCCCGCACGCCGTGGCGCATGACGAATATTACCGGGCGATGATCTCGAACTACGCATTAAGGGCGAGGGTCAAGCCGGGCATTAGCGGCTGGGCGCAAGTGCATGGTCTTCGAGGCGGAACGGAAGCCATCGAAGAAATGCAGGCGCGGGTTCAAATGGACAACTGGTATATTGACAACTGGTCTTTGTGGCTCGACGTCAAAATTCTTTGGAAGACATGCGTCGAGGTCGCAAGTTTTCGCGCTTACTGACCGCGCCTTCGTATTGCGGCTCTAAGCGTGATTCGCTCTCATGGTCACCTGCAACTAAGTCGAGCGATTGAACGCGCGCCTTGTTCATGGACGCGACGAGAAGACGGTTTTCCACGTTGACGCCGCCGTCTGAAACCGCCAATCGCTCGGCCCGAGAGGGAAGCAAAGGAGGCTTCTTGCGCGAGTGAAGAAGAAGACGCAATTGAGCTCCGCCCAAGAATCCCAGCTGCAGCGAAACGAAACTGACCCCAATGCGACCGAGCGCAGCCATGTTGGCGCCGTCTGCCAAAAGAATGCCCAGCCCAAGAAGCACTGCCACGGGCAAGATTGCGAGGGCGGTGAATCTCCAACCGAGCGCACTTCCGACTGCTAGGCAGGCCAGGGACATTCCTAAAGAGATCATGACGGTAGGTCCTCTCCCCGCGGCTTAGCTACTTCACGAGCCTTTTCGATCCGATTAACCGATCCAGTCAGATTCGGATTCGCATGCGCAGCGACCTAACGGCAAAAGCCTGCGACCGTCGGTGCGGGCATGGTTCCGCCCTCCACGAACGTGGGCGCAGTCGCTCTCGATTTGCCCCGATGATCTGGCGAAATTTGGCGCAGCCGATCTCGTCTGCCCGTCGCCGGCCTCGAGGGAAACCCGCGTCTCACCCTCGCTCAAGGATAGCCTGCACCGCGTGCGCAGAGAACGCAAGTCAATTATAAGTCCGTAAGTTTTAAATTCACAGGGAATAAATAACAAAATGCGCCACGCAATTATAAAGTCGACGAGACGGTTCGTTCATGAAGGTAAATGTGATGACTAGCTGTATTGTATTCTTGTACGATTTCGAAATAAATCAATCTATGAGGCTTTTACAAGTTCGACCGTTCACCTATTGTAGCATAGTCTTCGAATACCAAGCTAATAATACCGAAAATATTATTGAGTATTTTTGGTATACGCATGTTAAGCATAAGCCTCAATTGGGCCGATTTGGCTCAAATTCGCTGCGCTTTAGCTAAACTTGTCAAGTAGTTCCCAATTGAAACGAACCCAAGATCAAGTTGAAATTCTCGGCGAAGCCAGGTCCCGGCGCGACTCTGGGCGCTCAAGACTTCTGGATTTCGGACAAATTCGCGGCGTTGACGGCGCTCTGGGTTCCAGCCTGTCCTGACCTGAGCCCTCCAACATGCGACAAAGCCAAAACCGATGGCTGCGGCGGCGGACCGCGCCTCAGCGGAAGCGCCGACGATTCACTCTATTCCGGGCTGGGGCTCGACGGGCCTTGCGCAAGGCGCGGCCGGTTCCACTCAACCGCCGCGCCGCCGCCGAGCAGCGAAAGCATCTTGAACGCGCGATAGGCTCGGATCGCGACAAGGACCTTGATCGCCCGCATTCGAGCGCCGAGGCCTGTCAGCCGGTCGCTGCGTAGGACCGTCACCGCGCCGGCGACCGGCGAGGCGAGAGTGAGCGACGCCTTGGCGATCCATTTCAGTCGCCAGCCGCCCCGCTCCTGCTCGACATTGACCGCGTGCTGGATGTGCCGCGCCCATTTTTGCCGAAGTTCCCGCAGCGTTCGGCGGGCGGGATGGAAGACGACCATTTCCGGAGCATAAAGAAAACGATAGCCCGCGGCGCGCGCGCGCCCTCCCCATTCGATGTCCTCGGCGACGGAGATGCCGGCGAACGGCCCGATCGCCTCGAAATCCTTGCGAAAGAGGACCAAGTTCCCTGTCCCCGAAAATCCGTGCTTCTCGATATAGAGCTGGAATCGATAGGCGAAGACGCTTTCATAGGCTTCGATGTCCGTCATCGGCCGATCGGGATGGCGATAGATCCTGAAGTCGCCTCCCAAGATCGTCTTATCGGGGGACGCCAAGAGGCGCGCTCTCCCAGAGCGCAGCCAATCTTTGTCAGCCCGGCAGTCGGCGTCTATGAAGGCGACGATATCGCCTCGCGCCGCCTTGACGCCGGCATTGCGCGCCGGCCCAGGTCCAGGCGTCGTTTCCACAAGAAGCCGCGCCTGAGGGCAACCGGCGACGATTTCTTCCGGCGAGGACTCGGAGCCGTTGTCGACGACGAGCACTTCGAACTCATCAGCGTCCAAAGACTGCGCGACCAGGCTCGCCAAGCACTCCTTGAGGAACTCATGTTGGTTGAGATGAGGAATGACGACCGAAATCATCGACGCGCCGCCCAAGCTTCTAATTCTGAGCCCGACCGACGACCGCGCAAAGCAAGTCAGGCGATTGGGCCGCAAGTTGAGCCAGGGACACCGTTTCTCAATCCTCGTTGGGCCGGCGGACAATCGCCCGCGCCTCGGAGGGCTGGATGCCCGCGCTCGCGCCGGGCATGCGCCCCGCTGACGCTCGCGCTCGAGCGATCGTCGACCTCGCTGCGCTGAGCGCGGACCGGGCGCTCCTCAACCATCGATAGGCGCCCTGAGACTTCAGGAAGAATTCGAGCTGGCCGTCCCAAGGATCGACGCTTGTCCTTCCGCGCAGCCCCGCGGGCGCATCTGATGTTTCAATCGACTCTGGCACGATCGAATAGACAAACTGGTAGCCGGCCCGCTCGCACTCGGCGATGACGGACGGGCTCGTGCCTCCGTAGGGGAGCGAGAACAGGGTGACAGGCCGGCCGATAATCCGCTCCAGCCGGGACTTGGACTCTCGAATTTCGAACTCGGCGACTTCCTTGGAGACATTCGCCAAGTTCTTATGAAACATCGAATGCGAACCGACGTCGACAAGGTTGGCGGGGAGGCTTTTCAATTGGCCCTCCGTCATGATCGGCTCGTTGTGAGGATAGGCCGGATCGTCCACCTCCCAGTTCGGGACCTTTCCCAATAGGCCAGCGGGGACGAAGATCGTGCTGCGGAAGCCGAATTCTGCGAGCGTCGGCGCCGCAATGTTCAGGACGCTGATTAAGGCGTCATCGAATGTGATCGCGACCGCCCGCCTTCTTGCAGGAAGTTCGCCGCGAAAGCCTGCAGGAACTACGGCGCACCAGCGCTTGACCACGCCCATTTGGCGGCGAAATTCGAAGAAATAGTCGGAGGGCGCCGCGTGATAATAGAGAACCGTCAAACGCTTTCGCGGCGGCCTGGCGACGAGCGCCCGAAGCGCGTCGCCGAGCCTTGCGCCGCAATAGACAGCGAGGCTGATCAGGATTTTCGTTCGCCGAAAACGGGCCCGTTTCACGTGGGTTGTCGAGCATGCCGGCTGCGCGTCGGTTAAAACAGCCGGCGGGCCGAGTTCGCCCCTCACTCCCGCCAGCCAACCTTGGAGCGCCGATCGGCAGTCGCCCGGCGATCCAGCCAAAAGATATCGAATTGCGAAGCCGAGCGACGTGATCGCAGTGAGCCAAGCAAGATAGGGATAGTGCTTTCGGACGAAGACGATCGTGTTGCGAAACTGGAGGTACACAGAAATCCAGCTCCGCTCTTGGCGGTGAGGCGACGCCGAGCCGAGCGTGCTTCCGCCAAGGTGATAGACGAGAGACCGTTCGGCGTATCCCAATCCGAAAGGCTTGGCTCTCAACCCCCAGTCAAGATCTTCGAAATAAAGAAAAAAGCGCTCGTCCATGGGGCCGATGCGCGGCAGCGCGGAACGGGCCACATAAATCGACGCGCCGGAGACGCCGTCCAGCCGCTTCTCGATCTCGGCCGCATCAGTTTGCGAGCTTGGAGCCTTCCCGCGGTCCAGGCAGAGGCCGCGCCCAAGGAGGCGTCGCCAACTCAGTCCGCCACGCACCTGGATGCGCTCGTCGCCGTCTTGATCGACGATTGTGCTGCCGACCATAGCATAGCGCCCGCTTGAGGCCCGAGACGCCAACTCCGCCAGAGCCCTGGGCGCCGGCCGCGTATCCGGATTGAGAACCCAAAGACTGTCCCAACTCGAATCCGCATCGATCAGCTCGATGAGGGCATTGATCGCCCCGGCATAGCCGAGGTTGCGATCGGCGAGCGCGACGGTCACGCCCGACATGCGCGATTTGAGCCGAAGAGTTCTCTGTTCGGAGAGCCTCTTTGTTCCGGGCGAGCGCGATTCGCCTTGATCTTGGGCTAGAGCACAGGGACCCGTCGGCGACGACAGCGCCCCGCACAGGGCCTCAAACGCGGCGCGCCCGCCGTTTTCGCAAATGTGGACGTCAAAGCGCGGCTCTTCGGCGGCGCGCGAGAGCGCGCCTAGGCATTCGACGATATCGGCCCCATTTTTGTAGCCGACAATCAGGACCGCAGTACGCGAACGATCGTCCATCACTCAAAGATATCCTGCGAAATGAAATTGCCTTCACGCATGTCTTGCCACACCCCCCTCGTATCGAGGAGCGCCAGATGCCGGCGCTCGGCGATGGGGACGGATTTAAATTGATCGTGATCAACGAGTAGGATCGCAACTTCGCACCGCTTAATCGCGTCGTCCAGATCCATGAGCTGCGCGCCCGATTTTTTCAGCAAGGCGGGCAATTCAGTCACATTGGGTTCGACGACCTTAATGCGTTCGCCATAGCGCTCCGCAAGTCTGTGCGTGACCTCGAGAGCGGGACTCTCGCGCAGATCGTCGACATTGGCTTTGAAGGCAAGTCCCAGACACGCGATCGCCGCGAAGGGATTCTCGTCAATCACCGCGACCGCGCGCTCGACCGTCGACTCGATTTTCGAATCATTGACTTCGCGGGCCGTCTTGATGATCCGCGCGAGATCCGGCGCCGAGTCGACGATGAACCAAGGATCAATCGCGATACAGTGCCCTCCGACGCCAGGGCCGGGGCGCAGAATATTCACTCTCGGGTGACGGTTGGCGAGGTCGATCAATTCCCAAACGTTGACGCCGAAGCGATCGCACACCAGCGAAAGCTCGTTCGCAAACGCGATGTTGACGTCACGGAATGAATTCTCCGCGAGCTTGACGAGCTCAGCTGTGCGTGCGGTCGTCGTAATGCAGGTTCCACGCACGAAGAGCTTGTAGAACCGCTGCGCCTGCCGCGCGCAGTTTTTCGTCACTCCGCCGATGCAGCGGTCGTTGTTGACAAGTTCGACGAGAATTCTGCCCGGCAGGACCCGCTCGGGACAATACGCCACCGAAATAGCGCTCTTGCCGGCTTCGCGCGAGCTGACCGCGAGGTCCGGGCGCCTCTTGGCGATTCGTCGGGCCAGAGCTTCGGTCGTCCCGACGGGCGAAGTCGATTCTAAGATGACGAGATTGCCCGCCCGCAAACGCTCGCAGATCGAGTCCAACGCTTCGTAGACGCTGCCGAGAACCGGCTTCTTCTCGCCGTCGATTGGCGTCGGCACGGCGATGACGAAGACGTCGGCTTCTTCCGGAGCCAGCGCGACGCGAAGCGTTCCGTTGGAGGTGACCTTCTGGACGAGGCCGTCGAGATCCGGCTCCGGAATATGGATCGAGCCGGATGTAATTGTGTTGACGACGTCCTCTCGGATGTCGACCCCGAGGACGGGAATTCCGCGGCTCGCAATGAGCGCGGCGGTCGGCAGGCCGATATAGCCAAGGCCGAGGATGCAGACCCTGGGAAGCATCACCATCTTGAAATGATCCCTACGATTCGATCGCTGGCATGGCCGTCGCCAAACGGATTGTGGGCGCGCGCCATGGCTCGATACTGGGCTTCGTCGTTCAACAGCGTCTCTGCCTGCGAAACGATGACGTCGGGATCCGTTCCGACGAGTTTCGCGGTTCCGGCCTCGATCGCTTCCGGGCGCTCGGTCGTGTTCCTGAGAACAAGCACGGGTTTGCCGAGCGCGGGGGCTTCTTCCTGGATCCCGCCGGAATCGGTCAGCACCAATTTCGCCGCCGCCATCAATCCGACGAACTCTTCATAGTCCTGCGGCGCGATGATTTCGGCGCGCGGGTGCGTCTGCAGCGCGGCGCCGAGCGATTGGCGGACAAGCGGATTCGGGTGCATCGGCAAGACGATTGCGACGTCGGGATTCTCGAGAAGCCGCATTAGCGCTTGGCCAATGGCGACCATGCTCGCGCCGAAGCTCTCGCGGCGATGACAGGTCACCAGAATTATGTTCTTCCCCGCATACTTTCGCGCAATGTCATGGCTGAGCGGCGCGAGAGAGGGGTTGTTCTCGATCGCCCTTCTTGTTTGCAGCAGGGCGTCGATGACGGTGTTGCCGGTGACATAAATTCGATCCGGCGCAATGTTTTCCCGCCGCAAATTTTCCGCCGAGCGCTCAGTCGGCGCGAAATGCTGATCCGCGATCGTCGCCACAATCCGGCGGTTGACCTCCTCGGGCCATGGCGCATAAGGGTCGCCGGTGCGCAGGCCCGCCTCAACGTGCGAGACCGGACAGCGCCGATAATAAGCGGCAAGCGCTCCCGCCATCGCCGTCGTCGTGTCGCCTTGCACCACGACGCGCTGCGGTCTCTCCTCGTCCAGGACCCGGCCAACGCCGGCGAGCAGCCGGGCGGTCAGTTCGTCAAGCGATTGGTTGTTGCGCATCACGTCGAGATCGTGGTCGGGCGCTATGCCTGCGAAGCGAAGAACGGCGTCAAGCATCTCGCGATGCTGCGCAGTCGCGCACACCTTCGTGACGATGTCTTCTCGGGCCTTCAGCGCCTGGATCACGGGAAACAGCTTGATGGCTTCCGGCCGAGTGCCGACCAGAACAAGCGCCTTGTTCCGAGTCGTCATAGCGGGTCATGGGCTTGGGAGCGGCGGGGAGGGCGTGATATCGCGGTTTCGCCTCCCCAGAACCGCAAGAAGCAGAAGGCAGGCGAAAAGCGAATTTGTCTTCGCGTAACGCCACCACATTCGGCGCGGCTCCTGATACACGCGATAGAGCCACTCGAGGCCGACCTTCTGCATCGCTTCGGGCGCCCGCTTAACGTGCCCCGCAACGACGTCGAACGAGCCGCCGACGCCCATCGTGAAGGGGACGCCGATCCGTTCGCGGTGCGCGGCGAGAAACCGCTCTTTGCGCGGCGTCGGAATTCC
>Ga0187782_10004854_pt1 | contig 10043 bp, 10 predicted proteins | sample 0715_SJ02_MP15_2_FD_132454 | JGI IMG/M metagenome (GOLD analysis project Ga0187782, IMG submission 132454) | Tropical peat soil microbial communities from peatlands in Department of Meta, Colombia - 0715_SJ02_MP15_20_MG | ecosystem: Environmental > Terrestrial > Soil > Wetlands > Peat | place...
GAACGAAGTCGGCGCCGATGATGACCACTCGCTTAGGTGCGACATCGGCCCGAATCGAAAAATCACGATGACTCAGCGTGGCAAGGCTCACGGCTTGATGGCGTCCACGTACAACGAATACGGAGCATGGTTCTCGCAGTCCTGCGCCAACAGCGCGTCGAGAGAATGCTGATAGCTGGTCCTCTCGACCGGGCCGAAACCGCAGGTATGGAGCCGCTGCGCCAGGGTCTCGAAATCGTACCCCCAGCGATGTTCGTGGAGCTGGTGGAACACATGGTTGACCACATCCATGCGAGTCGGCAGGTCTGCCGGGAACGGCATCGCAACGGCGAGCTCGCTGAAACCGGACAGGTCGCCTCGACAATATGCCTGCAGGTATCGCTCCGCATCCGGAACGATGATCCGCAGGACTCCGCCGCTCTTCAGCACACGCCAACAGGCCTTCAGAAACGCCGGCAGCTCCTCCCTGACTTCCAAATGTTCCAGGAAGTGCTCGGCCCGCAACCCAGCGACGGAACCGTCCGCGAAAGGCAGGTCCCAGCGGCAATCCCAGGGAATGACGTCCGCAGCCAGGCGATGCAGGTCGAGATTGAGAAAACCCTGCAGAGGGCGAGGACCGCACGCGATGTTGGCGTGGATCTCTCGCATTTGCCGGATCCGCCGGAGCGCTCGGCGACGCGAGGGCAGCAAGGAATTCTGCAGGCGCACCTTGCCGCAGTTCAGTTCCGTCCGCAACTGCTCGAACAGGAACCGCGTGATCGGCATGCGGGGAAAAAGCCATGTGCCCAAGCGTTGCTTCGACGTGACCTTGCGTGTTCCCGACATGGTCCCGGCTGCACTGATGGAACTAGCAGTCATTCAGAATCACTCCCTTACCTAGGCTCGCGGGGCAAAATGGCTCGGCCTCAGGCCCATCGTTTCGAGAATCTCCACTTTCCATCCCGGCGCACGAAGACCAGGTCCATGCACCACAAGGCCTGATCCAGCGGGCGCCGATAGAAATCCCCGGTGTCATAAAGAACGAAATCACGTTCTGCCATGAACTGCACGACCTCATGCGCCAGCGGGACGCCGATGTGGAGGTCAAGAAAATTGCCTTCGAGCAGCACCACCTCGGCGCCGGAGAGCACGTTGGACCCTCCTTTGAGGATTTCCAGCTCATAGCCTTGAACATCGATCTTTAAAAGCTGGGCGTCGGCGGAACAATCGTCCAGCCGCGTCATCGGCATGTCGATGGTCGGATGCTCGGCCTCATATTCCGGAAGCACGCTGCTCGCAGTATCGCAACGGTGGAAAGGGACGCTGGCGGAGGGGTTTGCCCCCAGCAGCGCGCGCTGGTATCGAACTCCGGGCAATTCCGCCGCCAGGCGCGCCAGCGGCGCCTGGCATTCCGGCAGCGGCTCGATCATCAGAACGCTTGCCGTCGGCCAGAGACGCCTGCACATGCGCGTCCACTCCCCGACATTGGCGCCGACGTCAATAACGGTCGCAGGACTAAACCCCAGATGCTTGAGGTGCCGAAGCGCCGCCTCCGTGCTCGGCACTCCCGCACTAAGCTTCACCCATTTCTTAATCCGCTCCGGAACCAACTGCTTGAGCATGCTTACCACGTCCTCATTTTCGCCACTCCGGTTCGCGATTCAGCCTGAGAGCGCTGCCAGTGAACCACGGCACTCCATGGCTTCCGCTTCGCTGTATGCACCCGAAAGTACAGTCCCCACGACCTTCAGAAATCTTCGCTTTTCAAAGTCCCAGTTGAATTCCCGCGTTCCCCAATCCCAGGCCTGCCGGCGGGCCCGATCCAGCAGCGGCCGATCCTCGTGCCATGCCAGCAGACCATGGGCCAGGGCTTGGGCGTCTCCGCAGGGATACGAGAAGCCGCCTCCAGCGATCCTCGCCATCACCAACCGTTGCCCGCTGGTGGCCGTGGCCGCAACGGCGTTGCCGGCCAGCAGATAAGTGAAGATCTTGTTGGTCAGGCAAATCTCGCGGCTTTCGCTGGTGGGCTGTTCCAGGGCCAGGCCAATGTCATACTGCGCCGACAACCGCACCATTTCCTCAGGCGGACCTGGCGGGTGAAGCACAATCTGGTTACGGTCTACGCCGGCGGCCGCAGCCAGCGCGGACAATTCCCGCCGCGTGTTCTCCCGAAGCTCTCCGCGAATATGCAACTCGATGCGGCAGTCACGCAGCAGGCCCAGCGCTCGTACCGCGTCGGGCAGACCCCGATCCAGACCGATGGTTTGAGAAAACCAATACACCGTGAGCGGCCCGTGCATGGACGTGGCACGGAACTCCGGCGGGCGGTGCGCCAGAGGGAAGACATTGAGTATCGTGGTTGGCAGCGGCAACCCATACCTGGAAGCGTACGCTTCGGCGATTCCGGGGGATGAGGCCGTTATGTAATCGCACTCTCGAAGAAATTGCTCTTGTACTGTCGCTAATACGAGATCGTGGAGCGAAGGACCTTTGTCCCTGTCGAAGCCGGCGAATTCCAGGTCTTCTGCGTCGAATCCGAGCTTGCCGCGGTGACGGCGGGCGGCGAGCGCCGCAGCGCGCAATGCGCCCGTGTAGTGTGCAATATAGAGATCGGCAGGAGTAGCCAAGGCTGCCGCTTCCAGTTCGGGCGCGATACGATCTACGACGTGGCGTTGGAGAAAGGAACTGGCTGGCCGCAGCGGTAGCGCGCGTCGTGCGACCGCCTGTCGTGCCCGCGTCCAGTAGTAGGCTGGCGAGGCTAGTCTGGGCTCGCCGCCCACGTAAGTACACTTCCATGGCCGCGAAGCCAGCAGTTCCTTGTCGGCTTCGTCGGCCCAGGGAAGGTAGTGCGAGCACAGGACCCGCACCTCGTATCCAGCCTCGTGCAGGGCGTCGGCCTCCTTGACCAGCCGGGGGTTGGTGGAGGGCTGACCGGGAGTAATCAGGCAGATCCGCACACTTTGTCTCCTCGCAGGCGCAATGCACTCCCGGCTGATCCGATGACAACAGAGTAAAGACCCAGGTAAGCATCTGTGATCGCCTGGTCGCTGAATCTCTGTTCGCAACTGGCGCGGCACCTGCGGCGATCGATGGCGGAAATCCTGGGCACAGCGGAGGCCATCTCCTCTACCGACTCGCACACGAAGCCGTTGATACCATCCTGCACGATCTCCGGCACCGAGCCCCGGCGCAGACCGACGATCGGTGTGCCGCAGGCCAGCGCCTCGGCCATGACGATGCCGAACGGCTCCTCCCACAAAATCGGCATCAGCAGGGCGGCCGCGCTCCCCAGCAGCTCATTCTTGCCGCGATCGTCGAGCGGCCCGAGATATTCGATGTCGCCGCCAAGGTGCGGCTGAATCTCCTGCTGAAAATACTGCTGGTGCGCCGCGTCCACGTTGCCGGCGATGCGCAGACGGCGGCCACTGCGCTGCGCCACCTCGATGGCCAAGTGCGCGCCCTTGATGCGCTCGATGCGGCCCAGGTACACGAGGGGCGCGTCGGCAGCAACGTCGTAGACCGCGCGATAAGCGTCAAGTGGAACGCCGTTGGGGATCACATGCCATTTGCCGTTTCCGTCCCAGCGGCCGATCATGTGCCGCCCGCACGCCGTGAAGTGCAGACTGCCGCGCGAAAGCCATTTCCCCGCCACAACGCTGCGGGGGGTTATGGTGCGCTGGTAGCTCATGATCTTGGGCAGGGGCAACGGCAAGACCGGCAGCAGATAAAGCAGCCGGCCGAAGCTGTGGACCAGGTCGTAGCTGCCCGTCCCCAATTCGCGGGCCACGTGGCGCAGATTTCGGATGATGTTGCCTGCGCCAGCGCTCTTCTCGGCAGGGTATGCGAGCAGGCGACAGGGCACTTGCGAATCGCCGTGAGCAAACAGCGTGACGTCGTGGCCGCGCTCGACCAGATTGCCGACCAGCATGTGGACCACACGCTCAATGCCGCCATACAGCCTGGGCGGCACGGGAATCTCCGGATCCACAGTGATGGCTATTCGCATTGTGGCCAGGCTGCCTCGGGCTGCTGATCTGTCGCTACCGGCCCGCATTCCTGCGGGACATAAACGAGGTTGCCCCAATAAGGGGAGGCATCGGCGGAGATGGGGTGCAGGCCGGATTTGCTGATCCGGTAGGAAACATACCCGCAAGCACGAAAGCGCAGATCAGCCTCGCCCCCAATCCCGGTCTCACAGATAATCCAGCGCGGGCGCAGCTTTTCCAGCACGAACTGCATGCCGCGCGCCACCGCGGCTTCACCGCCCTCGACGTCAATCTTCAGCAGATCACAGCGGGTAATGCCGCGCTCGCGCACATAGTCGTCCAGCGCCACCACGTCCACCAGCACGTTCCTCTCATCCACGTAAACCTCGTCGCGAACCGCCCAGTCGATGGGCGTCAAGGCGGAAACACCGCTGTTGCTCGGCAGTTGCGAAACGTAAAACTTCACCGACTTCGAACTGCGGTCCGCGACCGCCACTCGGTTCAGCGTCACCCGGTCCTCGAACTGGTTGAGCGCGATCGATTCGGCCAGCAATTTCGTAAGCGCAGGGTTCGGTTCGTAGCTATGAACATGGCCGCCCGGACCCACCAGCGATGCCATCAGCAGGGTGAAGTACCCGGCGTTGGCGCCGAGGTCGAAGGCCACGTCTCCCGGCCGCAGCACGCGCCGGATCAGCTCACTGGTCTCCGATTCATAGTCCACCCCAAGGAAATACAACTGGTGAAAGAGATCGCAGATGTCCACCCGCATGCGCGGCCCCTCGGCAAGAGCCACGGTGCGGAAACGGCGGGGAGAACGCGCGAACTGGCTGGCCAGGGCAGCCGCCAGCGAGCGCGAAAGCCGCAGCTGGGGGTGGGCCCGCGCGAAACGGACCCAGGCCCGCTCCAGCAGGGGAACATGCGCAATCGCCGACGCAGTCACCTGCTTGCCCGCTCGCAACACCGCCCTCATCGATGCACCGCCCGGCCATCGTTCGGCGCATTGCCTGACCTCATTGCCTGGACCTCATGTAAACATCGCCGGCCGGGCCGGTCCAAACTGGAAAGGACGTGGAGCGCAGCACATCACACATCACCTCAGCCGATACCCATCGCCTTAGCGCAAACTTCATCGACCTGCCCACGGTGTAGTTGAACTCGACGTCGCCCAGCGAGGCGAGGTGCTCGATGCAGCGAAAGGTCGGCGTAAAACGCTCGGGAGTAAATTCGATGGACAGCGCCCGCACCGGCGCCGCCAGGGAGCGAACCACCTCGTACTCGAAGCCCTCGACGTCCACCTTCACAAAGGCAGGCTGGCCGAACTGCCGGATAAGCCGGTCCAAGGTGGTGACTTCGACGGTTTGCCGGCTGTCCCACCGGTATTCGCCCACCGGCAAGCGCCCCGAAGCGGAAACCCGCGCGACATATTCCGGATCCATGGAGGAGCAGTCGCCGGAAGTGCAAATCAGCAACTCGTGTTCCCCGGGACTCGCCGCCAGGCCTTTGGGCACGACGGTCACAGCGGCATTGTCCTGGAAACGCCGCTGCAGGATGGCGACGTTCTCGCGCTGCGGCTCCACAGCGATGACGCGGGCGCCGAGTTCCAGGAACATCTGCGTAACGTCGCCGACGTTAGCACCCACATCAATGCAAAGTTCGCCCGGGGAAATGAACTGGGAAAAAAGGGAGAGTCCACGCGGGCGCTGCTTTCGCAACTCCCGCTCCGCCTGTTCCTGGCGCAATGTCTGCAACGGCTCCAGCAGGCCGACGGCGCGCAAGCTTAGCTTCAGCCCATTTTTGATCGCAACCCGACCGTTCATCCGAATCTGCGTCGTCCCGTAACCTTAGGGGTCAACATTGCGGCTGGCACTTGGTTACATTGTCTTTTACCATACACTCACCAGCCGAAGTAATTGCCAAGAAATAGTCACCGGGCCGAAACGATCGCGATGCCGCCGCTGGTTTCCATTCTCATTCCCGCTTACAACGCCGAACGGTGGATCGGCGACACCTTGAAATCGGTGGTGGGCCAGACCTGGCCGAACAAGGAAATCATCGTGGTGGACGATGGCTCGCGCGACGGGACGCTGGCCGTTGCCCGCCAGTTCGACTCCGCCGGCGTCAAGATCGTGAAACAGGAAAATCGCGGTCCCGCAGCGGCGCGGAACCATGCCTGGCGTCTGTCGACGGGCGACTATATCCAGTATCTGGACGCGGATGATCTGCTCAGCCCGGACAAGATCGCGGAACAGCTCAGGGTCCTCCGCGAAAACCCCAGCTTCATGCTCGGCATTTGTCCCTGGACCTATTTCCAGGACGGCACCGATCCCGCGAAAGGGCTTGCCGAGAATGGCTGGCCCTGCGTGGACACGGACACGCCGGTGGAGTGGCTGATTGACCTGCTGGGCCCGGAGGGTCCGTTCGGCATGGTTCCACCCGGCGCCTGGCTGACGCCGCGAGCGGTGGCGGAGAAAGCTGGCCCGTGGGACGAGACCCCGTCGCCCGACGACGACGGCGAATACTTTGCCCGCGTGGTGCTGGCCAGCGCGGGCATCCGGCGCACCCCCGGTCGGTTCTATTACCGCAAGCACCCCGCGCTTGGAAGTTGGAGCGCCAGCAAAAACGCCAGGCAGCAAGCGGGGGCTTTGCACTCGCTGGAGCGCAAGATGCAACACCTGCTTGCCCGCAGCGGCGATCCGCGGGCCAGGCGCGCCCTCGCCAATTGCTTCATGGGTCGCGCGGTGTCCGCCTATCCCGATTTTCCCGAGGTGTGGCGGCGCGCCCTGGCAACAGCCAAAGAGCTGGGAGGCAGCAACTACGTTCCCCCGTTCGGCACGCGCCAAGGGGAACTGTTCCGCCGTCTGTTCGGCTGGAAGGCAGCAAGGAGGGCGCAGGCTGTCTACCATCGCTACCGGCGGCGCGCGCCGACACTGCTGCCACAATAGCTAAATCAGGGAATAGCTCCGTTATTGCGGTCGCGCGCGCCACAACGATTCGGGCTCGAGCAGGGCCTGCGACCACAAAGCGGCGACGCGTTCATAGCCGTAGCGGGCGCGGTGGTAATCCTGCAAGCGCCGGCCCACGATCTTCCCTGCCCGGATTCCGCGCTCCATTTCCTGGACGGCCTGTTGGAAGGCGGCAGTCTCCAGCGGAACGACGCGCACATCGGGATTGTCTTCGGCCAGCGTGCGCACAGCGCCCACATCGCTGGCTACAAACGGAACTCCGTACGCCATCGCCTCCAGCAATACCAGCGGCAGGCCCTCGCTTTCCGAGGGCAGCACGACCAAGTCGGTGGCGGCCATGATGGCGGCCAGCTCCCCGCCGGTGGACCAACCGCCGTGGACGGCCACGCTGGCCTCCAGGCCGCGGCGGCGAATCTCCTGCTCTAGTCCTTCACGCTCGTCGCCGTGTCCGTAGAAGTCGAGCCGAGCGGCCTGGCCGGCGAAGGCTTCCCAGACGTCGAGCAGGCGGTAAACTCCCTTAGCACGAAAGTAGCGGCCCAGGAAGGCCACCCGGAAACAGTCAATGGTCCGCGGCTGGCGCTGCGGAGCGTTCTGCACCAGGGCCATCTGGGGGATGGCAACCACTCGTGTTCCATTCGAGGAGCGCCGCAGGGTCGCAGCCTGTAATTCGGATTCGACGATAAAACCGTTTAGTGTCCTCCTGCCCACCGGGTTGAGCGCATGGAAACCGGGCAAAGGCGCCCCCGCGCCGTTGCCGATCACGTATCCATCCGGACGCACGAAGCGGCGAAGGAAGCGCGTGAAGCGGCTCACGTCGACGGTGTAGAGAAGGTCGAAGTATCCGGCCGGCAAGCGCAGCGGCCAGGCGGCCAACGCCCACGCCGTGGAGAGCCGAAACCAGCGCCAATCGTGGGCGAAGGGTGTATCGAGGATGCGGATCGGTATTTCGCGATGCACCTGCACCAGCGGAGTTCGCGGATCGGCGAGGCGAGCCACCAGTGTGACTTCCGCGCCCCGCCCTACCAGCAGCCGCGAGAGGTTGAGCAGATGGGTTTCGATGCCGCCGGCGCCGTAAAGACGCGCCGCGATCAGGATCCGTTTGCGCGCGCTTCCGCCAGCGCCATCCTTCACGGTTTTTTCACCAGCCGCAACGGAGTCTTCCACAAAGCACTCTTTACCACCTCCAAAAAATTTCCTGGAATCTGCCCGGCTGGCCGCTGGAGTAGTCGCTCCACTTCCCTCATGCCTGAGTGTCACTGCTGCTGGCTCTTCTGCTCGGCCAGGTACTCCGGCTGCTTCTTGAGGAACTCAATCCCCTGGGCAAGGTTCAAATCGTCGGGCGCGCGCCGGTAGTCGAACGCGGTCTCATGCTGGTCGACGTTGAGGCTCTTGAACAGCATGACCTTGCCTGTGAATCGCAGACGCATCGCGGTGATCTCCCAGCGGTCACCATCCACGTGCGACTGCTCGACCTCGAATTGCCCGCCGGGATCGATGTGGCCCAGAATCCCCCATCCGAAGTTGACCCCCTTGAACAGATGCGCCTGGATCCTGACCAGCCGCTCTGCGCCGGGATCCACGAGCATATTGCCCTCCATGCCGTAGTAGACCTGCAGCTCGCGGTTGGGCGCTTCATACTTTGGGTTCGGCTTGAACTTGAGCCGGACCAGTTGCTGTCCGTTCTTGCCCGTCTCGAAGCCGTCGTATTCGTACAGGAACGCGTCGGGTAGCGCTTTCACCATCCTGGTGGTGCGCTCTTCGTCTTCTTTCTGCTGTTTCCGCTTGGCGGCGCGAGTCTGGGAATCGCTGAACAGCTTTCGCAGCCGGTCGTCGTCGCTCTGACGCTGCTCGGCGCTGGGCGGCTTGTCGTTGACGGCGATCAGCCGCGCCACCACTCCTTCGTTGGTCTCCACCAGTTCCTTGGTGATGGCGCCGGCCTTGGGCTTCTCCGTGCGCAAGCGGTACATCAAGCGTACATGCTCCTGGCCGGCCTTCTCTTCGTTGGCGATGGCACGCCGTACCAGCTCCTGGGCGGAAACTCGCGGCGCGGACGCGGCAGGCGCCTGCTGAGCGGCCACCGCGGCCAGCAGCAGGCAACAGCCCTCCAGAGCAATCAGGGTCCTGAGAACCATCCTCATAAGAGCGGTCTCAAATTTAGACGCACCCGCATCTCCGCGGCGTTGCTTTCCCTCATCATGCCACAGGCCGGCTTCCGGTCAGCCCTCTTCTGCGCCGTACCCTGGTAGATGACCCCAGGACATCAACCTCACGGCCAAATTCCCGATTGCTGGCTGTCCTGCCGAGAGGGTATAGTTCAGGTGTCGCTCTTCGCCTATGCCGGCGGAGACGCAGTGGGAGTGTTGCCCCAAGCCGGGCGGGGAGATTGCCATGGAAATTTCCAGGCCGAGCGACAGCGCACGCGCTGAGGTCGCTCACATCGGAAAGTCGGTAGTGATCAAGGGCGAGCTCTCGGGCAGCGAGGATCTCTATGTTGACGGCGAAGTAGAGGGCAGCATCGAACTGCGGGAGCACCACCTCACCATCGGGCCGCACGGGCGGGTGCGGGCCAGCGTCCATGCCCGCGATGTGGTGGTACACGGGCAGTTGGACGGTAACGTTCACGGCACTGAGCGCGTCGAGCTGAAGAAGAGCGCCATGCTCACCGGCGACATTCTCACCAAGCGCATCGTCATCGAGGACGGCGCCGTCTTTAAAGGGGGCGTCGAGACCCAGCGCGAAACGCCCACGGCCGAGCCTAAGCGTGAGACCGTGGAAAAGGTGGCTGCCAGTGCGGCCTCGAGCGCTTTCACGGGAACGCCGGCCGTCGCGGAAGCCCCGCAAGAGGCGCTGGTCGAGCAGAAGAAGTAAGACCGCGGTCCTTCAAGTATCGGTTGAAGTCGGTCCTGGCGTAGAATCGGGTCCAGCGGTACATGAGTTCCGTGACGAAACCTCTCTTCCGTTTGTTTCGGGGAAATGCAGAAGCCGCAGCCGCATCGTCGGAGGCCGAGTCCGGCCAGCGCCTGCGACGCCGCTCCAGCGGCCTGGCCGAGTTCACCCGCGCTATTGACGAGGAAGAAGGCCTGCGCATCCTCGACCTGGGTCCGACTTCTCCCAC
>Ga0187782_10004855_pt1 | contig 10042 bp, 12 predicted proteins | sample 0715_SJ02_MP15_2_FD_132454 | JGI IMG/M metagenome (GOLD analysis project Ga0187782, IMG submission 132454) | Tropical peat soil microbial communities from peatlands in Department of Meta, Colombia - 0715_SJ02_MP15_20_MG | ecosystem: Environmental > Terrestrial > Soil > Wetlands > Peat | place...
AACATCGGCGAGCACTCGGTCGGCCTTGCGCCCATTCGGCACTGGACGGGCCTCCTTCCGGTCATGGGGGCCGGCGGGCGTGAATGGTCGGGGTTCGTCCCCGTGTCGGAGCTGCCGCACTCCTACAACCCTTCTGCCGGATTCGTCGCGACGGCCAATCACAAGATGATCCCCGACGGCTATCTGTACAAGGTGGGCTTCGAATGGGAGCCGGCCTACCGCATCACGCGAATCCTGGAATTCATCACCGAGCGGCAAGATCGAAAGCTCACGATGGAGGACATGAAGGCGCTGCAGAACGATGTGACCTCGCTCTCCGCGCGGAGCTTTCAAAGGTTGCTGCGATCGAGCTCGCTCGCCGAGGAGCCCTCCCTCGGTGACTTCTTGCACTGGGACGGACAGCTCACACGCGAGTCGACCGAGGCAGCCTTGTACGAGGTATGGTTCAGGGAAATCGGCAAAGCCCTCGCTACGCAATTGTCCTCGCAATTCGCCCGGCACTACCTCGAGCTTCCGCCGAACACGGTGCTGCGAGTTCTCGCAGACGCGGACGTAGAGGTGTTCGGCAGCAATCCCGCTGACCGACGCGACCAAATTCTGAGGAGCATGCTCGCCTCCGCGAGGCAGGAATTGACGAGGCTGCTGGGCCCGGACACCGCTGAGTGGCGGTGGGGTCGCTTGCATCGGATCTATTTCAGGCACGCGCTCGATCAACGGTCTGCATCGGCGCGCGCTCTGCTCGATTATGGTCCTCTGGAGCGACCGGGCGATGAGTTCACCGTCGACGCAACCGGGGTCGGTGCCGATTCGTGGGAGCAAATCGTCGGCGCCAGCTATCGCCAGATCATCGACACCGGCGACTGGGACCAATCGATCGCGATCAACACGCCGGGGCAAAGCGGTCAGCCGGCGAGTCCGCATTACACCGACCTGGTGCCCCTGTGGGATCGCGGCCAGTATTTCCCGCTCCTGTATTCGATGAGCGCCATTCAGCGTGAAAAGACCGATGAGCTCATCCTTGAGCCTTGAGTGCGGGCTAGCCGGTGCGGCTGTAGTAGACTGGGCCGCTTCCATTGTGGGAAAGACACATGAGCATTCGCAGCCATATCGTCGCAGCAACGCTTCTCCTCGCCAGCCTAGCCGCTAGTGCCGCCGAGCCGCCGGGCGATCTTTGCTCACTGCTGACCGCAGGAGATGTGAGCACCGCCGCCGGCAAGGGCTATGACAGCGTGAGCAAGAGTGTCGCGCCGCGTCCTTTCCCCAATACCGCACAGGGCACGGATTGCACGTACACGAACTCAAAAAACTCGGCGCAGGGACAGCTGCTTCTCAGAGTCTACGTCGATCCGTCGACCAAGGAGGCGTCGGATCTATTCACTCGCTTGGGCCGGTGGTTCAGCCCGCAAACGCCCGTTTCGGGCATTGGAGATCAGGCGTATCTCGACGGCGCTCACGGATTGCATGTCCTTAAGGGCAAGGCGCGCTTCTTCCTCGAGCTTGATGCAGGTGCTCCGAACGACAAGGCGGTGGAGAGCCTGGGTCGCGAGGTCGCGGGGAAACTCTAGCACCGCTTCGCGCTCAGTCCCTCACGCCTGAGCGCCACCCTCCGAGTTAATCAAATCGAGTGAGCCCATCATGGCTCACCGGCAGCGGCGAGGTAATTTTCCCGGATCTCGTGCTCGCTCAGCACTCTGGGATAAATGGCGACCTCGGCGAGTCCTCCGGCAAGGAAGCTGCCCCGGTCGCGAGTCCCGAGGCGAAGCGGCGCGCGGCCGTGCGAAGGGTGGATGTCGTAGGTCGCATAGCGCGCTCCACGCGAGGTCGCGGGCCCTTCGCGAAATGCTGCATTCTTGCAGATCGAAACGCCCGCGCCCGAGGCGTCCGCATCACCGGGATCGTAGCAGGCCACCACATGGATCCACACCCCCGGCTGCACCGGGTCCTCGAAATACGCGCCGGCGCCCTCGTTGTGTACCCCCGGCTCTCCCGTGGAGTTCCAAATGTAGGCCGATATCCGATTGGGCCGGGGCGATTCCTTGCTGTAAAAACGAAACCCCCATTCGAATTGGCCGGGCTCGCCTTTCCCGAGCCAATGCACATAATGCTGCGCAGTTTGACCCGGGAAGACCAGGACGTCGGGGCGAAACCACACCTCCACGGTCAAGCCCTTGGAGCTCGTGGGCTGGCTGAAAGCTTCGCTGTCCGGCACTTCGACAAAGGCGTCAGTGCCGTTCAACCCGATGCCCACGTCGGGTTCGCTTCGCAACGCCCCGGGCTGATCGAAGGCGACGGCACCGTGATAAACACCGGTATGACCATGACCGGTCAGATCCCGAGCGCCTTGTCCGTGGTCATCGAATCGCCAGTATGCGACCGGACCTTTTGCAAGCACGCGCTCCCGATAGGAGTGATCGCCGTGGGCAGCAGCTACCGCAGGGGCAGAAGGCAGCGGGTTTGAAGCCCCCAAGAGCAGCGCGGCCGAGCCTCGCCGAATGAAGTTCCGTCTCGACATCATAAGCTACCCTCGTTCGATGTGCGCTGGCGCCTCTCGGCGTACCCACACCTCAGCGCGGTACCCACGCTGCGCCGGCCTTCACGTAGACCTTCTTGACCGCAGCCCAAGCGACTCGATGAGCAATCTCCTCCCGGCGGGGATCGCCCGAATACTCCTCCCACGCGTGATTGAACGCTTCCCGATAGATGTCCTGGGCGTGCTCGGGCAGATGGTTTCGAACCGATGGCGGCAAGTCGTCGTTGAGGAGGTATGGCATGAGTCGCTCGAACCGCATGGAGAAATGGATGCAAAGTTTCGCCGAAGCGGGCGCCCGCGTGAATAGGTACAGACCCCTGCGTGCCTTCTTGGTGCGCCGCGGTCCCTGACGTCGGACGCGCGCGCGAACATCGCGCCGCTAGAACGTGCCCCAATTGACGGGCGTGCAAACGAAAGGCGTTTTCGGGTTCAAGTAGACCTGCACGCCGCCTCCGCCCAGCATTGAGGTCGTCGCCGCCTCGGTCGCCGTCTTGGCAAAGGTCGGCTGAGGCGCTATAGGACCCGCTAAACCCTCCAACGTCTCGCCCTCACGAAGCTTGATTTTCCAAAGCTCGTCATCCTTCAATGGGTTCCAGTTGTGACAGATCGCCGCCAATTCGCGGTAGTAGGTCTTCGCAATTCGATTGATCTCCCGGTCGCTGAGGAAGCCCTCGAATTGGCTCGCCCGTGCGAGGGATCGCCCGAGGAGAGACCCGTCGACCCAATAATTGGGCTTGTAGATCGGTCTGGACGACTTCGGTCCGTGAAACCTAAAGAACAGGTGGTCTCCCGCGTATAGGCCAACCTGCAGAGCCGCACCGGCGGCGAAGGAGCCCAGAACCTCGGCGATCCTTTCGGGTGTCTCTCCGATTTCTCTCAGCCAGTCGCCCGGCGATTTGTTGATGATCGATATCCGCATAGTTCAAGACTCCGACGCATGGTATGGGACGGCGCTCAAAGGCGCTTGAGCATCTCCTCGAGCACGGGAACGTCTTGCTGATCCTGAGGCCGGTTTGAGGCGCGCTTCGAGCGCAAGATGTCTGCGAGCGAGGCCACGCGGATCTCGATGCCGAAGACACTGAACGGGACGGCGGATTTGGCGAGATCGTCAAATCCTTCTGTACCGCTCGGCTTGAAGATGAGATCGATGCGCCCGGCGTCAGTGATGAGGTTCCAGAGGCCGCCGCGCGTCAGTGTCGGCTGGTCGCAACTGAAGGCCAGCCCCTCGGGCACTGCTTCCGTGTAGATGCGCGCGTGGAGAGCGCGAAGCGCGGAGCCGAGGCGCTTGAGATTATCGGCATCCGGCGCGGGCGTGATGTCCGCATCCGCCGTCAATCGTGGGAACCCGTGCAGCCGAGCCGCCGCGGCGCCCACCAGTATGTAGCGCACTTTATGTCTGGCAAGGACGCGAACAATTCTCTCCGGGTCAAAGGCATTCATGGCAGGCGTCTGGCGGCAATGCGCAAGCGATCTGCGTTGCGTAGCTCGAGCAGGCGCTCCTCGGGGGTAAGGCGCAGAATCCTCGGAACGTCCTCGAGCATGTGCGACGAACCGCGCGGTCGAAGGGTCGCCTGGATCACGAAGCCCGCCGCGCGCAGGAGGCGCTCGAGGGTGTGCCAGCTCGGGCTCGCCTCGCCGCTCTCGATACGCGCGATGACCGATTGGGAGGTACGGGCTCGGTGCGCGAGCTCGCGTTGTGAGAGACCGCTGGCGCGCCGAGCTTCGGACAGCAGAGCAGATGGCGTTATTCTTGGCATCCGTCCCACAGGCATCGCATAGAGGTGCAGGTATGATAGCTAAAACGCTATCAAACCGCGATGCGCAGTCGAGGCGCAAATCCGACCTAGGAGGCCGAGCTCTGCTCCGCCCGATCGCTCTCGTATCGCGCCGTCTGCTCGTGCAAGCGGCGGATCTCGGCTGCCTGCGGCGCCGCGATGCTACGGCTCGCGGCCATGGCCTTCTGGAACAGCGCGCGGTGGGCCTTTTTCTCGGGAGTATCGGGCCCCGTGGGATCCTCGTCCGATCCCGAGCCCCACTTGCTCTCGCGCTCGATACCCGCGGCATCCTCGACCGCTTGGGCGAGCCGCTCCCACTGGTCCGCGGGCATTCCCGCCTCCATGACGAGGAGTTCCGGCAGCCCCTCAAATGAGGGCACACGGCCCCCCCGCAGGCGGTCGCCTCGCTCGCGCATCGCCGCCTCCGCGGGCGACGGGTCTTCGAAGGCCTTGGCGTACTCTTGCTGAAGCTTGGGATTGCCAGGATCGTCGGCCAGCCGTTGCTGTATCTGCAGCATCCTCGCTTCGTATCGCTTGCTCTCGGCAAGATCGGCGACGTCCTGCACACTCGGGTGCTGGTAGCGTCCGAGCGCTCCCTGCATGGTCTTGAGGTAAAACTGTACGTCGGCCGCGCTGATCGGCACGACGCCCGAGGCGAAGTCTTTACTCGAGGTATATCCCTCAAGGTCCTTCGTCGGAACGGCGCTCGACCCTGCAGCAGCGATCGCTGCGCCGAAGGCGAACGTGAGGCCGATACAGGCGCCCACTCGATGAGTCCTCATGACACGCTCCTCGATTGAAAAAGCTCCCAACAACTCAGACGTAATCGGGGGGACAACTACGACAGGCGTTCGAATCAATCGCAGCGCGAGGAGTATTTTTATAGCTTCTTAATGCCATCCGCCTTAGGATTCGAGCCTCATCAGGTGCGTACTGCTCGTGGCCTCGGGCGGCGGCTGGTGGAACCCTCGGCCGAGGCGGCCTTGATTCTTAAGCGAGGTAACTCCCATGCCCGTGTTACGCAAACCACAGCTTCTCTCGATATTTTTTCTCTGGGGCACTCTCTCCGCTTGGGCCGGGGACATGCCCCCCGCCCCGACGGCGGACAAGGCAAAGGCCGTCGATGCGGGACTAACGGCCACCAAGAGGTTGCTGGTGCTGATGGATACCGATCGAAACGGCAAGGTATCCAAGGAAGAATTCATGCAGTTCATGGAGCAAGAGTTCGATCGGCTCGACACCAACAAGGACGGCGTCCTCGACGTGAGCGAGCTCGAGAAGCTAGTCCCCGCGCTCAGGCACCCGAGCGGCCCGGGACGCTGAGGCGTCCGGCCACGAGCTCAGCCGGACGCGGCACTGACCCTCATAAGGGCGCCGCTGCCGGGATGATCTCGCGCTGGAAGATCTCGAGCGGCGTGATCTCGTGCACGGCCGGCATATTGAAGACCGCCTGATCGATGCCGAGTCCGGCGAGCGTCTTCAGCTGCTCGACCACGGACTTCGGGCTCATTCGGCCGGGCCGCACATCGACAGTCCCCAGCGTGGTCTTCTCGATCGACGAATAGTCACGTTGCAGCGCATCGCAATGCTGCTTCAAGATCGCGAGCTTCGAGGCGAGCACCTCGGGTGATCCGTAGATATTGCAGGCATCCGCGTACTGGGCGACCAGACGCAGGGTCTTCTTCTCGCCCCCGCCCGCGACGAGTATCGGCGGATGCGGGCGGGACAGAGGCTGGGGGCTGCAGAGTGTTTCGGCGAGCCGATTGTGCTTGCCGCGATAGGGTCCGTTATCGCTCGACCACATCTGCTTGGCGATCTGCAGCGCCTCCTCGAGGAGCTCGAAGCGCACTGCGATCGGCGGGAAGGGGACGCCGAGGCCCTTCGACTCCTGCTCATTCCACGCGGCCCCGACACCGAAGTACGTCCGGCCGCCCGAGAGCACGTCGACCGTGGTCATCGCTTTCACCAGGATCCCGGGATAGCGATAGATCACACCGGTCGCCATCGTGCCGAGCTTCACCTTGCGGGTGACCGCGGCGAGGTAGCCCAGGGTGCTGTAGGCTTCGAGCATCTCCTGCTCGTGCGGGCCCACCATGCTGATCTGAAAAAAGTGATCCATCACCCAGAGGCTGTAGAACCCGGCGCTCTCCGCCGCCTGGGCGATCTCAGCGAGCTTCGCGGCAATCCCCGCCGCGCCTCCGGGCCACGTGAAACTCGGCACTTGAAGACCGATGCGCATGCGTTGAGGCTCCTTGAGAATGTGAGACTGCTCGCCGTTCAGGCCGCTCTATCCTCGTCCCTCCCGCGCTCTCGATCAAGAGCCCGAGGAACACCTATCGCGGTTTACACCCCGTTTCTTCGCCCGCCGCCGGCCGAGGCGGCGGGGTCCCCCTCGCCTGGTCTCGCGGCGAGTGGCGATGAGGCACTTTCACTTTTCTTTTCGCATCCCCTGTTAAGAGCGCGCCGATCCGGCTTGCATTGCGCAGGCGGTCGCGACACGCAGTGGGTCTGCGCGAGGCCGCGCGCCGGGCGAGCGCGCAAAAAAATCGGCCGACGGTGAGAGCCCCCCGCGTCGGACGCCGTATGCTGCGCCCATGAACCTCATGCGCTGGCTCTATCGCGGCGGGCACCCGAATCGCGCGGCGATGGTACTCAACTGTGCCTCGGCGCGCCTCCATGCACTCGGGATCGCGCCGAATTATCTCGTCACCCTCGTGGTGCGCGGCCGTCGCTCCGGCCGCTTGATCTCGCTCCCGCTCGTCATGGCGATCGTCGATGGCGAGCGCTACCTCGTCGCGATGCTCGGCGAGGAAGTCGCCTGGGTACGGAACGTGCGGGCCGCCGACGGCGAGGTCGTTCTCCGCCACGGCCGCCGCGAAGAGGTGCGCTTGCAAGAGATCTCGTTGAGCGAGCGTGCACCGGTGATCAAGGCCTTCCTGCAACGCGCGCCGGGCGCGCGGCCGCACATTCCGGTTGCTAAGGATGCGCCGCTCGACGAGTTCCGGCGCATCGCGCCGCGCTATCCCGTGTTTCGCGTGGTCCCACGCTAGCGCTCACGCGCCGTCGCCTCATCGTGCGCGCGCTTCCCACCCGCGTGCCGCTACGAAGAGCTCCATCGAGCTACGTACATCTCACGACTGAAATTGCAGCGCGATTCGCGCTATGAATAGCGTGGATGTTTGAGGAGCCCCACGCAATGACGCACTATTCTCGAGCAGGGAACCGCAAGTCATCAAGCGGGCTCCGTCGCTTTGCCGTCCTTGTAACAATGCTGTCATGTGTCATTCCGGTGACATCACGGGCTGCGACCGGCTGGTGGAACGGCGACTGGCAGTATCGCAAAGCCATCAACGTGAAGCTGCCCGCAGCGACGACGGGCAGCGCTTCGTCGGTGGTCGTTCCGATTCGCCTGCATGCGGGCAACTTCACCTTCTTCTCGGACCTCCAACCGAACGGGGCAGACCTGCGCTTCATCTCGAGCGACGGCAACCCGCTCAATTATCAGCTCGAGCTTCTCGATCCAACCGTGGGAATCCTCATCGCTTGGATCGAAGTGCCGGTGAAGGTCGGCGAGCCCGAGCAATCGATCTTCATGTACTACGGCAACGCCAAGGCGGGCGCACCGGACAGCGCGCATCTCTACGATGCCGATCAGGTGCTGGTGCTACACCTGGGTGAGTCGCAAGGCGTGCCGCATGATGCCACGGCCTACCACTACGACGCGGCCGTCTCCACAGCGCTTCTCGGCACCCCGGGAGTCATCGGGAACGGGGCTCGCTTCGATGGGCGAAGCCTCATCCGCATGGCGGAGCGACCGGCGCTCGGGATTGCCGCCAACGGCGGCTTCACTCTCTCGACCTGGCTCCAGCTCGAGGCGCAGACACCGAAAGCGGTGCTCTACTTGCAGCAGCAGACGGATCGACACCTCGAGATCGGCATCGCCGGACTCAAGCTGTATGTGGAGATCGCGGACGGGAATCGCGTGAGCCGCGTGGAGTCCACGAGTCCGATCCCCACCGGAAGCTGGCATCACGTGGCGGTGAGCATCGCAAACGACATCGCGCTCTATCTCGACGGAGCGGCCGCAGGAAGCGCGCCGAGCGGCGGATTGCCGGCCATCAACGGCGAGGTGCTGATCGGTGGACTCGACGACCCCTCGGGTACCGGCGGGCTCAAGGGACAGCTCGATGAGATCGAGATCTCCAAGGTCGCCCGCTCCCCCTGGTGGGCCCTGGTGAGCGCTCAAAGTCAAAGCCCCGACACGACGCTCATCGCCTACGGCAAGGACGAATCGAAGGGCGCGGCGGGGAAGCTCGCGGCCTATTTCGCGATGATGGGGAATCTGTTGAAGCAAGTGTCCCTGGACGGACTCGTGGTGATCATCATCACGACGTTCCTCGGGCTTGCGAGCTTCTGGGTGCTCTTCTCCAAGGCCGGGTTGGTGAAGCGCGCCGAACAGCAAGACGAGCGCTTCAGCCTCGAGTTTGCCGAACGGCTGCGACGCGAGATCGGCGCCGCGGCGCGTCCCGCCGCCGGCAAGGCGGTTACGAACGACGAGGCCGGCACATTCGCGGCCTCGGGTCTTTTCGCGATGTACCGCGCGGGCCTCGCAAGCCTCTCGGCCGCACTCACGGCCTCCGGGACGGGCGGCGGCTCGGAACTGCGCCTCTCGGGCGAGGCGATGGAGGCAATCCGCGCCGCCCTCGATGCGGCGCTCGTCGAGGCGACCGATCACTTGAACGCGCGTCTCGTCGTCATGACCATCGCGATCGCAGGGGCGCCTTTTCTCGGGCTTCTGGGGACGGTGGTCGGTGTCATGATCACCTTTGCGAGCATCGCGGCCGCAGGCGACGTCAACGTGAATACGATTGCGCCCGGCGTCGCCGCCGCGATGGCTGCGACGGTGGTGGGCCTGCTCGTCGCGATCCCTTCTCTGTTCGGCTACAACTGGCTCGCGATGCGCATCAGCCGCCGCACGTCCGCGATGGAAGTATTCGCCTCGCAGTTCCTCTCGAATGTGGCGCTCCTCGCTCTTGCGTCTCGTCACCGGCAGGCCGGCCGAGACGCGCTGGAAAGACCCATCCATGTCGCGTAGAGCAAAGCCTCAGGCCTACGACCAGATCAACGTCACGCCGTTGATGGATCTCGCCTGGGTGCTCCTCATCGTGTTCATCATCATGGCCACCGCCACCGTGCAAGGGATCAGTGTGGCGCTCCCCCGCGCGAGCGCGGCGCCGACCCTGGCGCGCCCGCATACGCGAGCAGTGACCGTGACTCAAGACGGGCGCGTGTTTCTCGATACCTCGGCCGTGACTCTTCCGGAGCTCGAGCGTAAGCTCCGCCAGCTCTATGCGGCCGATCCGGATCTTCCCGTGGTCGTGCGCGGCGAGGCGAGCGTGCGCTACGACGAGGTCGTGCAGGTGCTCGATGTCGTGCGTCGCATCGGCATTCATAACATCGGCCTCGTGACCCAGCGCCTGGTGCGTTGATGCAGCCTGTATGAGCGCGGAACGTATACACGTCTCGCCCGCAAGCCTTGTCATCGGCTTGACCGGCATCGCGCTCATCGGGCTTCTCGTGCACGCATTTCTCTCCTCGACCAGTGAGCGCACCGAGTCCGTGCAACCGGTGACGCTGACCGCGATGCCGCCGCCGCCGCCACCACCGGAAGAAAAGAAGGCCCCGGACGAGCCGCCGCCACCGCCATCGGCGCTCGATACGAGCACGTCGACCGAAG
>Ga0187782_10004856_pt1 | contig 10038 bp, 7 predicted proteins | sample 0715_SJ02_MP15_2_FD_132454 | JGI IMG/M metagenome (GOLD analysis project Ga0187782, IMG submission 132454) | Tropical peat soil microbial communities from peatlands in Department of Meta, Colombia - 0715_SJ02_MP15_20_MG | ecosystem: Environmental > Terrestrial > Soil > Wetlands > Peat | place...
CCGATCCTGAAAGGCCGCCAGCTGCATCCGGGCGACGAGGTGATCACCTGCGCGACGGGCTTTCCGACGACGATCAATCCGGCGCTGATGTGGAACATGCGCGCGGTCTTCGTCGACGTGGACATCCCGACCTACAATGTCGATCCGGCGGCGGTCGAAGCCGCGATCACGCCGAAGACGCGCGCCGTCATGGTCGCGCATACGCTCGGCAACCCTTTCGATCTCGCGGCGATCAAGAAGATCTGCAAGGATCACGAGCTGTTCCTCATCGAGGACTGCTGCGACGCGCTCGGCGCGACCTATGAGGGCCGCCACGTCGGAACCTTCGGCGACATCGGCACGCTGAGCTTCTATCCCGCGCACCACATCACCATGGGCGAGGGCGGCGCGGTGTTCACGAACAACAACCACCTCGCCAAGGCCATGGAGTCGTTTCGCGACTGGGGCCGCGACTGCTATTGCGATCCGGGCGCCGACAACAGCTGCAACAAGCGCTTCGGCTGGCGTTTCGAGGGGCTGCCGAAGGGCTACGATCACAAATATGTCTATTCGCATCTAGGCTTCAATCTGAAGATCACCGACATGCAGGCGGCGGTCGGTCTCGCGCAGATGGACCATCTCGACGACTTCATCGCGGCGCGAAAGCGCAATTTCGACCGGCTTCACGCCGGCATGAAGCCGCTGGAGCCGTTCTTCATCCTGCCCGAGGCGACGCCAAACAGCGACCCGAGCTGGTTCGGCTTCCCGCTGACGCTGCGCGCCGACGCGCCCTTCTCGCGCGAGGCCCTGTTGCAGCACCTCAACGTGCGCAAGATCGGCACGCGCCTGCTCTTTGGCGGCAACCTCGTCCGCCAGCCCTACATGAAGGGCCGCGACTATCGCATCAGCGGCAGCCTCACGAACGCCGACATCGTCGTCGAGCGCACCTTCTGGCTCGGCGTCTATCCGGGGCTCGGCGCAGAGCACATCGACCACATATTGTCCTCGCTCGATGAATTCTGCCGCCTTGGCGCGAGGGCGACCGCATGACGTCCGAAGCCGCCTGCCAGGCCGCGCGCAAGCGCATCGTCAGCATGTCCTACGCCGCGAAGTCGGCGCATCTCGGCTCGTCGCTGAGCGTCGTCGAAATCCTCGACGCCGTGCTGCGCGTGGCCAACTTGCGCCCGGAGAATGCGAGCAGCGAGCGGCGAGACCGCATCGTCTTCAGCAAGGGCCATGCGGCCATGGCCTATTACGCCGCGCTGGAGCAGCACGGGCTGCTGCCGGGCGCCCTGCTCGACGTCTATCTGCAGAACGGCGCCTCGCTCTGGGGCCATGTGACCAGGACTTCCGCGGTCCCGGCGATCGACGCGTCGAGCGGCTCGCTCGGGCATGGGCTCTCGCTCGCCACGGGCTTCGCGCTCGGCTTCCGGCTGCAGAAGGCGGATGAGCTGCGCGCCTTCTGCATCCTCTCCGACGGCGAGTGCGACGAGGGCTCGACCTGGGAGGCGGCGATGTTCGCCGGCGCCCGAGAGCTCGACAATCTGACCGCGATCGTCGACTACAATCACATTCAGAGTCTCGCGCCGACGGCGGAGGTCATGGACCTGGAGCCTTTCGCCGACAAATGGCGCGCCTTCGGCTGGGACGCGGACGAAGTGGATGGCCATGACGTAGCGGAGCTCACCGAAGCCCTGCAGGCTCCCCGCGCCGGGCGTCCGCGGGCGATCCTCGCCCACACGGTGAAGGGCAAGGGGATTGCGCGCATCGAAAACACCGTGGCGTCGCATTATGCGCCAGCGCAAGCGGGTGATCTGGGGGGCTCATGCGCGACCGCATCGTGACGCTCGTCGAGGCGAGCGCCGCCACGGACGAGAAGGTCGTCTTCCTCACTGGAGATCTCGGCTATTCGGTTGTGGAGCCCCTGCAGGAAATGCTCGGCGAGCGCTTCATCAACGCCGGCGTCGCCGAGGCCAACATGATCTCGATGGCGGGCTCGCTCGCCGCGCTCGGCTTCAAGCCCTTCGTCTATTCGATCGGGCCCTTCGCGACCTCGCGCTGCTTCGAGCAGATCAGAAACGACATCGTCTACCAGCGCCGCAAGGTGGGGATCATCGGCGTCGGCTCGGGATTTTCGTACGGCGGCCTCGGGCCCTCGCATCACGCGCTGGAGGACGCGAGCATCATGGCGGCCTTGCCCGACATGATCGTCGGCAATCCCGGAAACGTCGCGGAGCTCGACCGCTTCTTCGCCCTGTCGCAGCTGACGGAGGCGCCCGCCTACTTCCGCATCGCGCGGGAGAGCGGGACCGCGTATCCGGTTCCCTTCTTCATGCTGCATAGCGCCGCCTATTGCGTGCGTGAGGGATGCGACGCGACGCTCGTCGCGAGCGGCGTCATGGTTTCTGAATGTCTGGCTGCGGCTGAGCTCCTCGCGGCGCAAGACTTCGCAGCCAGAGTCGTCAGCGTGCCCGTGGTCGCGCCCTTCCCGAAGGATGCGCTCGCCCGCACGATCAGCGAAGGCCCGATCGTCAGCGCCTTCGAGGGCTTTCCGGGCAATCCCTTCTCGGTCGGCGTCATGGCGACGCTCTATGAGAACCGCATCACCAATCCCTTTCTCGAGCTCACCGCGCCGCACCGCTTCGAGAGCGTCGTCGGCAACACGCAGGCGCTACGCAAGGGCGCGGGGCTCGACGCCGAGACGATCGCCAGACGCACGCTCGAGCTCGCCGCCTTCGCCATGCCGCTGCGCCGCGCGCGCGGGAGCGCGGCGTGAGGATCTTTCTGACCGGCGCGACCGGCTTTTTGGGCGGCGCCATCGCCGGCGCGCTGCTCGCCCGTCAGCATGAACTCGCGATGCTCGCGCGCCCCGGCGCCGTGGCCGAGCGCTTCGGCGCGCTTTGCCGGATTGTTCGCGGCGATCTGTTCGAGCCCGACGGCTATCGGCCGGAGCTCAAACGCTTTCGGCCCGAGGCGCTGATTCACTGCGGCTGGTTCGGCGTGGCCGGCGCCGAGCGCGACAATCTGCGCCAGCTCGACAATGTTCCGGCCTCGGCCCGTCTTTTTCAGGCGGCGATCGACGCGGGGGCGACGCGCATCGTCGGCGTGGGTTCGCAGGCGGAATATGGCCCGAAGTCCGGGCGCATCCGCGAAGACGAAAGCTGCGCGCCGACGACGCTCTATGGCGTCGCCAAGCTCGCGACGGCGCAGGCGCTCTCGGCGATGGGCGCGGCGCAGTCGGTCTCCAGCGCCTGGGGCCGCGTGTTCTCGCTCTATGGCCCCGGCTCCGACGCATCCTGGCTCATTCCGTCGCTCATCCGGAGCTTCTCGGAAGGGCGCGCGCCGGAACTCACGCTTTGCGAGCAGCTGTGGGAGTTCACCCATGTCGACGATGCGGCGCAGGCCGTCGTCGCGCTCGTCGAGACTCCATCGGCCACGGGCTTTTTCAACATTGGCGCCGGCGAGGCGCGCCCGTTGCGCGAGGTCGTCCTCTATCTGCGCGACGAGATCGCGCCCGAGATCGAGCCCAAATTCGGCGCGGTTCCCTATCGCCCCGATCAGGTCATGCATCTTGAGGCCGACATCGCCAAGATTCGGGATGCGACCGGTTGGTCGCCGAAAACGCCGCTCGAGCGCGGCCTCGTGACGACGCTGCTCGCTCAGGGCTGCAAGAGGATGGCCGTGACATGAGCCAGACGGCATTCGCACAACCGCTCCGCTCCGTGGCCGAGACGCTCTGGCGCCGGCCCTTCGCGCGCTTTCTCGTCGTCGGCGTCGTCAACACGCTTTTCGGCTATGGCGTCTTTTGCCTGGCGCTCTGGGCGACGCAGCAACCGACGCTCGCCGTCGTGATCTCGACGGTGCTCGGCGTCCTCTTCAACTTCCGCTCGACGGGCGTCGTCGTCTTCGGCTCGCGCGACCCGCGGCTGCTCTTGCGCTTCGTCTTCGTCTACGCCTTCCTCATGGTCTGCAACATCCTGCTGCTGCGCCTGCTCGCCCTCTTCGGGCTTCCGGCGGCATTGGGCCAGGCGCTGCTCGTGCTGCCGCTGGCCGTGCTCTCCTATCTCTTGAACCGAGAATTCGTCTTCCTCAAAGCCGTCGTCGCCGGGAGCGCGCGATGAAGACGCTGTCGATCGTCACGCCCTGCTACAATGAAGAGCTCAACATCCGCGAATGCTACGAAGCGGTCAAAAAGCTCTTCGACGGCGAGCTGTCGCGCTACAAGCGCGAGCATGTGTTCTGCGACAACGCCTCCACTGACCGAACGCCTGAAATTCTGCGCGAGATTGCGGCCGCCGATCCGCAGGTCAAGGTGATCTTCAACGCCCGCAACTTCGGCCCGATGCGCTCCAACTATAATGGCGTCATGGCGGCGACGGGCGACGGCGTGCTGCTGTTCCTGCCGGCGGACCTCCAGGACCCGCCAAGCCTCATTCCCGAATTCGCGGCGCTCTGGGACAAGGGCTATGAGATCGTCTACGGCATTCGCAAGATTCGCGAAGAGAACCGCGTCATGCGCTCGCTGCGCGGACTCTACTACCAGGTCTTGACGCGGCTGACCGACCTGCCGCTGCCGCCGGGCGTCGGCGATTTTCAGCTCGTCGACCGCAAGGTCGTCGAAGCGATGCGCAATATCGAGGACGCCTATCCCTTCATGCGCATGATGACTTTCGAGTGCGGATTCAAGGCGATCGGCGTGCCCTACAAATGGGTCGAGCGGCGGCGGGGCTTGTCCAAGAATTCTCTGATCAATCTCGTCGATCAGGGCATGAACGGCCTCGTCACCTTCACGCCCGCGCCGCTGCGGCTCGTGCTCTTCCTGGGCTTCGCGCTCGCGGCGCTGTCGCTGCTTTACGCGCTCTTCAACCTCGTGCTCGGTCTCGTCTTCTTCCAGTCGCTGGCGCAGCCCGGCATTATGACGATCATCACCGCCGTGTTCTTCTTCGGCGGCGTGCAGCTGTTCTCGATCGGCGTCCTCGCCGAATACATCCTTGCGATCTACGCGCAGGTGCGCAGGAAGCCGGTCGTCTTCGAGCGCGAGCGCCTGAATTTCTAGCAGGCCCGAAGATCCGCCCGCGCCGGTCGTCTTCCGCGCGCCGGCCTGCTATAGGGGGCGTGTCAAAGCTTCCCGCGAAGGTCGCCATGCACGCCGAAACCAGCTCTGTCGCGCTCTCCGCCGAGGCCGCGCCCGCCCCCCGACCCGAGCCCGAGAAAACGGATGCGCTGCATGAAGACGTGCGCCTGCTCGGGCGCCTGCTCGGCGAGACCGTGCGCGAGCATGAGGGAGACGAAGCCTTCGAGCGCGTCGAGACGATCCGCCGGCTCTCGGTCGCTGCGAGCCGCAAGGGCGACGTCGAGGCCGACCGCAAGCTCGACCTGCTTCTCCGCGGCCTGACCGCCAAGGAGGCGCTCGCGGTGATCCGCGCCTTCAGCTATTTCTTGCATCTCGGCAACATCGCCGAGGACCTTCACCCGCTGCAGCAGCGCGCACGAGCCGAGGCGGCGGGCGAGCCGGTCGGTTCCACGTCGCAGCCGAGCCTCACACGCACCTTCGTACATCTCCGCAAAGCCGGAATCGGCGCCGGCAAGATCGCGGGGGTTCTCGCGCGCGGCTACATCTCGCCCGTGCTCACGGCGCATCCGACCGAGGTGCGCCGCAAGAGCCTGCTCGACGCCGAGCACGCCATCTTCTCCATGCTCGCCGCGCGCGAACACACGCGTTCGAAGCGGACGCAGGCGCAAAATGAAGCGCAACTGCGCGCGCGCATCTCGCAGCTCTGGCAAACCCAGCTCCTGCGCCACTCGCGCCTGACCGTGCGCGACGAGATCGAGAACACGCTGAGCTACTACCGCGCCACTTTTCTGCGCGAGATCCCACGGCTTTATGCCGACATCGAGCAGCGCATCGAGGGGCTGCGCGTCCCGCCTTTCCTGCGCACCGGCGCCTGGGTCGGCGGCGACCGCGACGGCAACCCCAACGTCACCGCGAAGTCGATGGAGTCGGCGCTGCGCATGCAGGCCGAAGTCGCACTGCGTTTTTATCTGACGGAGGTGCACGAGCTCGGCGCCGAGCTCTCGATCTCGCGCAAATACGCGGGCGCGACCCCGGCGGTCGAGGAGCTCGCAAACAAGTCCGGCGACGAAAATCCGCATCGCGACGACGAGCCCTACCGCCGCGCGCTGATCGGCGTCTATTCGCGCCTCGCCGCGACGATCGAGAAGCTTACCGGCGAAGAGGCTCTCCGGCACGCCGTCTCGCCCGGCGAGGCCTACGCCAACAGCTGGGCGTTCCTCGCCGATCTCGTCACGATCGACGAGTCGCTGCGCACGCATCACAGCGAGGTGATCGCCTCTCAGCGCCTGGAGCCGCTGATCCGCGCCGTCGAAGTGTTCGGCTTTCACCTCGCGACGCTCGACCTGCGCCAGAGCTCCGACCGCCATGAGGAGACGCTCGCGGAGCTCTTCCGCATCGCGCGTGTCGCCGACGACTACAAGGCGCTGGCGGAAGAGGAGAAGCAGAAGCTGCTGCTGGGCCTGCTCAGCGACCCCCGCCCGGTCCGGCTTTTGGGCGCAGATTATTCGGAGGCCTGCGAAAGCGAGCTCGCGATCTTCGCCAAGGCCGCGAAGATGCGCCGCAAGTTCGGCGAGGACGCGATCCGTCACTACATCGTGAGCCACACCGAGACGGTGAGCGACCTGCTCGAGGTGCTGCTCCTGCAAAAGGAGAGCGGCCTCATGCAGGGCACGCTCGACCCGCGCGACGCAGGCCTCGCCGCGGCTGATCTCATCATCGTGCCGCTGTTCGAGACGATCGAGGATTTGCGGAACGCCGCGCCAATCATGCGCGACTTCTTCGCCCTTCCCGGCATAACGAAGCTCGTCGCCAATTCCGGCGCCGTGCAGGACATCATGCTCGGCTATTCCGACAGCAACAAGGACGGCGGCATCTTTACGAGCATCTGGGAGCTCTATCGCGCGTCGACGGCGCTCGCCGAGCTCTTCGCCGCCATGCCGCAAATCACCATGCGCCTCTTCCACGGACGCGGCGGCACGGTCGGGCGCGGCGGGGGCCCGAGCTACGACGCGATCCTGGCGCAACCTCCCGGAACCGTGAACGGCCAGATCCGGCTGACCGAGCAGGGCGAGGTGATCGCCGCGAAATACGCCAATCCGCAGATCGGGCGCACGCAGCTCGAGCTCCTCGTCGCCGCGACGTTGGAGGCGACGCTGCTCGGAGACCGCCAGGCGCCGCCGGATGAGTTTCTGGAGGCCGCGGAAGAGCTGTCGCGCGCGGCGATGGCCGCCTATCGCAACATGGTCTACGAAACGGAGGGCTTCGTCGATTTCTATTTCGGCGCGACGCCGATCACCGAGATCGCCTCGCTCAACATCGGGTCGCGCCCGGCCTCGCGAAAGCCCTCGCGACGCATCGAAGACCTGCGCGCGATCCCCTGGAGCTTTTCCTGGGGTCAGGCGCGCGTCGCTCTTCCGGGCTGGTACGGCTTCGGCTCGGCGATCGAGTCTTTCCTGGCGAAAGAGCCGGCGCGCATCGCGCTGCTCAAGCGCATGTACAAGGACTGGCCGTTCTTCCGCGTGCTGCTTTCGAACATCGAGATGATCCAGTCGAAGGTGGATCTGTCGATCGGCCGCCATTACGCGGAGCTCGCGCCGGACCAGGCGCGCGCGAAAGAGATTTTCGCGCGGATCGAGGAAGAGTGCGCGCGCGCGTCGAAGGCGTTGGAGGAGATCACGGGCGAGAAGCAGAGGCTCGCCGACAATCCGGAGCTCGCGCGCTCGCTGCAGCTGCGGATGCCGTACATCGCGCCGCTGAACTATCTGCAGATCGAGCTGATCCGGCGCTGGCGCTCGGGGCGCACGGACGACGACATCCGCGAGGGAATCCTGACCTCGATCAACGGCGTCGCGGCGGGCTTGCGCAATACCGGGTGACGGCTCTGAGCGAAAGAGCGTTCTGGCGAAACCATTGCCCCGGCAGGCTTGGCGCCTCTCTGGACGCACGCCGCCCGAGCCCGAGATCCCGACCTGAGCCACGCCCGCTCGAGCTTGTAGGAAGCGCCTGATGGGGCTAGTTTGAGACGCGGCGCATCCTGGACGCGTGAATTCTTTTCCATAACCGCGATCCGCCGCATCTGCAAAGCTTGAAGCAGGACTTCGCTATTCCGAAGAAGGCGTTTACGAATGTTGGATCGACTGCGGCAAAGTCCCCTTCGGACATCGTTGGAAAAAGTGACATTCATGCAAGCCGCCTGCGCTTGCGCGGCCGCTTTTTGCGTGCTGATCCCCCTTTATCTCCTCACGCTCGGCGCGGCGCTTTCGCTCGTCGACGACGATGACGTCATCAAGAATCTTCGCGTCTCGGTTGAAGATGGCGCCTTTCGGGAGGCGATTGAGAGAATGCCGTCGCAATTCGGCCACTTGGGTCACCGGTTCGATATGTTTTCAGAATGTGTGGGTCTCGGGATAAATCTCGGCAACGCCAACAGGTCTCTGCTGTACCGAATAGCCGCAGCGCCCTATATCGCCCCGGAGGGGACAAAGGCGGGCATCGGCACGTCCCTTCCTTGCGCGGACCTCGTCAAGGCGCTCGAAAGCAGGCCGGACGCCGAGACGCCGTATTTTCGCTTCTGGCATGGGTATCAAGCATACATCCGCGCGCTGCTCCAAAAGGATTTGCCGATCAGCGACGCCGGACCGCTTCATAACTTGCGCATCTGCAACGCCGTCCTGCTTTACGCGTCCCTGTTTTTCCTGAGCGTCGGATTGAGACGCTGGTACGGGCGGCTTGCGCCGGCCATTCTCTTGCTTCCCCTCGCCCTGGCCACCGGACTGCTGACCGAGCCAATCGTTACGGTGCACGCGCTTCCCTCGGCCTGGACCTATCTTTCCATCGCCCTCGCGATGATGATGCTGGAGGCGGACGGCGGTCCAAGTTTGCGCTTGCTGCTCTTCTGCTTCGTGAGCGGATCCGTTTTCAACTTCATCGGCATGTTGTTCTCGCCGCAGCTGGCGCCGGCCTTCATCTGCTTCGTCGCGATCACGGCGTATTTGCGCGTCGGCGACGTCAGGCGAGACTGGCTGCGGATGCTTCGCTGCTCCTTCATGCTGGCGGCGACCTGGTTTTGCGGCTTCGCGACTACGTGGGCGGCGAAATGGGCGCTCGCGACGGTGGCGCTTGGGTTCCAGACCGTTCGAGCTTCGCTGGGCGAGGCGGCCTCGGGGGTGAACTACGCCTCCCATCGCTTGGCCGCGGAGGAGCACACGCCTGCAACCCTTTACGCGCTCGAGCAGTTTCCCTCATGGGTGGTCATTAGCATGGGCCTCGCGCTGGCGAGCGTCGCGATCGCGCTCGCGTTCAACGCCGCCAGAGGCGTCGACGTCAAGAAACCGGCGGCGGAGTGGCTATTGTTGCAAAGTCCGCTGCTGATCGTCGCCGCATGGACCGAGGCGATGCGCAGTCACAGCTTCGAGCATCCCGCCTTTGCTCAGCGGGGCATGATGGTCTTTCTGTTCTTTCCTCTGCTTGGCCTGCTGTTCGTCCTGCGCGACGCAGAGAGATCGGGTATTCCAGCTCTCCTCGCCTCGCTGCGAAGCGCAGCTGCTTGGGCGGCGACGCCCAGCTCGACGTCGACCGAGCGCATCCTCCGCCGCTCGGAGGCGACGCCTGGGGACGGAGACCCTCGCCCATAAGTGTGCGATTCGCGCCGGAAGGCTCGTTGCGGCGCGAATCGTCGACGGTTCCGATTGCGTGATTGCGTCTCCGCCCTGGCGGCGCGCAGCCAACGCCTGTAACCTGCGCGGAAGGCGGGCGGGCGCCGAATCAATCCGCCGCAACAAGGGCCTCTGATGCGCGTCTTGGGGATCGAAACCACTTGCGACGAGACTGCTGTCGGCGTCGTCGAGGAGCGGCTTGGCGGCGGGCAGATTCTCGCCAACGAGGTCATGAGCCAGATCGCCCGCCACGCGGCGTATGGCGGGGTCGTGCCGGAGATCGCCGCCCGCGCGCATATCGAGGTGCTCGATCGTCTCGTCGCGCGCGCG
>Ga0187782_10004857_pt1 | contig 10038 bp, 8 predicted proteins | sample 0715_SJ02_MP15_2_FD_132454 | JGI IMG/M metagenome (GOLD analysis project Ga0187782, IMG submission 132454) | Tropical peat soil microbial communities from peatlands in Department of Meta, Colombia - 0715_SJ02_MP15_20_MG | ecosystem: Environmental > Terrestrial > Soil > Wetlands > Peat | place...
GAAGAGCCACCCGATCACATCGTCTTCATGCTGGCCACCACGCAACCGGAAGACATCCCGCAAACCATTCGTTCACGCTGCCAGCATTTCAGTTTTCACGCCGTCAAGTTCGATGATATCGTCGCCCAGTTACGGGATCTCGTGGCGCGGGAAAAGATCGAAGCCGACGAGGATGCTCTGGCGCTGTTGGCCGATGCCGGCGACGGCTCGATGCGCGACGCCCTCTCGATTCTCGATCAGGCGATCGCTTCTTCCAGCGGAAAGGTAACGGCCGATTCCGTGCGAAACCTGGTGGGCGCGGCGCCGGCGCACATTCTGGAAGAAGTCATGCAGGCGGTTACGCGCGGCGCCAGCGACGAAGTGCTGCGGCAGGTTGACCACCTGATCAGCGAAGGTCACAGCCCCACGCATTTCGCCCGGCAGATGGTGCGATTTTTGCGCAACGCTGCGGTCGCCAAAATCGCAGGCAAGGACTCTTCCCTGCTCCAGATTTCAAGTGAAGAGCGCGAGCGTGTCATGCGGGTTGCAGAACTGTTCGGCGAAGAAGATCTCACGCGGCATTTGCAGATCATGCTGCGCACGCACGGCGAACTGGGATACAAGCAGGAGCAGCGCTTTCACCTGGAGCTCGGCTTGCTCAAAATGGCAAATGCCCAGCGGTTGCTGCCGATCGAGGAATTGCTCAGCAGCGGGGCCACCGTGCCGGCGGCCGGTGCACAAAGATCACCCGCGAGGCCGTCACTCGTGGCAGGCCAATCAGCTTCGGGCACGCATCGTCCTGAGCCGCCCGCAACCCGCGCCAATTACGTAAGCCCGTTCGCCGCCGACTCCGCCCGCAAAGGCACCCCACGGCAAGAGAACCAGGCGGATTCCGCGCCCGCGTCCGGCCCGCGAATCGTCGCCGCAGCCAGCCAGACTGAGCCGGTAATACTCGGCTCTGCGGCGCCAGCCCTCGATTCCACAGCCCACGCATCGGATTCTGCTGTGCACGCGCCCGAGGCCGCCGCCGACTCGAGCCTCGTCCGCCTGCAATCCGCCGTGTTGCAAGCGCTGGCCCAGGGCAACCAGCGCATTCTGGTTTCGATGTTGGAAGCGGGCGAGTGGACAGTCGAAGGAAATGAGCTCGTCATCAGAGTCTCGGAGTCGCAGACCATCATCGACATGTCGCTGGGCGCCGATGCCAAACGGCTGGTCATTGCCTCGGCCAGCGGAGTCCTGGGCCGCGCGGTCAAGCTGAAAGTGGTCTCGGGCGCGGGCGTCGCAGCGAAAGGCAACGGCGGTCCGAAGCCATCTGCTGCAAGTCCGGCAGCTGGAGGCCGCGGCCGCGCCGAGCAAGACCCGGTTGTCCGCCGCATGAAGGAAAAATTTGGCGCAGAGATTCGGACCGTGATTGACTATCGAGAGAAACGTTAACGCACGGTTTCGAGGTTTCAAGGTTTCGAAGTTTCAATGATCGATTTCCGGCGCACACCTTGAACCTTGGAACTCTGAAAACTTGAACCCTGAACTCTTATGGGTGGCTTCAACTTCCAGGAATTAATGGCGAAGGCCAGATCGCAGTACGAGGCCCTGCAAAAGAAAATGCAGGAGACCGTGGTCGAAGCCTCGTCGGGCGGCGGCACGGTCACGGTGAAAATGAATGGCGGCAAACAACTGCTCAGCCTGAGCATCGATCCAGAGGCGGTAAAATCCGGCGACGTGGAAATGTTGCAGGATCTGGTGCTGGCCGCGGTGAACGAAGCGGCGCGAAAAGTCGACGCCCAGATGCAATCAACATTGGGAGGAATGCTCGGAGGCCTGGGCATCGGCGGACGGTAACATTGAGCGATTGTGTAATTTAGTAATTGAGGAATTTGATCGTGTCGCTGTGAGCACGCGAATTACCTCTCTAGTGAAATTACGCAATTACCAAATTTCCCAATTGCTCAATCGCTCAATTACTTCATCCCATGTCTCGCTTTGCCGAACCCATGTCGCGGCTGATTGACGAGCTGAAAAAGCTCCCCGGCGTCGGTTCGAAAAGCGCGCAGCGTCTGGCGTTTCACATTCTGCGCTCGAGTGACGAAGATGCCGAAGCGCTTGCCGCCGCGGTGCGCGACGTCAAAGCCAGCCTGCACCTGTGCTCGGTCTGCAACAACATCACGGATGTCGACCCCTGCGTCTATTGCGCCAGCGCCACCCGCAACCAGCGGCTGGTTTGCGTCGTCGAAGAACCCACCAACATCGCCGCCATCGAAAAAACCAAGCATTTCAACGGCGTCTATCACGTGCTGCACGGGTCCATCTCTCCGCTGCACGGCATCGGCCCCGAGCAGTTGCGCATTGCCAATCTCATCAGCCGCGTTGATTCGGGCAACGTGGACGAAGTCATCATTGCGACCAATCCCACGGTCGAAGGCGAAGCCACGGCAACTTATCTTTCGCAACAACTCAAGCGGGCAGGCGTGAAGGTGACGCGCATCGCGATGGGCATCCCGGTCGGCAGCGACATCGAATACACCGACGAGATCACGATGCTGAAAGCGATGGAAGGACGGCGGGAGCTGTAGATACGGCTTCGGCATTCGAGCATCGCACTTTGCCTTGGAAGAAATGTCTAACTGATCCGCTCCGGCTCGAGAAAAACATTTGCTTCTTCCTCGGCGCGAACCAGGCCTTCGGGAAGCGCGCCGCGGTTATATTCGGCCATGCGGTTTTTCCACTTGAGAAAATCGGTGATGCTTTGCGGTTCGACGCGGACTTCAACCCGGCGCAGGCTGGCGAGCAATAGATTCATTTCGTAGCGGAAACCGGCAGCGCGGCGAAGATCTTTCGCGGACGGGCATGCAACTTCAATTCTGTTCGCGCGACATTCCAGCAATCCCCAGCCTTCGGGCAACTCTTCGCAACGAATCAGTCCTGCCGGAGCGAGATAAAAGCGCTCGCAGCCCACTCCCTGCTCCGGCTTGATGCGAAACGGTTTGGCGCGGTCGGCGAGAAAATCGGCGCGTGTAACCTTGCACTCGACCAGCACCGAATGGCAGGCGCGCTTCCATCCAATGGCATCAGGCATCTCGCCGCTTACACAAGCCTGCTCAGAGAGCACCACCCCGCAGCGGTAACTGCGCAGCCAGCGGACAGCTTTGGAGACGAGTTGGGAATGGGTCATCATCGTCAGTTGTAGCCGCCGCGAGGGATGGGCGGAAGTGACTGGGAAGGGTCGGCCATACCGACCACGCGTCACCTTTGACTTGACTAACATAGTCATGTCTTGTGTTAGAATCATTTTATGCGGTCGGTGAATATCGGCGAGCTGAAAGCCCGGCTCAGCGAACATCTTCGATGGGTGCGCAGCGGGGAAGAAGTGCTTGTCTGCGACCGTAACAAGCCAGTGGCTCGCATCGTTCCCTGCCACACGGAAGATCAATCCGAGCGGGAGCGGCGGTTGATTGCGCGCGGGATTCTTACTCCTCCGCTTGAGAAGAGGGCCAGGCGCGTTAGGTGGCCTCAACCGCCGGGTAACGTCCCCGACGAAGTCATGCGAAAGATATGGGACGAGGAGCGGGAGGGCCGGTAGATACGGCGCAAGCCTTTTGGGACGCGAGCGCGCTGGTTCCCCTCTGCGTCCGTCAATCTATCACACACAAAGTAGTGGCTCTCTATGCGATTTATGAGGTGGTCGTGTGGTGGGCAACACCCCTTGAGATTGCCAGTGCCCTTGCGCGGCTGGCTCGCATGGGGCAACTCGATGCCGACGGCTGGGCACAATCGCGGAAGCTGGCCGATGATCTCGCCCGAAGATGGCGCGTAGTTCAGCCCTCTGACGGCTTGCGCTCCATCGCGGCTAGGCTTCTTGGCCGCTACGATTTGCGGGCCGGCGATGCACTCCAGCTCGCCGCAGCGCTGCAATGGTGCGAGGGCAATCCCCAAGGTTCGCCTTTCGTGGCGGCTGATCTACGGTTAAGCGACGCTGCCATGCAAAGCGGTTTCCAGGCAATGAGGCTGACTTAGGGCGCGCAGGACAGGCGAATTGCTATTGCTTAGTTGCGCCATTTGTCGCTATAATAGGCGACAATATGGTAAACGAGCTTCAAGCTGTGGTAGCCGAATTGGGAGGCAGGCGCATACTGGGCCGCCGGCTTTCTAACGATCGCGAGATGCGCGAGGCCGTCCGCCAGGGGTTTCCGCCGGCCGTGGTCGAGGAGCTCATGCGGGCATCGGGATTGACCTTGAAAGAACTTGCCGGCGCCCTGGACCTTTCACCGCGCAGCTTGCAACGGCGCCGCCGCACGGGAAAGCTGGCGCGCTACGAATCCGACCGGCTTTACCGCCTGGCCCGCCTGATCGCCATCGCCGGTGAATACCTGGGCGACCCCGAGCGAGCACGACGCTGGCTCAAACGTCCCAATCGCGCCCTTGGGGGGATTGCGCCCATGGCTGCGATCGACACTGAGGCGGGCGCGCGCCAGGTGGAAAACGTTCTTGGCCGCATCGCCTACGGCGGAATCAGTTGAGCCGAATTTATCGCGTATTGCGCCGGGCTTACGCCCGCAATCCCTTTGATGGCGAGGGCGCATACCTTTACGGCGGACGCTGGTCCAGCCCGGGAACCCGCCTCAGCTACGCGTCCGAGCACCAATCCCTCGCCATGCTGGAGTATTTCGTCCACGTCGACACCGATGACCCTCCCGATGATCTGGTGCTCGCCGTTGGCGAAGTGCCCGACGATCTGGTGCGCCACTCGATCGCAATAGCGGACCTGCCGCCGGATTGGCGGAATCCAGAGGCGCCCCCTGCCCTGGCCCGCTTTGGCGACGAATTCGCGCGGAGAGCTGAGACTTGTTTGTTGATCGTGCCCTCGGTTCTGGCGCTGCATGAGACTAATTGGCTGCTCAACCCGGCGCATGCAGATTTCAGACGCGTTGTCGTTCGAGGGCTTGAGCCGGTTAGTTATGATCCGCGAATGTTTCGAAAGCGATCGCGGCGCAGGCGATGAAGCACGATGCGGCTTCCAATTACCGCTAAGGCCGCTTTGCGAGAGGCGGGTGTCGCCGCCGAAAAAACAAAGTCTTAAACCGCAGAGTGCGCTGAGAAAATCGCGCGGAGGACGCAGAGAAAGGCCAAGCCACCTTCGATCAATGCGCCTTCACTACGACCGGCCTGCGCAGCACGGTTTCCAGCAGATGGCGCTCGGCAGCGATGGTTCGCGCCGAGGGTCCCAGCGGTGAGTAGCCTTCGGCAGCGATGAATATTGGTTGGTTGCGATTTACCCGCAGAGGCTGGGGCGCGAAGCCGTTGTTTCTGGTATTCAATCTTATCCGGCGACTACCGCTCCCCGGCTCACCATTCTCAATTTGAATCCGCCGGATGTGGCCGTCGTGCGCGGCATCGAGCGCGTTGGCCAGGCGCAGAACCGCTGCCAGCTGGATGGCCGCTTTCTGCTCATGGGGCAGCAGATCGCGCAAGCACTTGTGCTTTCTGGTGGGCAGCGCTCCCCGATGAAAACGCGCGACAATGGCCGCGCGCTGGAGGTCGGCCGGGTTCCACCCATGCGGAGCGCCGTGGGCGCGAATCAAATCGAACGAGGTTTTGTGGTGTCCCTTGTCTCCTTTGGACTTGCCGACGTCGTGCAATAACGCCGCCGCGAGCAAGCTGGAGCGGCCCGAAATGCCGTCGGCCGCAGGCTGCCACCCACTGGCCAACAGGCCGTCATACAACTGTAGCGCCAGGCTGGCGACGCGCTCGGAGTGAGCAAAATCAGGGTCCAGACCGCCCGCCCACATCTTCATACGGCGCGTGGCCAGGGCTTGAATCTGTTTGCCATGCGGCAGCGCGGCGCGCCACACCTTCCACAAAGAATCGGAGCCAACCATTCGGCTCCGGTAGTGGTCCAGCCGCTTCTTGCGTTCGGCAAGGATTCGTTGGCGCCAGCGGCGGCGGGAATCGTTGTCCGGAAAGACATGACAAGATGTAGCCGTGGCCCAGAGCACGTCGAGGTCGTGGACTTCGCCCAGCAAGTCCTGCATGGCTTTGAGATCATCGCTCCACGCCTTGTGTTCCGCCGGAAGAAAATTTTCCACGATGTAGCGGAAGCGCTTGATACCGATACGCAGACTGTGCCACGCCGTCTGCGACCGGTTCCGCAAAGCGCGTGTGTGCAGAGCGCGAGCTTCGGTCCAGCGCTCCAGCGCGAGATGTTTGAAGAGCGCGCTGCCCAAACGGATGCGGGCGGCGCGGGCGGGAAGCGATTTACTCCAGTGCCGCCACTGCTTGCGGTCGAACTCCTCCAGAGCGGCCTGGGCCTCGAGTTTCTGCTCCTTTTCGCGACTCGCCAGGATTTTCAGCAGAGCGTCGGCCGCAGGATCAGTGGCTGCCGGCTCTGCGCCGGCCGCGGACTCACGGCTTTCCCTCAACTCATGCATCCCAAGTCCGGCCGGCTCTTTCGGCGGGTTCAGGTGAGGTTGCGAGTCTGTCGAAGGCAGCGCCTTCGCACTGAGCTTGTTCACCCACTCGATCATAATGTGGATGTCGCGCAGCGCGCCCAGGCGTTGGAACAGGCGCTTCCCGGCCTTTCTCATCGCCTTCCAGCCGGGATCCGGATCGAGGACACCGATTCCGTCTGCGAGGGAGCGGCAGCGGCGGAGAGAAACGCGCAGATCATGCACAGGATCAGGCTCGAAACCGGCTGCGACGCGGTCGCACTCCTCCAGCACCCGCAGCATCCAGTAGCGCAGGCCGGTGGTCCTCTGAGTATGATTTACCGATGGCAATGAGGTTCCTGAGAGAACAAACATTAGCGACCCCCTATTTTCACCCCGAAACACCCATGAAAGCCAGTGCGAGCGGCCGGGTTCGTGTTCCGGGATCTTTCGGCACAAGCGCCCGCACCATTGGGACAACGCTCATGCTGCTCTTATTCCCAGACTTCCCAATTACCTCAGTAATGTGCGGAGGCTTACGGCCTCGATTTAATCTGCTATTGACCATCGCTGCCACAGCTAGAGCCGCGGGCACAGGGGTGTTTTATCACCGACGCCAAGACATTTCACGCCAACCGGGCGGCCTCCGCGCGCGCATTCGTCCATAGTCTCAACATCCTCATCAAGTATGCGCGCATGTACGGCTACGATCACAAACGCACAGAAACGCAGTTCGAGGTCACCTGGAATGAATTGCAAAGCGGCCTGCCGGCCGCCGGTGAGGGCGGCTTCCTGCTGGGAGTTTCCGACAACAAGCTGCTGCTTGACGGCATTCCGCTGGAAACCGGCCAGGTGGAACGCAGCTTTGTTCAGCTTCTGACCGCAGCCGGCCTCGCCAGCCTGCACTTTTCCAGGGAGGTCACCAAAGAGGACTTCACCCGTCTGGTGCGCGCCTTCACGGGCTCGAGTTCGAAGGCGACGGATTTCTCCAAGCAGCTCAAGGAGGCTCTGGGCGGCGGCGACAAACCCAGCACGATCAAGATCAACGAAGTGAAGTTTGTGGCGGCCGATCCGCTGACCGGCGACATCAGCGTTGCGGCGCAGATCGCAGCGCAGACGCTGGGGCCAGAATTCAAGCAATGGCTGAACGATCCGCAGAAGCTGCTGCAACTGATTGCGGCCGCGGAAGGGGCCAACGCCGGCGGAGGCCAGGGCGGCGTGACCGTTCCTGTCGGCGCCGTCCCCAACATTCCCGGCCACTGGGTTCCAGGCCCTGCCCCCGAGGGCGGCAGTGGAACCGGGGTGGGAGTTGCACCCGCGTGGGAGGGCGGCGTGATGCCGCTCCAGGAAGCCGAAGTCATTCAGGCCATCCGCCTGCTCACTCGCTTCGGCGAGGTGCAGGAGGATCCTAATGCCCGTCCCGAGGTTCTTCAGAAAGAACTGGGGGAGGCTGATCCCAATACGCGGCTGAATTTGCAGCAGTTGTTGGCAAGCCTGGCGGCCAAAGCCACTGCCGAACAACAGGAGAGCAGTCCCCTGCTGATGAAAGCCGCCGAGCATATGGCGATCCGCTTCGCTCTCGATCGCTACCAGAAGGGCGAGATCAAAGTGAATGCCGTCCATCAGATGATGGAGCATATGAGCCGGCAGATGGACTCGTTGCGCCAGATTCTCAGGATTCAAGAAGAAAAGATGAGCAAAGCGGGCATTCTGGTCGAATCCCACGCCGACATCCTCGACCGCATGTTCTGGGCGGAAGTGCCGGAGTCGGGCAAGAAGACGGTTTTGCTCTCCAATGAAGCGCCCTGTGTGCCGCCGCGAAACGTGCGGCAGTTCGTGGAGGAGTTGCTCGGCCGTGACGACAAGGAGACGGCGGGGGAAATTCTGAACAACTATTCCGGATGCCTGCAGAGCAAGGATCAGGAACCGCGCCGCAAAACGGCGATCGGATTGAGCCAACTGGCCGATCTTTATGCCCGGGTGGGCGGCGAAGCCATCGCCAAGGCGATCCAGCGGGCCAGCGAACAGCTCAGCAGCGAAAAAGATGCCGAGCTTCAGAGCCTGTTGAGCGCCGCCTTTGTGCGCCTGAGCCAGGAAGCCAGCGAGGCCAAAAACTACCTGGCGGTAAATGAAGTCTGCAACGGGATGGACCGATTGCAGCAGGAGCGCCCGGTGCTGGTTACGGACCTGCGCCCGCGAGTGGGCGTCGAAAACCGGATTCCGGAGTTTCTTGAAGAAGCGCTGCGGCATGATTCCGTCCCTGCCGACCTGCTCACGATTTTGCGGCGGACGGCTCCGGCGGCAGCCGAACATCTCGCCGACCGCTTCTTCCGCTGCATGCGCCGCGACGAGTGCGACCATATGGTGGAACTCATCCGGGAAATGGGAATTCCGGCGTTGACGCAGGTGCGGGAGATTCTGCGCACCGGGCAGCCGCGCCAGGCATCGGCCGTCGTCGGCTTGTTGAGCCGCCTGGATGTAAACGCGCTGCTGGAGTTGCTGCCCGCGCGTTTGCCGGAATGGAATCGCTTTTATCACGACATCGTGGTTCGTCAAATCGCCTATGGCGCGGCGCCCGACCGCGGCAGAACCCTGCTGGAACTGGCGGAGGTGCTGGATGCGGCGGTGCTGCCGGAAGCCATCGACGAAGTCGGTATGAGCGGCGATCTGACCGCGGCTCCGCCCCTGACCGCCATGGCCCGCCCGGGGGAAACCGCGTCCCGTTCCCCGTTTGTGCAACTCAAGGCGATTGAAGCTCTGGGACGTTTGAAGGATGCCGAAGCGCTGTCGATCTTGCGGGAGATCCTGGAAGCCAGGAAAACCTTTGGCTCGCTTCATCACCGCGAACTGAGAATCGCCGCCGCCCAGTCTTTAGCCAAGACCGACCCGCGATACAACGCTCAAATTCTCGCCGAAAGCGGGCTTGAGCCAGCGGAGCTGGCGATTGCCCCGCTGGATGCTGCCCCCGCCTGTCCGTGGGCGCGGCAACGGCGCTACGAACGCATGGTCTTGACGCGCAGTCTCAGCGCCAGCATTGCCAGCTCGTGGGGCAGGTCGAAGATTCTGGTCCGTGAATTGAGCCTTGGCGGCGGCATGGGCACGAAGGAAGACAACCTGCGCATCGGCAGCGAAGCCGATCTGGAGATCTCCCTCGGCATGAGGAGCAAGATTCGCGCTCATGTGCTGCTGCGCCGCGCCCGCGTCAACGAAGTGGGATTCGAGATCGTAAGTACCGATCTGGAAAGCCGCTACCGCCTGCGCCGTCTTCTGGTGGAAACCCTGGATCAAGCCGCGCAGAACAAGCAGAAACCCTGGAGCGGTGAGCGCAAGGGTTAGGTTCAAGGTTTCAAGGTTTCAAGGTTTCAAAGTTTCAAAGTTTCAGAGGTTTCGAAGTTTCAGGGTTTCAAAGTTCTAGGGTGGACGCCGGTAACGCCTGCACAGTCAAAACCAAAAGCCTCCGCTTGGCCCGGAGGCTTTTATCTTTGGAACTTTGAAACCTTGAAACTTGCTTGTTAAACAAAAGCCCCCGCGTCAGACGGAGGCTTTTGTCTTTGAAACATTGAAACTTTGCAACTTTGAAACCTTGCTTACTTCACCTTGGCGAAGATAATGACCAGGGTGTACAGCGCCAGCGACTCGA
>Ga0187782_10004858_pt1 | contig 10037 bp, 8 predicted proteins | sample 0715_SJ02_MP15_2_FD_132454 | JGI IMG/M metagenome (GOLD analysis project Ga0187782, IMG submission 132454) | Tropical peat soil microbial communities from peatlands in Department of Meta, Colombia - 0715_SJ02_MP15_20_MG | ecosystem: Environmental > Terrestrial > Soil > Wetlands > Peat | place...
CGGTGAATGCATCAACACATAGTACGAGGATCGAACTCCCAAACGAGATTCGATCAACGCCATCTCGAGCGCGTGCCGAGGAGACGTATCGATGTCATGTCGAAGTAAGAGAAATCTGTCCCTTCGACCGGCTCCGTCTTTTAACTGCGAGACAGTCGGGAAGGTGTAGCCAAGTCGTATGGCTTTCCGCAGGATCTCCTCATAAAACGCCAATGAGAAACGATCGCTTCGGATATCTGGCAACACTTCGTTCGTCATGGGAAAGCCTACTGGACTTTGGACAGGTACTCGTCGCGCCCGGCGTATTGATCGCTTTGCGGGGCGTCCACCAGTTCCAGCAACCGCCGGGTGCCCTTCGAGCCGCAATTCATGAGCACATCCACGATGGATAATTTTGGAATGAATCCCCCAAAAAGCTGAGGATAATTTTGCTGCTGGAAGAGAGAGTACAAAGGTTCGATTCCCGCACGAGTGAACTCTTCATCCTCCTGATAGTTCTTAGCTCCCAAGCCGGCCAGGTATGCCGTCGCTCCCAGTATCCGGCATATATCTAAATTGCGATCGTTCCTGGCGCCCGATGGGCTCAGCTCGCTGGCGCAAATTATGGAAGTTGGGATTTCAAGATATTCGGCTATGGCGCGGATCAGGCCCATGTTGAATTCGGACAGATTGCTTCTCTCGCCGCGCAGGAGGTAGTGGGGCTCCAACAAAGCAGATACTTCTGCAAAGTAAGGGGCTCTGCCATAGTTCGACTCCATCGTCTTCATATGGCGTTGCGCCCAACGTTTGACGTTATCAGTTTCGACTTGATTAATGAGCTGGCCACTGCGTCCGGTTCTCAGCACAGGGATGGTAAGTAATGCTGTGCCATTCGGTGTCTTGATACTGTTGCGATTGACAAAGCTGCGGTCCGGATACTGCACCATGTCCAGAAACACGAATCGGTCCACATGTGCAATCTTGAAAAAGTAGCCCAGCCAGGGTATGTAATTCGGTTGATGAATTGCAACGATCATGACTTGGAAAGGACTCACACGGCCAGTGCTGGGAGACGATCCACTGCGGTCCGCTGAATCTCTGTTTTCACCGACTCTACGACGCGGTCGACGGTGGCCGTATCCAACCGCGCATGCATCGGCACGCATAGCACCCGTGCCAAAACGTCCTCCGCATGGGACAGAGGCGCTCGCACGCAGTAGAGATCTGGACGCTCTTGCACGACTGGCTGCAGGTGGCAGGGAGGCCAATACAATGTGCCCGTGTCGATGCCGTGCCGCTGCTTGAGCGCTTCCGCCACCGCATCGCGGCGCTCCCGCGTGGGCAGCACAATTGCATACTTATAGAAGCTAGGGCTGCTGTCGGGAGGCGGAGTGATCAAACTCACGTTAGGCAGCTGGCGAAATTCTGCGGTATAACGAGTGGCGACCTTACGCCGCGCCTCAAGCGCCGCGGGAAGGTCGCGGAGCTGAGACAAACCTAAAATGGAGGCTATTTCACTCAGCCGGAAGTTGCGCCCCGGCGCGTGATGTACTTTCTTCCCTTCAGGCACACCGTGCGTGCGGAACGTCCGCACAAACGCGGCGATGTCATCGCGATCGGTCGTGATCATTCCGCCTTCGGCGGTGGTCATCGGCTTAGTCGGATAGAAGGAGAAGGTAGCTGCATCGGAAAGTGTGCCGGCCTTGCGCGCGCCCCATTCAGCGCCATGCGCGTGGGCGGCATCCTCAATGAGAAAGAAACCGCGTTCCCGGGCGAACTCGCGGATGGAATCGATCTCCGGACAGATCAAGCCTCCGATGTGCACTACTATGATGCCACGAGTCCGTTCGCTCACCTGCTGCTTCACTTGTTCCAAACCTACGCACAGTGAGCCTGGATCGATGTCGGCAAAGACCGGCTTTCCTCCGGAGAAAATAACGGCATTCGCCGAGGCCATAAAGGTGTTGGTGGGCACGATGACTTCGTCGCCGTTCAGTTGGTAGAAACTCAGCACTGCTTCCAGCGCCGTCGTGCCGTTGGAAAGAGCAACGGCGTGCTTGGAGCCGGTGAGCGCCGCAAATTGTGCTTCAAACTCCTTGACGTGTGGTCCCTGCGTGAGCTTCCCGCTCGCCAACACGTCTTCGATCTCAGCGAGAACACGCTGGACCTCTGCCGGACTGAAATAAGGTTGGGAACTGGGGATACTAGCCATTGCAAGTCCTCATGGTTGAAACACCAATTTGCTGTTCGTTCCAGAAATCACGCAAGGTTAGTTCGAAATTGTGGGGTTCAAATCCAAGTTCGGCCCGCGCGGTCTCCGAACTGAAATAGAAGTCATGAGTGCTGGAGCCGGGGCTGGGATGGGTCACAAGTGAACGGCCGGCGATCGCCTCCACGGCGGCGAGGACTTCGGCCATTTCCGGTACTTCACCACTTAGATTACAGAGTACAACCCTCTTCTTTCGCGCGGCCTCGAGAGCCAGGCGCACGGCTCGGGCAGCGTCCTTGACATAGATGAAGTCGCGTCGCGAGTCCAGTGCTGGGACGTTCATCGCCTTCTCTTCCGCCGCTGATGCCAGGAGTTTGTACATGAGGCCGCTCTTACGACCCGGACCGTAAATGCCCGGCAGACGCAATATCGCCAGGCCCGTTGTGTGCCATTGCGCATAATGCCGGCAGATCATTTCACCCATGTACTTTGAAAGCCCATAAGCAGAGGCCGGAACAACTGGATGCATCTCGTCCACAGGGACATACTCCGGGTGCTCGTAGTCGTAAACGCTCATGGTGGAGGTGTAAACGACCGCGGGCGGAACGGCCAACGCGGCGCAGGCCTCCATCAGGTTGGCCGTGCCTTGCGCGTTCACCTGAAAGACTCTCCAGTCTTCGCGTCCGTCCTGCGGACTGGCGATGAGAGCGGCAAGATGGATGACAGCATCAGGAGCGAAGGTCCGCACTGCTTCCCTCAGCGCTGGTGCGTCGGTGATATCGCAGAAGCAGCGGGAATACCGGTGGTTCGCGGGCTCAATCGGGGAGGTGCGACTCAGGGCCTGTAGCATCATGCCGGCGGTAATCAATTCCCGACATACGTGACGGCCCAACATCCCGCATCCACCGGTGACTAATACGCGCAGTGTCATGGGAAGGAAATCCGACTTTCCAGAATTACACCAACTTCAACAATGAAGATTGCCATGCCCACGCTAATTGCTTGCAACCTGCATCGTCGCGTTCCGCACGGCTTCCCCGATTATCTGTTGCTCGCCTGCGCCGAGGTAGGGATGCATTGGCAGACTCACAACTCGTTCCGCAACGGCTTCAGCATGCGGGAAGCTTCCCTGCTCTACTCCAGGAACGGCGAACGCTCGCTGCAAATGCAGTGGGACCGGATAATGCACGGCTGTGGGGATCCCCGCGCTCTTTAACTGTTCCTGGAAAGTATCGCGATCGTCGACATGGATCGTGTACTGGGCGTAGACACAGGTGTTCGAAGGGTGGATGAAGGGTGTCGTGACCACATCCTTGAGCAGTTCAGTGTAGCGAGATCCGATCCGCATGCGCTCGGCAATCTCATCATCAAAAGCTTCGAGTTTTGCCAACAGCACAGCAGCCTGCAACGTGTCCAAACGCCCGTTGATTCCGACGAGGGGGTGGTGATACCTGCGATCCTGGCCGTGATTGCGAATCTGCCGCATCCGTGTAGCGAGAGCGTCGTCGTTCGTGAAACACGCGCCGCCATCGCCGTAACAGCCGAGAGGCTTTGCCGGAAAGAAACTGGTGCAACCGATGGTAGAAAGGTTGCCAGAGGGCCGTCCCTTGTAGGTCGCACCAAAACTCTGGGCAGCGTCTTCGATCACGGGCAGACCATGCCGGGCAGCAATTTCATTGACAGCGTCCATGTCCGCGCATTGCCCATACAGCGAAACGGGCATGATCGCGCGAGTGCGCTGCGTGATTGCGGCTTCCAGCCGGTCCGGATCCAGGTTGTAGGTGCGTGGATCAATGTCAACAAATATGGGTCGCGCACCCAAGAGGGCGATAGTCTCTGCCGTAGCCACGAACGTGAACGGGGTGGTTAGCACCTCGTCGTGACGACCGACTCCCAGCGCCATCATCGCGATCAGGAGTGCATCGGTCCCGCTTGAGCATGCGATGCAGTGCCGCGAACCAGTTCGACCCGCCAGGCTGCGTTCCAGTTCAGCCACCTCGGGTCCCATAATGAATTGGCCATGCTCCAGGACCGCGTGGATGCGAGAGTCGATAGTCGCTTTCAATCTTGCGTACTGTGTTTTGAGGTCGATGAATTCCATGCTTAAACTATTTGGCTCAGACGGGTAAAAAATGCGTTGTCTATAATCTCAATTCTCGCTACGCGCTAGCCACAACTTCGGCAACCTTTAGGCCCAAAGTTCGTGATGTTGTCCACTTGCCTCCAAACACGCTAATTAGTCTCTGACTTCTTTCTGTCGCGTACTCACGCCCAGCTTTGTTGGGGTCTCGGTGGGAACGGACCAGTGGTCGCAGACCGGAGAAGACCCCACAAACTTTCGCTTCTTTCGATGGGAAGTAATGACGATAGAGTTCCAGCAGATAGTTCATCTCTTCGGAGCTGCAACAGATGGGATCGGAAAGTTGCTGGCGCACTTCAGTTGTCCCAACGAGAGTCTTTCCCTGGTACGGCAAAACAAAGCAAACCCGGTCATCCTGCGGAGCCTGGAGCAGAAAAGCACTCTCAGAGGGACAGTCGAGCAAGATGTGGCTGCCGCGGACAAGATCCAGATCGTGTCGAGCTGGTATGCCGCTTATGTCGAGCAAGTGCCGGGCCCAGGGGCCGGCCACGTTCACTACCCAGTCATAACGGTGCCACTGTCCAGCGACTTGCACGCTGCCGTCCTGAGAGAGAGCATCGACTGCGGTATCTGTGTGAATTCGTACCCCTGCGGCCACCGCTTTTTCCGCTGCCCAGAGGCCCAGAGCACAATCGTCCATCTGGCCATCGTAAAAGGCAAAAACCGCGCGCAAGCCTTTCGTTCGTAAGTCGTCGGGAGAACGCATCACCTCTTGGAGCGAACACCGCTGCCAGGAACCGAGGGATGCTTGACCGGCAAGCCACTCATAGAGCGTCAGCCCGCAACGGATCATCCACGCCGACCTGCGGTCGTCTTCATAGACGGGGATTTTGATTTGCAGACGCTTGGTCAGGTGCGGCGCTTCCATCATCCACCATTGACGCTCGCGAAGCGATTCCCGTACCAGTTTGAAGTGGCCCTGTTCCAGATAGCGCAGTCCCCCATGAAGCAACTTCGTCGAGGCCGAACTGGTCGCGCCCATCAGACGACCGCGCTCGAACAGATCGACATCGAGCTTGTTCTGTGCCAGGGCCCAGGCGGACATGATTCCATTAATGCCACCGCCGATAACTGCTGCCCTCATCCCACTGGCCTGCAACAACTATCGACGACTTCGTACTGGGAACCGCACGCGCTGCAGTGCGCTTTTTCGTGCTCTACCTGCAATCGAATCCCACACTGACAGATCCAGCCGATTCTGCGCCCGGGATTGCCCACCACGAGTGCAAAATCAGGCACATCTCTGGTGATCACCGCGCCAGCACCAATCATGGCATAGCTGCCGATCGTATTACCGCAAACGATGACCGCATTCGCGCCGATGGTTGCGCCACGTCTGACCAGCGTCTGCTTGTACTCATGCTTGCGCACGATGTGACTGCGCGGGTTCGTCACATTAGTGAAGACCATGCTGGGGCCACAAAACACATCGTCCTCCAGCATGACGGCATCGTAGACGGATACGTTGTTCTGGATCTTTACATTGTTGCCGATTCGGGCTTTCCCTATGTAGACGTTCTGTCCCAAAGAGCAATTCGCTCCGATTTCAGCTTCAGGACCGACATGCACCCAGTGCCAGATTTTCGTCCCGGAACCGATCCGGGCGCCGGGCTCGACGATGGCCGTTTCGTGAGCAAAATAGGACCGAGCGTAGGAAGACGCACTCATACCTAGTGTTCGAGGGGCAGGGAGACGCGCCGTCCATCCCGGGCCGAGATATACATGGCAGTCAGCAACTCGAGCGAGCGCAGTCCCTCGCGGCCATCGGTGTCCGGTTCGCACTTCCCTCGCAGAACTTCAATTACATTCTCATAGTAGAGCGGATGGCCGAAACCGTAAACAGAAGGGACTGCATAACTGGTATTACGCGCCAACTCGTCGTCATCATCCGGGGTGTCGAATTCCCAGTGCTGGATTTCGTTCACGACTACGCCACCGATACGAACGGTGCCCTTTTCCCCGAGAACGGTAATCGAGGCTTCTAAATTTTTCGGATAACTCAACATGGTAACGTTAATCGAACCCAGAGTTCCCGAGCGCCATTTGATTACGGCCACTCCTGTGTCTTCGACCTCGATGTTGCGGGCGAGAGTGGCGATATAGGCTTGAACGCTTTCCACCGGGCCGATAATCCAGTCGAGCAAATCCACAAAATGGCTGGCCTGGTTCATCAACGCACCCCCATCGAACTCCCATTTTCCTCGCCAGCGTTCACTGTCGTAGTACGACTGCGGCCGAGTCCAGAGCACATTCATCGTGGCCAAGTAAATGCGACCAAAACGGCGTTTTTCAACGGCGCGCTTCAGTAACTGGATGGTCCGGTTGCGACGGTTCTGCTTGACCACAAAGAGCCGCAAGCCGGCACGATCGAAGGCTTCGACCATGCGTTTGCCATCCTCCCAGCGGGTCGCCATGGGCTTTTCCGTAACAACATGGGAACCAGCGTGGGCTGCTTCGATCGCCTGGCGCGAATGCAGTCCACTGGGGGTCGTCAAAACGACCACATCGGCGCCACCATCTTTCAACAGCTCGGAGAGTGATCGATATCCCGGAACACCGTAGGTGTTGGCAGCAAGTTCAGTACGTTCCGGATCCGTGTCGCAAACCCCAACCAATTCGGCATTTTTTTCGTGTGCACGCAAAGCGTCGAAATGGTTTTTAGAGACACGTCCGCATCCCACCACAGCAAAGCGTATCTTGCGATCCGTAATAGCTAGCGGCGTGGTCAGACCTAGCGTACTGGTTGAGATGGCAACTGACATGGGTGGACAACTCCCTCCCGATTTTCCGATTGGAGTATCAGGAAATTTTATTCAGGTGAATTCATGCGGGACTCACGGGCGGTACGCGTAAATGGCCACGCCGCTTGCCGTCGCGAGTATCGTCTGGATGCTAGTGCGGCCCAGCCCGCGGGTCATACTACCGGGAACAAAGATGACATCGCCCGCCTGGACGGGGAGGTCGGGGCTCTCGGACTTCAACATCGACTTCAAGTTCAATGGAATCTCCTGCCGCACGTTGTCCGTTGTGCGAATCAGGCGCACCTTTGTAATTGCTGCTGTCGGCGTAGTACCTTCCGCCAGGGCAACCGCTTTGACCACGCTGAGCGGGGTGCGGCGGTCGATAAGAAAGCCCCCCGGCTTCCCTACATCGCCCAGGACGTATACGATCCCGGTCTGCGCAACGGTTATGCTGTCGCCTGGCTGAATCTCAGGGTTGCGCTTTTGCTCATCCGTGTCGCTCAAATCCACGTGCAGCGGCGACGCTGGATCTCCCTCGCGCACAATAGTGACGGCATTGCCGGCGCGCACGCTTAATCCGCCGGCCACCGCGATCAGATCGAGCAGGCAGTGCGCCCGCAAAAGCGGATATGCGCCGGGCCGGTTCACCTCGCCATCGATGTAGGCCAATTGGCCGGCATACTCGGCCACGAAGATCTGCACCTGCGGGTCCTTCACGAAATGGCCATCGATCAGCTTGTGCGCGATCAATTTCTCCAGTTCGTTCGGCGTCATGTTTTGCACTGTAATTTCGCCGATCAGCGCCAGCACAATCTTCCCGTCGCTATCCACCCGCACCCTCTGCGAAAGCTCCGGCGTGTCGAACACATGTATCTCGAGAAGGTCGCCCGGGCCAAGCACAGCTCGCGCTCCGGTTATCGGCGTGGACATTCCCAAAGTTGGGGAGCCGGCCGTCTGCGGTGGCGGCGCAGCCGTCGCAGCGTCGGCGGCGCTTTGCGCCCTTATTTGCGCCATGCCTGGTGCGGAAACCAGCAGGACAAGCAACAACAGTGAGATGAACTTAGTTTCTCGCATCGCCGTTCCTGCTTCCTAGAAAGTAGCCGCGGTAAAGAGCAGGGTCGTAACCGTGCGGGGTGGGATTCCCCTTCGGGATGTCGTTAATGACCACGCCGCCCACCCTCGCGTCGACAGTGGCAAGAATGTCCTGAACACGCACCAGATCACGACGTTGACTTTGATTGGCGCGAACCACGATGACCACGGAGTCCACCATGGTCGCCAGAATTACCGCGTCGCTGAGACCAATTAGCGGGGGCGAATCGATGATCACATGATCGAATTGTTTTCGCCACGCAGAGCATAATTCCCGCATACGGTCGGAATCGAGCAGATCCGGAGGTTTGGGCGGGCGTGTGCCGGCTGGCAGAACCATCAAATTGGGCAAGTTGGGGTTTGGAACATAAAACGCGCTTGGGTCTTCTCCGGCCAACGCTGCGCTCAGTCCTCCCCCAAAGGGAAGGTCCAAGCACTGCCGCAGACCTGCCCGGCGCAGGTCGCCATCCACCAGCAGCACACGTCGGTTGTGTTGCGCAAACACAACCGCTGTGTTGATGCAGGTCGTCGTCTTACCCTCGCGCGGCAGCGCGCTGCTGATGAGCAGCACTTTCGGAGGATGTCCGGCGCTTGAAAGCAGCAGCGCCGTTCGTAGAGAGCGATAGGCATCGGCAATTTCGCTTTCCGGCTCTTCCAGGGTGGCGATGTGCATTGTGCCATTGCGCGACCTCGGCAGCAGGAACCGTCTGCCATTGCGCGCGTGCGGCACCATCCCGAGCGCCGCCACTCCTCCCAGGTGGACGATGTCATTGGGCGTGGCGATGGTCGTGTCCAGATTTTCTCGCAGAAAACACAAACCCAAACCGCCCAGCGTTCCCACCAACATCCCAAGCGCCAGGTTCAGGGCTCGATGGGGTTCGGCGGGGCGAACCGGAATCGCCGCAGGATCGATGATCGTGACGTTAGTTGCCTTCAGCCCGGCCAGAACACCGGCTTCCTTCAACTTCTTCTGTAGTTGCTCATAAAGCTCACGGCTGGCGTCGACATCACGCTTGAGCAGCGCCACTTGCATCGCTGCCTCGTTGCTGCTATACGCCTGTTGCTTCTGCTGCTCGAACTCGGTGCTCAGCATCGTTTCGCTGTTCAGGGCAGCCTGATATTCGCTCTTCACCTTGTCCCTGACCCGCTCCACCTCCTGATGGGTCGCGGCCTCGGCTTGGGCCAACTGCGCCTTCACTTGCACCACGCGGGGGTAGGCATCCCCGTACTTTGCATCCAATTGGGCAAACTGGTCCTTGAGAGTGGCTTCTTGCGCGCGCAGCACTTGTAGCGGCGTTCCGGGAACGACCTCTGCCAGCGCCTCAGGATCGCCGGTGAGCGCCACACGATAGCGGGCTTCGTGCACGATGCGGTTTGCTTGCGCCACCACCAGTTGCTGATTGAGCGCGTTCAGCCGTTCAATCAACACATTGTGGTTTTCGTCGGTACCGATCACTCCTGTCTGCTTCTGGTAGGCAATGAAGTTCGTTTCCGCCTGTTCGGCATCGCGTTTCACGTCGTCCAATTGGCCGGAGAGCCAGTTCGCAACCCGCATGCTGGCTTGATACTTCGTTTGAAAGTTTCTTTCTACGTAGGCTTCCGCCAAGGCATTCACCACACTTGCAGCCAGCTCTCTCGATCTGTTGCGAAAACTGATCTCAATAATCTCGGTGTGCGGAACGGCCTGCACACGGAGCCGCGCGTGAAATTCATCCAGTAAGGCCCGGCGGCATTCCGGGCCTATGTCTTCTGGGGATTGCCCAGCGCTCGACAAGCAGTGGACCGGGTCCACGCCGAACCTGACGGGCATCGCCTCGGGTCGCAGGTCCAAACGCAGCCGTTTGATGACATCCCAAGCCAGTGAGTCCGTTTGTAA
>Ga0187782_10004860_pt1 | contig 10036 bp, 9 predicted proteins | sample 0715_SJ02_MP15_2_FD_132454 | JGI IMG/M metagenome (GOLD analysis project Ga0187782, IMG submission 132454) | Tropical peat soil microbial communities from peatlands in Department of Meta, Colombia - 0715_SJ02_MP15_20_MG | ecosystem: Environmental > Terrestrial > Soil > Wetlands > Peat | place...
CGGGACAGGATTGTGCACGGGCGCGCCGCTCGCGCGCCAGAATGCGGGCTTCGATGGCGTGGCCGCAAAAATAATTGAAGTACCAACGTGACCGAAAGAAGGTTTCCCGTTGGAGCAACATGCGCGCCGCGGCCATACGGAGTCCGGCTTTGGGAATGTCGAGGAAAAGGCGTCGCGGTATGCCCATCCATAACTTTGGTTCCGGAGAGATACGCTGTCGTCCGCGGCCGAAGCGGATCGCACGTTGCATGACCCATGCCTCGTCCATTTGCTCCGCACGGACCAAATGCTCCACCACCGCCCCGTGGACGTGCCACGCTTTGTGCCGTTGGTCGCAGAGCCTTAACAGGAGCTCCGTTTCGCTTCCCATTGGGTAGCTGGAGCCGCATGGACCAATGGAGGAATCAAAGCGGATCCCTGATTGGAAGACGCTGGCGCGAATGGCCATATTCGGCCCGAAAATAGAATAGGGACCCACTGGTCCATCCTTTAGTGAGGGATCGGTAACGCTATAAACCGGGCCAGAGGCCACCCATTCAATCCAAGTTGGCGGCGGCACCTCCCACCGCGGTACGACCGCGCCGCCGAATACTGAGTGAGCCAAGTGGATGTCCGCAGCATCGCGCAACTGAACCAGCCAATCCGCATGGGGGAAAGCGTCGTCGTCAGTGAAGACCGCCAGGTCTCCTTCCACAAATTCGAGCCCCGTATTGAGCGCATGATTCTTCCCCAGCCTTGGCTCACACGCCGAATGCAATGGGAGGCGATTTGCAAAGGAGGCGAGGACTTGAGCCGTGTGGTCCGTGCTGCCGTTATCGACGACTATGAGTTTCCAACCTAACGGAGGCTGCTGAAGATGGCAGTAGGACTCCAGGACATCGTGCAGAATCCGCGCACGGTTTCTGGTCGCTATCAAGACAGTCAACATTTCGCTGGAACACCCAACCTGACTCTAAATCACAACAATAATCCTCAAAGAATGCACGGTTTTGCTAATCCATATATTGTTCGGGTTCATCGGCCTCGCCCGTTCTGATCACAGCTTTGCATGCCAGTCGCACCAGAACGAATGGAACTTAGTATCCCGGACCAGAAGAAAGTGCCTGTGACGGTAGCGTCTGTAGGCCCGCTCCGCCTCGGAGTACCTGATCCACTTTCCAGGGGTGTCTTCGCCCCAGGGGCCGGAACTTCCCACTGGAAACTCACGCCGAAATCTTCTCTCCAGCCTGCGCCTCGTAACCAGATGCCGGGATATAAAATCCAGACTAGGGCGGTTCTTTACGGGTACGAGGTTCAATGCCCTTCTTGCCAAAGAATCCACACCGTAGTGCAGAGAGGGAGGCCATGACAACGAGCAGAACGTATGTTGGTTGATGAGCTTGAACTTGCGATAGCCCAAGCCATAAAGCTGTTGCAACGTCCGCACTCCGTCCTCAACACTAGCGCTCTGCTCGTCCAAAGGACACTCGCTTTCCACCGAAAGATAAGGTGGCAGAGAGGACGGAGAGAGGCCGTCGAGGCACAAGTTATCGTTACCTTCGATGTCGATCTTCAAGAAGTAGGGTACGCCGAAACGCTCGATAATTGCTCCGAAAGGCAACACCGGGACCTGGATACACTTCTGCGAGTAGGAATTACGCGCGGCAATCGCCCGGTGAAAAGAGCTGAATTCCGGTTTCTCCTCACAAATCCAGAAATCGGCAAAACCCTCTTGAGCCCCAATCCCCACGTTCAAGATCGTCAGCCGACCTGCGAGGATCTCCCGGGCAAACTTATTGCGCGCAGATTCTGCCAATGTGGGGTCCGCCTCAACAGCAAGTACTCGATACCCCTGCGAAAGGTAAAATGCCGTGTCCTGGCCGACATTAGCGCCCAAATCGAAAACCAAACTCGGGTCCGTCGATACACTGGCACGGGTTCGGGTGTCCGTCCTCACGACACTGGCATCTTGAACAGATCTCATTGCCCCTCCCCCACCATATCGCTACGCGGGCACCGTTGGCGGCGGATTAGGCGTAATTCGGCATTCAGAGACCGTGTCACCCCTTCGCCGATAGCTTCGGGCAAGGTGGTAGTATTCTTTCATCTGCCCCGCTGTTACCCAAACCCAACACTTCCAGAAAAACCTCCGCTGCGGATTCAGCGCCGAAGGCCATCGCCATCCTCTTTGGACCATCGTGGTGCTCATGAGTCTCAGAATGTTGAAGTAAGGTCGCGGTATGCCTAAAACAGCAGGGCCTCGTCCCCATTCCCGCCCTAACCCCCTACCATAGTCGAACCACCAATTCAAAAAGTAATCCTTTCGCACTCGGTTCTCAGGGACCGGGTGGCAGACGACAGCCGACGGTTCGTAACGTATACGCTCACCCGCGGCCAACAGCCGGTTTGCAAACTCGGTGTCTTCCCGGCCGATCAGGCTGCCTGGCCACCGGCCCAAGTCCGTTCGGAAGCTACCGTATTTCTGAAACATCTCCCTGCGAAGGGCCATATTGGTTCCGGCCGGAGGCCGGGGGAGCTCAGATGGTTCTTCACCCAAATCAAATCGGGCAAGGGCTCCCCCAGGTTGTACGGTTCTCTGAGTCCCAACCAGGGGGGAGGGGAGAAGCCGCGTTGCAAGAGCGTTCGTCCTCCTGTCCCGGCCCATTGTGCATCCTTCAGGGGGGCCGTCAAGTTGTGAAGCCAACTCGGCTCCCCAGTGACATCATCGTCGACGAAAGCCAACACCTGGCCTCGTGCCTCTCGGACGCCGGCGTTGAGCGCATGTGATTTCTCCTGCCGCGGCTCGAATAGGTAACGGATGCGGCTCGGATACCGCCGGCAAAAGTCCTCCATCACCTCGCGGGTTTGATCGCGCGAATTGTTGTCCAGAACCAAAACCTCCCACTCGACGGACTCCGGAAGGTTTGAGGCCGCAACACTGCTCAGCGCATTCGGCAAGGTCTGGCAACGGTTATACGTCCACAAAATGACACTTATCCTCATCGTCTTACGCCGTCGCCACCCGTTTTGCGGGACCCCAGGCCCCGGCCTCGAATACCATTTGGCCGCCCGAGGCTGACGACGAGCCTTTGTGAATCACAGGAGTCCAAGTCGCCGCAGCAATGGCTTCAGGGGACGCCCAACCATGACAGGATGTGTAAGCGCTGCCTGAGCCGCGCTAAGAAGGCTGCTGAAGGGTCTGCCTTGCCTCCAGTAAAGCCGCGCAACGGTAAGGTGCAGATCGGCAACTTCCCATCGCTCAACGTATTCCAAGTCAGACTGCAAGGTCTCAAGTGCTGCTTTGAGAGCGGCCGCGTATTCACCTGCCATGCACATGTTTCGGATCCAACCCCTGTGGTAGGAAGCGAGTCGACTCTGCTGCCTTGCTTTGGTTACACCCAAGGCGGCCAGCGTTTCGGGAGTGATTTCCTTAACCGAGTTCAACGGATCCGGCATCCCGTTTCTCCTTGACGAAGCAGCAACTTGAGCAGCGAGCATGCAGAGAATCTGTTGCTCCCCCTTGCGCATCGATACCTGGTATGGATGGATCCTATACTTCAGCACTACGGCGTCAAGGTTGGCCAATTGGTGGCGCTCTGCAATTCTCAGCCACAGGTCGTAGTCCTCACCGTCAACAACCATGCTCCTGTACCCGCCGGCCCAGGCGAAAACCTCTCTGCGGAGGAGTACAGTCGGGTGCCACAAGGCACAGCCCTGGAGGAGTGTTGCCTTAATCTCGCGGTCCTCGGCAGGGTAGCGGTGGGTTCCCAACGACTTACCCATTGCATCGATCCACTCGACGGCACCGCCAAGGGCCCCGACCTGTGGATGAGTCTCCATGAAGTCAAGTTGCCGCGTCAGGCGGTCTTTAATAGCCACGTCGTCGGCGTCCATCCGCGCAATGTATTTTCCTTGTGCAAGCCGGCACCCTCGGTTCAGGGACTCAATCAACCCACCATGCTCCTTGTGGTGAACCTTCATGCGACTATCGCTGTTCTGATAAGAGTCGAGTATAGAGGCGGAACCGTCTGTGGAACCGTCATCGATGACGATGAACTCGAGCTCACGGAAACTTTGGTTGAGAATGCTCTCCACGGCTTCACGCAAAAAGCGCTCGCCGTTGAAAACACTCATCACGACTGAGACGATCGGCGTAGTCATAGTTCACGAACGGCCAGCCCAATGGTCGCGCTTGTACTCTTTCAGGATGCGCACTGCCCCGTTAGTAACACGCCGCAGCGTTGAACCTAGGGGACGCGCGGCCAAAACGGGGCGCGTCAGCACCGCGCGACCCGCGGCGAGAAAGCTGCTTAGGAATCTCTTCTGCCTCCAATAAAGCCGCGCAACGATGAGGTGCACATCGGCGATTTGCCGCCGCTCAGCATACCGCCACTCATACCGCAACATCTCGAGGGCCGATTTGAGCGCAGGCTCGTCCTGGCCTGCCCCAAACATGCTGCGGATCCACCAGCTGCAGTCCGAGGCGAGAGTAGCCTGCTGCTTGGCCTCGGTCACGCCCAGCCTGGCCAGCACCTCGGGTGTGATTTCTCTTACGCCGTTCAACGGATCTGGGTTGCCACCTCGTCTTGATATCGCAGCGGTCCGGGCGGCGAGGGCGCAGATAGACTGCTGCCTCCGTTTTTGCAGGGACACCTGATGTGGATGGATCCTGTACTTAAGCACCACCTGTTCGAGGTTGGCAATCTGGAAGTGCTCGGCGATTCTCAACCATAGATCATAGTCGTGGGAAACGGGGAAAGCTGCCCGGTACCCACCCACAAGGACGAAAGCCTCCCTTCGGATGAGAACAGTGGGTTGCCACAACGCAGGATATCGAAGGAGCGCTGATTGAATCTCAGCGTCCCTGAGCGGGTGCTGCATTTTTTGCAAGGGCCTGCCTGTGGCGTCAATCCACTCGACTGCGCCGCCGAGGACGCCGACTTCTGGACGTTTCTCCATAAATTCGACCTGCCACAGCAGGCGGTTTGGAAGGGAGACGTCATCAGCGTCCATAATGGCGATATATTCGCCTTGCGCAAGCAAACCACCCTCGTTGCGAGCTTCAGGCAAGCGGCAGTTGGGTATCGTGTGAAGCTTGACTCGGTCGTCCCTGGCCGCGTAGTTCGAAGCAATCGCTTTCGATTTGTCCGTCGAGCCGAAGTCAACGATGATGAACTCGAATTCCCTGAAGGTTTGGCCGAGGATGCTCTCGATCGACTCGGCCAGGAAGCGATCGACATTGCACGTCACCATGGTGACGGAAACTAACGGTTTTCGCATTTGTTTAGGTGCACCGCGTCAGCGTACACGCGGGGCGCCATTGTTCCCAGGGAAGCCCCGTAGGCGATGGTAGGCCTGCCGCACCGCCGTGCCGGGGTTGGTGGCGAGAGCAAGCAGTTCCCAGACTATTTGCCGCGCCAAGTAAACCCTGTCAAGTGTCTCACCTACTGTCTTCATGCCTTCCTTATGATACCGCCAGAAATCCGCACCACGAAATTGAACTGCCCCATGCGCCAAAAGCCAATAGTATTCCCGTTTCACCCGTTTCCTCAAAGCGCCGGCTTCGCTCCGTTCCATAAATGTGTCGGCGAAACGTTGCACCAGGATATACCGGTCCAGAGCATCCGGATGAAAGGTGCGCCACGCGGCGGTGATCGATTCGTTATCAGTTCGCAAGAATGAGAGCACTTGATGAACGAAACCAAAATCCCAATCCTCGAGGATCTCCATGCACTTCTCGCTATCCTCGTGCAGCAGGCCCTCTGCATAGAACGGTTGGTGGTCGCGGACGATTGAGGATCTGTACATCACGGTCGTGGGTGAACCGAAAACAAAGAGCCCTGTCCGGAGATTCATCCGGGCCAACTCCTTGCCAGAAAGCACCGTCGTCGGGTAAGGGAGGCCAGATCCCCGCACCATGTTACCCTTCAGATCATATGCACTCACGAGCCCGATGGATTCGGACTGTTCAAAGGCCTTGACCATCAACTCGAGGCATTCCGGGAAGATAAAGTCATCTGCCTGGACGAGTTTGCAATATTTGCTGGTCGGGCAGATCTGGGCCAGAGCCTTATTGTAGTTCTGAACCTGAGAAAGCAACTGCGGCCAGCGGATCAGGCGAATGCGTGGATCGCGGTGCGCATATCTTTCTGCAATTTCGCTTGACCCATCGGTACTGCAGTTGTCCGCAAGGATGTATTCAAAGCGCGAATAGCTTTGGGCGAGCACGCTTTCAATGCATTCGGGCAAGTATCGCGCGGTGTTGTGAAAGGGAGTCACCACGCTCACCAGAGGCTGACTCGACGCTTGCCTGTCGCAATCATTCGCCAAGGTTCCTCACCTTGTTCCGTCCTTGACCTCGAACCTTGATGGCAACCGTACCAAGGACAACCATCAAGCCAACGACCAGGATCCATATGGGCCACCGCAGGACGGTGGTGCCGCCGTGAGGCCCACGCGCCTGGCGACGGGAGAATGAGCTCACCAAAACCGCGGGAGGGAATTGGCGGGTGGCTTTTCCATCAAAATCGTCAAAAAACACTACATTGTGCCCCTGCGTTACCTTCACGTAATCCACCAAGGTTGTCCAGGGTAAGCTTTCTAGCTTTATGGGGCCTCCAACAGATCCCACAAATGTATCAACCTTGATGTACATGGGGGCTTTAGGGACATAGTTCTTGGAAATCGTGCAGGTTGTTGCTCCGTCGATCTTGAAGACGAGCGAACCTGGCGACCAGGCCATCTGGTAGGTGTGAGAGTTTTGGCTAGTGTCGCTGGTCTCAGCTGTGCAACCGTCATTGTGGGTGAACCCATCGACGTGAATCCGCTGGTTGACCTGGTCAAATTTGCTGTTCAATATTTCGGCGACATCAATTTCCTGACCGGTGCAATTGTCGTCTGTGCCGGTCGGGTCGCTGGCCTGACACGAGGCATCTTCCATCCAGACGCATGGCCACGACCCGGTGCCCGCGCCGCCACCAAACTTCGCCCTGAATTCAACAGTGCCGTAAAGAAAGTTGAAACGCCGCATCGACACGAACCCGGACGTGTAGTTATAGGTCGAGGACGGCAGGTCAAAGCTGCTGCAAGTCGAGGTCTCGAGCCGCGTGATGATCACCAGATTCCCATTCGATACGGAAACGTTGTTCGGCGTGAAGCACTGCAAGTTGCTGTTCGGCGCTCCAGCGCGGTTAAAGGCGATCCAATCATCGCTGAGGCCCGTTTCAGCCAAGGTTGATACGGGAAAGCCTAATAATGCGATAAGTAGTAGAGTGTTCATCGCGAACTCAAGGATCACACAGGTTCTTGAATTCACGAGCCGGCGCTTCCCGGGGCCGGCAGGTTCGCGTTTGCGTCATCGATAACCAGGACCCAGTCGTTCGAGTCGGGCGGCGTGTAATTCTGGGTCCCCGAGGTCGCGAAAGTCCCGATCAGTGTGGCTGCGCCAGTACTCGGGTTGAACCACCAGCACTTCGCGGTGTCGATGGCGCTGGTGATCTTGGTCATGTTGATGGTGATGGTGGCCGCATTCCCGTTCGGAACATAGGCGATGATCGTCTGCCCGTCGGAGGTGCGAGCCGCCACTGAGATCGTTGCCCCAGAGCCGTATCCCGCCGTTAGAACCGAGCGGTTGATGTCTGGCACAAGCAACCAGTGCTCGCGTGATCGAAATAGCGCCCCCATGGTCTCCTGACCGACCGAACCTGTGGAATCGAGCTGGATCTGCCAAGGTGTGCTGGAATTGTTAAATTGGGGAGCGTTAAACGTCCAAATCGCGTCGTTGCCGAAAAGTCTTCCCAGGTAGCACCCGGAGAGCACTTCCCAGTAGCCCTCCGTCCTGACTTGAGCCGAGGTCACCGAGGAGTCCAGCTCATAGGTATCCTCGCCCATCAGCGGCGGGATGGCTCCGCCTGAAGTTGACGCGTAGGCCCCCCGGCACTCCGAAATGACATTCGGGTCCTTGGCGTAGGCCCAGTTAAGCCCCATGAAGGAAGGCACGCTCTCGCCCAGGTATGTGTAGGCTTCGAGCGTGGATTGCTGCCCCAGGTTGGACCCTTGCGAGCATTCCCGGCAGGCTTCCAGCGTAATGAGATGGTTCGGGTCCGCGCTCTGGAGCCCGTTGCCGATGTCTGCGAGCTTGGAGTAGATCGCACTGGTTGCGGGCGCATCTCCGCCTAGCACCCAGACGATGTTGGGGTAATTCTTGTAGCGGTTTCCAAGCCATTGGCCGTAAGCTGTCATGGTCGCATCGGAACTGTCGAGGAGGCTGTTGTAGTAGTACGAGGTTACGAATTGGGGGGTGCCGACGAAGGCCGCACTCATGAATGCCGTCATCCCGTAAGCTTCGATCCGGCCCAGAACGTAGTCGATATGCGCCCAATAGGCCGCATCTTCATTGGTGAAGTCGGGGCCATCGAAAGGCACGTTACCGTAGTAGTCTTCTGGGGCGTTCGCTTGATCCACATTGTCGATCACGAGAACCCACAGGGCATTGAAGCCCCGGGAGGCGCGGTCTGCCAGATATGGCTCCACGTCGGCATTATCGAGCTGCGTGAAGAGTACCTGTGGAGCATCTCCCGTGATGAATACGGGCGTGTTGGTAATGGTGTTCACCAAGTGGGTCTTGTTCGGGCTGAGGGTCATGAATTGGCCGGTCCCGGTCCCGGTCAGGGCCACCGTCTGGGGGCTGCCCGTCACATCGGTTGTGACGATGATTGCGGCGTTGCGCGGGCCATCCATTGTCGGGGTAAAGGTCACGTTGATGGTGCAGTTGCCTCCTGCCGCTACCGCACTGCCACAATTGTCAGACTGGGCAAAGTCGCCGGGATTGGCGCCCGTGATCGTGATGCTCGCCAGGCTCAAGCTGGTACTGCCGGTGTTGCTCACGGTGACCGTCTGAGCCGCGCTCTTTGTACCCACCGGCTGGTTCCCGAAGGCCAGGCTCATGGGAGAAATGCTGATGACTGGCGCCACGCCGACGCCGGAAAGGCCTACCGTCTGTGGGCTGCCGGCGGCGTTGTCCGCGATGGTCACCGAGGCCGCCCGGCTCCCGCTCGCGGTGGGTGTGAACATCACGCTGATAGTGCAACTGCCCCCCGCCCCTACCGAGTTGCCGCACGTGTTCGTCTGTGCAAAGTCGCCGGCATTTGCGCCCGTGATCGCAATGCTCGATAGGCTCAAGGCGGCATTGCCGGTGTTGCTTAGAGTGACGGTCTGGGGCGCACTTGTTGAGCCCACCGCCTGGTTCCCCAAGGCCAGGCTCGAGGGAGAAAGGCTTACGTTGGGCTCCAACAGCTGAAGTGTGCTGCCTCCTCCCCCTCCACTGCCGCCGCAGCCGGACACAAAGATTAAGCCCACCACCACTTCAAGAAGCCGGCATAGTGACGCGCTCGAACCATTCCTGAGCGTCATCGCGTAACCTCATGAGAGACGCTCCCCAGGGGCTCAGTTCGTCCCCCCCCAGGAGGGGGAGCGGAACACCACGGTAGTGGGCGAACCGAATAAGGTAGAGTCGTCTCCGGACAGTCGGCGGTGCCGATTCCTCGTTCACCTCTGCTCTGTCGGGACATGGGGGCCGGTTGGAGCCGGATTCGGGCAGTTGCCTGCCTGACGGGCCTTTTGTACTGTGTCCTCGGAGGGATTGGGTCCAACACGCTCCAGCCAAATCTCCCGCCAAATCGAGTAGATGCTCCTGGGGCAGAACATGCGGCAGGAGCTGAAGCGGGACTGGCATACGACCCCCTCCAGGATGATCCCCGGCGTTTTCATTTCCTGCATCTTGCCCACTTTTTCATTAATGACTCTGTCGACGCGTCGTAGCACCCGGTATGTCCCGCCGCAGTAGGGAACCTCCTCGGCGTCGAATAACATGCCACGATTCCGATTCCAATAATTCAACGTCTTCAGAATCTCGGCATACGACTTGACGCGGACGAGCTCACCAGGCTGCAAATTGAGCGTTTCGACAGGTGTTGCCTGTCCGTTCGGTAGGGTCCCTCTTCGTTGCGGGTACGGTGTGCCTCGCCACAAGGGATGAAACTTGTCGTAGAACCACCGC
>Ga0187782_10004861_pt1 | contig 10035 bp, 6 predicted proteins | sample 0715_SJ02_MP15_2_FD_132454 | JGI IMG/M metagenome (GOLD analysis project Ga0187782, IMG submission 132454) | Tropical peat soil microbial communities from peatlands in Department of Meta, Colombia - 0715_SJ02_MP15_20_MG | ecosystem: Environmental > Terrestrial > Soil > Wetlands > Peat | place...
GCACAGGCAGGAGTGCCTGCGCTACCGCCTCTTGAGTAACCACACTTCTGCAACCTGGCACCCACGACCGTTGCCGCCCAATCCCGGCTCTCGGTTCCAGATCAAGTTCAGCTCGCCCCCCGCCGTGGCTTCGGGTGGGATGTCGAATTCGAGCGGGCGAGGCGGCCATGGCTTGTGCATGTAAGGATGAATTTCTAGATCTTCGTTACACCTCATCCGGATGATCGCCGCTCGTTCATCACCCGAGTAGACAACTCGGACGCGATATCGGGCCTGTGGATCAAAGCCTGTATAGCGCAATTCCAAAGGGGCATCAAAAAGAGATTCAGCCCAGCGCTTCCAGGAAATCGGCGTCTGATCTCCAAAAGGATCAGGGTAATCAAACCCCACCAATGACGAGGCGCGAAACTCAGGGTCCTCGAAGCCACCGACGCCTCGAACCAAGTGAGCTTGCCGGGAGAGATCACCCAGATCATCGTAAAACCCACCCGGCCCCGGATTCGCCCAATTCAGGATTTCCTCGACCGCCTTCATCTGCTCTTGTTCAGAGGCCAGACCGCGAATCTGCCTGATCCTCCACCGAAGCCAAGGAAGATTGGTGATTGGCGCATCGAGCGTGTCGAGGTTTGCACCCCGTGAGACCGCTTCCGCCTCGTATCGCTCCACGGATAGCTGCATACGAATACTTTGATAAAGGGCCTCTCCCAGCTCCAGAATCTTACTTCTCCAATCCGGAGCCAGCGAGCCCGACAGCGCCTTTTCCACGATCGCTTCCGCTTCCGACAGGAGGGCCGGGGCGTCAAGTTCGCTCGTGCGGCGACGGGCTTCCCCGGGGTCAATGTCCAGAGGGCCGGGCCGTACCCCGACTCGCCGGATCTCTTCGAGTTTGTTCATGATTTGATCTTCAATCTCGGTTTCAGACAGCAAGCGGCGCCTGATATACGCATCGTAGTACGCGCGGTAGAGCGCCTGCTGGAACCTCCACTTCAACAAGTCATGGGGAGAGGCAGAGTCCTCCATCACCTGGAACTGCCGCAGCGTGATGTAAACATTCTCGTTCGACAGCAAGGGTCCTTGCCAATTTCGCTCCAGGCTGAGCAAACCGTGTGCAAAACCGTCGGTATATTGATCTCCCATGAAGTAGCGGCTATAGTCACGCAGCACGTCGATGACTTTTGCTTCCGGATCCCACGCCAAGGCGCTCCAGACGATCTTGTTGACATCGTCGTTGCATCCTTCGGAGTAACTGAGGAAGCCAATTGAATAGGGCGCATCGCGACGGAAAATGTTTGCCGCGCCCTCCGCTCGCGGGTTGATGACCTCGCGGCCCTCGGTGTAAGCATAAGCCGTATCCCAATCCGGAACCGGAAACTGGCATTCCACGCTGTGGGTAATGTCCGGGTAAAGCCGGATGGGATACTGCTGGGGAATCTGCTTCCTCAACGTCGGCAAGTCATCGCAATTCTGAGGACCGTACACCACTCCGCTTAGCCAGGAGGGCTGGTCTTTTTGCAGGATTTGGTAAAACTCGCTTGTCCATTCCCGATTGAACGACTGCGGGGAAATCCAGACTTTTCCCTTGGGATGATATTTATGCAGGTTCTCCCCTTGCTTCTGCAAGAGCGCCAACAAGTACTTTGGGCGTGTGTGGCCCGGATCTCCCCCAGGGACAAATACCGCGTCGATGCGCGGCAGCGCGCGAAAGACCTGTTCCCACTCGTGCAGTGCAAATTCGACGGTCCTTGGATCAGCATAATTCGCGTCCATGGCGGGGTACCAGATCCACACGTCCAATCCGTATTCGTCACAGATTCGCGACATCTCAATCATCATCTGCATCGGGGGTAGAGGAAAATGAGGACTGTCGGGTGCATCGTCGGAGCGGGGAGGAATCAGCTCGATGGCGTTTGTCCCGAAAACGGCCAGATCGCGAATATACTGGTCCCACATGGGGACGTTCCAGCCGTCGTAGGAATTGGTCTTCGGCCGGTATCCTAACTGGTGCCCACGGAGCGAATATTTCGGACTGGTTGAGAGATTCAATCGGCTGCCGATCGTCACCTGGCCCTTGACCATGCGCAGCGCGCGCAGCAATCCACCCACCCCAAACAGAATGCCCCGCTCGTCTGCTCCCAGAACGGCGACGACCGGCCCGCCGGCCCCCGCCCAGGCCCGCAACGCATAGCCTTCGGCGGCCAGGGCCGGCGGGCGTGCAAAAAGGCTCCTGAAAAGACCGGGCTTGAGGCCCTCCAAAGCAGCCGCCCGCCCAATGATGATGGAAGTCGATACAGAACTCGGCCAGGAGTTGACGACCTGCCATTGAATCCCCGTCCGCCTCTCGACCTCTTCGGCAAGCACCGAGACCGCTTTTTGCTCCCGTCGGGAAAGAGTTGCAGGCTGCACGATGACCGCTTGGCTCAAGTCCAGCGTTGCTTCGCTGCCGCTAGCCGCGGCTGCGCCCCCTGCGCGCACTACACCATCCGCCGAGCCTGCCTTGAAAGGATAAATTCCACTGGCGAGCCAGGCGGATGCCCCACTGCTCTTTAAAAAATTCCGTCGGTTCATGAGCGCCTCCTAGTCGGGAAAGTACAAACGCACACTACCACGCCCGCCACCGGCCCTGCAAACGGCGCGACCGGCGGGTACTGTCCTAGTCGGCAACGCTTTGCCGTTGATGAGGGTGTTCGACAACCCCAGTAGAAACTAATCCACAGGCGACGCGCCAAGGCCCTGGACGCATGATAGAATGGCCCACGATTCAGCGGAGGTGCATGTTGATGCGAAGAAAAGATCTGACCCGGCGAGAGTTTATTGAGAGGACTGCGGGGGGACTGGCTGGGGCGCAGCTCATTCCATTGACTCGAGGGGCGAAGGCATCTCCAGGCCATACGATGACTGGGACCCACCCTGCAACTTCGGGATCTACCCTCGGGCGCCAGAAATCTCTGCGGGGATTCTACGGCCCCCAGTCGGGGGACTGGACACCCTCCTTCGGGGAAATGGAGCGCGGCGCCGCAGGAGGTTTGCCCGAGTTCACTGACGCGCTCGGCGGCTTCCCGCGTCCCGGCATATTTCCCGTTCCGCAACAAATGATACTGCGCGGCGCCCCATTTACTCTGAACGAAGATTGCACCCTGGCCGTTCCGCTGGCCGCTTCAACAAGCGACGTGGCGCTGGCTCGCTCCCTCACGGAGGAATTGAGTGACCGCTATGATCTCCAGTTGAAAGTCGAACGCTCGGCAAAGCTCCCTACGGCGAAGAGATTCATCGTGGCTGGATCGCTCCAGAATCCGCTGGTTCGCGAATTCTGCCATCAGAAGCACCTGAAAGTGACCGCCCAGAGCCCTGGCCCGGAGGGTTATGTTCTGCACGCCGATGAAAACGCTATGGTCATCGCGGGTAGCGACGAGCGAGGCGCTTTCTATGGATTGCAATCGCTTCGACAACTCATTGCCGGTGGAGAGAAACCTCTTCAGGTGCCTGGCGTGCAAGTGCGCGACTGGCCGGACAAGCCTTTTCGCGGCGTCAAGCTCTATGTGCCTGGCGGTTCGAGCATTGCTTATTTCCGCCGCTTCATCCGTGACGTCATGGCGTTCTACAAATTCAACACGCTGATGATGGAGATGAACGCCTGCATGCGGCTCGAGCGCCATCCCGAAATCAATTCGGGCTGGGTGGAATTTGTGCGCGATACCAACTACAGCCGGCTCAACTACCCGCCCGGCGCCCTCCATGGCCGCGAGCAGAATTCTTCGCACCAGGATTGCGGCGATGGCAGCTTTCTGGAAAAGGACGAAGTCGCGGAACTGGTTCGCTGGGTGAAAGCGCATTACATTGAGGTGGTCCCGGAGATTCCCTCATTTACGCACAGTTTCTACCTGCTAGCGCGGCATAAGGACCTGACCGACGTCCCCGGCGACAAGTGGCCGGACACCTATTGCCCGTCCGAGCCGCGTAGTTACCAGCTCATTTTTGAAGTGATGGACGAATACATTGAGGTCATGAAGCCTCGCCTCCTTCACGCCGGTCATGATGAGTGGTTTGCACCGTTTGGAATCTGCCCACGCTGCAAGGGCAAGGACTTCGGTGAGCTTTATGGGCAGGACCTGCGAAGGATTCACGACTATCTGACGGGCAAGAATATCAAGATGGCCATCTGGGGTGATTACCTGCTCGAAAGGGTGCGCGGCAAGGGTTTGCAGAAGCGCACCGCACCTGACGGCTGGCAATACACTTCGCCGGGCGCCATGACGCCACAACAGGTGAAGGACTTGGTTCCCAAAGACATCCTCCTCTATAACTGGTTCTGGGACAAGGAAGATGGTGGAGAAGAGAACGAGGCACGACTGGATGAATGGGGCTTCCACCAGGTCTACGGCAATTTGGAGCCCGGACTGGAGAACTATCTGGAGCGCAGCAAACGGAAAACCATCATCGGCGGCGCACCCTCCTCCTGGGCCGCGACCACGGAATTCAACATGAGTAAAGACATGCTCTTCAGTATTATCGGATGCAGCAATATGCTTTGGTCGAAAAAGGCATTGGAGATGGGTGAACTTGCCAGGACCACACAAAGTTCCATTCCCGTGTTGATGTCGAGTTTGACCGGCGTGACGCCGCCCAGCGTGACAGAAGGCGCGGTTACGCCCTTGGATATTTCCAGCGCCTTCAACGCAAGCGCGCTCGATGAGGTATTTGGGGTGGATTTCCGAGGGATCAAGACAGGCAGGAGCGCCTTCGGGCCGCACGTGTTCGACCTTGCCTGGACGGGAGGGAAAGTCGCAGTTATGGTGGGGACGGAAGGGACGCAGCCCAACTCGTTGCCGCGCGAAGTCACGATAAAGGTTGGCGAGGACGCCACAAGCCTGCTCTTCTTGCACGCCTGCGCCATCCCTGCCACCAACAAGGAAGCCTATCGGCTGATCTGGGACATGGCCGACTCGGCAGACCTGCTGGGCTGGTACGAGGTTGTCTACGAGGACGGCCTGCCGGAAGTCATCCCAATTCGTTACGGAGTGAACATCCTGGAGTGGAATTGGGGCAGGGATGAGAGGTCGGGGAAATACTGCTATGACGCCCAGGCGGTGATATGCTCGGAATCTTCCCAACATAGGAACTCATCAACTACAGAGATTCTTCGCTCCGCCCTGGACCATCCGGCCCAGGGCTCCGCTCCGAATGACACAGTGAATGCTCAGAATGACAGACCAAGCGTTAGTGAACACCTGCGGCCGACCGCCGAACATCCGATCACCTTCTTCGTTTTCGAGTGGGAAAGCCCGCGGCTGGGGAAAGTGATTCGCGAGGTCCGGCTGAAGGGCTCGACACGTTTCCGGGGGGCGGTGGCAGGATTCGAGAATTTCTATGGCGACGTGATTCCTAACAACGCCGTCATTTTGAAAGCCGTGAGCCTGGTCAAGAAGCGAGCGTGAGGTTGCCAGCGCGTTTTAGGGAGACGGCTTGCCCTCCCTGGATGGTGGTCAGCGACGACCTGCGACTATGCCGCCTGACTTGCGGAAACGTTTTGCCTTTGCGAAGGACCTCCATCCTAAAGGACCTCCTCCGCGCAGTTCGTCAGCCGACGGACTGCGCGGAGAAGGAATAAAAGTGCGGCATTGGCCGTAAAGCCACAGGCTTTCCGCAGGTCGGAGCGGCGGAGCCGCGCTGAGTGATGGCGTGGGTTACTAATCTGGACAGCCTTGGGCAAGCCCACCCCTATAATACAGCCCTAGGGTTTCGGTGGGGCAGCCCCCGGAGTTGCGGATGGGCCTGCAACGCTACTGAATTCCGGGCCGAGGCTGGCGACGGCGGCCCGAAGCTCCGAAATGTCGTATCCAACGCTGTAAAAGGTGACCTTACCTTCTGGATCGATGAGAACGCCTAAGGGAACCCCCTCAAGTCCGAATACCCTACCGAGAGTCCCGTCTTCATCGTGGTAATTGGGCCAGGGAATCTGCTGCTCCTTTACGAACTTGGCCGCGTCGCTGGCATCTTCTTCATTTTCAATGCTGACCCATACCAGCCCTTTGCTCGCTGTTTCCGCGTAGAGTTTCTTCAGGTCCGGTATGAGCGCGACGCACGGCCCGCACCAGATCGCCCAGAATTCAACAAAAACCGGCTTGCCACGATAGGAACTCAGCGGTATTTCCTTCCCCTCCCTTATGAGGCGAATTTCCGGGGCCGGCTTACCAACGAATTCAGCGGTTTGAAGAGGACGGCTTCGGGCGGAAGGGTCGGGGAAACATGCAACCAACTTGGCATCCGAGGGCGGCGAAAAGTCGAAAGAACTCTCAGGCTCCTGCTCGTCGAGTTGGACCACATTAAATACTGTCGTCTCTTCCGTAAACAGCGGGATGTGGGCGCCAGAGGCGGTGGCCCTATAGCCGTCAATTCGCAACACGGTTTTGACGATTAGGTTTCGTGACTTGTCCACCCAAACCGTCTCCTCAACCTTATAGTCGGGTTTGCGCGATATGAAGTCAGCGCCCGTGAAGCGCACCACACGGCATTCGATGCTGCGCCCGCCCACCGCCACAGTCTCGTCCGGCAAAAAGCTCGCAGATTTGTGATGAGTCGAAAGGCTTCGGATATCTGCCACAAGGAGCTGTGCATCGTGGGCGCGTATTTCCTCCTGGGGAATAAAGTGGCGCTTCTCCGAATCGCCGGCCGCAGCCGCCGTTTCCGTATACTGATGCTCGTCCAGGTGGTAATTCCACTTTGTAGTTCCGTTGGACACGAAGACAGCCGAGCCGAACGCAGAACGGCCCTCAAAGCGATATCGGCCTCCAGGCGCGACAATCGCCGTCAGAAGGGTCTTGTGCCAATTGTGCGACAGCTCATTCCTGTCGACCCTTTCCAGTGTCGCCTCGATGTGGTACGACTTGGCGTCTGAATACCGCTGGGTCACGCGGTTCAGGAAGTCGAGGGCATCGTCCGGGGGGTTCACGGCCGTGCCCTGAATGAGCAGTGCCAGCGTAAGGACAAAGGAGAAGTCCATGCAGGGCCACCTCCCATTGCGTTGATTATACCCCGGTACTTCTGCCTGCGAAGGCAAAGTCAGGACAGGACGCTCGCGTTCTTTTGCACTTTGTCAAAAGCTTCCAGGATATCGTCGACGTCGCTCTTTTCGCCGAGGAGCACGTTCTGCTCCAGGTAAAAAGCTGTCGCGCACAACTGGTCATTCTTGGGAAGGTGATTTTCCCGGAGATACATTTCAAGTCGCTCTCGAGAGAACGCAGCCCTGAAGCCGCGCGAATTGAGGCTCCGCTCGATAAAGGGTTCCTTGTTGAGCGGCGAATAACCCCCTCCCGCCAAAATTCCTTCTGCGGCCAAAGCGTTCGCCACTTTTTCTTGCCGCAAACCGTTGAAATGGTCCGGGTCGCAACGCACGCCAAAGCAGTAATGGTTCTGCCGTGTCGATTCGGGGTAATTCTCCTGCACCATGTAGCCAGGAATTTTCTTCAACTCCGCTATCAAATAAGCGGCGTGCGCCTCCCGCTTGGCGCAAAGCTGCTCGTACCGCTCAAGTTGCCCTATAAGCACCGCGGCTGCAAAGTCGGAGATTCGATACTTGAACCCCCGAATCGCATATTGATGAGTCTTTGGATCGCCTCCAAAGTTTCTGAACATGTAAGCGTTTTCGATCAACTCTTCATCGTCGCTCACCAAGGCTCCGGCCTCTCCACCGGGAAGGCATTTGGTCTCCTGGAAACTAAAACAGCCCATCCTTCCCAACCCGCCGACCTTCTTTCCCTTCCACTCTGCGTGGTGCGCTTGACATGCATCCTCGATGACCGGAATGTTGTGCTTCTCGCCGATGGCGAGTACCTTATCCAAGTGCGAAGGAGCGCCATAAATGTGCACGGGCATGATGGCGCGGGTATGTTCCGTAATGCGGTGCTCGATGTCATCCGGGTCAATCTGGAACGTCTTGGGATCCGAATCGGCGAAAACCGGAAGCGAGTAGCCCATCATCACGGCATCGACAGTAGCGATGTAAGTGTAAGGGGAAAGAATGACCTCGTCACCCGGCCCGACACCCAAGAGCTCCAGGGCCATTTGCAGGGCATGGGTTCCGCACGGGGTCATGACACAGCCGCGCGTTCCGACCTCTCTGGCCCAGGCCTTTTCAAATTTGGGAATGAACTCGCCATCCATTGTGCACCAGCGATGGTTACGAAGCGACTTCAGGATATTCTGCTCATCGACCTCAGTGGTCTGTGGCCAATCCGGGAAAGGCGCCGAGCGGACGGGCGTCCCTCCCTGCACGGCCAGCCGATTGGGATTGCCTGAAACAGCAAAACTACGCGGAACGGCTCCTGCCGCCGCTAGACTTATCGAAGTCTTCCCCAGAAACTCCCTCCGGCTCAACGTTTTCTTTTGCATATGGTTGTCTCTCCTCCCCGAAAAATCCCATGCGTAAAGTAGACTATCCCCTTATCCTAAGGCTGATTGCAACGGTACCGCTTTGTGCGCGGCATGTCAATGCCGGGGAGCCCGTGACACGCCCATCAGAGGACAGCAAGCCCTCGCCCTACAGCTTGTAGAGGCTGGGCTTGCCTTACCCTGGTCGATCATCATTGACTTATTACCAGCAAGATTGTATCGTCGGGCAACGCGCAGAAAAGTGGAACTCATAAGGAGGAGATTGCCCATGGTCCAGAACCCATCATCCAACACGCAGGAAATTACGAATCCGTCGAAGTCTGAACCCAGCCGCCGGGATTTCCTGAAGGGGGCCACGACGGTTGCCGCCAGCTTGGTGGCGCCGGTCGCGCTCCGCGCCGAACCCGCGGAGTTGCTGCCCCAGGTGAGTTTGGGGTCCCACCGCGTCTCGCGGCTGATCGTGGGAAGCAATCCCATCTACGGTTATTCGCACTTTAACCGGCAATACGACATGCACATGCGAGAGTGGTTCACGGACGAGCGCATCGTCAAGCTGCTGATGGACTGCGAACAGGCTGGAATTAACACCTGGCAGGCCAGTTTCAACTGGGACATGAAACGGCAATTCCCGAAAATTCGGGGGGCGGGATGCAACATTCAGTTCATCTGTTTGGTTGCCTCCTGGCACTACGACGAAAAAATGGGGCGTACGCCGGAAGAGGTCCTGGATGGAACGATCAAGTGCGCGCAAGCGGCAGCGGAATTCAAGCCCATAGGCATGGCTTTCCACGGTGGGGCCACCGACATTCTCTTTCGCGCAGGCAAGATCGACCTGCTCAAGACCTATATCGACAAGGTCCACGACCTAGGCGTCGCCGCCGGCATCTCCACTCACAACCCCAAAATCCTGACCACGCTCCAGGAGAAGGGATTTGCCAACGAGTTCTATATGACGGGCCTGCATTATCTCACCCGTCATCCCGAGGATTGGATGAAGGAAATCGGCACGGTTCCCATCGACGAAGGCTGGATCGCCTCCGACCCGCCGAAGATGGCTGAAGCCATTCGCCGAGTCGACAAGCCGGCGCTGGTCTACAAGGTTCTGGGGGCCGGCCGGAAGTGCAACTCCGAAGAACAGAAACGCAAAGCCATCGCCTGGGCCTACAGGAATATCAAGCCGATTGACGCCGCGATTATCGGGCTCTACCCGCGCTATTCGGACCAAGTCACGGAAACCATCCAAATGGTGCGCGAAGCTCTGTCCTGAGGAGCGAATCGACGTGCTGGATTCGTTCAATCTGATGAAGGTGACGTTGACCTCCCGCACGCCCGTCAATGTAGCGGGGGGGCATCACCGTAAATTCTGACCCAGTCGCGTAAGGCCATCACGACCCTCGGGTCAAGTTGGGTCCCGGAGCAACGGCGTAATTCGCGGAGAGCATCCTCGACGGTGCGAGCGCTTTTATAGCGTGAGCCGCGAACTATACAATGAAAAGACTCTGCCACAGCCACGATACGTGCCCCAAGTGGAATTTCTTCCCCTTGCAAGTGATCGGGGTAACCCTTGCCGTCATAGCGCTCATGGTGGTGACGGACGATGCGCGCAAGACCTTTCTTTTTCAAAGTTTCCACTATTTTTGAGCCCCAGGC
>Ga0187782_10004862_pt1 | contig 10034 bp, 5 predicted proteins | sample 0715_SJ02_MP15_2_FD_132454 | JGI IMG/M metagenome (GOLD analysis project Ga0187782, IMG submission 132454) | Tropical peat soil microbial communities from peatlands in Department of Meta, Colombia - 0715_SJ02_MP15_20_MG | ecosystem: Environmental > Terrestrial > Soil > Wetlands > Peat | place...
AATTAATGTCAGAAAACGCGGCTGATTTGGCAGATGAAGCTGCGGATGCACGCTGGGATGACCCGCAATTGAATCAAAGAAAGACGACTAAACTTAAGCTCATTTTGCAGGTGTCGCTGTCGTTCTTAAGCGAGCTGGCAGTCGTAGTCGTAACCAGAACGACTTATTGGATCTCTGGCTTCGTTCCGCGCAGGAAAAACATTTGGATCTTCGGCTCTTGGGACGGAAAGAAATTCGCTGATAACCCGAAATATCTGTTCCTTTATGTGTATCACAAGCAGCCCGAAATTACTGGCGTTTGGCTCTCGCGCAACAAAACAATCCTAGCTGACTTGCGAGGGCGTGGATACAAAGCCTACTATATGCACAGTCTTATGGGCATCCTTTATTCGATGAGGGCTAGCTGTATCATTTTTTCAGTAGGCGTATCTGACGTTAATCTGTACACGACAAAAGGGACAAAATCAGTGCAGTTGTGGCACGGAACCCCGCTAAAAAAGCTTGAGCCTGCTCAAGGCCGTCAGATCCCAACGCGTCGGAACTCACATGCGCGGCAGCTCATCGATGGAGGACTTCGCCCTAACAAGAACCACGATGTCGTCATCGCGACTTCTGATGAAAGTAAACAGACCATGCAAGCCGTTTTTAGCGATGCGAGGGAGATAGCCGTCACTGGATATCCTAGAAATGACGTCTTGCTCGGGGCTCCATGGTTAAGCAACCTCGACGATGAGTACGTCAGACGCATCAAACGAGAAATTGATTTTCAGTTCCTTTTTTTGTACCTCCCCACCTACCGACGTGAAGGACGACGAGAACTTGACTTGTTTGCGCGCTACGGGTTCGAAGGTAACAAGGTGAATCAAACCCTTCGAGAGTTAGGCGCAATCCTGATCATCAAGGCGCATCCGTACGACGGGCAATTCGATTCACGCGGAGCGCGCCTCGAAAGGATATTTACCCCATCTGATGATGACCTGCCAGACATTTACCCGCTTTTGAGAGAGACTGATGTACTCATAACGGACTACTCCAGCGTCTTTTTCGACTATTTGCTTCTAGATCGTCCGATTGTATTTGCACCTTTTGACATCCAGCAATACATAACAGCGGACCGCGAGCTGTTCTACGATTATAACCAAGTGACGCCTGGGCCTAAAGCAAAGAACTGGCCCGACGTGCTCGGGCTGCTGCGCGAGGCGGTCCAAGACGACTCGTGGAAAGCTGAGCGAAGAAAAGTGTGCGCGCGTTTCAACAAGTTTAAAGATAATAACAACTCAGAGCGAGTATTTCAAGTGATATGTCGTGTGCTAGAGCAAACAAACCCCTAAACCTTTGTATAACGCCCACTACAGAACAAGATTATCCCAAAACGGAACTAAATATCGCCCCGATCAGCCAGCGCGCAAATCCCTTGAGGTCTTCCAGCAACTGCCGCCATTCTGGCGGGCTGCGATTCCAAACGCCAATTCAGCTAGAGGCTTTTTTATTCTTAGATGCCTCAAACCAGCGCGGAGTTGTGAGCAGTCTAACGTTAGCAAGTCAGTTAATGCAATAATTAGAGCCATAGAAGGCTCTGAGCCAGGCATAGGCTCGCTGAGACCAGCAGAGAGATCCTGGCGCCTAGCAGCGTGGTTTTCGATCCGTAAATGCGGAGACGCATAACCGCCGTGTTATCTGACCCGTAGCCACCGATGGTTCGCGTCAGCCCTGTTGCGTCACTGTAGTGATTGCTTCCGCAATAGAAGGATCGTCGCTTCCGCGGTTGTTTCGAAGTGGGCCGCACGGTCAGCATAGCATGCAGAACTGAACCGCGCTCGTGTCCTTGGCAGCGCCGCACCTTGCCTGGTGCACGAACGCACTGCCACGTATACAAAGCATGAAATGCGGCAATCTGCAACCTGAACGTCTAACGCCTTGATTCAAGCGATTCATTCAGCGAGGCCATAGAGTGCAAAATGATGCCCGTGAGTGTCATGAAAGTTCCTACGATCACGAGAAGGAGCATAAGGATGGCAGGCCCGTTAGGGATGCGCCCCCAAGCGTAAAATCCTTGCACTGCGTAGACTGCCAAAGCGACGCCAAGTCCAATGAATATGAGTCCGGGCGCTGTGAAGGCGAGCAAGGGCTTCTTAAACTCGATGTTGCGCAGGACCCCTACGAGCACTTGCAAACCGTGCGTGACAGGATGTGCAGAGGACTGTCCGACGTCGTACCTGACGTTGATGTCCACCTCCTTAATCCGCAGTTTAGCCTTCGCTGCGTCCATAAGCATCTCGCTGTCGATCGCCATCTGGTTTGTGCCAAATTTAAAGGTGTCCGCGGCTTTCATCGAGAAGGCGCGGAAGCCGCTCTGCGTATCCGTCACATTGACGTCACGACTGAATCCTAGACGCGTAAGCTTGTCAAGAACGACCTGTCCGAACCGGCGGTAGCGGGGGGTTTCTCTGCTATTCCCATTTAAATAACGGCTGCCATTAACGATGTCGGCTTGATCGAGCATCAGAGGCCGTACGAGCTTCGGAATGTCATCGGGGTCGTGCTGCCCGTCCCCATCGAGAATAACGAGAATATCAACGCGGCATTGTGTCGCGTACGCAAATAGGTCGCGCAAGGCGGCCCCTTTGCCGCGGTTGACGTTGTGCACGAGCACGTCAGCACCTGCGAGGCGTGCGACCTCGGCAGTTTTGTCAGTGGACCCGTCATCAAGCACGACGACTCGGTCAGCGTACTGCGCGGCGCGTACGACGAGGCTACCGATAGCCACTTCTTCGTTGTAGCAGGGAATACCCACCATAACGGTACGCAGGTCGGCATCCCTCGATCCGTCGTTTTGTCCCCCACTTTTCGGTGAGTTCTGCTCCAGCCTCGCCGATGTCATAACTTAGTGCTCTTTCGTATCAGTATTCTTCGTGCTGGCGAGATAAAGATTCCTATCTAGCCTTTACACGCATCCGGAGGCATTTTTTTGCTTGAGTGCACGATCGATCTGCTCCTAGACTCGAACAACGTTGCGAACTTCTGTTCGTCCCGCGGTGCGCGTGCTACAGTGTGAAAAGATACGTCAGTTGGATCCCGCTTCGTCGCGGGTATCGATCGCACGCAGCATTTTTACTCGACGCTTTCCTCGAGCTTTCGTCGAGAGTGACGGGGAGTCGCATAATCTTCTGGCAAGCCGAATGATAGAGCTCGCACACAGGGAGCAACCGGGCCACCCCCCAGTGAAAAAGCTATGTAGCATCATACTCTAAATCATTCCGACTCAAAAGCTCATGCCAGATGCGTTTGATTGCCTGGTCTCGCAAATAGATTGCGCCGGGGACCTGAGACGCGTAATTGAGCAGCGCAATCGTGAAAAGATAGCGACTGTTAGCAGATGTTCGCCTATCTCTAACTGCGCTGCTGGGCTCCCAAATATCGCGCATTCAAGCCGCGGTATCCAACCCGCGCTTTCAAAACAAGTTCGAGACTTGAGCAAGTAATGATATCAATCGTGTGTGTCTACAACAATGAGCGTTTACTTGCCGATTTCTTGTTGGACAGCCTTAATCGCCAAACAGTCCATTACGAGTTGATTACGATCGACAACACTGAAAACCAGTTCACGTCAGCAGCTCAGGCTTTAAACTGTGGCGGTGAAAAGGCACGCGGAAACTACATTATGTTTGTCCATCAGGATATTCGCTTGTGCAGCAACGAGTGGCTACGCGACGCAGAGAGAATGCTGGACTCCCTGCCTAACCTTGGAGTCGCCGGCATCGCAGGCAGAAGGGAGGGCGGCCGTATCTTAGCCAATCTGACAAACGGTACTCCTCCGACCGCAGCAGGGACACAAATTGGGGTAAACCCGATCGCCGTGCAAACTTTAGACGAGTCCCTTACGATCGTTCCGCGCGATATGTTCAGCGCCCTGCAGTTTGACGAGATAACGTGCGATGGCTGGCATTTATACGCAGTCGAGTATTGCGTGAGCAGCACGCTGCTCGGCTTTGCCCTTTACGTCTTGCCTTTTCATACATATCACGCTTCGCAAGGGTTTTCGTCAACGCCAGCTGAGCCCATCGACCGGTTGATTTCCCGCTGTCCTATGGTGGTACCAGCATTCCTACCGACAGAATACTATATGGCACTTAAAAAAATTATAAAGAAGCATAAGGATAATGTCTCGAAAATCCACACCGTTTTTGGAGACTGGAGTACCTCATCACCGATCGTTCTGCAACAAGTGACTAAAGCGATACGAAAAATGGCAAGCGACATTTTGTTATCACTACAATCAGATGGATAGGACTGAATTATTCGAACTGCAAAAATGCGGGCAAACATATTATCAACGCAACCGTGCCATCGACAAATGATAGGTTTCTTTCTGATCAATTCGTAACAGCGAAAAGAGGAACTTAAAGCTAACAAACGCGACCGAAAGGTTCTCGCCAACCCCCAGAGCGGCGACGCGCTCACCCGATTTATCGTACCGAAGACTTTGCAGGCGGCGGCATTCATCTCGGTGCGTAAGAGGGCGATGCGCGCGCGTTCGCATTCGGTCTCTGAGCGGCCATCGGCGCGGTGGCAGCAACCGTCGGCCCGCTCTTAGGCGGCTTCCGCACGACGTTTCGGAACTAGCGGGTAGGCTTCGGGCTCGAGGCATCCATCGCTGTGGTGATTTGCCGGTGCTCAGGCGACTCGCCGAAGCCCACTCCTCCTATCGGCTGGCCCTTGCGGTGCTTAGTCTCCCGTTCACTTCGCAACGAAGATTTAGCACCGCCAATGTCCTCTGCCGTTCGCAAATGGAAGCCCATATAAGTCTGACTGTCCTATGTTGCAAGCGACTTCATCGAAGGCGATCTTATACGCGAATCATATTTACAAGATTATGAGGCCGTTTGAATCTGCTATCGCGTTCCCTAAAAACGTCATCTTTGAGTCTCTTAAAGCCATAGAGGACGTAATTGTATCAGCTTTTCCAGGAGTGGCGGGGTTACTCACTGGCGCTATAACGGCAGCGCTAATAGCCAGAGGCTTAGGACCATTTGGAATGGGACAATACGCTCTCGTCATAAGCATCTCATCTTTTACTCTTGGGTTATCTGACATGGGGATCGGACAAACGGCAATACGCTACGCGTCGCGAGCTGCCTCACAAGGCGACTCAGAGGGACAGTTTGCGGTTCTGCGCTGGACGTTTCGCCTGCGCATGGTGTTCATTCTGGGTCTGTCTCTCATCATCTTCATTTTGGCCCCTACGATAACAGGCACAATATGGCACGATAACGGCTTGGCCCCAATACTGCAGCTGAGCCTCTTGATAGGCATTTTCGGCACTCTTGCACACGTCCCAATGATTTACTCACAATCAATTCGGCGTTTTAGAATGAATAGCATTATTCAAGTGGTTCAAGCGTTGATTTCATTTGCAGGCATCTTGCTTGTCGCCTTTTTCGCGCTTTGGCGCGTGGAGTTTGTTATTATCGTGACTATAGTTGCTACCTTTATTGGCGCATTGGCTTTTATCACGGTCACTCCAAAAGCCGCTTTCTTTAAGTTCGACAGATCATGGCGACCTCTTCATTTCAAATTACGTAGAGCCCTCACGCCTCCAGCGATTAACAGCGAAACGCACGCTTTCGATTCGTCAAGCATCGGCTCTTTTGCGCGCTTCAATTTCGTAGATCAAATGGTTAGCGTGGCTGCAACCTACGCACCCATATGGGTTATGGGGATTTTCCTGATCAAGAGCCAAATAGGCGTTTACAGCGCAGCTACTTACGTTGGGTTTCCCATTTCCATGCTAGTGACTGCTATAGGTACCGCGTTTTGGCCGCGTGTAGCTGCCGCAACGACTTTTAGAGCTAATACGGACCTCCTGCGTAGAGCTATGCTACTAACGATCGTTACGGTTATCGGAGCGCTATTCTACGCCGTTTTCGCGCCGTTGTTGATGCCTTTCGTCTTTGGAGCGGGATACGCAAGCGGCATACTTGTGGCGCAGGTATTATGCTTCGGATGGTGTATTTATTTATTCACCGTGCCGTTTGGCCTCGTCGGCTATAATTTCGGAGTAGTTCGGATCAGTTGGCTGATAAACGCAGTCGTGTTGATCTTGATCATCGCCATCAACGTTTGGTTACTTCCGATAATAGGGCCGTTGGCTGCAGCTTCAGCATTTGCCATTTCGACAGCTTTTTCTGCAGCAGCTAACGGGATCTTCGTCTGGAAGAAGATGAGGCAGTTTGCCGTGCACAACACAGCTCTGGATTAGCTCTCCAAGAAAAGGCATATTCTGTTGCACATCAGATCGCCTTTTATGTAAAATAGTAAAAACACTGTCTGTATGTGACGTTCTATAGATGTATACACGCAGAAATGGTTACTCGGAGTTTAATCGTAGGCTGAGATGATTAAGTCTGTGGATAGCGATTCCTTCCGAGTTTTTGCAGTTATTTGAAAAAAAGAGATTACCACATATAACACATCGAGGCAGTCATGCCCCTGCACCGTGCGAGGGGAGCATCTAAAGATCAAAAATAAACGTGTCCAAGGTAACGTTGCATAGGGCTATAAGCTTTCTCAACAAACACAAAAAGCAATTCGGACACGGGTGCGTAAAAATGACCAAGAACGACTGCGCAGGAATAGTCAAAAAAGAATTTGATTTTGGATGGAAAACAGCTGGTTCTGTGCAGCCAGTCGACCCGCTGACGTTGGAGTACCAAAAAGGGAGTGTCCTCGACGTCGGCTGTGGCACGTGCCAATTATACAACTTTCTGACCAAAAATGGGTGGAACGGACGGTACATAGGCATTGACCTACAACGGTATGACAATTATGCGTACCCTGCGGGCGTTGAGCTCATGCTCGGCGACGCTTTAGCACTTACCTTCCCAAAAACGGACACGGTGGTTCTGGGTCATATATTAGAACACGTGGAAGATCCGTGTGCATTATTAAGCAAATCTATCGAGAGTTGCCACAATAACGTCATTTTGAGTATTCCGAAGAGAAACGAGGCGCTCTGGAAATACGGAGTCGTTGAATATCACCAACTCGACAAAACACATCAACATTGTGGTTTTTCAAAGGAAGAAGTGACTACCATCGTGCGCCTAAGTGGGGGGAAGATACGGACCTACAAAGACGTCTTTGAGATGAATGCGACAGTGGGTAAGTCTTTGTGGAACAGTCGCATACCGAGAGGCGTGATCCTTGTTCTTTCCAAGATCTTCTCATCGAAAACATTCTACGCTGATATTTGGTGTGAAGTGGTAAAGGAATGATAAGAAGGCGGGCCTCGGTCAGCAGAGAATACGCGCGGACGTAATGATGCGTTTTGCACTGGAGATCATAGGCGTAGGATGTTAGGTGCTCTGACGCTCAGAAGCGCAGTTCAGTAGGTCTAATAACCTGTGCCAACTGGGCAGCTAGCTGAAGTTCGCGCAAGAATGAGACCAATGCTGCTAAAAAGGCGAGCGTCACAATGAGTTAGTGGTCGGCGAACTCGCCGGAACAGCTGCAAATATTATGAGCCAGGTGCTAGTTAGGAGACTCATTCGAGCGAAGGGCAGCTATGGCTGGTACCTACCCCGATATACATCAAACCTGCAGAACACGCCATGATCGTTATTTGCGAGCCCCAGTTTTGGGGCTTTCAACACGCACCGGTAAACGCCGCCTTGATCGGAACGGTAGCTGATGCTTTCCCAGGGGAAGAGCTCGTATTTTTCGCTCAAGCTGAGCACATTGGATACGTAAAGAACATACTTGATGCGCATTCAGTCGTGGTCAGGTTCCGTGAAACGACGATTCCACCCAAGGGCCTTCAGAATTATCAGCGATTTGCACAGGATTTCCGCCTCTGCCGTAACGTGTTTCACTCAGCACACAAAAACCACGCGAATACGATCATATTTTGCTCCATAACGACCCCTTGTCTTATTTCAATCAAAGCACTTCTTAGGAGTTATAGGGACATAATGTGCCTTGTTATCCCGCACGACATACTTCAAGAGGTCATAAGAGCGCCGCCGCCGCTACCGAATCGTCGCTTCTTCTGGTTTCGGCGTTGGATCTCATTCGGCAACACGAACAGGCTCCGCTATGTGGTTCTTGGGCCACGCATCGAGGAGCGGCTCCGACAGTGCGTGCCTCGGGTGAGTGGGTACGTGAGCTCTATCGATCTTCCCTACTTCTTCATCGACGATATCAGTCAGGAACCGTTCACCGATGATGCGATTCGTTTCGGCTCCTTCGGCATCGGAAGCTTTGAGAAAGGGACTGATATGTTTTTTGGGTTGGCCGAAGAGATTCAATCCGCAAAAACAGCTTACAAGCCTACATTCACTCTGATTGGCTACGTGCCGGACGAACAGCTGAAGGCTCTGCCCCACAGCTCGGTCAATACCCCCTCTCTGAACGTCCCGTGGGATCAAGAAGCGTATGAAAAGTATGGTAAAAGTATCGATTACGCCCTCTTCTATTACAGGCCGGACGCTTTCGAATTACGGGCGAGTGCTACAATTCTCGATGCGTTCTCGTTCCTAAAGCCCATCATTGCCCTAAAAAGCCCATTGAGCGAGTATTACTTCAAGAAAATGGGCGACGTCGGGTATCTCTGTGAAAACTACAATGCTATGCGAGAGACTGTTCTCGAGATTCTCGAGACAATGCCCATCGATTGCTATCGTCAACAACAAGAGAATATACTGGCACAAAGAGTCCAGTTCTCTCCTGCTGGCGTGTCCGCGAAGTTCCGCAGTTTGCTAACCGCCACTGCAGGGCACCAACGCAGAAATTAGACGTGCGGCCGCGCCGCCTACGCCTTTCGCTTTGATGCCACCGTGCCGACGCTACGCCTTGTTGGACTGGCTAACTCCCCTGATCACTTGGTTTTTGTATGACTAGTTTCTTAAAAACAAACCGCAGGAGTCTTACGTTTTCAGATTGTCATTTATGAATTGAATCAATTGTTGTGTGCTTTGTTCCCACGTGAAGGTACTGATACACTCTCGTCCCGCGCGAGCAATTCTTATTCTGAACTCGTCATCGGATAGAAGACGAAGAGCGTTATTCACGAGCGACGAAAAATCGTCTGGATCTGATACTAACGCGGTTTTTTCATGTACGGCGTACTCTCGATTTCCGCCGCAGTCGGTGGTCACAACAGCACAGCCGCACGCCATTGCTTCTGCCGGGGGGAGAGCAAATCCCTCTGCTGCACTGCTACAAAGACAAATCGATGCCGTGTTGTATAATTCAACGAGTTGCTGTTCGCGCATGTTGCCATAATAGTTGACCCACGACGGAATGTTAGGAGGGCGTTTCCGACGTGGGCCGAAAAGCGTTACCTCAAGATTTGGAACTGCTTCCTTGCACTCCACCAACGCAGATACCCCCAGCTGAGATCTCTTACGAGGAGCAGAAGAGTAGAGCATAATAATTCTTTTCGGTCGTTCGCGAATGTCATTAACAAGATGAAAACTGTTAAGATCAACCGCTATCGGTATGGCCTTTGTGTCTTCTTTACGTACGCCTGCTTGCGTAACGAGTTCAGCTAACCAGTTCGATATAGTAACTTTCTTAAGCGGCAAGCGCCACGTGTGTTCCAAGGTGCCTTTATCGGCAAACCACGGTGGATAATCCATAACGAGGTAGAACTTCCTCCCCTTTGTGCTCGGGTAATCGTTAACGTACAGGGAAGTCTGCCAATGCGTAGCAAAGACAGCATCCGCATCGGGAATGTGACGTGCTCCCAGATCAGGTGTTTTAATAAGCTGAATTTTCTTATCGAGAGAGAACCAATTTATTGTGGGTTTCGTAACCACGTCAGCAAAAAATGCCTTTTGCCGACCTAGCCAGTGGAGAAGGCTAAGACGAGAGCGGTTCGGAGCTGATCCTTCAAGTTTTCGCGGATGGACTATTGCTACTTCGTGCCTCTCGCGAACGAGGTGATTGGCGTATTCATAAACGACTTTGTAGCCGCCTACTGGGTTTTTAGGATATCCGGGTAGCACAAATGTGATCTTCATTCTAGCATTTAG
>Ga0187782_10004863_pt1 | contig 10032 bp, 9 predicted proteins | sample 0715_SJ02_MP15_2_FD_132454 | JGI IMG/M metagenome (GOLD analysis project Ga0187782, IMG submission 132454) | Tropical peat soil microbial communities from peatlands in Department of Meta, Colombia - 0715_SJ02_MP15_20_MG | ecosystem: Environmental > Terrestrial > Soil > Wetlands > Peat | place...
GAGGCTCCGCTGCCAACGCCTGGTCGGCCGCTTCTCGCACTTCGCGGTCCACTTGCGCTTCCAGCGTTTCGATCTCTTTCTGGTCCATGAGCCCTTCGCGAATCAGGAAAAGCGAGAACTTCGATAGGGGGTCGCGGCGCGCTTCCGCTTCGCGTTCCTCCGGCGTTTTGTAAAGCTTTTCGTCGTCAGAAAGCGAGTGCGAATAGGGCCGCGTCACGCTCGCGTGGACCAGTGCAGGTCCGTGCCGTTCGCGCACGTAGCGGATGGCTTCCATGCAGATTGCATAGCTTTCGAGTGGATCGGTACCGTCGCATTCGGCGACGTGCAGGCCGGGGAAGCCCTTCGCGAGGCGCGCAATGCTGCCCCCTGCCGTCTGCACTTCAATCGGAACCGAAATCGCGTACCCGTTATCCTCCACCAGATAAAACAGCGGCAGCTTTTTCGCGCAAGCGATGTTCAGCGATTCCCAAAACTCGCCTTCGCTCGTGGCCCCGTCGCCCGAAGACACGTACACGATCTCTTCCGGCTCATGATTCACAAACTCGCCTAGCGGCGCCTTCTTGGCCTGCTCTAGCGCCTTGGGATGCCGCTCGTAATACAGCGTCGCTTCCGCCGCTCCGATCGCCTGCACGAATTGCGTCCCCGTGCACGACGACTTGCTCACGATGTTCCATCGCGTGTATCCCCAGTGCGACGGCATCTGCCTTCTACCCGAACTTGGATCATTTTTTGCGCCGACGGCTTGCAGGAGGGTTTCCAGCGGGGCCACGCCGAGCATGAGGCACAGCGCCCGGTCGCGGTAATAGGGGTAGAGCCAGTCTACCCCCGGACGTAAGAGCAAGGCCGTGGCCGCAGTGACGGCCTCATGGCCGGCGCTCGAAATCTGAAAATAAATCTTGTTTTGGCGCTTGAGTTGGATTTCCCGGTCGTCCAGCCGCCGGGAGAGATACATGGTGCGGTAGATGCGAATCAGCGTGTCGCGGTCTAGCCCGTGGTACTTCTGCGACTCGGCTTTGGCTACTTTGACTCGCGTCTGCACTGCCATTCGTTCAAACCTCGAGTGGGAAATGGGAGTGTCTTGGGCCCGCCAATGTAGATTATAGCCAAGGTTCGCGCGGTGATGGCATAGCCAACCGGCCGCGAGGTGTCCAATTTGGCCTGTTAGGTATTGACGGTTGTTATCCCAAACCCGGTCGCCCGTCTCTGGCGAACGGCGGCCAGGGATCTGCTTTTCTCTTCCCTAAGCACCGTTGAGGCTATTTGAGCAACTCACGTCAGTTCGTCGAACTGCTTCTCGGTCGCTTCAAACGTCTCATCCCCAGCCTTCACCACCTTCGGCGAAGCCCCCTGAAAAGGCTCCTCCGCCGGGATGCGTTGTACCCAACGTTGTGCGGAGAGCTTCTCGTGACCCGAAAAGTCCAGCCGGATCAAAAGCTTGATGTCCTCGCTCGGCGGCGTAGGGGCCGGCTCTGCCTTGGGAGTGGCCTCGGCCTTCGCGGCGGCCTTGCCCTTCCCTTTTCCTTTTTCTGGCTTTGCTGGTCCCTTTTCGGCCTTCGCCGGCTTCGGCTCGCCATCGGTCGGCGCTGCGGTCCCTATGCGTTCCATCTTGTACAAGAGCTTTTTGTCCAGTCGAAAAGCCTGCTTCCAGCCTTCTAATTTGTGCCGCGCTTGCTGTGCCTTCTCTTCGTCCCTGGCAAAATCAAAGAGCAAATAAATGTGCGCCATGGTTTTTAGTTTGCGTCTGGTTGACCGCCCAAGTCAATAAACCGCAACTTCCTTCGGGCCGTGGTGGCAGGTCTAGTTTTGACAGACAAATTACATTCCGCCGAATTTCTAGTCGTGCTACGATTGCGAGCCTCGGCTAATGCGACACTCGCTCCACCTTCCTATCGCTCCGGGAAGAAAAGTCTCTGCATGTGTGTGCCTAATCGCCGTTCTACTGCTTTGGTCCCCACTCTGGGCTGCTGCTTGGCAAGCCGATGCCATGGCGTGCTGCGATGGGGGTATGTGCCCCGCTCACGGCCACGCAAGCCCGGGTCATCCTCAGCCGCCAACCGGCGTGCCTGCCGAATCGCCCTCCGATTGCGAGCGCCACAGTAGCACGCAGCACAGTCCCGAAATAACGAACTGTTCTCTCTCGTGCTGCCATGAAAGCAACAGCTCTTTGGCTGCCACCGTCATCTTTGTCCTTCCGGCTCCAACGATGATTCTCTACTGTGCTCAGGCTACGAACGCCGCCGAGCAGATTTCCTCTCCCCGCCTGCTGCCATCGTTCGAACCCCCTTCTCCGCCCCCTCGGACTCCCCTCCTTTCGGTCTGATTCTTAGCGCTCCGACCGCTCCAACTCCTTCCGGGCCACGCGTGCCCGCTGCGGACTATTTCCGCCATTCATCGGAGAAGAATTCATGCTGCGACAAAGTTTCCTTTCCCTCGTAATCGTTCTTCTTTTCGCGTACACCGCGCTCGCGACTGTCTTTGGATCCGTGCGCGGCATCGTGCACGATCCTCAGCATCGGCCCGTGTCGGATGCGGCGGTGAGCCTGAAGTCGGCGACATCCGAATGGGCACAAACCGTTCAGACAGATCAGGAAGGCGCATTCACGTTCCAGGCAGTGCCCGTGGGCGACTACTTTGTGGTGGTAAGAAAAAGCGGGCTCGCGGAAGAACGGCAAGCGGTAACCGTGGTCGCGGACTCATCACCAATCCTCCATTTTCAGCTCAAGATCGGCAGCTTGAGCGAGACTGCAAAAGTGGTAGCCTCGCCACTCGAGGTCGAGGGCGTGGATTCCGTGACACCTACGAGCCTCCTGGACCGGCAAGATATCGCGCAAACTCCAGGCGCCGACCGCACCAACAGCATGGCCATGATCACAGATTACGTCCCGGCGGCGTATGTTACGCACGACATGCTGCACATGCGCGGAGGCCACCAGGTGAATTGGCTGATTGACGGCGTGCCCGTACCGAACACCAACATCGCCACCAACCTCGGTCCGCAAATCGATCCCAAAGACATCGATTATCTCGAAGTTCTGCGAGGAAGTTACGAACCTGACTATGGAGATCGCACCAACGGCATGTTCAACATCGTGCCGCGTACGGGATTCGAGACCAACGATGAGGGCGAATTGGTGTTAAGCCTGGGCAATTGGTTTCAAACCAACGATCAAATCAATTTCGGCGGCCACACGCAGCGCTTCGCTTATTACGCCAGCTTGAATAGCAATCGCAGCAACTATGGACTGCAAGCTCCGATCGGAGAGGTGGTCCATGACGCCGAGAATGGCTTTGGCGGATTCGCATCCTTCATATTCAACAAGGACGCCAAGAATCAATTCCGGGTGGTCGCCTCTTTGCGCCAGGACTACTACCAGATTCCCATCGACCCGAACCCTAACTCATCCGGCAACCAGGTCTATCCGAGCTATGGCCTTCGCGATGGCGAGCATGAAACCGACGGCTACGTGACCTTCTCGTGGGTTTATACCTTCAATCCCAAACTGGTGGTCACCCTTTCTCCCTTTTATCACTACAACGAGGCTGACTACCACGCTTCGCCCAACGACATTCCCGTCGTATCGAATGTGGATCAGACTTCCAATTATGGAGGCTTACAAGCTTCTCTAAATGCAACCCTATGGAACAATGAAATAGAAGGCGGTGTATACGGTTTCGCTCAAAGGCAGAGCAACTACTTCTATAATTCCTTTCAACCTTGCGTCTCGCCCTGCTCCAGTTCCAACAATCCCTCCGTTTCGAACGGGGGCATCACCGGTGGCGTTGAAGAAACGTTCATCGGCGACAAATTCAAAGTGACTCCGTGGCTGACCCTGATCGCCGGCCTTCGCCAGACGCACTTCACCGCAGATATCACCGAGGATGCCGTGTATCCCCGCTTCGGGGTTGCCGTACAAGTCCCTAAACTCAAGTGGATCTTTCATGCCTTTTACGGCAAATATTACCAGCCACCCCCGCTGTTGACGATTACCGGGCCACTCCTGGAGCTTGCACGAGGCCAGAGTTTCACTTTTGCTCCCCTTCATGGAGAGCGCGACGAAGAGCATCAATTCGGCGTTACCGTTCCTCTCTACGGCTGGACCCTGGATGCTGACACCTATCAAACGCTCGCCTCCAACTGGCTGGATCACAACAATATCGGGGAATCGAATATCTTCTGGCCCATCACCTGGTATGCAGCCTTGATTCAGGGTTGGGAACTCACGCTGCGCTCCCCCCGCCTGTGGCATCGCGGACAGTTTCATCTCGCCTATGCCAATCAGATCGCTCAGGCAACCTCACCCATTACCGGAGGTCTGATCTGTCCTCCACCGATAAGTACAACCTGCGGACTCGATATACCTCCGGGCTACGCGCCCGTGGACCACGACCAGCGAAACACGCTCAACCTCGGTTTCAACGCCACTCTTCCCTGGCGATCCTTTGCCTCAACGAATGTCTATTACGGCTCGGGTTTCACCAACGGCGCGTACAATCCCCCGATCGTGAACAACCAATATTTGCCGGCGCACACGGCCTTTGATATCGCATTCGGCAAATCCTTCGCCGAGAAATACAGCGTGGCTGTGAATGTAGTCAACGCCGCGAATCGCCGCGTGCTGCTCGACAACAGCCTCACCTTCGGAGGATTTCACTACAACGACCCACGTCAAATCTACGGCGAATTCCGTTATCGCTTTCGTTTCTGAGGCAAAATCATGAATCGCATCGCACCTATCTTGCTAGCCGTTACTGTGTTTTTCAGTGCGGGCTGCCAATCCGCACCGGAGAAACACTATCCCTTGAAAGCGGAAGTCATCTCCGTCGACGCGCCACGCAAACTGATTACCGTCAAGCATGGCGAAATCCCCGGCTTGATGCCTGCCATGACCATGAGCTACGCCGTCGCCGATGCCAGGCAAATCGAACACTTGCAACCCGGCGACACCATCAGTGCCGACCTCGTCGTCAGCGACAACAAAGGCCGCCTCGAAAACATCACACCCATCCCCAAACCCATAGCCGCCTCTTCGCCCAACCCCTAGCGCCACGTAAGCTGTCGCTCCGCCGTGGAGGGCCCGCCTTCCGAGGCGGGCCGCAACGTTAACTTGATTTGAGGTCTGCCCCGGGAGCGCCGCGACGTTTGAGCGAACTCCGCGGTGCGAAGGACTCCACGCCATCGCACGCCTTTTGTGCGATGAATCCTTTCTTCTAACTTCTAACGTCCAACCTCCAATCCCTGATTTTTTTGCTACACTGGAATCACAATCCAATGGCGATGGAGTTCGCCAAAACCGTCCCGGCGCGAAACCGGGACTGATGACTCCTGGCTGCCGCGCGCACCAGGAGTTTTTTTTGTACACCAGCGCAGCAGCCGGATCGGAGAAACCTTGCGTTTTTTGTTGATTGCCTTCTTCGGCGCTGTCGGAACCCTCGCGCGCTACGGCCTTCAAGGCGTCGTCCAAATCAGAATGGGCAGCACGTTTCCTTACGGCACTCTGCTCATCAATCTCACGGGCTGCTTTTTCCTCGGCCTGATCGGGCAAATCACTCTGAACCGCATCCTCGTCCCGCCGGAATGGCGCGTGGCCATCGCCGTCGGCTTTTTCGGCGGTTATACAACCTTCTCCAGTTTTGGCTGGGAAACTGCCAAAATGCTGGAAGCCGGCGAGTGGCTACGCGCCAGCACCTATGTCGCCGCCAGCGTGGTGCTCGGTCTCTTTCTTTCTGCCGCCGGCATCCGCTTGGCCAATCGTTTTTAGTGCCGTTCCAACTTTGACGCGGAGCCACTTGGAGGGCCAGTGAACTACTGCTACGTTTTGCTGAGCGGGCGTGATCGAAGGTTCTACATTGGCAGTACAGGTGACTTGCGTATGCGTCTCAGGCAGCACAATGCCGGGGCAGTCCGCTCTACTGCCTATCGCCGCCCATTGCGATTGGCCTACTATGAAGCATGTTTGAGCGCCGACGATACACGTCGACGAGAACGTTACTTGAAATCTGGACGCGGCGGGCGTTATCTCAAACAGCGCCTAGCTGCTTGGCTGACCGAAATTCACAGCACTAAGTTGGAACGGTATTAGGAGCGCGCCATGACCCATCAGAAATTCGAAGGCGAACGTACCCTGATGCGCATCCACATCGGCGAATCCGACAAATGGCACAGCAGGCCTTTGCACGAAGCCATCGTCGAACTGTTCCGCAAGGAAGGATTTTCCGGAGTCACGGTGCTGCGCGGCGTCGGCGGCTATGGCGGCTCCAGCGTCTATCACACCGACAAGCTTCTCCGTCTATCGCAAGACCTGCCGATCGTTTTGGAGGTCATCGAATATCAGGAGCGCATCGACCAAATCCTCCCGCGTTTGGATGAAATGGTCGACGGCGGCCTCATCACCCTCGAGAAGGTCCGCGTCATCCTCTACCGCGTCGCAAAAAAATAATGCGACCAGGGGCCCCACATGCCGATTTTGCATGTGGGGTCGCTCCCATTGAACCCTGTCAACTGTTGGCTGTCGACTGTAGACTCTCCTTGTGTCGGAACACACTCCCAACCAACCCTGGCTCAACCGCACCGTCCTCGGCGTCGGCCTCACCAGCCTGTTCAGCGATTGGAGCCACGAAACCGCCACCGCGGTCCTTCCCGCCTTCCTCGCCGTAATCGGCGCGGGCCCCGGATGGCTCGGGGCGATTGAAGGCGTCGCTGACGGCCTCTCCAGCTTCGCGAAACTCGCCGGCGGCCATTTCACCGACCGCCTCAAGCATCGCAAGCCACTCGCGCTGTTCGGCTATGCATTCACGGCGCTGGCCACTTCCTCTTTCGCATTTGCCACGCACGCCGTTCACGTCATGCTCGGCCGCGCGGCCGCATGGCTGGGTCGCGGCGTCCGTTCTCCTGCCAGAAAAGCTCTCCTCGCCTCGGCCGTTCCTTCTTCCGCATATGGCCGGGCGTTCGGCCTCGAGCGCCTCATGGACACCTTGGGCGCCATAGCGGGCCCTCTGACCGCTCTTTGGCTCCTGAAAACCACGCACCACAACTACCGCGCTATTTTTCTTTGGACCCTCGTACCCGGGATGATCGCCGTCGTCAGTTTCTGGCTGCTCGTCCGCGAGCGGCCTCTGGAAACAACTCAAAGAAAGTCTTTCCTCATCGGCCTGCGCACCCTCCCCGCAACTTTCCGCCGCTTTCTTCTAGCCGTTGGCATTTTCGGTTCTGGCGACTTTTCTCACACGTTCCTCATCCTCTATGCCACGCGCATGCTCGCTCCAAGCCACGGCATGGCTGCGGCCGCAAGCCTCGCCGTCGGCCTCTACACCCTTCACAATGTGTTCTACGCAGCGTCAGCGTACATCGGCGGGTGGCTCAGCGATCATGTCCCGCAACGCAAGTTCGTTCTCGCGTCGGGCTACACACTTGCTGGAATCACCGCGATTCTCCTCACTACCGCCGCCCATCACCTGTGGTTGCTCGCGCTTATTTTTGTGCTGGCAGGCCTTTACATCGGCACCGACGAAGCGCTGGAAGACTCGCTCGCTGCGGAGTTGATTCCCAGGGAAAGCCATGGCATGGCCTTTGGAACCCTAGCCGCAGTAAACGCCGTCGGCGATTTCCTCTCAAGTCTTGTCGTCGGTTTTCTCTGGTCGGCTATTTCGGTTCCCGCGGCGTTTTCCTTCTCCGCTTGCCTGTTCTTTCTCGGCGCTTTCCTGATCCTTCGGCTCCGGCGTTAGCGCGCCCATACTCGCCTCCGCTTCGCGTGCCGCATGTTTACGCGACGCCAACATCCTGCGGTTCACCTCCGCCAGCAAATACTTCCGCAAATTCTCCGGCACAATCCCCGGCGCAGCCAGTTCGCGCAAATCCGAAACCGTGAGCTGCGGCAAAAAGGTCAGAACGATCGATATGGGCGCTGACGGATTCCGCACAATCGCCAGCCGCACGTTGTACGTGTGCGACCATTTGCTGTGCTTCGCGATCGCCTGCACCACCGTCGTGGGCACTTTCTCCCGCGACAGCGCTTTCAACACTTGCGCTTCCGTCAAATACGGATTGTCCAGCGCCACGGGCATCACTTGCGCATGCCCTTCCAGCACCAGCGCTCCGGCGACTCGTCCCGGACCGCGTCGCGCCAGTGTGATCTTCTGGCCTAGCGGCATTTGCGGTAGTCGCGCCGCCACCTGCTCCTCGGCGTAGCGCTTCAGTTCCGCAGCCGACGCGGGCGACAACGCAAACTGCACCAGGTCCATCAGGTACAGATCCTTCAACAGGCGCAGTCCCACTAGCCTGGGCGTCCGCGGGTGAAACAACAGCGCCTTTTTCACCGCATAACTTTTCAGGAGTGTTTTTCGCGTGCCGATTTCTTCCAGTACTTCTCCCGGCAAGTCCTTGCGCGCAAGGAGCAGAGTCAGCTTCGTCTCATCCAGTGCCGGATTGTCCAGCAGAGCCAGCAGCACCGCGGGCGCGGGATGATAGATGAATCCCTTCAGGTCGTCGCCGCTGGCAACTCGGGCCCGCTCGACCTCTTGTTCAACGCCTGACACCTACTTTTCCTCGCGCGCCACGTCCGTTGTCAGCCGAAGCGCCATACTCGCTGCGGCCTCCGCCTCGGTCATGGCCAAAGCCCCGAATTCCGCATGCAGCGCAGTGGCCAGCAGCCGCTCATCCGTCAACTGATCAAAATACGTCGACCGCCCTACCATGCCCCCGCTTTTCACCAGCAAAAACTTGTGCGCCTTTAGTTGTAACCGCTCCACCAAATCAGCGACCAGCCCCGCCAGCCCTTCCGCAGCGTCCCGCAGCAATCTTCGCGCCGTCTCGTCCCCTTCCTCCGCCGCCGCAGCCACGGTGCGAAACATCCTCGGGAAAACTTCGTCCGGCCCGTTGTACACCCGCAACTGAAACTCGTGCCAGTCGGCTATGCCCAATTCGTGCAGGAACCTCTTCGCGAGGGCTGACTCTGGTTCGCCGCGATCCGCCCGGCGCAGTGCTTCGATCGCCGCGCGCTGCCCGATGTCGTAGGCGCTCCCTTCGTCGCCCAGCAGGAATCCATGGCCGCCCACACGCGCCATCTGCCCGCCGCATCCCCTTCCGACCGCAGCCGAGCCGGTCCCGGCAATCAGCACAATCACCGGCCCGCTCCCCGTCGCTTCCAGTGTCAGGTCCAGATCCGTGCACACATGCACGAATTTTCCGGGAAATTCCTCCTCTATCAGCTTCTTCATCCTCCCTTCGGATTCGGGTTGCGCCGCTCCCGCGAGTCCCGCGCAAACCGCACTGATCTCCGCCAGGCTGACCTTCGCATTGCGCATCGCGATTTGGCTCGCTTCGCAAACCGCCGCTAACGCGCCGCCAAACCCCACGCGCATGGGGTTCGAAGGACCGCTTCGTCCCCGAGCACGCACTGTGCGCGTTTCGTCCATCACCACACATTCTGTTTTCGTACCACCGCCGTCCAATCCCAGCACCATTCGCATACCCAAAGCATAGCGCGAGACGCCAGAACGTAGCCCTGCTTTTGTAGCGGCCACCTTCTGAGGCGGGCGCTTTTCCACAACTTTCTACGGGTCACGAACCACGGCCCTCGCACCTTGACGCTCAACCGTTTTGCGATAGTCCATGTACTACGACGTTGTCATCCTGAGGAGCGCGCTTTCCGTGCAACGAAGGATCTCAACCGCTGCGTCTTGCTGCGCCCTCGTCCCCTTCCAACAATCACTCGCCTTGACGCTCCTTTCCTCGCCTACTATTCTCGTCTCTTCGCTGCAACATTTCTTCACCCTGCGAAGCCGGAGCACGATGCGCATTCATCCGCTCGATCTGGTCATTGTCGTCGCCTACCTGATCGGTGTCACGCTGCTTGGCATCCGCTTTCGTCAACAGCAGCACGACGTCAAAGACTACTTTCTCGGAGGCCGCAGCGCCCCCTGGTGGGCCCTGGCCTTCTCCATCGTGGCCACAGAAACCTCCACATTGACGATAATCGGCACTCCCGCGATCGCCTATTCCGGCAACATGACGTTTCTTCAGCTGATCTTTGGCTA
>Ga0187782_10004864_pt1 | contig 10032 bp, 7 predicted proteins | sample 0715_SJ02_MP15_2_FD_132454 | JGI IMG/M metagenome (GOLD analysis project Ga0187782, IMG submission 132454) | Tropical peat soil microbial communities from peatlands in Department of Meta, Colombia - 0715_SJ02_MP15_20_MG | ecosystem: Environmental > Terrestrial > Soil > Wetlands > Peat | place...
CGAACCTGGTAGATCAAATCATTGATCACGTCGCCCAGGTGCATGGCGTTCAACATGCCGAAGCCGAAGTCGATCGTGAACTTCAGTCCCGGTTCGCCGGAAGCAGCTTTAATTCCATCGCTGTCTTTGAACAGCAGTACCCGGAAGCCGTCGAATCCGGCATTCTTCAGCGCGAAGCGATACTCGGCTTCATACATGCCAAAGCGGCAAGGGCCACACGAACCGGCAGTGAAGAAGACGTAGTTGTTCAGAATCTCGTCGCGCGACAGGCCCTCTTTCTCGAGGAACTGCAAATATTGCACCAGATTGCCCACCGTGAAATAGGTCGGATTGCACTGGCCGTTATTGCCGAACTCCTTGCCGGTCTGAAAGGCAGCCACATTGGGCACGGGCAGCTTCTCGCAGCGGTAGCCGCAGCCTTGAAAGACGGCGCGGATCAGGTCCTCGTGCTTCCAGGTAAAGCCGCCGAACAAGATGGTGGTGTGAGGACGCTGTTCGGCAGTAAAGGCCCGCTCCACCGGGCGATGAAAATGGTTCGGCTTGTCAAGTCCGGCAATCTTTCGCAGGCGCGCGCGCTCCGCTTCCAGGCGCTGCTTGATTTCCGAATCATTCTCAATCTGGACGAGATTCGTAGCCATATTTTCCTCCGGCTGTGAGCAAAGTTCTGTGGTGCAGTTCCGGCGTGAATAGGAAGAAAGCGAGGGAAGGGATGGGGTTCTCGCGGGCCCAAGCTGCGCACACACCTGCCCGGGCAGCTTCTTTACCAACTCCCGATCTTTTTCTGTACCGCATTCGAACTCCAAGATTCGGTTGGGGGCCCAAAGTCTTGCGCCCGTGGACTTCTGGAATACAGAAAATCCCCTGGCGTCGATACAGTGCCATCCTTTAGAGATGGCTATTCAACGAGGCGGTTGCCTCTTTAATTCTAACCCCAAGCAGACGAACCACCTTGAAGTGGCTGGATTCATCTTTTCTAACAGAAACCGTGCATCAGCTTCAAGGACGAAGCATTGTGGGTGGGCGGTGCTTTGCTAAAACCCCACTACCGTACTGCGGTGGGTTGGTGTATTGGGGTGGAGATGGCGGTGCCGTTGCTCCGGGGCGCTCCTAGCTTCCACGCGCAGACTGGACTGATGCCCACGGTGATTTTTGAGACCCTACTGGGCACGGAAGAGCCGAAGAGAAGGCCAGGAGAAAGAAGAGAACGGTCAAGCCTCGCTAAGCCGCCGCGCGTGCGGGAATATCTTTGCCCCACACGTGCGCCAGCAGTTTCTCGGCAACGAAGGGGGGTAGCCGCACGCGGCGCTGGACACTGGACATGTCGTAAGAGACGGAATCACGATTCCAACATGGCACCACCATGTCCTTGAATATTTCGCACTCCTCTTGTCGGTGGAGAATTTTTTGCGATACTCTGGTTCCTATGAAGGGAAATGCCAAGGTTCTTGCCGAATTGAATAAAGCGTTGCGCGAAGAATTAACCGCCATCAACCAGTATTTCTTGCACGCGGAGATGTGCGAGAACTGGGGATATCACAAGCTCTCCGAATACATCAAGAAACAATCGATCGGTGAGATGAAGCATGCCGAAGTGCTGATCGAGAGGATTCTCTTTCTGGATGGCAGCCCGTCGATGCAGCCACTGGAGTTAAGTGTCGGTGGCTCAGTAAAAGCCATGATTGAGAGTGATCTGGCGCTCGAAGTGGGGGCCGTGAAGCAGTACAACGACGCCGTCGCCATCGCGACCAAGGAAGGCGACAACGGCTCGCGGGAGTTGTTGGTGCAACTGCTGAAGGACGAAGAGGAACACGTGGACTTCCTCGAGGCGCAATTGCATCAGATCAAGGAATTAGGCTACGAAAGTTATCTGGCGCAGCAGATGGGCGAGGAGGGGTAGGCTAAGCGTCGTTTCTCGTTTTGGCGCGCAGGATTCTTATCCGACAGCGCGCTTTTGCGCCTGATCCTATCCCAACTCGGTCACGCACTCCATGTCTAATTCGGCGCCGCCAATGGTTGGCGACGCTGTGGCTCCAGCCTCGAAGCCTTTCTCGAAAGCCTGCAAGTTCAGCTCGCGGAAGTTTGCCGGGACCGAATCGGCCACGGCTTTGCGCACCGCTTCCGGATCGAGCAAATGGGTGAGTGCGGTGAAGAACCCCACCATCACGGAATTCAAAACCATTTTCTTGCCCAGGCCTTCGGCAATACGGGTAGCGGGAATGCCATAGACCTTGATCTCTTTCTCCGGGTCAAGCCCGGTGACGCGCACGAGATCCTGCTCAACAATCAACGTGCCGCCATCTTTCAGTTCGGGGGCGAAGCGGTTGTAGGCCTCCTGTGACATCAGAACCATGATGTCGGCCTGGGCGACATAGGGATACGCCACCGGCGAATCGGAGATGATGAGCTGGGCGCTGCATGCGCCGCCGCGCGCCTCGGGCCCGAAGTTCTGAGTTACCGTGGCGAAGCCCTTCTCGAAGATGGAAGCGGCCTTGCCCAGCACCATAGCCGAGAGGATGACGCCCTGTCCGCCGAAACCTGCGATACGAATTTCCGTTAGCTGCATACCGCCTCCGCCTCTTTCTCATAAGGAAGTTGCACGTAGCGCTCGCCGAGCGACTCGGCATACTGAGCGCGCATCAGGGCCTGATAGTCGGGCCGGTCGCGGTCGACGAACTTGCCCACGATGATCTCGCCATTGAAGCTGAGTCCGACTTCGCTGGTGGGCGCGCCGTGCCGGACCTTGCTCTTCGCCTTGTAGTACTTCATGGTCTCCAACGCGTCGCCCAGCTTGTTGCGCCGCTGATAGAGCGTGGGGCAGGGTGAGATGACTTCGATAAACGAGAAGCCCTTTTTCTGGAAGACCTCGCCGATGGCGCGCGCAAGTTGGCGAACATGGAAAGTCGTCCAGCGGGCCACGTAGACTGCGCCGGCCGCTTCGACCAGGTGCGGCAGGTTGAACGACGGCTCGAACGTTCCATAAGGATTCGTCGAAGTGGTGGCGTGATCCGGCGTGGTGGGCGCGGTCTGGCCGCCGGTCATGGCATAGATCAGATTGTTCACGCAAATGACCTTCAGGTCGATGTTGCGGCGGGCGGCGTGAATCAGGTGATTGCCGCCGATGGCCGAAAGATCGCCGTCGCCCGAATAGACGACCACGTTGAGCTTGGGATTTGCCAGCTTGAGCCCGGTAGCAAAGGGGATCGCGCGGCCATGAGTGGTGTGGAAGGAATCCAGCGCGACATAGCCGGCGACGCGACCGGTGCAGCCGATCCCGGAGACCAGGGCCAGCGATTGCAGGTCGATCTTCGATTCGATCAGAGCGCGGGCAAAGCAGTTTACCGTGGTGCCGATGCCGCAACCGGGACACCAGATGTGGGGCATGCGGTCGCTGCGCAGAAATGGTTCGACCGGGTTGGAGCATTCCGCATTCAGCAGGTCGGTATTCAGGTCAGTGCTCATCGGCTTGCCTCCACGATCACTTTCAGGATGTCTTCGGGGTGGTGCACGCCGCCTCCGGCGTGAGTGAGACAGAAGGTCCTGGCCAGGCCATTGGCCGCGCGCTCCACTTCCAGCGCCATCTGTCCGAGATTGAGTTCGGGCACGACAAATGCCTTCACCTTCCCGGCCAGCTCGCGAATCTTCTTTTCGGGGAACGGCCAAGCCGTGATCAGGCGCAGTTTGCCGACCCTTAGGCCTTGCTGGCGCGCGATATCAATCGCGCGCTGGGCCACGCGAGAGGTGATTCCGTAAGAGACGACCACCACATCGGCGTCGTCGAGGAATTCTTCCTCGAACATGGCGATGCGATCGGCGGCGGCGCGAATTTTGTTTTGCAGGCGGCGGATCAGCTTGTCCTGAGTTTGCGGCGTCATGTTGGGATATCCGCGCTCGTCGTGGGTCAATCCCGTCACGTGGAATTTGTAGCCCTCACCGGCATGAGCGATCTCGGGAACCATGTCGCCGTTGCTGCCGTAGGGCAGATATTCTTCCACGGATTTCTTCGTGTGTTTTCGCGGGAGGACTTCGTTTTGATCGGCCGGGGGGATCACGACCTTTTCGGTCATGTGGCCGACCACTTCATCCATCATGAACATCACCGGCACGCGGAATTCTTCAGCCAGGTTGAAGGCCTTGATGGTGAGATCGAAGCACTCCTGAGGAGAATTGGGGCAGAGGGCGATGATGGCATAGTCGCCGTGCGAGCCCCAGCGCGCCTGCATCATGTCGGCCTGCGCGGGCAGGGTGGGCAATCCGGTGGAGGGGCCGCCGCGCTGCACATCCACGAACACGCAGGGCGTTTCCGTCATGGCCGCGTAGCCGATGTGCTCCATCATCAGCGAGAAGCCCGGGCCGGAGGTCACGGTGAAGGCCTTGGCTCCGCCCCAGACCGCGCCCTGCAAAGTGATGGAGGCGGCGAGTTCGTCTTCCATCTGGATGAAGGTTCCTCCCACCGTGGGCACGCGCGCAGCGAAGCGCTCAACGACTTCGGTGGAGGGCGTAATGGGATAGCCGGCGGCGAAACGCGCTCCGGCTGCCAGCGCGCCTTCGCAGCAGGCATGATCGCCGTCGATGAAATGCTCACCGGTAAGAACGCCGCGAGGATCGGCTTTCATTTTTCACCTCCAACGTTGGCATTCTTGGTGCCGTAAATGGCGAAATCGGGGCAGTACATGCCGCACAGGTCGCATCCGCTGCATTTCTCCGGATTCACCACATGCGGCACGTGATAGCCCTTGGCGTTAAAAGCGGAAGAAAAGGCCAGCACATGGCTGGGACAGAACTCGATGCAGAAGCCGCAAGCCTTGCAGCGTTCGACGACTATGGAAACCCTTCCTTTTGTCACAGGTCCCCCACACTTAGAAGTGTTGGAACACTTCCGAAAAAGTCGCAGCCATTATGCCGTCCAGGGTGGGCGGCGGGATGTGATGTCAGTCACAGATATAGGTGAGGGCGGGCACAGCGGGATTAAGGCCATCGCGGAACGGGTATGGCTGGAGTATAGTGTTGTGTTCCTCAACACATGAGGTTGTGACTGCGGTCATGGTACGAAGTGGCGTGCCTGCGCTAAATATTAGGGTTGGCTTTGTGTGCAGATGCCTCTGGCGATGCAGAAGGGTTGCTGCGCCGGGAGGGGATGGCAAGCACCTGTCGCACTGAAACGGCGGGGAGAGGATTGTTGTGTAAGAACGGTTTCTTAGAAAGGAGCATTATGATGATCAGGAAATTGGGTTGGATTGTTGCGGCGTTGATTCTACTCACCTGTGGGGCGGTGGCGCAGGACCAGACGCAGAGTCAGGAAAAGGTTGTCAAACATACAACGGTGAAGTCCACGTCTCCCACATCCGGCAAAGAGATGTACGATTCCTATTGCGCGGTTTGTCATGGGACTGATGGCAAAGGCAATGGCCCGGCAGCCAGCGCGCTAAAAGCCGCTCCCACCGATCTCACCCAACTGAGCAAGAACAATGGGGGGAAATACCCGAGCATGAAGGTTTCCACGGCCATCCGTGGCGATGCCAACATTGCTGCGCACGGCACGAAAGATATGCCGGTGTGGGGATCACTGTTTTGGGGGATGAGTCAGGGACATGAGGGCGAGGTGCAGCAACGCATCGCCAACCTGACCAAGTACATTGAGTCGTTGCAGGCGAAGTAAGTTTGAGCTTTGAAAGGGCGCGGCGCATAGCCGCGCCGTTCACCGCCGACTGGTGAAGGCAGCGAACCTTTCACCACAGAGTCACAGAGATACAGAGAAAACAAAATCAACGAAAGGGTTTTTCTCTGCGACTCTGTGTCTCTGTGGTGAAGATTTCACTTCCTAACCATCCCGCCTAACTCCTCGTCAAAATCCTCCACGCCTCGCGTCCGGAAACCATGACGTGCTGCACGCCTTTGACGGCCCGCATGTACTGGGCGCGCTCGAAGGCCGAGGGATCGGGGCAGCGAAGCTGGCTCATGCTGCCGCGCATCTGCTGAACCGATTCATATTCGCGTTCTTCCATCCACTCCACAATGCCTTTTTCGACCTGGGGCAGGTGGCCTACGCCATTTCTTAACAGCGCCGAACAGAGCATGGTGACGTCGGCGCCGGCCATGATCAGCTTGATCACATCTTCGGCGCTATGCACGCCGCTGGTGGCCGCGAGACCGGCGCGGATGCGGCCGTAGAGGATGCCGATCCACGTGAGAGGAAGGCGCAATGCTTGTTGTGTGCTGAGAAGAACGTTCGGCTCGATCTCCAGGTTTTCGAGGTTGATGTCGGGCTGATAGAAGCGGTTGAAAAGGACCAGTGCATCTGCGCCGGCGTCGTCGAAGCGTTTGGCCATGTTCGCCATGTTGCTGAAAAAGGGTCCGATCTTGACAGCGACGGGAATCTTAACCGCCGATTTCACCGCGGCGAGGATATCGAGGTAGCGCTGCTCGATCTCGGCGGAGGAGACTTGCGGGTCAGTGGCTAGAAAATAGATGTTGCATTCGAGCGCGTCGGCGCCGGCCTGCTCGATCTGCTGGGCGTAACGGGTCCAGCCGCCGACCGTGGCGCCGTTGAGGCTGGCGATGATGGGGATGGAGACCGCTTTCTTGGCTTTCTGGATGTGATTGAGGTAGCCCTCGGGACCGAGGCGGAACTCGCTGGGCTGAGGAAAGAACGAAACAGCCTCGGCAAAGCTATCGGTGCCGGCGGTGAGGCGCTCATCAAGTTCGAGTTGCTCCTGGCGCAGTTGCTCCTCGAACAGCGAATAGAGCACCACGGCGGATGCGCCCGAGTCTTCCAGTCGCCGGATGCCGTCGATCTCGTGGGAGAGCGGCGAGGCCGAGGCGACCAGGGGAGTGCGCAGTTGCAAGCCGAGGTATTTGGTGCGGAGGTCAATCATGGGGTCGGCTCCTTTTCGGTTTTGCGCTGGGCCATGTATTCGTAGAAGCGATAGCGGGTTTCGGCATCGTGCTGTGCCTCCTGCCAGAGAAGCTTGGCTTCCTCCGGATTGCTCTTGGTCAGCATCTTGAAGCGTGTCTCCATCTGCATGAAGTCCCGCACCTTTTTGGTAGGCGCGCGGGAATCGAGAATCAGCGGGTTCTCGCCCGCAGCGGCGCGCTCGGGGTTATAGCGGTAAAGCAGCCACTCGGCGGAATCCACCGCGGCTTTCTGATCGGCCATGCCGGTCGTCATGTTGATGCCGTGGGCGATGCAGTGCGAGTAGGCGATGATGAGGCTGGGCCCGTCGTAAGACTCAGCTTCGAGAAACGCCTTCAGCGTGTGTTCATCTTTTGCGCCCATGGCGACGCTGGCAACGTAAACGTTGCCGTAGCTCATGGCCATGAGACCGAGATCTTTCTTGGGCCCGGGCTTGCCGCCGGCGGCAAACTTGGCCACGGCGGCGCGGGGTGTGGATTTCGACGCCTGCCCTCCGGTGTTGGAGTAAACCTCGGTGTCAAGCACGAGCAGGTTGACGTTGCGTCCGCTGGCCAGGACGTGATCGAGTCCGCCGTAGCCGATATCGTAGGCCCAGCCGTCGCCGCCGACGATCCAGACGCTTTTCTTCACCAGAAAGTCGGCGACGGCACGTAATTGCCGGGCTTCGGAAGAATTGTCGCCACGCAGTTTTTCTTTCAGCAACTCGACGCGTTGGCGCTGTTCGAAGATGTCGGCTTCGTCTTTTTGCTGGGCATTGATCAGCGCGGCAGCCAGCTCCTCGCCGATGGTTCCGGCGAGCCGTTTGACCAGTTCGCGGGCGAATTCGCTTTGCTTGTCGATGGAGAGGCGGAAGCCCAGGCCGAACTCGGCATTGTCTTCGAACAGAGAATTCGACCAGGCGGGGCCGCGGCCTTCGGCGTTCCTGGCCCACGGCGTGGTGGGGAGATTGCCGCCGTAGATCGAAGAGCAACCGGTGGCGTTGGCGATGACGGCGCGGTCGCCGAACAGTTGCGACATCAGCTTGAGATAGGGCGTCTCGCCGCAGCCCGCGCAGGCGCCGGAAAATTCGAACAACGGCTCCTGAATCTGCTGCTGGCGAATCGCCGCGACGCGGATGTTGCGGCGGTCCAGTTCGGGAATCTTCAGGAAGAAGTCCCAGTTCTCGCGCTCGGGCACGCGCAGCGGAGGCTGCGGCACCATGTTGATGGCCTTCAGCCGGGTTTCGGCTTTGTTCTTGACGGGGCAGATTTCGACGCAGATGCCGCAGCCGGTGCAGTCTTCGGGCGCGACTTGCAGCGTGTATTTCATGCCCTGATATTCCTTGTCCTTCGCCTCGGTGGATTTGAAGGTTGCGGGTGCGCCCGCCAACAGCGAGGAATCGTAGACCTTCATGCGGATGACGGCGTGCGGGCAAACCATGGCGCACTTGCCGCACTGGATGCAGATTTTTTCGTCCCAGGCGGGAATCTCGAGGGCGATGTTGCGTTTCTCCCATTTCGCCGTGCCGGTGGGGAAGGTGCCGTCGGCGGGGAAGGCGCTGACGGGGAGTTCGTCGCCGCGGCCGGCGTAAATCATGCCGAGCACATTTCTCTCGAACTCGGGAGCGGAGGGAGAGAACGGGGGCGGCATCTCGATCGTGCTGGTGAGCGCGGCTGGAACCCTGACCTCGAACAGGTGGGCCAGCGTGTCATCGACGGCCTTCATGTTTTTCTGCACGATCTCTTCGCCTTTTTTGCCGTACGTGTCGCGGATCGATTGGCGGATGGCCTCGATGGCCTGATCTCCGGGCAAAATCTTGGAGATGGCAAAGAAGCAGACCTGGAGAATGGTGTTCATGCGGCTGCCCATGCCGGTGTTGCGCGCCACCTCGTAGGCGTCGATGACATAGAACTTGGCCTTTTTGGCAACGATCTGCTCCTGCACGGTACGAGGCAGATGGTCCCAAACCTCGTCCGGGCCGAACGGGCTGTTGAGCAGGAATGTGCCGCCGGGGACCAGAGCGCTGAGCATGTCGTAGCGCTCGAGGAAAATCCATTGGTGGCAGGCGACGAAGTTGGCTTTCGAGACGAGATAGCTGGAGCGAATCGGTTCCGGGCCGAAGCGCAGGTGAGAGACGGTCATTGCGCCGGACTTCTTCGAGTCGTAAACGAAATAGCCCTGGGCGTAGTTATCGGTGTTCTCGCCGATGATCTTGATCGAGTTCTTGTTCGCTCCCACGGTGCCATCGGCGCCCAGGCCGTAGAACATGGCGCGCACAACGCTCTCCGGCTCGGTGGAAAACTCGGGATCGTAGGTGAGGCTGGTGTGGCTCACGTCGTCCTGAATGCCGACGGTGAAATGTTCCCTGGGTTGTGCCGAGTTCAGATTGTCGTAAACGGCCTTCACCATTGCCGGCGTGAATTCCTTCGAGGACAAGCCGTAGCGCCCGCCGATCACCGAGGGCATGGATTTTAGCCGGCCGTATCCACGATTCAAGCCTTCGTGCAGGGCGTTGACAACATCGACGTACAGCGGCTCGCCGACGGCGCCCGCTTCTTTGCTGCGGTCGAGGACGGAGATTTTCCTCACGCCGGCGGGGACGGCCTCGAGGAAATCCTTCACTGAGAACGGACGGTAGAGGCGAACCTTGACCAGCCCGACTTTCTCGCCGCGGGAATTCATATGTTCGACGGTTTCGTGGGCCACTTCGGCGCCCGATCCCATCATGACGATGACGCGTTCGGCGTCCGGCGCGCCGACGTAATCGAAGAGGCGGTAGGAGCGGCCAACCACGTTGGCGAACTTTTCCACCACGGCGCGGACTTTGGCGGGGCACTCGGCGTAGTAGGAATTGGCCCGCTCGCGCATCTGGAAGAAGACGTCAGGATTCTGGGCGGTGCCGCGCAGAACCGGATGATCGGGAGACAGCGCGCGCGCGCGATGCTCGAAGACCCGCTCCATATCAATAAGTGCGCGCATGTCGTCTTCGCCGAGCATCTCGATCTTGTTGACCTCGTGCGAGGTGCGGAAGCCGTCGAAGAAATGGAGGAATGGAATGCGCGACTCCAGCGAAGCCGCCTGGGCGATGAGCGCCATGTCCATGGCTTCTTGTACGGAATTGGAGGCGATCATGGCCCAACCCG
>Ga0187782_10004865_pt1 | contig 10031 bp, 5 predicted proteins | sample 0715_SJ02_MP15_2_FD_132454 | JGI IMG/M metagenome (GOLD analysis project Ga0187782, IMG submission 132454) | Tropical peat soil microbial communities from peatlands in Department of Meta, Colombia - 0715_SJ02_MP15_20_MG | ecosystem: Environmental > Terrestrial > Soil > Wetlands > Peat | place...
CGACTTCACGCAACTGAGGCCAGAGCCGGCGCAAGGCTTCGGCATTCTCGGCAAAAAGCGCCTTGCGCAGCCCCCACAAATCGTTCCAGCGGTCGAGCCGCGTTAGCGGCTTGACGACAACGGGAAAGCGCAGGCCGAGATCAGACGCTTCGATGGCAGCGGGATTGAAGCGGCGAGCCACCGGCGCCGGCAGGCGATGGCGTTCGGCAAGCGCCTGAAAGCGGCTCTTGTCGAGCAGGTCCTCGACCAAATCCGCGCCGGCAACGATGAAACGAAACGCCTCGGCGAGACGCTCGCGGTACCGAGAAACGAGCAGGATCTGGCCATCCTCTTGATAGAAAAGAACCGGAGGTTCGGATTGCGCCTTGCCAAAACGCACAAGCGCCTCGAGGAGGCTCTCGGCACCGTTCGTGTAATCCTCCCAGGCAAGGCAGGATTGCGCATAACGCGAGTAGAGCGAAGGGACACCCGGCCGGCTCACGGCCGCGCATGGAATGCCGGCAAGTGCAAGCGGCCGCAACAAATCCATGTCGCCCATGATGCAAGCGAGCGCCGAGGGCGGCGGCAACGCGATCGCCCGCCGGTCCTGCCGTCGCGCCGGACGCCATTGCGACAAAGCGCCAATCGCCGAGCGGATTTGAGAGGCCAAGCGCCACATGAGCGGTGTCTGTTTGATGAAGCGCTTGATCCGCCGTCTTTGACCGGAAAACCAGAATGCCGGCAAGCCGCGCCGCGTCACGGCTGCCGTGTAATCGTATAATTTCAGGTCGGTGTCGGACCATTCCAGCTTGTAGGGTTCGTCTCCGATCGTGAAATCGAAGCGCTTGAGGCCGAGCTTGATGGCGTACGCCATCAGTTCGCGCAAATGCAGCGCGCCAGGTCCGTAATGCGCGACGTCGCTGTCCGCGAAACTCGCAAGCACGTGATAATAGCAATCGCCGAACACGATGCCGAGATTGGTCGCCGCGCAGACCGCACCGATCTCGACGCGGCTGACGTGAACGAGGTGCCGTGACTTTGGATTGCAAGCGAGTTCCAAATAAAATTCGCGATGTCCCGGGCGGGCAAAAATGTCGGCAATTCCCCTGCGCGCCAGGGCGCGGCCCTTTTGCTCCATTAGGATTTCGAGCGTCGCCCGGGCATCGTCCGCATCCTTGGCGGTCAGGAACCGGATTGCGCCGTATTCGGACATGTGCCGGCGCTTGGCGCGATCGCGACGTCGCGTCGCTGAAGAGCGTTTGGCAACGTAGAATTTTTCCCAGTCGTCGCCCAACTGCATCAGATGTGTGCCGCTCGCGTTCGGCGTTACGCTGAGATAGGTGAATGGATTGATCTGCTCGCCGATTTTTTGCGGCATCTTTTCGAATTCGATCCAGTCGTAGTGCAATCGCGGATCGCGCAGCATTTGCCGTTGCAGGTCCTGCCAGCCGGCGAGAAAACGGTCGGGCGTCACGCGCTGGGAAAAATCGCGCGCCAAAAGCGGCGCGTTGTAGTCGCACAATTCCTGGCCGAGCCAGCAAAGCCGTTTGCTCCAGCGCCCCGGCGCGACGGACAGCGGCAAGATGCAAGCGATCTCGTCGTCACCGAAGCGGCCGATTGCGACGACGGGCCGGACGCGCTGCCGCGGCCCGACGTGCCGGCACCAGGTTGCGAGCCAGTCGAAGGTCTCGAAAGCGGTGCAATCCGCGACCCGCTCGAAGCGGCGCCATTCCTCCTCGATCGCGGCCAAGTCGTCGTAAATGCGCCAGCTCAAATGCGGCGGCAGGTCACGAAGACGCGCGGAACGATCTGCAAAGGCTGCCGGCCGGACATCCACCAAAGAATCCGTTTTCGGCAACGCCGTCAAAGTCGCGGCAAGTGTCACGATATTCACTGCAAAGGAATGACCCGCATATCTCGGGTGATAAACGAGAATAGCTAAGGTTGCCTCGCTATCCGCCGCGCCGTGGCGTTAAGGTAAAGCGCCGGTGAATCGCGTGACGGCGGAACAAAGTCACGCTCCGGAAAGAGGGCTGTTTGGCAAGTTCGCTGGTACAGCTGGGTGGAGTCGAACCACCGACCTCCTGATCCACAGTCAGGCGCTCTGACCAACTGAGCTACAGCTGCACGGATACGCGTGGAAATTAGCGCATGATCTGGAAACGACGCAAGCAAAAGCCCGGGTCACAAACCCGGGCTTTGCCCACCTCTGGGAGGGATACGCAAACCTAACGCGCACGCACGACTGCGGTTAGCTGGCCTTGCTGAATGCCTTGGTTACGCCACTCTTGATCGGCTCGGCAGTCTCGCTCGCGACCTTCTGCGCCAACGCACCGAGTTCCTTGCTTTGCTCGGTAAGCGTCTCGAATTGCTTGCGCGCATGTGCGCTCGTGAGCTCGACGACTTCCGACACCGTCTTCGCGGCCATGATCTCGCCGGCAAAATCGAATGCGGCATTGGTGTTGGCCCGTGCCAGCTCGATCACCTTGAGGCCAAAGTCGGAGGCTCCTTTGGTGGCGGTCGAGTAGGTTGTTTCCAACACGTCCGTCGCCTCTTCGGCGGCGGCCTTCATCTTCTCGTAGGTGTCCTTGGCCTGAGCCACCCCACGCTCCGCGAATTCACGGAACGCAGCGGGCATCTCGACCTTGGGTATGTCGAACTTGGGGATTTCGAACTTCGGCATTTCGAACGGAGCCGTCGCCGGCTTGCTCGTCTTCACTTTTGCGGCAGCAGTTGCGCCTTCGGCCATGACACTCGTCCTTGCTCTGTCTCTGCTCTTGGGGCTGTTCATCGGACACTCGATGGCCTCGCCGCCCGTCGCGCGGGGCCTCAAATTCACCATGACCCCGCGGCTGAACACAGTACTGACCGCCTAGGTCGCAAGCATATATAGCAGCGGTTTTGGTGCATTGCAACAGATTTTATTGCATCGCACAAACAAAGGAACAATGCTCTGATTTTCTTAGCTTTTTTGCCGAAGCGAAAGTTAGCGATCATTCGGCTTGGCAACATCCATGACTATTTTGGCAGCACTTTGTCCCAACTCCTGCGCCTGTGTCGAAAGTACTTTCATCTGCTGATTTAGGTATTCCGATTGCAGGCGCAGAACTTCGGTCGGGTCCTTGGCCTGCATCAGCTTTTGCGCAAAATCGAAAGTAGCGGCCATGTTCTTTTCAGCGTAGGCCATCGACTTGTGCGCAATTTCGCTCGCTCCGGCGCGCGCCTTGTCAGCCTGGCCGTGCCACTGGGATACGGCTCGGTTTGCCGCCTGGACGATGCCATCGAAGGCGGCTCGCGCCTGCGCCACGCTTTGCTCGACAAAAGCGCGTACCTCGTTAGGCATGGCGAATTGTTCGAACGGTTCCTTGGCCATCGTCAACTCCTCGTACCCCTGACGGCCGCCATCCTAGCGCTATTTTATTCATGGCGCGCCCCGAATTTCCGGTCGCCCGTCAATGCCTTGGCGCGATTAAGGTTATCCCTCCATGACCAGCGCGAATGGAGTGCCCGGCATGGACGGCACCGACGCCCCGCACTATCACTATTAAGAATTCGTTAGGAAATGAGTACCGCGCATGCTGATGGTGCCGTCAGAGTTCGCCTCATCGCGCGAGCCGCGACTAGCGGCACAGCTTATCGACCACGCGACCACGGCAGTACCCGCATGGTTGTGGAGCGCGGACGGCTTGCAAATTCTTTGGGCGAACGCGGCTGGTGCGGCGATCTTCGGGGCCGCGAATAGCTGCGCATCCGCCGAGCGCCACTTCGATAGCAGTCATCCGCCGGCCGCGGAAATCGCCCGGCTCGCCGCCACGCTTCCGTCAGCGGGGCAACCGCGGCTCGAGCGTTTACGTGGTTTTGGGGCTAGCTTTGGACGCCCGCTGACCTGCATCTGCTCGCTTGCCACTTTCAGTGACGGGGCCCCGGCGGTCCTCGTCGTCGCAAGCGAGCCGGCGGGACCGGCGCTAACGCTGCGCGATCGGGTCAGTCGGCTATTCTGCGATCGTGCGGAACCGCTCGCCGTGTTCGCGCCCGACGGCGCACTTCTCTACGCTACTCCGGCGGCACGAACGAAACTCGACGGTACTGTAAGCTTTTCCGCTCTCGGCATTGCCGACATCGCTGCGCAGGCCTTGAGTACGGGCAGCGTCCGCGGACTGGCGCATAACGACCCGGTCACCATCGAACGCGTTGGCGCCGATGCTTCGACCGTGCTCGTGGTTACCTTCAATGCGCAAAAGAATAATGCGCAGAAAAACGAAGCGCGGGCCAGCGAGCGCGCCGCGGGGAGGACTGAATCCGCTTTTACGCAGCCGATGCAGCCCATCATTCCCGCTGCGGCGCGATCGGCGCCGCAAGCGCCGCTAAATGCGGCGCGCGACGAGCCTTTTGCCGAACGGCGGCACCCCTTGCGTTTCGTCTGGCGGCTGGACGCCCACGGCCGCTTCATGATCGGCTCGGACGAATTCATCGAGCTGATGGGGCCACGGACCACGGCCGCGTTTGGGCGGCTGTGGAGCGAGATCGCGGCCGAGCTCGCGCTCGATCCAAACGACGAGGTCGCGCGCGCAGTCGCGACCCGTGAGACCTGGAGCGGCATTACCGTGTCCTGGCCGGTAAACGAGGGCGGCGAGCGTTTGCCGGTCGAGCTATCAGGGCTTCCGGTATTCGATCGCGCGCGCGAGTTTTGCGGCTATCGAGGCTTTGGCGTCTGTCGCGACATCCCGCGCATCAACCAGCTGGCGCGCGCACGACGTGAGCGCGCGATCGGCTTCATGGCGCAGCCCGAGATACCCGAGATCACGCCCGAGTATGAAGGTATTGCGGCGGCCACTCCGCCAAGTGCGTCGCCTGTCGCGGCGGAACCCCCGCTCGCTTCACCGCCCGGCGCCGAAAGTGATGCCGCCGTGGCGCCGCCTCCCGAGCGCGCCACACCGGACGCCGTGCCCGCTGCCAATGTCGTGCCATTTCGCCCAAGCCCACCGCCCGAGCCGAAAGTGCCGAGCTTGAGCCCGGTGGAACGCAAAGCGTTCCACGAATTGGCGCAAGAATTGGCGGTTCGTCTGCAAACCGGGCGCGAGGCGGCGAGCGCCGAACACGGCGCGGCCGATAGCGCCGAATCTGAAATTGGATCTTCCGAACCGGCGCCGGGCGCTGATCATGACGAACTTGGACCGCAACATGCGCAGCAATTATCCGCACCGCTGTTGCTCGACCGCATTCCGCTCGGGATACTGATCTACCGTGGCGACACACTCCTCTACGCCAATCGTCACTTCCTCGACTTGAGCGGCTATCAAAGCCTCGACGCACTCGCCGCCGGCGGCGGCTTGAACGCGCTGTTCGCCGAACCTAACGCAGGCGTGCTCGCCGAAAGCGATGTCTCACAATCGTTGTCGGTCATGACCGAGAGCGGCGAACGCCGCCCGGTCGAAGCCCGCCTCTTCACCATGCCCTGGGGCGAAGCGTCGGCGTTGGCGCTCGTTCTGAGCAACGGCGAAGCCGAGGAGCGCCGCCGCTCCACTGCGCTCGCGCTGACGGCAGCCGAGAACGAGATTCGGGACCTCAAACTTAAGCTCGAATCCTTCAAGAAGAGCGAGGAAGAGCTGCGCGCTGCAACGCGCGAAGCGCAGAAAGCGGCGGCGGCGAAAGCGCAATTCGTTGCCAAGGTCAGCCACGAGATTCGCACGCCGCTCAACACCATCGTCGGCTTTGCCGAGGTGATCACAGCGGAGCGCTTCGGTCCGATCGGCAACGAACGCTACCGCGAATATGTCAAGGATATCCATGCCGCCGGCATGCATCTCGTCTCGTTGTTGAACGACCTCCTTGATCTATCCAAGATCGAGACCGGCCAGATCGAGCTGACTTTCGCCAATGTCAGCCTCAATGAGCTGACCCAGCAATGCGTCGGCATCATGCAACCGCAAGCGAGCCGTGCGCGCATCATCATCCGCACCTCGCTGACGCCCGGTCTGCCGCAAGTTGTCGCCGACGAGCGTTCGCTGCGCCAGATCGTGCTCAATCTGCTCTCGAATTCGATCAGGTTCACCGGCCCCGGCGGACAGGTGATCGTGTCGACCGCGTTCGCCGACTCGGGCGAGGCGATACTGCGGGTGCGCGATACCGGCGTCGGCATGAGCGAGAAGGACGTCGAGGCGGCGCTCGAGCCATTCGGCCAAACGGCTACGTCGGCAAGCTGGGGTTCGGGTGGCATGAGCCTTGGCCTGCCGCTGACCAAGGCGCTGGCCGAGGCCAATCGCGCGCATTTTTCCATCAAAAGCGCGCCGAACGCCGGCACCTTGGTCGAGGTTGCATTCCCGCCGACGCGGGTAGTCGCGCGTTAGTATGCGCGCCTAGGCAGGTGAGCTTTTAGAACAGCGGGCCCCGAGGACTCGCGTAAAGCGGCTTGATCGCGTGCGCTCAGGCGACGCGAATGACGATTTTGCCGAAATGCGCGCCCGCCGCCATGTGATTGAAGGCGCTTCTCACCTCATCGAAGCCGAAGACGCGATCGATCGCGGGTTTGATCTTGTTTGCGGCAATGGCGGCGTTCATCGCCTCGAACATCTCGGTCGAGCCGACGTAAATGCCTTGAATGTTGGCGCGCCTCGAGAAGATCAGCGCCGGGTTAAGCTCGGTCGCGCCGCCGCTGACTCCGCCGATGATGCTGATTTTGCCGCCGATCCGGATCGCGCCGAATGAGCGCGCAAGCGTATCCTTGCCGCCGACTTCGAGCACATGATCGACGCCGCGGCCGCCGGTAAACTCGCGCGCCGCTTTGTCCCACTCGGGCGTGGTCTTGTAATTGATGCCATAAGCAGCTCCGAGCGCCTTGGCGCGCATGAGCTTGTCGTCGCTCGACGAGGTGATGATGGCGGTAACGCCCATGGCGTGTGCCAACTGCAACCCGAAGATCGATACGCCGCCGGTGCCTTGCAGGAGCACGGTATTGCCGGCGATCAACTTGGCGTGGTGCACGATCGCGCACCAGGCGGTGACGCCGGCGCAGGGTAGCGTGGCGCCCTCTTCCAGTGACAGATGCTCGGGGATTTTAACGACGCCTTCCTCTTCCAACACGACGTATTCGGCAAGCATGCCGTCGATCGATCCACCCAGCGCCGAAGCACCGGTCTCCACCGCATTCATCTCGCCGGCCGGCCAGCGTTGAAAAAAGGCGCCGGCGACCTTGTCGCCGACCTTCACGCGGGTGACACCCGCACCGATTTCGACGACCTCGCCCGCTCCATCGGAAAGCGGAATGAGCTTGTCCCGCACCGGCAGGCGGTAAGTGCCGCGCGCAACGCCGAGATCGCGAAAATTGAGTGAACAGGCAGCGACCTTGACCAAGACTTGCCGATATAGCGATTTCGGCATCGGCCGATCCACGATCGTCAGCGCGTCGATACCGGCGCCACCCTTGGGCAGTTCATAGGCACGCATGCTGTTGCTCCGCTGCTGTGTGGCCAAGTCTTTCTAGCCCTAACGAAGCAATCGAGGATAGTCAGGCGGCCGCAGTGTGGGCGCGGGCCTCTTGCATAGCTTGCCCGGCCGCCAGCGCCCCGCCGAACATCGCACCGGTGAAACCGCCGCTTCCAGTATAGGCCGACGCGAGCCAGAGACCTTTAATCGTGGTGCGTGGCCCTTGTGTAAGCGCTTCGAATAGGGAGCCTTCCGGTGCGAAGCCATAGACGGAGCCTCCCGGCGTGTTGAGGTAACGCTGCATCGTTTGCGCCGTCGCCATCTCACGATGGGTGATCGCATGAGCCAGCCCGGGAAAGCGCCGGTCAAGATCGGCAACGATGCAGTCCATCCACTGCTCCTTACGCGCCTTGACCGTCTCGGCGCTGAGCGACGTCCAATTATCGAGGCGATCGCCGCCACAGAGGCTCAAAACCGAAGATCCAGTCTTGTTCAGTCCACTATCGATCAAATCATAGTCGACGAGCACGTAATAGGGCGCCCGTCCGGCCGGCGCTTCGGCCATCAAGGCGGAAGCCTCGTGAATTTGCGACAGGCTATGCATCCAGTCAGGAATGACGAAGGTTGAATAATTCCGGACGCCGAACTCGCGCGGCGGCCGATTGACGCCGAACGACATTGTCCACAACGAAATCGACGGTTTGCGTTGCCGATGATGCGAAAGAAAGGCGGCGCGCCGATCCGCCGGCAGCATCCCGGCCAGCAGCTGCGGCGCCGCGTTGCCGAAGATCATTGGGGTTTCCTCTTCGCGCGCGTCGCTGCCGTCGCGCGCGTGGTGGCCGACGCCGATGATCCTGCCGTTGGCAAACAGGAGATGGTCCGCTTCGCGACCGGCCTCGAGCGTGCCGCCAGCTTCCTTGATCAGGGCCACGAGGCGGTCGCTGAGCGCTTGCGAGCCGCCGCGGACATAGTGGCCGCCCCCGGCGAGATAAGACGCCTGCGGAATGGCGTAGCGCAGGAACAGCATGCGCTCGGGATCGTCATGATAATATGTAATATTTGCTGCAAGCGCGAATTTGATGGCTTCGTCGGCGTCGAACAGCTCGCGCAATACTTCGCCCACCGTCGCGCGGCCATAGCGATAAAGCGGCCACAACTTGGCCACCGCTCGCGGCAGGTGCGTGAGCCACCATGCCCGATCGAACTGGTGGCGCGCAGCGAAGGATACTGCGCCACGCAGCCCCGCCAGACGCTTGAAATATTCCTCAAGACCGGATTTGTGCTGCGGAAAACGCGAGATTGCCGCGGCGAGCGCTTTCTCATTACCGTGCGGCAGGACGAACGGCGCCCCGACAGGTCCGCCGCGCACTTCGTAGAGATCGCCGACGTCAATGAATTCAAGGTCGCGGTCGAGGTCGAGCGACCGGATTAGCCCGGTCTTTGGATCGTCCGCATCGAGGCCATCGATCTCATGCAACGATGCTTCGATGGCAAGTCCATCGTGCTGGTACACCGTGGCGGCGCCGCCGAACGTTTCGTTGCGTTCGAGAACGAGCACCCGCAAGCCGGCGCGCCCGCAAAGCGCGGCTGCCGTGAGACCGCCCAGACCCGAACCAATGACGATCGCGTCAAATCGCCGAGGCATATGTCGTCCTCTAAGATCATTACACGATACATTATCGGCGGTTGGATGATACGGACTTTGATCCAGGTCATTCATCCGGCTGTCATGGATTGTTGCGGCAGAGCTGCAAAATTCAGTGTCAATATCGATCTAATTGACCGCGGGCGTGACGCTGACTGCGACGTCGATGCGCTGCCCGCCAGAGCCGACAATTACCCCGTCCATCGGCGCGACGTCGGTGTAATCGCGGCCGATTGCCAATACGACGTGCTCGTCGGAAGCCAGCATTGCATTGGTGGGATCAAGCCCGATCCAGCCGACCTCCTCCCCACACCAAACCAGCACCCAAGCGTGCATGGCATCGGCGCCCTGCAATCGCGTCGCATCGGTGCGCGGCGCCGAGCGCAGGTAGCCGCTGACATATCCCGCAGGCAGGCCGATACCGCGCAGCCCGGAAATCATGATATGCGCGAAATCCTGGCAGACGCCGCGGCGCAGCGCGAACGACATTGGCGGCATGGTGGTGACGGTGGTCGCGCCGATCTCGTAGGCGATGTCGGATTTAAGGCGGTTCATCAACTCGATGGCGGCATCGAGAACCGCCCGGCCGGCCGGAAAGCTCTCCCGCGTATAATCGCGGATTTCAGGGTCGAGCGAGACCATGCGGCTTGGGAAGAGAAAATGTGCCGGCGACAGCGGGCTGACGTCACTGGCGGCAAAGGCTTGCTCGCGGACCGCCTCCCACGGCGGCGTCGTCAGCGGCGCGGACTCGATCACGGCTTCCACGGAAACTCGCGCCGCCAGCTTGACCGTCAGCACCCTGTGCGGCTCCTCGATTTCGATCCAGGTCAGGCGATTGCCGAAAAAATCCTGCCCTTCACGCCAGTGCCGCGGCTCGGGCACGATCTGCAAGGCGGCGACATGAACACGTTGACCGTCGCGATTGATCGGCATCAACCGCAGCACATGGCGCGCATGCGCCACGGGCGAGGCATAGGCGCAGGTC